>Ga0209579_10001400_pt1 | contig 20090 bp, 13 predicted proteins | sample Coa_R1_2_FD_187152 | JGI IMG/M metagenome (GOLD analysis project Ga0209579, IMG submission 187152) | Surface soil microbial communities from Centralia Pennsylvania, which are recovering from an underground coalmine fire - Coalmine... | ecosystem: Environmental > Terrestrial > Soil >... | reverse complement strand
CTGCCATAGTCACTTCGCCGGAGGACCTTCAACCACCTCGACGAAGTCATTGGGACGGATCCACTTGGCAAATGCGGCTTGCACTTGCTGGGCAGTCAGTGATTTGTATTTCTCTGCGGCGCGCACAGGTTCATCGAGCGGCAAACCGAGCACGGCACGCGACAGAAGTCCTTCTGCAATTCGTGTTTCACTTGACTGGTCGAGAGGAATCTCACGCAAGAGCATCGCTAACGCCTGCTGCATTTCCCCGGCTCCGGGAGGGTTGGTTTGCATGTCAGTGAGATCCTGAATCACCAGAGCGCGAGCCTTGGCGACATTAACTGCGTCGGCGCCGTAGGAGACGCGGAAAACCGCGCGGGTTCGCGCCGCATCGATCGACTCTGAAACCGTATATACGTAGCCCGCTTTTTCGCGCAAGTCACGATAAAGACGAGTAGCGTAAAATCCGCCGCCAAGAATGTGGTTTGCGAGTTGCAGCGGATAGTAGTCCGGGTCAAAGCGATTGATGCCCAGTTCTTCCGCCAGAGTGACCTCATCCTGAACGCGCGTGGGATCGGGGACCTGGCTTGCTACTGATTTGTTCGGTGGAATCGAAGGAAGGTCGACATCGGGCTTTGGGCCGCCAGATTTCCAACTACCAAACCATTTCAGCACTTCGGCTTTGGCTTCTTCGGGAGAAATGTCACCAATGATGACAATCTTTGTGAGATCGGGGCGAAAGGTTTTCGAGTAATACTCGCGTATGTCATCCAGCTTCAAAGAAGAAACCTTTTCCGGAGTGGGTTCTCGCAGTTCGGGGTCGTTGGGCGGCAATAAGCCCTTAAGCAAAGCGCGCTGGGTATGGTAATCGGGACTCTGCAGCATGCCCTGGACGGAGTTGGCAGTCTGTTGCTGGACGAGGGTGAAAGCCTCGGGAGGCAATGCGGGTTGGAGTTCATTTTCGGCGAGCAACTGCATCCCGCGATCGAAAGAAGACTTGAGCACCTGGAGCGAAAAACTGGCGCCCGCACTTTCACTTGCGGCGATGTCATCCAGCGCCTTCTGAAAGGCAAGCCGGTCGAGCTTTGTGGTGCCATAGGAAAACAGGCCATCGAGGACGGTAGCAAGACCTTCCTTGCCGGGTGGGGTCTCGAGATCGGGTTGATTTCGGATCTCTCCCGTGAGCAGGATGGTCGGGGTAAGGGACTCAGTTTCGACGATCAGCTGAATGCCATTTGGCAATGTGGTTTCGACCGGATGCAAATCCCAGTTAGGAATTTCGACGGAGTGGGTCAAAGCTTCTGCCCAGGGCGGTAAAGCAACGGGCTTGGTCGCGGTAGGTGTGACCTTTTCTGTGCCACCGAATCCTTTGCTGGCCACAGCCTGTCCTGAGGGCTGGGGCACTAGGGTACCTACGACGGCGCTTTGTATGAGTAGGTATTGTTTCGCTAGGCGATTTACATCCTGCACGGTCACACGTTCAATTGCCTCCAGATCCTGCTCCGGCGACTCCCGTCCTTCCACCGCAAGTGCTTGTGACCATGATTCCGCCAGACCGGGGATGGAATTGCGTTCAAACTCGAATGCGGCAATTTCTTTCCGCTTGGCCGCGTCGACCAGATCGGCAGGAACGCCGTTTTTCACGTAATTGGCGATGACAGATTGAAGTGATTGCTCGATGTCGGCGGCTTTCGCGTTGGTTGGAATGATCGCATACGCCAGACCCACACTTGCCTTGCGGTATTCCTCGGCGCTTTCGAATCCGGCATCGAGAGCTTTGCCCGCAGGCACCAGGCCGTAAATATCGGCACGCTGACTGCCTAGCACGTCATTAAGAACCTCGCTGGCGGCGTAGTCCGCATCGTCGGTACCGGGGAATCGAAACGCGATGATGCTGATGATGTATGGATAATCGCTGGGCAAGTTCACGTGTTCGGACTTGACCGGTTGAAGGTGAACATCGAGCCGCGAGGGGAGGTTTTTCTTGGGAATATTTCCGTAGAGTTGCTTGATGGTGGCCAGTGTTTTTGTGGGATTGACCTGGCCGGTGATGATCAGAATGGCATTATTGGGAGCATACCAACTCTCCTGGAATTTCTTGAGAGCAGCGCCAGTTGTGGCTTGGAAGGATGGTCGCGTACCAAGTGGATCATGGGCGTAGGGCGTGCCGGTGAACATGTCTTCATTCATCTTCACCAGGAATTTGTAAGTGGGGTTGGAAAGGTCGCGCGAGACTTCCTGTTCGATCGCACCTCTCTCCTGGGTCCATTCAGCTTCGCTGTCGACGATGTTACGCATGCAATCAGAGTCGGCGTGGAGCGCAATATCCAAGTCCTGGGCTGGAACCGTCTCGAAATACTGGGTGATGTTTTGCTGCGTGTCGGCATTGTTGTCGCCGCCAAGCTGGGCAAAGATTGCCGCGATCTGATCGGCAGACAGAGTGGAGCAACCGCGAAATGCCATATGCTCCTGCGCGTGGGCCATGCCGGGAAAACCGGAGGGGGTCTCGTCACCACCCACGAGATAGTTATCTTCGACAGTCACGACTGGCGCTAAATTATCCGGGACGATGACGACTCGCAGGCCGTTTTCCAAAGTTTCGCGCACGACGTTCTTGTCGGAATTCTCTGCAGCCGAGTTTTTCTGTCCGAGACCAGTACTGCAAACTGCGAAGATGAACAACAAAACGCTGGTTATAGGTAGACGTCGCAGCGAAGTGAACATGCATACCTGCCATTTCTGTCTGACACTGAAAAATGGGAGTAGACGAGAATTAGATTGCGACAAATGGGAGAAGGTTGGCAAAAGTTATTAGTGACGGCACTCATGCGCTACCGGTAAGAGGCGGTTCTCGTCTCGGTATACTGATCGGTGATGCAAGAGCGGGAATTTACGAGTCATTCGCCGGAGGAGACGATCGCGCTAGGGCGCAAGTTTGCGGCGCTGCTTACCCCGCCGAAGCTGGTGATTCTGCGCGGCGAGTTGGGCGCGGGAAAGACAACGCTGGTGAAGGGGATTGCGGAAGGATTCCATGCGGCCTCGCGGGAGGATGTCACCAGTCCAACATTCACGCTGATCCACGAATATCGCGGGCCGGAAGTGAATGTGTATCACATCGATTTGTATCGCGTGGATACGCAACGGCAACTGGAAACGCTGGGATTAGATGATCTGATTGCGGAGAACAGTGTTTTGCTGATCGAGTGGGGGGAGAAGTTTGAGCGATTTGTGCGGGAACGGGATGTGGAGATTGCGTTGGAAAGAGTTGGGGAGGATGAGAGAAAGGTGAGGATGATTGAAGAATGCAGAATGCAGAATTAAGAATGCAGAATTAAGAATGAAGATTGAAGAATGAAGGAATGAAGATTGGAGATTGGAGATTGAAGATTGAAGATTGAAGATTTTACAATGAAGATTTTTAGATGGAGTTTACTTTCCGATGTAGTCTGACAGCAGAATACAGAGATCCTTCGACTGCGCATTGACGATTTGCAAGCAAATTGTCATGCTTCGCTCAGGATGACAACCCTCCACCTTCAATCTAAAATCTTCTGCAATCTAAAATTGACAATCGAAACTTCTAGAATCCCATGATGTTGTAGCCGCAATCGACGTAGATGACTTCGCCGGTGATGCCGGAACTGGCATCGGAGGCAAGGAAGACACCGGTTGCCCCGACCTCATTAACCTCAACATTGCGCTGCAGCGGGGCGCGCTCGGCGTGCGATCTCAACATGTCACTAAGGCCGGAAATGCCGCGGGCAGCCAGGGTTTTGATCGGGCCGGCGGAGATGGCATTGACGCGGATCTTTTTCTTGCCGAGATCGTAAGCCAGATAACGCACGGTGCATTCGAGCGCGGCTTTAGCCACTGCCATCACGTTGTAGTGCGGCACAACTTTTTCCGCGCCGTAATAGGTCATGGTGATGATGCTGCCGCCATCTTCCATGAGAGCCATGGCGGCGCGAGCGACTGCGATCAGCGAATAAACACTGACGTCGTGCGCGACGCGAAATCCTTCGCGAGTTGTGTTGATGAAATCTCCTTTGAGTTCCTCGGCGGGAGCAAAAGCCACGCTATGCACGAGGACGTGCAATTTTCCATAGCGCTCTTTCAGTTGGGCGAAAAGGCGATCGATTTCGGCGTCATTTGAAACGTCACACATGAATGCTTCAGCACCGGGAAGTGAAAGGATCAGGTCCTTGGCTTCCTGCTCCAGGCGCTGGTTTTGATAGGTGATGGCGAGGTTCGCGCCGGCATTGTGCAAACCCTGCGCAATCGACCATGCGATGCTGCGCTTGTTGGCTACTCCGAAGACAACGGCAGTGCGTCCTTCAAGGGATGACATGCAGGTCTCCTGAGAGAAATGGAAGGGAAAGGATATCAGGAAATCGGGAGTCAGTAGTCAGGGGTCAGTGGTCAGGGGTAAGGGGTCAGGGGTCAGGGGTCAGGAGTCAGGAGTCAGGGGCTCAGATTAGGGCCCAGGATCAGTTCTCAGTTCTCAGTCCGCGGGACTGCCTGCCTGCACACCCACTGGAGTTCGAACGGGCCAGACGGCGGTGGCAAAGGCGAGCGTGTAGACCAAACCGATCACGGAGAATCCGGCAACCAAACTGGCTTCGGCAACTGCGCCGACGACAAAGGCTAGGGCAATTTGCAGCGCGGTACCGACAAAATAGAAAGTATTCTGAACGCGTCCCATGAAATGCTGCGGCACTTGCTCCATGATGCTGGTGTTCATGGCGACTCCGCTAAGACCACGACCGGAGCCCATAATGCCATAGGCAACAACCGCGAGCACGAACACAGGAGCAAGTGGAGCGCAAGTCATGCAGATTGCAAGCAGCCCCATGGAGATACCGATGGTACGGCGTGCGCCAAACTTGGCCATGCACCAGGGGGCGTAAAAAGCACTGACAAAGGCACCCACACCCCATCCGGCATTCAGCCAGCCGTAACCGACAGCACCTTTGTGAAAGATCTTGTCGCTCAGTGGGGGGGTGACTACGACGCCGGTCATCATGGCGCCCAAGAATAAGGCCCAACTGATCCCAATCAGCACGAGCGGACGATTGCCACGAAGAAACTGGATTCCTTCGCGCATTTCCCGCGTGAAGCGCTGAAGAGCGGTTTCCGCGGCCACGAGATCGGAGTGCAATTCCGCCGGACGAGGTACCACGTGTCTACCCTTGCGCACTCCGAAGTAGCAAAGAAAAGAGAACAGATAAGTGGAGAAATCGATGAGCAACACGCCGCCCAGGCCGATGTGGTTGTAAACAAAACCAACAATGGAACCCGCGATAAGCCACCCTCCTTGAATTCCGGCGAGAAGAAAAGTGTTTGCGTGGACGAACTCCTCGCCGGGAGTGAGTTCCTGGATAAGGGCCGTAATGGTAGGCCAAAACATCCAGAAGCCTGCGGCCACGAGCGTGTTCATGGCGTAGAGTTCCCAGACTTTTGCACGATGCGTAAAGGCCAGAAGCGATACCGAGAGGATAATGACGGCGCGGGCCGCATCGAGCAGCATCACGAGACGGCGGCGATCTTCGCGATCGATGATAACCCCCGTAAAGGGGAGCATCAGCATGGCGGGAATGGTCTGAAGAACGGCGAACGTACCGAGCGCGATTTCGGAATGCGTGGCCTGCAAAATGTACCAGGCGACTGCGGCGGAATTCATCCCGCTGCCCAACATGGAGACAAGGTTGGCAGCAAAAATAAACCGCAGCCCCCGTTTTTGCAGAATGGAACGCATGTTCTAAATTTAAATGATAGAGAGAGGATGGGTTTCCACAGAGACGTAGTTTTATAGGGAAGCGAGCCAAACGCGCGATTATAGCTGTCGCTCAGAACGCGACAGTTCGCGCGGCTCGCCCAGATCCCTCGCTGCGCAAAAGAGGCTTGCTCGGGATGACAATTCTGGGACACGAAGGGTCACCAAGGAACTTGGCGGCGCGAGTTTAGCTTGACCTCCGAAATTAGGAACACGGCCAAGATCAACAGTTCCGGCTCGATCGGGTGACGATAACGCGCTCCGGGAAAAACAAAGTAATAAACGGTCGGGTATACAAGCACCAGCCACAGGAATAGCCACGCGCCCGGTTTTCCGGTTTGTAGCGCTCGGATGAGGCCCCAGATGGCGAGGATGGAAGAGGCGAGAAAGCCGGAGGTGCGAAAATCGACGGGCGCGGTGCTGTTGGTGCCTTTCACGGTATTGTTCCAGTAGTAGAAGAACCGCTTGAGGCTAATTACTGCAAACCGGCTGGGGTTTTCAGAAATCCAGTCGAAGGCGAGGCGCTTGCAGCGTTCTTCATAAGCCATCTCTCCCATACTGCGATATCTTTCGAGTTCCAGATTATTCAGATTGGGTTGCAAGTAAGCCATGAGCCTGCCATCAGCGCCTGGGCCATTACCTAACCGAAGCTCGTAGCCAAAATCGTCCCGTACAAAGACAAACTTGCCAAAGGTTAGATAGTTGCGAAGCAGCCAGGGTGAAAGACAAGCAAAGAACAGAAGTGAGGCCAGGATGACCCCGCGGAAGGAGGGCAAAGCATGCTTGGCGCGGCGATGGCAGGCCCAGAGGCCGGAAAACGGCAGAAAAGAGAGCATGGAAGGATTGCACAGACCAGAAATTCCCCACAGCACCCCGAAGAGCGTCCAACCTTTTAGTCCGGGCCAATCTTCCAGTTTGAGGGTTACGAGGAAAACCAGACTGAGCAGTAGCGGTGCCAGAGTTGTGTCCCACACCCAATGAACCGACCAGTACATGGCATAAGGAAGCAGCGCCCATATCCATGCCGACCAGAGCGCGATTTTATCGCCCATAGTCCGACGTGCGATGAAGAATATGGGGAGGCAAGTCAGGGCTGTGAGCAGACTGTTAATGGAGAGCAGGACCCAAGCTGAGGCATCCGAGTAGATTCCAAACAGTTTGAAGACGCCACCGATCAGAAATGGGTAAAGGGGTGGTTCCCATGCGGTAGGGCCGGTTGATCCCCCGTAAGGGCTGCTGAAACCCTGGCCGAGGGCAATTGCCTGGCCGATGCGACCCATTTCCCAGCCATAACCAAAATGATTGTCTTCGGTGCGAAATCGGTAAAAATGAAAGATGGCAATTGCCGCAATGTGCAGGGTGAAGCAAACCAGGATCATCGAGAGTAATTGCTTGCGGTTTGCCAGCACCGCAGGAGTTATTGATTTCACGACTGCCGGGGTGCGGTTCACCGTGGGGGCATGCGGCTGAAAGCCAGCGCAAAAGGAGGAATTTCGGACGGTGGAGAGGACTGGCAAAACCGTCGCGGACTGGCGAAGCGGAAACGCAATAAAGTCCAGATAGCTGCCCAACCATCTCCGGGTTTCAGCTTTTTGCCCTGTTCACGGTTGCGAGGATGGTATGAGATGGGCACCTCGTAGATTTTTTGTCCAAGACGGCAGATCTTGGCAGTTACTTCCGGGCAAAATTCAAAGCGCCGACACTCAAGAATAATCTCCTGCAGTAAGGACCGGCGAAATACTTTATAGCAAGTGGCTTCGTCATGAATACCTGCTCCGTAGAGCAGATTCGTGAACTGGGTAAGGAAGCGAGCACCCAAATAGAAGCGCAAGCCGCGCTGAGGGCGGTCCTGCCGTACGCCATAAACGACGTTAGCCGCCCCAGACTGGAGCGGAGCTAACAGGGCGGGATAATCCTGGGGATCGTATTCCAGGTCGGAATCCTGGATCAGCACATATTCGCCTCGCGCGTGCCGCAACCCGGTTCGAATTGCTGCGCCTTTACCGCAATTGGATTGGTGGCAAAGGATGGTAATTCGCCGGTCGGGAGCCAACGCCAGCAACTTCTCGCGAGTGCCGTCTGTCGAACCATCATCCACTATGACGATCTCCTTGTCGACCGGCGAATCAGTAATCGCCCGGAGCAACCGATCCAGATGCTGAACCTCGTTATAGACGGGCACGATGACTGAGACGATTCCGGCACCGGGGATGTCTGGCTGCGGCAGTTGTTCGAATAGCGGCACAAAAGCAGTGTGAACCAGTGTACAAACGTAACGCAATTTTAGCAGAACCTCGAGAAGAGCCGCTGCTTTTGGGTGGTGATGCAGTTTGATAAGGAAGCGAGCCAGAATGGCGGTAATTGTGTCGCAAGATCCCGCGTTGCACTCGGGATTTCGGCTGCGGGCTCCCACTTCGTTCACGCCCGCAAAACGCCTCAACGTCGCGCAGCTCGCCCAGATCTCCTTCGACTTGGCTCAGGACAGGCTCTCGCGGCGCAAAAGAGGCTGGCTCGGGATGACAACGAATTTTCAAAAGGAGGCCAAGAAGGGCTTGCAAGCGTCTACAGTCGGAGCTACGATTCGGCGCATCGGTTGGGAGGTAGTTATGCCGAGGTTTTGCAAGTTAGCCGTCACAAGTTTGTTGTTTTTTTTCTGCTCGGTTTTGTTGAGAGCTCAAGTGGACAAGATCGTGATCGCCGCGGGTACGCCGGAAGATCAGGCCTTAACAGCGATTTCGAATGAGCAAGATTCACAGAAGAAGCTGGGCATGTACGAGGATTTCGTACAAAAGTATTCGACGAATCCGGCCGCGGTGGCATACGGGGACTGGCAACTTTCGCAGGCCTATCAAGGTGCAGGTGATTTGCAAAAAGCGCTCGCGTATGGTGACAAGGCGCTGGCGAGTTCCCCGCGCAACTTGGACATTCTGGTATCGCAGGCCAGCATCGCCCAGCAATTGAAAGACAATGCGAAGGTAATGGACTATGCGGTGAAAGGCGGCGATGTTTACACCTCCATCGCGAAGCAGAAGAAAGCGGAGGGGGTGGCAGACCAGGATTTTGCAAACCAGATCCGGGATGAGCAAAGCTCATCCAAATCTCAGTACGAGTTTCTGGAAGCCGCTGCATACAATGCAATTGCGGATGAAAACGATCCCAAAAAACGCATGGATGACATCGAGCACTTCACGCCGGCATTTCCCGATTCTCGCTTTCAGGAAGGGATCGCCTCATACGCGATGATGTCATTGTCAGAATTGAAGGACACGCCACGGGTGATCGCGTACGGGGAAAAAACCCTAGCGAGCGATCCCAACAGTCTCCCGACGTTATTGATGATGGCTAATACCTATGTGGACGATCCCAAGCCGGGTAGCGTTGCCAAGGCGGGATCATACGCCCAGAAGGCAATCGAAGTAGCTAAGGCGGATGCGCCCGACGCGGACATGAAGAGAAAATTGTCGGCGGGAGCGGCGCATTCGGTGCTGGGATATGCACTGATGAAAGAGGACAAGACAGCGGCGGCGGTTCCGGAACTGCGGACTGCTTCCAGCTTGCTCAAAGGTGGAGATGATCAGTCGTATGCCATTGCGATGTACAGGCTGGGATTCGCCTACGCCAAGCTCAATAAGGTGAGTGAAGCACGCGAAGTACTAAGCGAAGTCGCAAAAATGCCTGGACCGGTGCAACAACCGGCGCAAGATCTGCTGGCCAAAGTTAACGCCGCAAGAGCAAAAGCAAAGTAGCGCTATCGGCGCGGACGCGCCAGATCAGTGGATAACATATCGGCCTTATTGGCCAGAATATAGGCCCGCTGCGCTTCGCCATTCTTGACGGCGGCTCGGGCCTGCTGCATGTAAAGCTGAATCTGCTGGACTGTCCCTTCGTCATCCGCGGTCAATTGCCGACCAGACAATTCGCGGAGGTTCGCGTCGGCGTCGGCCAAGAGTTGGTTGGTCGTGCTCAGTTCCTGGATGGCCTGTTGTTGAGTCTCGGCGGGAGAGATGGCGACAATTGGTTCGGAAGTGCCTCCGTTGCGTACGACCTTAGTGGAGTTATTGCCTGAGGCCGGGGCAGGACTAGCGGTGCGGTGTTTCGGTTTCTGTCGAACGGGAACGCAATTCGTTTGCTTCGCTGAAGTCGTGCCTGAGGCAATGCAAGGTTTCGGAGGTGTCGTGGGACGCGGGGATGCTGGAGTCGCGGCCGCGGGTGGCTGTTCGGATGACTGAGACTGCTGCAACTCGCTCGCTCCGACAGGCCGGACGCCAGGCGGCGGGGATGCCAACAATATTGACAGAATGAGGGCGTTGACAAAAACCATCAAGGTCCTGAGGATGCCGAGAGTTTGACGCAGAGAAATTGTATCGCCGAAGAGGAAGAGGTTCCTAGCAAGTTATGTTTGCGTACTGGTGCAGTTTGAAACGGAAGCGAGCCAGACGCGTAGTTATCGCATCACTGTAAGACGCGACGCTTTGCGCGGCTCCCTCGGCTATGCTCGGGACGACAATGAATCCGCAAATCTGCGCTACTTTGGCAAGGGTTGGAATTCGCGCGAGTGGAATTCCATGACTTCGTCAAGGTGCGACAAGAAGTAGGACGCGCTGTGGTCGCCGGGATACAAATGGAATTCGTGCTTAATGCGTTCCGAATCGAGCTGGTGATCTAAAGTTTTGGCGCCGTCTTCAAAGTCAAACTGATCCTTGTTGCCACAGTTGAAGTAGATGCCGAGTTTACCTATGGCCGCGCGGTGTTGTTTTGCCAGGAGGAACGGGTTATTAGCATTCCAGTACGCGACATTAATCGGACTGCCGAAGACGGCTCCAAGAGGAGTGCCCGACTGCATGGTGTCGTCGAGTTCCTCTGGGGACGCGGTGATCAGCGCAGCGCTTTCCGCACTCACGGCTGAAAATTTGTCAGGATACGCAAAAGCGAAGCGAAATGCGCCATAGCCTCCCATGGATATGCCGCTAATGGCTCGGCCTTGTCGCTCACCGTTAATGCGATATTTGCTTTCGATAAACGGCACGAACTCGTGAAGAAAAAAGTCGCTGTATCGGACTCGTCCATTGGCAGAGTTGACGTAGAAACTAGCTTTGGCTTGGGGAGTAACGATGAAGAATTCGCCAATTTTATGTTGCTGGCGGAGGTCTTGTACCAGAGTCCACCCCCCCGATTTAACTAACGTCTGCTCGTTATCGCCCAAGCCATGGAGGAAGTACAGCACCGGGTATTTGGTTGTCTTTTGTGCCGGCGAGTCGTAGTCGTCAGGCAACAACACACAGTAGTGAACCGGTTCGCGAAGGATGCGGCTATTGATGGCGCCGCAGTCGATGCGGCTCTGCGCGACAGCCGGGATTGAGAGCAGAAATAAAAGCAAGACTCGGCGCATAAACTTACCTACTCGTAGCGGAGTGCCTGAACAGGATCCAGGCGTGCCGCACGGCTGGCAGGATACAATCCAGAAATTAAACTGACGACGATTGCGAATGCAATCGCCCCGGCGACCAGCCACCAGGGCACATACCAAATCTGTTCTGGCGGAAAGTGCTGACGTTTCAAATACACGTTTGCACCAAGGTTGATGACCCGGCCGATGGTCCAGCCTAAAGCGACGCCTACGGCGCCGCCAAATATGCCCATGACACCGGCTTCAGCAAAGAATAAACCCTTGACGTCTACGTCAGAGGCGCCGATGGCTTTCATAATGCCAATCTCGCGCCTGCGCTCGAGAATGGCCATCACCAGAGTATTCACGATACCGATAGATGCAACGGCGAGAGCGAGACTGCCGAAAATTCCGAGAAAAAGATCGAGCACGGCAAAAAATTGACGCAGGTTTTTCGTGGCGTCAACGATCGAAAAGGTATTGAAGCCCATTTTCTTGATTGAGTCTTCGACTGCCTGCACGTACTTGGGGCTTTGTACTCGGACCTCAACCGTGCTGTAAGTGGGCTTGCCTCCGAGTACGTTGCTGGTGTCACGCAGGTCAGAAGGCTGCAAAACATGTAGGTTTTCCGCAAATTCCAGAGGCAGAAAAACGCGCGCTCTCGCCTGTTGGCGCAAACTGTCGGGGTCGAGATCGCAAATTCCCACGATCTTCAAGATTTGTTCGCGGGAAATTACGGAGTAGGCGGCGCCAGAATCGTTTTGTGCGCCAGTGGAATCCGCTGCCGCGGTGCGCTCTGCGTAACGCATGAGCAATTGTTTGCCCAGTAAGGACGGAGCGAGATCGGAAACTTTGATATTTTCGTCATCTTTGGTTGATTTCCCCAGCAATTGTTCAGCGAACGATTTCTGCAGGATGACTTCGGGCGCGGTCGGGGAAGAAAAGAAGCTGCCCGCCATTCCATCAAAGGCTTCATTGTTCTTAGCAGATGATGGGAGGCCCGCAATCATCGTGAGGTGAGGTTTATCTTCAAAGCGAAGCTCAGTGACGAGACGGATGTCGGGATATGCTTCGAGCACATTTGGCAGTTGCGCGATGCTTAGACGAGCCGTTTCGTCGAGCGACGGGCTCTCCGCAGGCGCCGGGCCGGTTCCTTCCTGCTCATGATTAAAATTGCGCAGTTCGCGCCGGGAAGTCACGATGACGGTATCGAACAAACCGGATTTCTCCAGGCGGCGATCGGCTAATTTCTGAAGACCGATGCCAAGCGCGAGCATGGCTACGAGCGAGGCAACACCGACGGATATGCCAATCGTGGTAAGCGAGTTTCGCAAAACCGATTCCCGAAGATTGCGAAGCGCAAGCTCAGCGACATCGTAAGTCTTCACCGCATGCCTCCACGCGTCATCTCTGCGCTTGGCACAATGTTCGGTTGATCATCCAAGAGTTTCCCGTCGGCCAACAGGATCATCCGTTTGGCATAGCGTTCCGCGAGGGCGCGTTCGTGAGTGACAACCACCACGGTCATACCGAGCGATTCATTAAAGTCGCGAATCAAGTTCATAATTTCTGTGCCGGTACGGCTGTCGAGATTGCCGGTTGGTTCGTCGGCCAGCAGAATTTGGGGCTGATTGATCAATGCCCGTGCCAACGCAACACGCTGCTGCTCTCCACCAGAAAGCTCGGTTGGACGATGGCGAATTCTGGCACCGAGGCCAACACGATCCAGAGCTTGTTGACACAGAGCACCGCGTTTGTCGCGATCGATTTCCGCAAAGCGCAGAGGAAGTTCCACGTTTTCGGCGACTGTCATACTCGGAATGAGGTTGAAAGATTGAAACACCATGCCGACGGTCTTGAGGCGGTACTTGGCCAAGTCCTGGCGCGAGAGATTTTGAAGATCGTGACCTTGAACCACGACGGAGCCGGACGTAGGCCGGTCAAGGCCGGCCAGCAAATTCAGCAGAGAAGATTTTCCCGAGCCGGACTGACCTAAAAGGGCGATGAATTCTCCCGATCGGATCTGGAGTGAAAGGTCGTCGAGGGCCCGAATTTCGGCTTCTCCCATACGGTAGTAGCGGCAGAGGTTGTTGGTGCTGATTGCGACGGGTTGTGTTGGCTTGGGACGGACTACCGAGGACATTAACGGACATCCCCCCTCACCAGACGCAAAGCGTCGGACAAATCCGGGTTGTCATCCCCGGCGGGTTTGGAAGCGCCGTCACCGTTGGTTACAACGGCTGCATCGCTTTCGCCCGGCGCGAGAAAGAGGTTGGTCTCGAGGCCGTGCTGTTTCGTATAGAGCTCGTAATAACGGCCTCGCAGCGAATAAAGATCTTCGTGGTTGCCGCGTTCGACGATTCGTCCTTGTTCAATGACTAAGATTTGATCAGCACGCCGAATGGTCGACAGGCGATGGGCGATTACGAATGTGGTGCGTCCCTGCATCAGGTATGAAAGCCCTTGCTGAATCAGCGCTTCCGATTCGGAATCGAGACTGGAGGTCGCTTCATCGAGGATGAGAATGCGGGGATCGGCGAGAATGGCGCGAGCAATTGAGATTCGTTGCCGCTGGCCACCGGAGAGCTTGACGCCTCGCTCGCCGACGACGGTGTCGTATTTCTCGGCAAAACTTTCCGCGAACTCGTCAACACGGGCAATGCGGCAAGCATGCATGATCTGTTGCTCGGTGGCATCCGGGCGCGAGAAAGCGACATTTTCGCGGATGGTTCCGTCGAACAGAAAGGACTCCTGCAGGACGACACCCAGCTGAGTGCGATAGGAATCGAGGCGAACCGTGCTGAGGTCAATGCCATCAACCAGCACCTTGCCTTCATTCGGGACATGGAATGCGGAGATTAAGCCGATGGTGGTCGATTTACCGGAACCGGAGGAACCGACCAGAGCAGTAACCGTGCCGGGTTCCGCATGAAACGATACATCATTCAGAACCATGCGAGTGCCGTCATAGCTGAAGCTGACGTGGTCGAACTCAACGTAGCCTTCAATGGCGCGCAATTCCTTGGTGCGTCTGGGATCCTGATCTTCACGAGCTTCGCTGAGGATTTCATGGCTGCGTTCGAGGCCCGCGAAAGCTTCTGTGAGTTGAGTGCCAATCTGCACGATCGACATGATGGGAGCGATCAGAAAACCGAGAAACAGCGTGTAGGTAAAAAAACCACCGATGGTGAGCGAACCGGCTGCGATCTGACGCGCGCCGGTGTACATGATCACGGCTCCGACTACGCCCATCAGCAGGCTTGCTGAAAGACTCATGACCGAGGTCGCAGTCAAACTGCGCATGACATTCTCGAGCAAGCGATGGACGCCGTAGGAGAATACGTTTTCCTCGCGCTCTTCCGCGTGATACCCCTTCACGACGCGAATGCCACCCAGCGACTCGGCGAGACGGCCGGTAACTTCGGCATTGATTTTTCCGCGCTCGCGGAAGATTGGGCGGATGGTCTTGAATGCTCGTCGCAGGGCAATCGCGAAACAAAGCAGAAATGCGAACGCCAGGCCCGTCATTAAGGCGCTGATGCGGAGAAGCACAATGAAGGCAATGATGGCGGTCAGAATTCCGCCAACGAGATCGACCAAGCCGGTGCCGATCAAATTGCGGACACCTTCGACATCACTCATGATGCGCGAGACCAATACGCCGCTCTTGGTCGCATCATGGAATGCGACCGACAACCGGCCGACATGAGCTTGCACTTTCTGGCGCAATTCCGCGATCAAGCGTTGGGCAGCTTTTGACAGCAGCTGGGTGAGCGAAAAGGAAGTGATGCCCTGAATAGCCGTGGCGCCCAGGACCAGCAACACGAGCGGTTTCAGGAGCGCGTAATGCTTCTTAATAATGACGGTATCGATCAGGAACTTTGTGGAATACGGCAACACCAGACCCGATACGCGGTTGATCACCATGAGCACGAGACCGAGTGCGAGCAGGCCACGGCGGGGCCGCAGGAGTTCCCAGATGATCGGAAGCACCTTGCGCAACTCGGCTTTGGGACGAGGGGTCCCGGCCAGTTTGGTCGGAGAAGCCACTTTTCTGATTAGAGTTGAGTTTACCCGGAAGGGTTCATTTTGTCGGCTGCTGATAAAGCCGCCGCAATCGCCTAGTGGTCGAGTTCTCCTTTTGACCCGTTAAATCAACGCCGAAAGAAGGTTTCTCGTAGGTTCCGGTGATTTTGAAAGCTACTTTGGAACCTTTCTCTTTTCTCTTAAACAATGGCTGGAGGACTTTCAGAAGGAGGGCCTTTGGCCCGCTGGCCAAGTTGGAAAGCGCGGAGTCCAGCCTCAGAACACCATGGAGATTAATGCGTTCGGAAATCAGGTCGTAGGTACCTTGCATGATGGCGAAAGCGCCGGGAACGGTGAAGGAAAGATAATTGAACGTTGCGACGCCGTTCTTGAGTACGACGTGGCCCTTCAGGTCGGATAAAGCTGTGGAACTATCGTCTGCCTTTTCCGAGCTCGCCTCGGCGCTAAGTTTGTTTACGTCTTTCTGGGTTTCCGGTTCGGTAAACGCACTGGAACCGACGCCGAAGTCTCCTTGCAACTGAACTTTCTTCAAGAAGGGCTGGTTACCGGAGGGAAAGAGGATGTGAGCTTTGAAACCGGTGATGCCGGTCATGGGAGCTTTTTCCGCGGCGACGAAAAGCTTGAGGAGGTCTTCAATACGGCCCTTCTCAGAATGCATTTGCAGGTCGGCAACCCTAGCCTTATTGGGGGCTGGACGGGCGACGCTGCCGGTCCATATCACGCTGGTGTTCCAGAACTGGGAGTCGACAGAGTCAAGCTGGACGTCTCCCGAGCGGGCGCTGACGTGAGCGTTGAAGTCGGCTTTCAGATCGACTTTATGGCTGCTGCCGCTAACGAAGAAGCGGGGAGTGTCCGTGCTGCCTTGAACCCCGATGCGTGCGAGCGTTCCGTCGAACTTGCCCCTGGAGGAAAGGAGGCCGGCCACGCCTCCGAAAGCACCCAGGTCGGCATGATCAAATGTGTATTCACCGGAAACGGGAGTGTCATTGGTCTTGCCGAGGCGCCATGGCCCGAGTTTTCCGTTGGCAGCGATTTCGCCTGGCGGCTCGGGATTCGAAAGCCTCACGTGAAACGATACGGCTCTTCCCACGCCGATGCCGCGGAGGGTTAATTCATGCACTGAAAAGGTAGTGGGCGATTTGTTCGGCACGTGCGATTGGAACTGCAAAGTCGAATTATCGGCGACTAACTCACCGATCGTCACATCACTGGAGCTGCGAAATTTTCCATTGATCGCCTGAGCGGGAATAAAAACATGCATGCCATCGGCACGAATCCGTGTAATCCTCTTGGCGAAAAGGCCGAGATAGCTGCTCTGAATAGTGAGTTTTTGGATAGTGATAATAGGCGGGATTCCCTGATCGGCCTCACGGCGAAAAGTCACATCTTCCGCCGTGCAGCCGGGATGCGGAAAATAAGTTGGATGAAAATTGTTGAAGTTCACGCTGCTGGAACTGGCATCTTCGAGTGACTTTTTTACAGCTGCCTCTCGAAATGGCCAATAGACAAGCAGAACGACGAAAGCGGCTATGATCAGGATGGCAACAGCGCCGAGCACAAGGCGGACGAAGGGAAGTTTACGCCGCCGATCCAACAGGGGTGGGCTCGCGACCGCCATGATCACCTTCCAAGTGGCGTATCTTGGAAGCGGTGTAGCTCGTTCAGGTTGTTGCCAAGGCTGTGAAAAGATTGGTTACAAATACAAGCGGGGTCAGGCCGCGGCGGTTCCATAGCCGGTGCGAATTGCTCGCACGTGAGCGATGGGCTTCTCATGGAGAAGAAGTTCTGTAGCTTGCACCCGCGGGCTGGCATGGAACCACTGCTGCACGATGCCACCGAAGAGAAGATTTGCGATGGAAAGCAGGCTCATGCCTTGATGATGGGCCATCCAGCAGCGCACAACCTCATGCTTGTGCCGCCATGAGGCGTGCTGGGCTGAGCCAAAATCGATGGACTCGTAGAAGCCGTAGCGTCCACACCAGCCCTTTTTAGCCATCTGGCGCAGGTTGTGGAGCGCGGCCTCGGGATCCACGTGCAGAGCCAAGAAGGTCGAGTAGGGAGCAATGACGAGGGTATCCGAATCCGGTTCGCGTAGACCCAGATGGGGAACACCAAAAGCCTGATATCCATAATTACCGGCCGGGTCACGCTTGGCAAACGACGATTCTGAGATGCCCCAGGGAATGTGCTTGCTATGGGTGTACGCCTGTTGCGCGTGTACCGCTATGGTGGTGGTGAGGTCGAGCAAAGTTTGCGGGTAGGTGCGCATCCAGATCGAGGGCATGAGGTATTCGAACATCGTGCCCGTCCAGGAGAGCAACACTTTGTGTCCATGATCAATGGTATGGACGCGACCTAATTGGAACCAGGTGTCCTGCGGTATGTCATCTTTCGCAATGGCGACAAAGGTGGCGATGCGGGCCTCGGAGGCAAGTAAGTCATAGCAAGCGTCATGAAGTTTGGAGCCGGTAACGTCGTAGCCAATGGATAAGAGCTTGCGGCGGCGCTGGCGTAAGAATCCAAAATCCATATCGTCGGCGAACCTGGCGGCGTCGGTTGCGATCGCACGCAAATCTTCGATCAACTCGGCAACTTGGGCCCGCGCCGCGGGAAGCAGGGAGCGCAAGCGTTCGCGTAGATTGCCGTTGCCATTAGCGCCTGGCACTTGTAATTTTGCGGCCAGCCGATCGATGAAAAAAGGTAATCGTTCTAAAGGAATGGTGTCGATCGGTTTTAGCTTCAGTTCACTGCGAACCGTGGCAAATTCCGGCAGGAGCCACGGACAGCAGTCCGTTGCGTCCTGACGAATATGGGCGAGGCGCAGCCGAACTTGTTCTCTAAACCATTTCACGTCGGCGTTACTCTTTGGTTTTGAGTTTGAGGCGTCCAGATCTGAATCTGAAAAAGCGAGCAAAACATCGAGCCAATTGTCGCTCTCGAGTTGGGTCTGAATCGCCGTCATCTCCCGATACGAAAGCGCATGAAGGGAGACGAGAGCTCGCAGGTGATCCGAAAATCCATCGGCCAAGCTGCGCTGGAACAATGGCCGACGGAGCCGGTCCCAGCAGCCTTGCTCCAAAGTCCACAGGGAAGCGAGGAGATTCCCGTTGTCGACCGAGGAAACGAACTTAGGAGTCAAAGGAGCGAGCGTGCGCGTGTCGTACCAGTTCAGCAAGTGCCCACGGTATCGCTCAAGATTTGAAATCGTGGCTAGAGTGCGCAGCGTCTGCTCGGCGAATTCGCTGACCGTGAGATATCCGAATTCGCATGCCGCCTGGCGGGCATTCAGCAGCAGACCGAGATTCGTTGTAGAGAGCCGGGCAGCGATGCGGTAGGGATCTTCCTCGACATTATCGGGAATCAGCCAATGATGTTCGGGATTGCTGAATTCGGCGAAATACCGCCAAGTGTGAAGGGCAGCATGCCGCAGCAAACGTACTTCTTTTTCGGAAGGCTCCTGAAAACGGGCGCGGGGAGGACGATTCAGCCAAACGGACACCATCTTACTGCAGGCCCAAAGCAGCAAGATCGGAAGGGCTGAAAAGATGGACCATGGCTTTACGAACCACACCAAAGCGGCCAGGCCCAACGCCAAGACGGGAGTCCAATCGAGATAGATATCCAGCGGCGTACGTTGGGTTGACCCGAGTTCGGCTTCGGCTGCGGTTTCCCATTGCAGGAGCCGCTCGCGCGTTACCAAGCGCCGCACAAGAGTGCGAACCACGGCATCGATGGAGAGGAGCATCTGGTTGGCCAGGAAGGTTAAGGTCAAAAGAACATTCACGTTGGCCGCGAATAGGGCTTTGACGGCATCCTTGGCGATAGCACGCTGCTTTTGGATCGCAGCGCGCGTCAATTCAAAGAGAAATTGGCACCAAGCGGGAAGGAACAAGATCGCTAGAGTTGCCAGCGTCCACCAAACCGCGCGACCTGGTAGCACCGTCCAGCCGAGGACAAAGAGAACCAGCGTGGCGGGTTCAACCAAGCTGCGGCGCAGATTGTCGAATATCTTCCACTGCGAGATAAACGAGATTGGATTCGCAACGCGCTGTCCAGATTCATCGGGGACGTGGGAGAACAGCCAGGTTGTAATCTGCCAGTCACCGCGCAGCCAGCGGTGTTTGCGGCGATTATAGGCGCTGTAATGCGACGGATAATCTTCGATGACTTCGATATCGCTGGCAAGCCCCGCGCGCGCGTATGCACCTTCAATCAGGTCATGGCTGAGCAGAGCGTTGTTCGGAAAGCGGTGATTGAGCACGCGGTGCAGCGTGTCAACTTCGTAGATTCCCTTCCCCGCGAAACTCGCTTCGCCGTAGAGATCTTGATAGACGTCGGAAATCGCGCGGGTATAGATGTCGAAGCCAGTTTCACCGGAGTAGATGGCGGCAAGTCTTGATTTCGCGGCGCTCTGCACGCTGACGCCAACCCGTGGCTGCAAGATGCCGTAACCGGCGACGACAATATTTCTTTCTGCATCAATGATGGCCTGGTTTAGCGGATGGGCAAGGCAACCGATCATGCGATGGGCCGAGCCGCGCGGCAGTTCGGTATCCGAGTCCAGAGTGATGACGTAGCGCACATTGGAAAGAACAGACAAGTCCCCGACTTTGACGGGGAAGCTGTCATATTCGTGCCGCAGGTATTTATTTAAATCCATCAGCTTGCCGCGTTTCCGCTCCCAACCCATCCATACTTTTTCGCGGGGATTGTAGACGCGATGGCGATGCAGCATGAGGAACGATCCTTTGCCTTCCGCCGCATACTTATCGTTCAGCTTGCGCACCAAGTCGGCGCAGAGATCGATGAGCGGGCTGTCTTCCCGGGGACTATGGCGGGAGTCAGGAAGATCGCTGAGGATGATGAAATGGATATTTGGGTCGCGGTTGCCGAGGAACCGAACTT
>Ga0209579_10001394_pt1 | contig 20135 bp, 17 predicted proteins | sample Coa_R1_2_FD_187152 | JGI IMG/M metagenome (GOLD analysis project Ga0209579, IMG submission 187152) | Surface soil microbial communities from Centralia Pennsylvania, which are recovering from an underground coalmine fire - Coalmine... | ecosystem: Environmental > Terrestrial > Soil >... | reverse complement strand
TCGCGCTCGGCTTCCTCGCCACGGCCGCGCTCGTCTCCGCGGTTGTGGCGCGCGCCCGGCTGCCCTACACGGTGGCCCTCGTCGTGGTGGGGCTCGCGGCGGGAACGGCGCACCTCGTACCGCCGATCACCGTGGGACCCGATGTGATCGTCACCGCGCTGATCCTTCCCCTGCTCTTCGAGGGCGCGGTCCGGATCCCGCGGCGTCACCTCAGGACCTACGCGCCACTGATCGTCGCGCTCGCCGTCCCGGGCACCGTCGTGTCCGCGGCGGCCATCGCCGGCGCCGCGCTGCTGGGCCATGTGCCGTGGCGCGCCGCGCTCCTGTTGGGCGCCGTCTGCGCGGCGACCGACCCGGCCGGCGTGATCGCGCTTGTGCGGGAGGCGGCCCTCGACGAGCGGCTCGGGACCGTCCTCGAAGGTGAAGCGGTCGTTAACGACGCCGTCGCGATCGTCTTGTTCGGTCTGGCCATGGCGTCGCCGCCCGACGTCGGCCCCGCCGCCGCGTCGTTCGTCTGGCTTCTCGCCGCGGGCGCCGCCGCCGGGTTTGCCGTCGGGGCGGCGGCGGCGTACATGCTGCGCGGCATCACCGACCCCGTCGTCGAAGCGATCGGCAGCCTCGTCGCCGCCGTCGCCGCCTACGTGGTCTCGGAGACGGTCCACGCGAGCGGCGTGATCGGCGTCGTCGCCGCGGGACTGGCGTTCGCGGAGCTGGCCGGCCAGAGTCTCACGCCCGCCGGATCGGAAACGGTGCGCGTCGTCTGGGACGTCATCGCGTTTCTGGCGAACTCGGCGCTGTTTCTGCTGGTCGGTCTCGTCGTCCCGCTGCCGCTGCTGGCCCGCTACGGCGGGCTGATTGCCGTTGTCGTCCTCGCCGCGCTGGCGTCCCGCGCCCTTATCGTCTACGGCTTTACCGCGCTGCTGGCGCGCGGCGCCGCGCCGTTCCCGACGGTCTGGCGGCACCTGATGGTCTGGGGCGGGTTACGCGGCGGGGTCGCGGTGGCGCTCGTCCTCGCGCTGCCGCCGATGCTGCCGCAGCGCGAAGCCGTGGCGGCGGGCATCTTGGGTACGGTCGTCTGGACGCTGGTCGGTCAGGGGCTGTTGATGCGGCCAATCATGCTGTTGCTCGGGCTGGACCGCGCCGTCCCGCACGAGCCTCGACCAGCTCCGAACGAAGCGCGTTAGCCGGTGCGTTCGTCCTCGGCTTCGCGGTCGATCTGCTCCAGGCGGGCGCGCCAGCGCTCGTCCAGGAGCCGTTCGGCCTGTTCTTGCGTGACGCCGTTGACGACCAGCCGCTCTTCTCCCGCGGGATCGTCACACGCGGCGACCCAGCGGCGCTTGGCCGCGTCCCACTCCACCACCACGCCCGTCATCTCCGCGCGTTCCTCGTCGAGCATGAGGACCCTCCGCCGGTGCGTCGTGGGGTGGCTGACGGGAATCGAACCCGCAACCCCCAGAGCCACAGTCTGGTGCTCTGCCTTTGAGCTACAGCCACCACGTGACGTGATTGTAGCATTCAGGCGACGGCCGCGCATACCGCGGCCTAGTCCCCGTTAGGGGGCGACGGCCGCGCATACCGCGGCCTAGTCCCCGTTAGGGAGCGACGGCCGCGTCGACCTCGACGAGCTTGTGGCGGCCGCGGTGTCCGCGCACGATACGCACGCGGCCGCGCCCGACGCCGAAGTGGCCGGCCAGCGCGGCGACGACCGCCTCGTTGGCCTCACCCTCGTGCGGCGCCGCGCTCACGGCCACGTGAAACGTCCCGTCGGCGCGACGCTCGACGCCGGGCCGGCGCGCCCGCGGCGTGACGTGGACCGTGATACGCACGGCGTGCTCCCCCGTCAGGCGTCCCGGGCGGCGGGCGTCTCGCCGGGCAGCGCGAGCGCCAGCGCTTCCGCGAGGTGCAGCGCGCGCCGGCCCGTGCCGTGGGCGATCTGCTGGCGGCACGACGTGCCCGATGCGACCAGCAGCGTCTCCGCCGGCGCCGCCCGCACCGTCTTGAACAGCACGCGCTCGCCCATAGCGATCGAGATGTCGTAATGCTCGCGCTCGACGCCGAAGGAGCCGGCCATGCCGCAGCAGCCGGAGTCGATCTCGTCGACCGACGCGCCGGGCACCGCCCGCAGGGCGGCGAGGGCCGGGCCCGTCCGGATCATCGCCTTCTGATGACAGTGGCCGTGCATCAGCACACGCCGGTCGGCCGGCGTGTACGGCGGGCGGATTCCCGCCGCATCGAGCACGCCGAGATACTCTTCGAACGCGTAGGTCGCCCGGGCGACCGCGTCCGCGGCACCGCCGCGCAGCAGATCCGGGTACTCATCTTTGAAGGTCACGATGCAGGACGGCTCCAGTCCCACGATCGGCATGCCGGCCTCGGCGAACGGCCGCAGCCGCTCGATCGTGCGGGCGGCGAGCCGCTGGGCCTGCCGCAGCATCCCGTTGCTGATCATCGGGCGCCCGCAGCACGACAGCGGGACGAGCTCGACGCGGCATCCGGCCGATTCGAGCACCCGTACGGCGGCCCGCCCGATCGACGGGTAATAGTACTCCGTGAACGTATCCACGAACAACGCGACCCGTCCCTGCCCCGGCACCCCGAGGAATCCCGCTCCTGCCGGCGCGCCGGCGGACGAGGGGGCGCGCTCCCGCCACCATTGCGTGAAGCGGCGGCGCGCGAAGGGCGGCAGCCGCCGCCGGGCGTCGATGCCCGCGATCCGCTCGAGCGCCCACCGTACCGGCGCGCTGCCGAGCAGCCGGTTCGCGAGGGGCGCCGCCGCGCAGCCGAGCGGCCCGAGCGCGGCGACGTGGCCGAAGAGCCGCGCCCGCAGCGGCAGCCCGTGCCGTGCGTAGTATCCGGCGAGAAACTCGTGCTTGAGCTTGGCCATGTCGACGTTACTGGGACACTCGGCCTTGCACGCCTTGCAGCCGATACAGAGATCCATCACGTCGTACAGTTCGCGGCTCGTCAGCGACCCCGCCGGCAGCACACCGGAGATCGCCGCCCGCAGCGCGTTGGCGCGGCCGCGCGTGCTGTGCGCCTCTTCGAGCGTGAGCATGTAAGACGGGCACATCGTCCCGCCGCGCGGCTTCCGGCACGCGCCGATACCGCTGCAGAGCTCGATCGAGGCCCGCACCCCTCCGTCGCGGCTGAAGTCCTGGACCGTCGCGGGAGCGGGCCCGGGCTCCGGCCGGTACCGCAGCGATTCGGTCATCGGCGGCGCATCGACGATCTTCCCGGGGTTCATACGGCCTTCCGGATCGAACGCTGCCTTGATCCCGCGGAACGCGGCGTAGAGCCGGGAGCCGAACATCTTCTCCACAAACTCGCCGCGCGACAGGCCGTCGCCATGCTCGCCGCTCAGCGCCCCGCCGAACTCGGCGACGAGGGCGGCAATCTCCTCGGCGATCTGACGCATCTCCGCGACGTCCCGGGGCTCATGGAGGTCGAGGATCGGACGGGTGTGCAGAAGGCCGACGCTCGCGTGGCCGTAGAACGACGCGTCGGTCCCGTGGCGCCGCACGATCTCCCGGAAGCGGCGCGTGTACTCGGCGATGCGGGCGGGATCGACCGCGCTGTCCTCGACGAACGCGACCGGCTTGCGGGCGCTTTTCATGCCGAGCAGCAGTCCGACGCCGGCCTCGCGAACCGCCCAAAGGTTGGCCTGGGCCGCGGGGTCGAGGATCCGCCGCATCGTCCCCCGGTAGCCCTCCCGGCGCATTCGGGCCTCCAGGCCGTCGAGCGCCGGCGCCAGCGCGGCCTGGCTCTCGCCGGCGTACTCGACCGCGATCAACGCGCCGGGGTTCCCGTCGACGAACGTCAGGCGCTGACTCAGCTCGCCTGTTTGGCGGGCGAGCTCCACGATGTACCGGTCCGTGAGCTCCACCGCCGCCGGCTTCGTCGACAGAATTTCCGGGGTGTACTCGAGCGCGGGCACGAGGTCGTCGAACTGAAACACCGCGAGCACGGTCGCGGGCGGCCGGCGCGCCAGCCGCACCGTCGCCTCGGTCACGATCGCGAGCGTCCCTTCGGAGCCGGCGACCAGCTTGCCGAGATTCACCGCGCCGCCCGCGGGAAACTCGTCGAGATTGTAGCCGCCGACCCGCCGTTGGATGCGCGGAAATCGCCGCGCGACCTCGTCCCGGGCGCCCGCCACGATCCGGGCGACCTCGCGGTAGAGCCGTCCTTCCGCGCCGCCGCCCTGCGCCCGCCGCGCCGCCTCGTCCGGCGGGATGTCCTCGAAGACGACCGGCGTGCCGTCCGCCAGCCACGCGCGCATCGCGAGCAGCGTGTCGACCGTCTTTCCGTAGACGATCGACCTGGAACCGGAGGAATTGTTGCCGATCATCCCGCCGATCGTCGCGCGGCTGCTCGTCGACGTCTCCGGGCCGTAGATGAGCCCGCTCGGCGCGAGCGCCCGCAGCAGCTCGTGTCGCACGACCCCGGGCTGCACGCGGGCCCACCCGGCCTCGGCGTTGATCTCGACGACGCTGTTCATGTACTTCGAGAAATCGAGCACGATCGCGCGGCCGACGGTCTGGCCGGCCAGACTGGTGCCGCCGCCCCTCGGCAAGAGCGGCGCCTGGGCGGCGCGCGCGGCCTCGATCACGGCCTGCACGTCGTCCGCGTCGCGCGGCAGGACGACGCCGAGCGGCTCGATCTCGTAGATGCTGGCGTCGGTGCTGTAGAGGGCGCGCGAGACCGCGTCGAACCGTACCTCGCCCCGTACGCGCCGGCGAAGGTCGTGGACGAGATCGCGCAGGTCGGCGGGCGGCACCGCTCCGACGGGCGCAGCCGTGGTGGCCCGGCGGGTGAAGCTCAACTAGGTCGCGCGGGCGGCACCGAGTGGCTCGCGGGCCGGGCTCCAGGTGAGTCGGTTGGGAAGCGGCGAGTGATCCGCGGTCAGCAGCACGAGAATGCCGTCGAGGTCGGCCGCCCCGACGCCGAGACACGGCCCGTAGTCGGCGGTCGGCCCGGGTGTGACGCCGTGCGCCCGCAGCCGCGCCGCGGCGCGAGCGAGGTCGTCCGCCCCGGGGAGCCGGACCGTGAAGTACCAGAGGCCCGGGCCGGTGGGCGCCGCGGGTGGAATGCCCTGCCCCGCCCACACGTTGGTCCCGAGGTGATGATGGTAGCCACCCGCCGACAGGAACAGCGCGCCCGTATATCGCCGGAGCGTCACGTCGAAGCCGAGCGCCTCGTGATAGAAGGCCTCCGCGCGGCGGAGATCGGAGACCCGCAGGTGGACGTGTCCGAGGCGGGTGCCTTCGGGGGCCGGCGCGGACCGATCGCCGCCCGCGGCGAGCAGGTCCCGCAGATCGAGCTCACGGGTGGTCATGTCCACCTGGTCGCTGTTCCAGGGCCACTGCTCCTGGGGCCGATCGGCATAGAGCTCCAGGCCGTTGCCCTCCGGATCACGCAGGTACAGGGCCTCGCTGACGAGATGGTCGGATGCCCCGTCGAGCGCGACGTCGTGCTCGAGAAGACGCCGCAGCAGGCGTCCGAGCGCGGCGCGGCCGGGCAGCAGAAACGCCGCGTGGTACAGTCCAGAGCGCCGGCGCGGCCCGGGCGCCGGGTCCGCGGTGGCGGTGAGCCCGAGTGCGAACGGGTAGCGGCCGTCGGCCGACAGCATCACCGTCTCATCGCCGCGCCACGCCTCACGGAACCCCAGCACATCGCGGTAAAATCCCAACGCACGGTCGAGATCGGCAACGCGCAGGTGCACGTGTCCGACGGTCGTTCGGGGATCGAGCAGCGTCTCGGTCATTACGGTGGCGTTCGCGGTGGCGCGGGCCCCATCCTCCGGCCTCGGGCCGCGGGCGCCCGGCCATGATTCGCCTCGTCTGCCCGCACTGCGGCGTGCAGTTTCTGCGGCTCGAGGCGCCGGACGGGGACGAGCCCGTCGAATGTCCGCACTGTCACCGCCGGTTCGTGCCCGACGAGGAAGAGTACGTCGATCCCGAAGACGTCTGACGGACCGCGTGTGCGGTCCACCGCGAAAGGAGTGATTGATCCATGGCGACGGATCCCGCGAAGCGCGGACAGACAAACCAGCCGGCCGGCGCAACCGGTCTGGCCGACCGGCGGTGCGTCCCCTGCCAGGGAGGCACGCCGCCGCTCACCCGCGCCGAGTTCGCGCCCCTGCTCGCGCAACTCGACGGGTGGCAGGTGGAGGACGAGCGGATGCTCGTGAAGGTCTTCCGGTCCAAGAACTTCGTCCAGGCCGTCGAGTTTGTGAACGCGATCACGCCGGTGGCGGAGGCGGAAAATCACCATCCCGACCTGCGCGTGAGCTGGGGACAGGTGCGGGTGGAGTTGTGGACGCACAAGATCAACGGCCTCAGCGAAGCGGACTTCGTGATGGCGGCGAAGATCGACCGGGTCTACGCGCGGCCGTCCGCCGCGGCGGGCGGAAGTTAGCTCCGGCGCTAATCGAGCGGCGGGCGCCGGCCGGCCCAGGGCTGAACGGCCTCGAACCCGGCGGCGGCGCACAGCACCGTCGCGTCGGCGTGCCAGCGGCCGATGATCTGCAGTCCCACCGGCAGCCCCGCCCGCGTCCATCCGCACGGCACCGACACGGCCGGGTGCCCCGTCAGGTTGAACGGAAAGGTAAACGTGAGCCGCTCCAAGAGGGTCGGCGCCGGGCGGCCGTCGATGACGGCGCCGCTGTCCGGTTCGACCGGCCAGGCCGCGACCGGCATCGTCGGCGTCAGCAGCAGATCGTAGTCCTCAAACAACCGTCCCACCGCCTGGTAGAACGGCGCCCGGGCGAGCAGGGCGCGGCCGTAGTCGAGCGCGCTCATGCGGCCGGCGTCGACGATCATGCGCATGAGCGACGGCTCGATCCAGTCGGGATGCTCGCGCGCCCGATCCTGATGGCGCGCCGCGACGCCGACGTGCCAGATGTACCGGTGCGGCTCGCGCATGTCCGGCCATCCGAGATCCGGCGCGTCGAGCGCGCAGCCCAAATCGGCGAACCGGCGCGCCGACGTCTCCGTGATCGTCCGCACCTCCGGGTCCACGGGAAGACAGCCGAGGTCCGCGCTCCACGCGACCCGCAGTCCGCGAAGATCACGATCGCAGGCAGCGACGTAGTCCTCGGCCGGCGCGTCGATCGATAAGGGATCGCGCGGGTCCGGGCCGGCGAGCGCGGCAAGCATGAGCGCCGCGTCGCGCACGGTTCGCGTGATCGGTCCGTTGTGGGAGCGCGACGCCCAGTAATCGGGACTCGGGTGGTACGGCACCCGGCCGAACGAGGGCTTGAGACCGACGACGCCGCACAGCGACGCCGGGCACCGGATTGAGCCGGCGCCGTCCGAACCGTGGGCCAGCGGCCCCAGCCCGGCCGCGACCCCGGCCGCGGCGCCTCCCGACGATCCGCCGGACGTCCGATCCCGCCCCCACGGATTGCGGCACGGCGGACCGATCAAGTTGTCGCTCATGTCCTTGTGCCCGAAGTGCGGCGTGTTGGTCTTGCCGACAAGCACGCCGCCGGTCGCGCGCAGCCGCCCGGCCGCCGCGCCGTCTGTCGATGGGACGTGGCGTTCGAACCACCGGGAGCCGTAGGTGGTCCGCACGCCGGCCGTGTCCTCGAGGTCCTTCACCGAGTACGGAATGCCGTCGAGCGGTCCCTTGCGCTCGCCGCGCCGCGCGCGTGCCTCCGCGTCGCGCGCCTGGGCGCGGGCAAGGTCGGCGGTCACCGTGATGTAGGCGTTGAGCGCGGGATTGACGCGCCCGATCCGCGCGAGCACCGCCTCCGTGATCTCGACCGGCGAGACGTCGCCGGCCCGGATGAGACGGTCCAGTTCGAGCACGGGGGTGAAGCACAGATCGTTCGCCGCCATAGATGCCTCCATAGCCCACGCTGGCTGCCACCGTGGTTCTACCGTCGCAATCACATGTCCCGCCGTAACACACTATCGCTCCGGCGCCAACGTGATTTCCAGCGTCAAGGTCAGCAGGCTCGCAAGGGCATGGCGAAACATATTCTCGTCGTCGGCGACGAGTACTCGAATCTTCCGGAGAACCTGGCTCACCGTTCTTCCACCCGCAAACCGCGCGAAGGGGCAGTCGGACCTGACCCACCACGCCAGCATCATGATCTCAACCAGTATCAGCCCGACCGTGATCCGGAAGAGCCAGATGGGTCTTCCGGTCTTTGGGTCAAACGTGTCAGTCTACGAAAGCACGATTTCTGTCACCACCCCCAGAGTTGTCAGATGTTCATCGCTTCGGTTGAAGTTTCCATCATGGGCTGAAAGCGGGGCTCCAGCTGTTCCCTGGTGGTGTGTCTAGGCGAATCAAATGCGATCCGTTTGTATTCATCATGTAGATGTGCGACCAAGCCGTGAACGCTATTTTGGTGCCGTCTGGGTTGAATATGGGCGCGTCAACTTCGTGGAGGTTAGTGAGACGTGTGTCCTTTGTGCCATTTGTATTCATCACGTGGATTTGCCCATCGTTCCAAGAGAGGAACGCGATCTGGCGACTATCCGGGCTGAACACGGGTTCAAAACCTCCGCCCGTGGTCTTGGTCAGCAAGATCGCATTCGTTCCGTCGAGGCTCATGACGTAAATCTCGGGCAGTCCTCGATCGCGCTGCGAGGTGAATGCTATCTTCCGACCGTCCGGACTGAGTGAAACACTGTTAAATTGAAGGGAGTTGGTTTTTCCGCGCAGGTCGGTCAAGCGGACTACGTTGGCGCCATCAGCGTTCATCATATAGATCTGGGTGCTTCCGCCTCGATCGGAGTCGAACACCATCTTCCGACCGTCCGGACTGAACTCAGGAGAAGAGCTGCTCCCCGGGGGGGATGTCAAGCGGACTACGCGGGAGCCATCGGCGTTCATCATATAGATTTGCGTGCTCCCGTCTCGATCGGAGTCAAACGCAATCCTCGCGCCATCCGGGCTGAACGTCGGGTTGTCGTTTGTTCTGGGAGGAGTCGTCAGGCGGGTCACATGCGACCCGTCCGCACCCATGATGTAGATTTGATCGGTTCGGCCGATCCGGTTCTGGCCGGAGGTGAAGGCGATCCTGCGACCGTCGGGGCTGAACGCAATTTGTTTAGGAACATCGGGAACCCTGGGAAAGCGGGCCAGGCTGGACCCGTCCGCATTGATGACATAGAACTGGGAGCTCCCGTCACAATCAGACAAGAAAACGATGCGCCCCGGGACCGGTCGGGTGTGTCCGACCAGCAAGGGTCCCTGCACCCCGCAGAGGGGGCTCTCCATCAAGGCGACCAGCAGCGCCAGAGATGCCGTCGCCCTCCAAGCAATGGCTGGCCCCCAACGTTCAGTCCACAAGATCCAGCCGGGGCGCCGCAACAGCAGCACGAAGGCGATCCCCGTGACCGCCCCCATTACTGCTCCGCCCGCGGCATAGCCCGCAAGCTCGCCTATGTTCGCACCGTAGCGAACGCCGGTACCAAAGCCAATGACGATTCCAACACCGTAACCCGCAGCGAAGCCGATGACATTCGCCAACACCCACAGACCTGCCCGGGAAAGCTGCCAGCGGAGGACCAGTCCTTCGAGAGTCCCGACGACCAACCCTATGAGGAAGCCATAACTTGGCCAGTATGCCCAATCTCCCATATGGCCTGCATGGACGATATGGGCTAGCCAGTTAGCTAAGGGCGTGCCTAGAAGACGATTCGCGTAATCGCCTGCTGCAAAGCCCAAGGCATTCGCAGCCAGCCACGGCGAACACCGGAGGGCGTGCCGTCGCCGGATGACAAGCCATTGCATTACTCCCACCGCGGCGCCTGCAACAGGGAGTCCGCTCCCAGTGGCTCCGAGAGCCACGGCAAAGACGACGCCGTTGTATCCGAGCGCGGGGAATAGGAGGGATACTACTAACATCCATACAGCACCGGCGACTAGGCCCCCAGCAGTCGCCAGCAACCACTGAATGCAGAAGACAAGTTCGTCCAGAAAAACTCTCATGATGTCCGCTCCCGCAATTCTCCTACCGTCGCCGCTGATCGCTGGGGGGCCATGACATAAATGAGTGGGCATCAGCTAAAGAGCCCAATCGCTTCAAAATGCCCCATTATGGGTGCTAAGGATCGGGCCTCTCCGTGACCTCTGCCCCTGCCAACACGGCGACGAGCGCGGCAATACCAGATGGGTGCGTCACATCGCCGGGCTGGAAGTCCGCATATTGCGCTCCGGGGTCGAAGTGAAAACCGTGGCGCATCTCCGCCAGAAACACTGCTGGATCTTGGCCGGCTTTTCCAAACCATCTCAGTTCCTCATATTCGAACCGGCCCAAAACGACCGTCACCGCATCGGTAAGAATCGTGCCCGTGTCGGCGTCTCTCGTACTTATGGCCCAGTGGACACTGTGGGTCTCCAGATCAAGAGTCGGCTTGTCCCGCCAACCGATGAGTTCATACGGACCCAGTCCTTTGGCTGCCCGCCTTTTGTTGTTGGCTTTGGTCGCCGCATTTACTCTCTTGAGGATGCCGCCGGCATCGAGGGTGTTCCCAATCCAATCGTCCAGGCGGACATACCCGCCTCTGACGTGCCGGAACGTGACAAACTCCCCTGTTTCTCGATTGAGAACGACGACATCCGTGGGCAACCTGAATCGTGTGCCCTGGGCCGTCTGCCGAAAAGGTCCGATGCCCTGGGTGGTCATCCAAAAGCGGGCGGTAGCCGCCGCCCCGGTAAGCACAGCCCGGCTTTCGTCGACAATGAGCGTCGCCCTTGATTCAGTGAGAGGGAACGTGCCGCCCCGCTGCCACGGCAGCTGCTGCAGAACATTCTGTCGCTCGGCATCCGTCTTCGGGACACCCGGAGAGGAAGAGACAGAAGGTTCTTCCTGGTAGTCCGGCCGAGCCGCGGGCGTATTGGCGTCAACGATGTCTGCCCAAAACTCAATCGCTTTGGCAGGCCTCTTGAGAGAAGGCGTCTGGGTATGCGTTTCCAAAGAGATCCCGAAACGATACGGGAATTCGTTTTCCAGGTAGCCTTCCAGATCTGAACCGCAATGGATTATGTCCGTCTGCCAGACGGAAAATATGGGGTTGCCCTCTTCGTGCGGGCGATCGGGAATGTACCGGTGGCCGTAGATGGGAATCAATCTTGGCGCTTCGGTCATCAATTGCTTGATTTTTCCCAAGCGGTCCTCTAAGATTGGCGGTTTTTCCCCCCATGCCTCAAGCCAAATGCCGTTTTTGACATCAAAGCAGATGCCTTCATACGGATGATTTAGTCTTTCGCGAATCTCCGCCTCACTCGCCCGTCGCCAGTTCAGCCATCCCGACAACCGACCTCGCGGTTTGCTCATCCGCGTGTCGACAGGCAAGCCCAGAGACAAAAATAGTCGCAAGTCAGGAGGAAAGCGGAAGTCAAATTTGCGCTCGAGGTCGTCGAGTTCTTGGTCTGTCAAGCCACGTTCGAATTTCACAGGCAAGTATCGTTGCGTCTGGCCGAAAATCTTATATCTCCCTGCTGTCCACTCAAGGTGGCTTCGAACGTAGCGGTAGTCCATACCGACAGCGGCATCGCCGCGCGGGTAGGGCATCGTTTTCTTCCCTACGATTGCATAGTTTTTGCTCTTGGCATCCGTTTCTTCCCGTAACGCTCTCCGGTACGTCCTGGCGAACGAGAGAGTCACTAAAAAATCAGCAAGACGATAGACGGCCACCACTCCATCGACGTGAACCCCTCTCCCCGGGGAGCGGCCAATCAAGAAGACCTTACTGACCGTACGATCTCGCCAGCGCTAACCTGTCAGCTCAATTCAGTTGAAACGCCCTTGCTTCCTCGCTATCCGTTGAGTTGCATTCCGACATCGTTCACCGCATTCGACTCCTCAGCCTATTATCGACATTTTCCACATGCGAGCACACTCCATATCAGTATTCAGTCGCCGGGTTGCAGCGAACGCTCCCAACCGGCATTGTGCTGGAAACGAAGAGAGAACACCCTGCATCATGGAGTTGGGGTTGCGATATAGCCATGCTCCTTGCCGCCCGCATCCCTAAAGGATCCCACGATTTGTCCAGCGGCGTTGATACCGTTGGTAGAGGTCCCCGTCGAGCCCGGGGGATCGAACGTGGTGAACGTGCCCTCGGAGGTCCGCAGGTAGCCATGGGTCTTGTTGTCCGCGTCCTTGAACTCGCCCACGATCTGTCCGGCGTCATTGATCCCGGCGGCATCGGTCCAGGCCGCGCCTGGAACATCGATCGTAGTGAAGGTGCCCCCAGCAGTTCGCAAAAAGCCTGCGTCCGCAACCTCGCCCACGATCTCCGCCGAGTCGTTGATCCCGTAGGCGAAGGTCGCCATCGCGCCGGGAACATCGAACGTGGTAAAGGTGCCGCCGGAGGTGCGCAGGTAGCCATGGGTCTTGCCGCCCGCGTCGTTGAAGACGCCCACGATCTGCCCGGCGGTATTGATGCCCGCGGCACCGGTCCCCCTTGCCTTCGGAACATCCAACGTGGTAAAGGTGCCCGCAGAGGTTCGCAAAAAGCCATGGAACTTACCGCCCGCGTCCCTGAAGGATCCCACGATCTGTCCGGCGGCGTTGATCCCAGTGGCAAGGGTCGCCGTCGAGCCCGGAGGATCGATCGTCGTGAAGGTGCTCTCGGCTATGCGTAGATAGCCATGAGTCTTGCCACTCACGTCCCAGAACACGCCCACGATTTGCCCGGCAGCGTTGATGCCGCTGGCACTGGTCGCTGCCACCCCCGGGACATCGATCGTGACAAACGTTAGTGAAACTGCTTGGGCTGGAAGCGTGACACCGAGCGTGCAGCAGACGATCATGATCCCCAGCCAAGCCCAAGATCGCCGCATTATCCATCCCCCGCTGTTTCACCGCTCGGACACGGCCGGGGATCGTCGCACAGTCGCGCCGGGTACATCGATCCTGGTGAACTTCCCGCCAAAGTCCATGACGTATACCTGCGCGCCCTCGCTGCTCGTGCGGTTGGCATGATGAAACACAATCGTCCGGCCATCGGGACTGCACTTCGGATACCCGCTGTAGCCAGGGCGGCGTGGGTCTCCAAACATTTGAGCCGTCGGCATTCATGACGTAAATTTGATCGGCACCGTCCCGGGTCGACCCAAAGACAGTGCTGGCCGAGTTCCACACCACTGCCTGTCTCCTCGCAGGCCGCGTCACGGGCCTGGCGTAACACACTATCGCTCCGGCGCCAACGTGATTTCCAGCGTCAAGGTCAGCATGCGATCCGCCACGGCGACGTCGGGAAGCGCGAGCAGCAGTTTGCTCGTTCCGGGCGGCACGGGCTCGAAGACTAAATCGCCCTCGATGGAATCCTGCGGCGGCACGTGGTCCGGATAGAACGTGCGCAATGCGCGCACCCCATAGGTCTTCCCGTGCTCGTCCGTGAGCGTCGCGAGAGCCGCCGCGGTGAAGAGGCTCAGCTCGCCGTCGGTGCCGTTCTCAACGGTCAGATGCACGGTGGTGCCATCACGCGCCAGGGCGACGTCCGGCGCCCACAGGGTCAGCCCCCCCTCGGCCACGGAGGCGTTCGGCGCGTATCGCGTCGCGGTATCCGCCGTTGCGAGTTTGCGCATCTCGCTGACGGCTTTTGGCGGTAGATCGAGTCTCCACTTTCCGTGCAATTTGATGAGATGGTATGTGCTGGCCGTGGTCGTCTCGCGCTTTCCGCCGATCGCCATTGGAGGGCAGTACTCTCCACTCGCGGCGCACACGGTCACCACTAAGATCGCCAGGAAGGTCAGTGCCGGATTCTGCGACATTGTGACCGTCATGTCCGAATTGATGTCGGCCTCGTCATTCGCGTCATTGAACACAGGCTCGGCCAATGTGTAGCGAACGTCGGCCGTATAGATGGCCCCCGGTGTATGGGATTTGGCGGCATTCTTCCAATACTGGGCAAACTGGTCCTCGGCCACCCGCACATGCGTGCTCGGCAGAAGACCTTCGGTGTAGAACGCCTTCAGCGTCTCGTCGCTGAGAGGCCGGCCCTTGATCGCCGGGACAACAATCGTTTCCAGATACGTGATCAACGGATCCTGCGGCATAGACGTGGTCTCCGCCGCGGAACCGGCGGCGGCCGACACCGACAAGAGAGCGGCGATGAACAAGCATGTCAGGACCGTGCTGACGCGACGCATACCCCCCACCCCGCACACATCGTTTTTGGCCTGGCCGACTTTTTTGAAAGCGCGATCAGCGTACTCGGTCAGCGGGCGCGGGAAATCGACAGAAATACGTAACGGCGGTACGTAATTTGCGGGCCGGGCGGCGGAGGAGACCCGGGCCGATACGATCAATTAGACGCGCGGGAGGAGAGCCTGGCGTCCATAATGGCATCCGGTCGTCTCCGTCGCCGCACCGCGCGGCGGCGCCTCGACATCCGCCGGCGCCGTCATGGGACCGGCGTTGCCTCTGCGCACGCTCCTTCTCGCCAACCGGACGTCGGGCTGCCGGCACGGCCCATGCCGTTCATCGGCCGTGATAAGGAAATCGCCTTGGTGCGTGAGGAACTGCTGCGTCCGGAGGTACGCCTCCTCACGCTGACGGGGCCACCGGGTATTGGAAAGACGCGCCTGGCGATTGCCGTCGCGACGGACGTGCGGGACCGCTTCGAGGACGGCGTGTGGTTCGTGGACCTGGCTTCGATCGCCGATTCCGCGCTCGTCGTGCCGGCGATCGCGCACGTGTTACGCATTCGGGAAGCCGCTCCGCAGGCGCTGCTGAAGCTCGTGAAACGGGACCTGCGCGACAAACACAATCTTCTCGTCCTTGACAATTTTGAGCAGGTGACCGGCGCGGCCGTTGAGCTCGCCGACCTGTTGGAAGCATGTCCGGCAGTGAAAATGATGGTGACGAGCCGGGCCGCCCTGCGTTTGAGTTGGGAGCACGAGTTCCCGGTCCCGCCGCTGGGCGTGCCTGATCCGGCCCATCTGCCCGGCGCGGATATCATGTCCGAGTATCCCGCAATCGCGCTTTTTGTGGAGCGTGCCCGCGCGGTAAGCCCCTCGTTTCGACTGACCGCCTCGACCGCGGAGGCGGTGGCGAGGGTCTGCGCGCGCCTGGACGGACTTCCACTGGCCATTGAGCTGGCGGCCGCACGTATCAAAGAATTGCCGCCGCCGGCGATCTTGACGCGGCTCGAGAGCCGACTCGACTTTCTGACGGGCGGCACCCGGGATCTGCCCGCGCGGCAGCAAACGCTGCGGAGGGCGATTGCCTGGAGTTACGACCTGCTGGATCCGACCGAGAAAACGTGGTTCAATCGACTGTCCGGATTCATGGGCGGCTGTCCGTCTGACGGGATTGAAGCGGTCTGCACTGCCGACGCTCAGGATCGGGCCGATACCCTGGACATTCTGAGGTCGTTGATCGACAAGAGCCTCCTCCAGCAAGAGGCAGGCGGAGCCGCCCAGCCGCGGTTCCGCATGCTCGAAACGATCCAGGAATTCGGATTGGACCGCCTGCGCGCGACCGGAGAGTTCGAGGCCGTGCGAGAGCGCCACGCCGCGTTCTTCATCACGGTCGCCGAGCGGGCCGAGGTCGGGCTGGCGACGGCCGCACAGCCCGCATGGCTCGATTGGCTCGAGCGCGAGCACGATAACCTCAGGGCGGCGCTGCGATGGGCGCTCGGACGCGCTGAGGCGCAGACAGCGCTGCGGCTGGTTGCAACGCTCATGCGATTCTGGCTCATGAAAGCATACTATGCGGAGGCGAGGATGTGGGCGGAGCGGGTCCTCGCGGCGACGGCCGACGCAACGCTGATACGAGCCAAAACCCTCCGCGGCTTCGCCCACCTGCTCTGGATCCAGGGCGACTATGAGCGCGCGAAGCAGCTCTCCGAGCAGAGTCTGACGCTGTCGCAAGATCTCGGGGACAGATACGGCATCGCCTTCGGAGTCGCCAGCCTGGGGCTACACGCGTATCTCAAGGGCGACCTCGAGGAGGCGGCCCAGTGTCTCGACCGGAGCCTTCGTCTGGCGCGTGAGCTGCAGGACAAGTGGCTTGTGAGCCTGGTCCTCAATATTCTCGGGCGCACGGTGGATCGCCGCGGCGATCCGGCGCTCGCGCGTCAGCACCTGGACGAAGGCCTGCGCCTTGCCGACGGCATAGGAGACCGTTGGCTCGTGAGCCTGCTGCACACCAGTCTCGGCGTCGTCTCGCTGCATCAGCGGGATGCCGTCCCGGCGGCCAAGCATTTCAACGACAGCCTCGGCCTCGCCCGAGATCTCGGAGATCAATGGGGCATCGCCTGGAACCTCGAAGGGCTGGCGGCGGTCGCGGTAACGGCCGGGGACCACGAACGAGCGGCGCGTCTGCTGGGCGCGGCGGATGCGCTGCGCAAGGTCATCAACACGCCGCTCACACCGTCGGAGCGCGCTGATCTCGAGCGTACGCTCGCTGCCGCCCGTGCTGCCTTGAGCGAGGCGGACATTGCCGCCGCGTGGGCAAAGGGCGCGGCGATGCGGCCGGATCAAGCCATTCAGTATGCGGTCGGCGTCGGAGAATCGGTCACGACGGAAGCCAAGGGCCCGGCCTCGCTTCATAGGCTGCCAGGGACCCTCAGCCTGCGGGAGCAACAAGTCGCCGCGCTCATCGCGCGGGGGAAGACGAGCCGGCAGATCGCGCGGGCTTTGTTCATTGCAGAGCGAACCGCCGAGACCCACGTACAGCACATTTTGAACAAACTCGGCGTCAACTCTCGCGCGCAGATCGCCGTGTGGGCAGTGGAGCACGGCCTGCTGACATCAGACGGAAATGCTGAATAACCAAGAGACCGGCCCGCTGGACACGCGAGTGTATTAAGACTTGGCGCGCCCGGCAGGATTCGAACCTGCGACCCGCTGCTTAGAAGGCAGCTGCTCTATCCCCTGAGCTACGGGCGCGTTGCGATCATCATACCCCGGTCCGGGCGGACCGACAACTCGCGAACCACTCCCACGTCCGTATGAGCCCGTCGCGGAGCGGCACGCGGGGCTCCCAACCAAGCAGCGTGCGCGCCCGCGTCGTGTCCGGGCACCGCCGGGAGGGATCGTCTTCCGGCCGAGGGCGGTGGACGATCGCGCTGCGGCTCCCGGTGATGTCGAGCACGAGCCGCGCCAGATCGAGGACGCGGATCTCCTCCGGGTTGCCGATGTTCACCGGATCGTGAACCTCTGAGCGCATGAGCCGCACGATCCCGTCGACGAGATCGGACACGTAGCAAAAGCTGCGGGTCTGTGTGCCGTCGCCGTGGATGGTGAGCGGCTCGCCGCGGATCGCCTGCGTGATGAACGCCGGCACCGCGCGGCCGTCGTCCGGCCTATTCCGCGGTCCGTAGGTGTTGAAGATGCGGACGATCCCGGTATTGACGCCGTGGGACCGATGGTACGCCATCGTCATGGCCTCGGCGAACCGCTTCGCCTCGTCGTAGCAGCCGCGCGGCCCGACCGGGTTGACGTGCCCCCAGTACGTCTCCGGCTGGGGCGACACCGCCGGATCGCCGTAGACCTCCGAGGTGGACGCCAGGAGAAACCGCGCGCCCTTCGCCCGCGCGAGGCCGAGCGTGATCCAGCTGCCGAGCGCTCCAGCCTTCAGGGTTTGAATCGGATGGGCCAAGTAGTCGACGGGGCTGGCCGCGCTCGCGAAGTGCAGGATAAAGTCGACCGGGCCCGCGATCTCGACCGGCGTCGTGACGTCGTGGTGACGGAACTCGAAGCGCGGACTCGTAAGGTGCGCGATGTTCTCGCGGCGCCCGGTGAGCAGGTTGTCGAGGCACAGGACGTTCGCGCCGTCGGCGAGCAGACGCTCGCATAGGTGCGATCCGACAAACCCGGCGCCGCCGGTGATGACGACCTTCATGCCGCAGCCATCATAACACCTTCGGGCGGGCGCGAGACAGCCCGATGCCGGCCGCGCCGGCGGCCGGCATCGATGAAACGCGAGCCGGCGCCCGGAGACCGGGCGCCGGCGTCAGGATCTATCCAGCTACAGCGTGCGGATCGGCCGTCTGCCGGTGAACATCCTCAAGAGCCACAGCAGGACGATCGCGCCGACGGCCGCCACGACGATCGACCACAGGTTCAGCCCGGTGACGCCGGCGTGTCCGAAGGTCCGGAAGATCCAGCCGCCGATCACCGCGCCGATCACGCCGATCAGCAGATCGCCGAGCAGGCCCCCCGGCCCCTCTCCGGGGACGACCGTCTTCGCGAGCCAGCCGGCAACGATGCCGACGACGATCCACGCCAGAAGACTCATGAGTACTGCTCCCTTCCGGGCCGGCGCTAGGCCGTCCGCCGTTCGGGCTTCGCCCGGACCGACCGTCGTTCCTCAGGCCGGGCGCGGTACGAGGAGCCGACGAACCGCCGCACCGGGCTTCCACACGCCGGGCACCGCGACGGCGGCTCCTGCTCCCGCATCGAGTCCCATACGACGTCGTACGGAGTCTGGCACTTCGCGCATTCGTAATGCAGCAGGTAGAACGGACGGCCGTGCATCATGCGGGCTACCCCTCATCGTTGCTCCCCGACAGGTTTTACCCCTCGGTGCCCCGCGGCTTTCGGCCCCGAGGACGGGCCCTCCGTGCTGTCGTCCATCTCGGTTTCCTCCACTTCGAGCGCGCCGGGCTCGAGCTCCGCCACGATCGTGTTCCACGCGGCCAAAAGCTCGTTCTCGGGCGTATTCTTCCCGCGCGGGACACGGGCCGAACCAGGGCGTAGACGGATTTTTCGTGCGAGGATGCGGGGCTTGGGAGGGCTACCCCAGACGGTGCATCCAGAAGAGCGACGTCGCGACGGTGCTGAGGAAGAGCGCGGCGACCCCGACCGCGGCGAGGCCGCTGACTTCCACGGGCGTGCGCCGCCAGCCGATCACACGGCCGAGTCGTGAGTACACGCGGCTCAGTTCGGCCGCGGAGGAGACGCGCCAGTAGGCGCCGCCGGTGACCTCCGCGATCTGCTTGAGCGTCTCCTCGTCGAGCCGGACGAAAATGCCGCGGCCGCCGAGCTCGAGGAACGTTCCCTCGGGCGACCCGAGGCCGATCGTGTAGACCCGCACGTGCAGCTGCCGCGCGACCGTGGCCGCGTCTTCGGGCGGCGTGCCCCGGTTGCTTTGGCCGTCGCTCAGCAGCACGACGGTCGCCGGCGGCAGGCGGTCCGCGTCGGGCGGCGGAGGCGGCGGGAGCCCGGGCAGCAGGCTGGCCGGGGGCCGCGGCCGGCCGGGCAGCGCGTACACCGCCTCGAGCAATCCGTCGCCGATCGCCGTCGCGAATTCCAAGTTCAGGCTGTTGATCGCCTGGACGACCCGGTCGTGATCGTCCGTGGGCGGCGTGATCAGAGTCGCATAGCTGCTGAACGAGACCAAGCCGACTTTCGCGCCGCGCGGCAGGTTGTGCACAAACTCGAGCGCCGCCTTTTTCGCGGCGTCCAGCCGGGTCGGCACGACGTCGCGCGCCATCATGCTGCGGCTTACGTCGATGCTCAGCATCACCACGGCGCGGTTGTCGGGCACTGGGACCGGCGCGACCGGCCGCGCCACGGTGAAGATCACCGCGCAGAGCGTGAGGAGGTACAGGACCGCCGCGACGTGGCGGCGCCACCGTCCGCCCGCGGCCGCGGCGATGCGCGCGAGATCCAGGGTCGGGTACTGAACGCGCTCCCGCGCCGGACGGCGCAGGATCCAGACATAGGTCAGCACCAGCACGGGCACGATCGCGTACAGCCACAGCAGGCGCGGCCAGAGGAAGCTCACGGCAGGCGTCCCATCCACAAGAGCGACAGCGCGCCGCCGCCCAGCATGAGCGTCCCGGCGCCGGCGACGAAGAGGGCCGAGACCTCGGTCTTCCGCTTCTCCCACCCGATCGTCTGGCCGAGCTCGCGGTAGATCCGCTTCAGATCGCCCGCGGTGGGCGAGATGAAGAACTTGCCGTCCGTGATCGCGGCGACCTGCTGCAGCAGCGTCGGATCAAACGGCACCAGCACCATCTGCCCCTGATATTGGAAGACGCCGCCGCCGGGCGTGCCGAGCCCGATCGTGTAGATCTTCACCTTCAGCTGTTTGGCGAGCGCCGCCATGCGAATCGGGTCGGCGGTGCCCGCGTTCTGTCCGCCGTCGGTCAACAAAATGACCGCGGCGGGCGGCATGTCCTCGGGCTGCCCCGACGGGCCGGGCTGCCCTTGCCCCG
>Ga0209579_10001393_pt1 | contig 20137 bp, 14 predicted proteins | sample Coa_R1_2_FD_187152 | JGI IMG/M metagenome (GOLD analysis project Ga0209579, IMG submission 187152) | Surface soil microbial communities from Centralia Pennsylvania, which are recovering from an underground coalmine fire - Coalmine... | ecosystem: Environmental > Terrestrial > Soil >... | reverse complement strand
GCCATCCCCAATACTGTGCGCAGAAAGCGGCGAGCAGAGGAATGACGGCGCCTCCAATACTATGAGAAGAGTTCCAAAAACCCCACCATGTCCCACGCTCTTTTTGAGAATACCAATGGGTGAGCAACTTCGCGCAGGGCGGCCATCCCCATCCCTGAAACCAGCCGTTCAAACCCCAAAATACTGCGAAGAAAATAATGGATGAGCTCATCCCAAACAGAATATTACATATCCCTGTGAGAATGAGTCCTGCAGCCATGAAATAGCGCGGATTGGACCTGTCTGCCCAAATACCGCTCACGAATTTGCTCGCACCATAAGTTATGGCCAGAATGCTGCTGAGGATACCCAGTTCGCTGATCTGAAACCCCAGATCCTGCATCAAGGCAGGCATCGCAAACGTAAAACTTTTTCGAGTGAAGTAATAAAAAATATAACCGACGTACATCCCATAAAAAATGCGCCAGCGCCAATACTTGTAGCGCGCTTGCACTTCTTCAGAATCCTGAATCTCTGGAATATGGGGGGCCGGTTTGAATAGATTGCTCACAGTCACAACACACTCCTGCAGCTAAGTTTCAAAAGATGCATAGTTTCACCGTTATTGATTTATATCCCAACATTACGCAATAAAGAAATTATTTAACGTTCCTTACCAGTCAGTTATCAATGGGCGATTACGACAAGAAGATTCAACCCACCGAGCCCGATCCTTATGAAAATCTTTCTATCAATCCTATCGAAAAAGACAAAAAGGGCAAGGAAGAATATCCAAAACCCTTCCAGGAAGAGCCTTCCAAATCGCAAATCTTCGCCACGCTCGTTTCTTATTTCAAAAAAATGATTACAATTTTCGGTTTCAAGGACCGAGGCACTCTCTTACTGATAGAACAACACCAGCTGTTCGCACACCTCGCCATCTTCCGTACACAGCTCCGCACTCTCACAGAGCGAGATGAAAGCTATAATCCAGAATTTACTCAACAATTGGCTGAATTATGGCATAATCTCATCGATGATTGCAACTCTGTCTCTGTTTCTTTAGGTATTTCTTCAAGGGTTTTTAACAATATTAAATTTTTAATTTCACAGATCTCCGAGTATCCTTACGGCACGGATCACCCCTTGGGGTATTATTTGGATGCATATGCGGGCAAAGAATGGATCCCCTTTCCCTTCATGGACATCCTCAAAGACCTTCATGAAGAACATCAAAAAGACCCACACAAAAGCCATTTGTCCAAATGGATTTTTTTACTCGACGATATCCTCTCCTTGCACAGCGACGAAGAAAAAACGTAGCCTAGAATCGACTGAAATTTTTTATCGAGAGAGGTTCAAAATAACATTTTTAGTCCGATACTGGACTTTACTCTTTTGCTGAAAAGCGCTTATACTTCTCAGTGATATACGCATCCACATTGGACATATACGATGGATTATACGATCGCTAAAGGGGCCTTTGATATTGTCCCTTTTGAAAAGGAAGAAGAAGATAAGTGGCGCGAGTCGGGCCGCTGGCAATATCTGGAAACGGTTCTTCGAAAAACGGCCGACGACTATGGCTTCAAGGAAATCCGCACACCTATTTTTGAGCGCACAGAATTATTCGTCCGCAGCGTTGGGGAAGGCACTGATATCGTCTCTAAGGAAATGTACACATTTATCGATAAGGGCGAACGTTCTCTCACCCTGCGTCCTGAAGGAACTGCTCCTTCGATGCGAGCATTTGTTGAAAAAAAGCTTTATGCCCAAAGCGGATTATTTAAATATTACTACTTAGGTCCCATGTTCCGATACGAAAGGCCGCAAGCGGGACGTTATCGCCAGTACCATCAATTCGGAGCGGAAGCTTTGGGCAACACCTCTCCCGAACAAGATGTGGAACTCATCGATATGATGTGGGAGATCTATCGGCGATTAGGACTAAAGAATTTGACCCTTTGCATCAATTCAGTGGGCGATTCGCAATCGCGCAGCGATTACAAGAAGGCGCTATTGGATTATTTAACCCCGTTTTTTGCCGAGTTATCTGCGGATAGCCAGGATAGATTTAGCAAGAATATCTTGCGCATTCTGGACTCCAAAGATCCCAAAGACAAAAAAATCTTGAGTCAAGCTCCAACAATCCTGAATTATTTGCATCCCGAGTCCAAATCCCATTTCGAAAGAGTATTGCAGTTATTAGAAGGATTAAATATCCCTTATAAGATCGAGCCCGCTTTAGTGCGCGGATTGGATTACTACAATAAGACAGTATTTGAAATCACTTCGGGAGAATTAGGGGCGCAGAATGCCATCGGGGGAGGGGGCCGTTACGATGGATTAACAGCTGCTCTCGGAGGACCGGATCTTCCGGCTGTCGGATTTGCCACTGGGATCGAACGCCTTTTGCAAACGATGCTCAAACAGAATGCGCCATTCCCTGATCCTCCCCATCCATTTATCTTTCTTATCCCTCTAGGGACTAAAGGATTAGAATTCTGTTTCCCTCTTTTATGCAGGTTGCGGCATGAAGGGATCCCAGCTGAAATGGATTTTTCCGCAAAAAAAATCCAACATGGGCTCTCTTTGGCAAATGCGCTTTCAGCAGAATACGCTGTCATCGTAGGAGATAATGAACTCTCCAGCAATCGCACCGCAGTAAAAAATATGCAAACACGCGAATCGGAAGATGTTTCTTTAGAGGCGCTTTTTGCATATATCAAAAAGCTCTTGGATAGAAAGAGAGGTTGATTTAAGATTGTTTTCATCAAGATAGGTTAACTATGAATAAGTATTTAAGTGTTATTTGCTTTCTAGGTGCTTCTATATGCGCCCCTCTTTTCTGTACAGAACCTCAGGCAGCAAAACCGCCAGAAGCCAAAGAGGCCCCAGCTGTTGATATCGGCAAAGTTTCAGAGGCATTCGGACATCTTGTCGGTAAAAATTTACAGCATATGGGCGTAAAATTCGACATTGCCCAGATCATTAAAGGCTTGAAAGATGCTACCGATGGAAAAGAATCTCCCATGACGGAAATGGAATGCATCCAAGCATTGACTGCTGTCCAGGAAAAGGCCTTTAAAGAACAAGCCACTGACAACCTCAAGAAAGCGGAAACATTTTTACAAGATAACGCTAAAGCAAAAGGCGTCAAATCCTTAGAAAATGGCAAGATACAATATCGCATCGAGAAAGAAGGCAAAGGAACAGTTGTGGAAGCCCATTTTTCTCCTTTAATCCGTTTAACGGGGAAATTTTTGGACGGATCGGTATTCAACGCCTCTAAAGAAGAAGAAAGAGTCTATCTTGAAGAACTGATTCCAGGACTGCGCACAGGACTTGTCGGAATGAAAGAAGGCGAAAAACGTGTTGTCTACGTGCATCCTGAACTCGCATATGGAACTAGCGGATTTTTACCCCCTAACTCACTTCTCACCTTTGAAGTTGAGCTCATACAAGCCAATGGATCCTCTCTGGATGAAGACGACGTTCAGGCAACTGGAACGGATACAAAAAAAGCCCCTTCCGAGGTCGCTGACACTGAAACGCACGTCCGATAAATTTTGGGATGATGAAAATCATTCTTTTTCGTCCTCAAATTCCGCAAAATACCGGAAATATTGTTCGTACCTGTGCTGTCACAGGTACGGAACTTATCCTTGTCACCCCTCTTGGCTTTAGCACATCGAATCGTCTGCTTAAGCGTGCTGGGTTGGATTATTGGGAAGGCGTCAGCGTCACATTCCTAGACGATCTGGAGACCTATTTGCATCAAACTGAGCATCCTTTTTTCTTTTTTTCCAGCAAGGCCACTGCTCATTATACGTCATGCACTTATTCGCCTGACTGTATACTGATATTCGGTTCTGAAACAAGCGGGTTGCCTCCTCTTTACCGCGAGAGATGGCCAGAGCGCTTTCTCACTATACCCATGCAAAAAAATTCCCGTTGCTTAAATCTATCTAATACTGCTTCCATCGTAATTTATGAAGCACTAAGACAACAAGGCTTTCCTTTCTCTTATGCGCCTGTTTAAAATGTCGCTAACGCTACAGATGGCTATCGCCACGGTCCTCGGGATCTTGACGGGTCTATTTTTTGGTAACCTCTGCGAAGTTTTTGCTCCTTATACTGCCGCCTATATCATGATCCTTAAAGTGACGGCGATTCCCTATTTGATCGCAGCCATCATCCACGGCGTCGGCCAGCTGCGCGTAGAACAAGGAAAACTCATTCTTAAAAGAGGCATTCTTTTCATTGGACTAGCCTGGATCATCAACATTCTTGTCGTTTATCTGATTAATTATCTTTTTCCCCGTTCGCATTCTCCTCAAATTGGAGGATATGTCTCGGTTGAAGCTTCTCATTTGAATTTTGCTGAGCTATTAATTCCGGAAAACATCTTTTATGCCTTGAGCAATAATGTCGTACCCGCTGTTGTGCTTTTTTCTCTAGTACTCGGCATCGCTCTTATGTTTTTGAAGACAGAAAAAATACTCATGTCCGGTTTGGAGAACATCATTGACGCGCTGACCAAAATCACGTCTTGGATCGCACGCATCACTCCGTATGGGACATTTTTGATTATAGCCAATCAGGTAGGAACAGTCCAATTCTCCACTTTTAAGCAAGTGAGTACTTATATCATTCTCTATATATTGGGCATCTCGATTGTCGTCTTTTGGATATTTCCGCGACTGACGCAAATGCTCACGGGGATCCCCTCTTATAAATGGCTCAAAGAACTCTCGCCGATCCTCGTTCTCGCATACACGACCAGTGTTGTCATCGTATGTCTTCCCTATATCATTGAATTATTGAAAAAACAGACCCAGATCATCGATCCCAGCGATGATAAAGCCCAAAGCCAGATACAGGGAACTGTATCCGTTGTATTCAATCTCCCTTTAGGCTCGCTTTTTATCACCGTTTTCGTCTTTTTTATTTCAAATTTTTACAATATTCCTCTAACAGCATCCTCGCAAGTGCAGCTTTTTCTTACGACATTTCTTACAAGCCTTGGAGCCGTAGGGCTGGGTTCCTGGATCAACAGCCTCACTTTTATCTTTGATTTCTTGGCCCTTCCCGAAAAAGGGTTGAACCTTTATCTCACCACTCTGCCTTTTACATCGGGTTTTCAATCCATGGTTTCTGCGATGGAAATCGCCAGCTTATCTTTATTCATCACATTATCTTGCCGCAACAAATTGCATTTCAATTGGTTTAACATTGCAAAAAACGGACTCCTCACAATACTTCCCATTTTAATACTGGCTGGGGGTTTAAAGGTATTCAACCCACTTCCTCAAATCAAGAATGAAACGAAAAGTATTTATGAATTAAATATTTCTTCCGCAATTCCGGTCACTGTGTATACCACTCCTCCTCCCGTACAGTCGTCCCAAAAAGATGCATTTGACACCATCCTCGCGACAAAGACGCTGAAAGTAGGATACCACACAGGCGTTGCTCCTTTCAGTTTTATAAATGTGGCAAACAAAGTCGTCGGCTACGATATCGCATTTGCTTATGAGCTTGCATTCGATCTCGGCTGCCGATTAGAACTCATCCCTTTTGACTATCAGAATTTAGCAAAAGATCTAAATGCGCACACATTCGATATCGCCATGTCCGCTGTCTCCATCAATGAACAACGATTGAAAACGATGGAATTTACAGAGACTTATCTCACTCCGCGCATCGTTTTGATCGCAAAAGACAAAGCGAGAAAAGCCTTTTCCAAGATCAATAACGTGAGAAAAAATCGCACTTTGAAAATCGCAGCCCTTAAGGGCTCGGCATTTGAAAACATCGCCAAAGAAAAGTTTCCCAACAATGTTCTGATCCCATTGGATTCTTATGAAGAAATGGAGTCCTTAGACGAGGATGTAGCTCTTCTTTGGGAAGAGCAAGAAGCCATTGCCTGGACCCTTTGCCATCGAGGTTATCGCGTTGTTCTTCCCGATATTTCTTTAGGAAGGGACGCGTTAGCGTATGCCGTTGCATCCACCAATCCCCGCTTGCTTCAATACCTGAATCAATGGCTCGCCTTGAAACAAGCGCAAGGATATACAGAAAATCAATATGATTTATGGATCAAAGGAAAGACAGAGATCGCAATCCATCAAGAACCGCGCTGGTCCATCATCCGCAACATTCTCAGCTGGGTAGACTAAACTAAAATAGACCCCTTTCGAAAGAGGTCTACTGCTATTTAAGCTGTCGCACCCGCAGTGCTGATGAATTCTTTGATCGTCTCCGCATCTCTTAAGCCAACGAGACGTCCCATAGCTTTCCCGTCTTTAAAGAGGATCAATGTGGGAACAGATGTCACCTGAAAATTGCTTGCTATGGATTGAGCGCTGTCGATATCGACTTTTGCAATCACGACCTTTCCTGAGCTTTCATCTGCCACTTTTTCCAAGACAGGGGTCATCATCCTACAGGGGCCACACCAGTCAGCGTAAAAGTCGACGAGTACAATACCTTTTTTAATTTCTGACTCAAACGAGTCCTCAGTAAATTTTTTAATGCGATCGCTGCTCATATGTCCTCCAAGCAAAGGATGGATTCTAACAAGTGCCTGCTTTTTTTTACATACCTGGAAATACAATCTTCATTGTATACTTGGGCGTTGCATTGCGGTCATGGCGGAATTGGTAGACGCGCTAGATTCAGGTTCTAGTCGGGAAACCGGTGGATGTTCGAGTCATCTTGACCGCATTTTTTAATTGAGAGTTCATCCAAGAGCCTGTTTAAAATGAATCCCTCATTTGCAAAACGGATAGCCATCCTCTGCAATGGCGCGCAGAGTCATTCGCAAAAAATCAAGTCTCGCATCGAAACATTTCCCTTGCTCGCCGCCGTCGACGGCGGAGCGGAACATTGCCGGCACTTAGGATTAAAACCCCATTTGATCATCGGAGACTTTGATTCCTGCTCTGCAGATCTACTCGCTTTTTTCTCTGATGTTCCCTGCAAACGCTTTCCCGCAGACAAAGATAAAACAGATCTCGAGCTCGCATTAGAGGAGCTCATGCATCCGGGTACAGAAGAGATCACCCTATTTGGCGCTCTGGGCAACCGGATCGATCACACCATCAGCAACATTATGCTGCTCTCCCGTTTTCCCGGCCGTCTTTTTATTGAAGACGAACAGACGCGCCTTTTTGTCATTGATCAAAAAGTTACGCTTTCTTGCCCTGTCGGACAGCTCATTTCCTTAATCCCCCTCAACGGTCCAGCTACGGATATCCATACCGAAGGATTGAAATGGAAGCTTTCGGGCGCCACGCTCGATAAGCATTTCATCGGCATCTCCAACCGCGCAGAGAAATCGCAAGTGCACATTACTGTCGGACACGGCGATCTGCTCTGCTGCTTAAATACTTCTCATTAAAAAGTGGATCCGATAAAGTCTTTGACTTAGAGACTGTCCACAAACTAGGCTTCTGTCAATTTTGGGGTTCTTTTGAGCCGAGTTTTCGATTCTTTTTGCGGGGGTTGTATCAAACTCCGTATACTACCCCCGCAAAAGGAATCGAAAATCGGCCAAAATAATCCCCAAAATTGACGAAGCCTTAGTTCGTGGACAGTCTCTTATTCCATTTTGGCGATGCTATGACTTCATCCTCTTCGATTAATAATAGAATTCTTCCGTATCGACCAGCTTTTTCTGCTTTGCACTCCTCATCTTCCTCCTCCTCGTCTTCATCGAGCTCTTCGTCAGAAAAGTCTTATGAAAAAGCCCCTGTCCTTCCGCAAGCTTTGCTACGACAGTTAAGTGTGGATCTCAGGAACACCTATCAAAAGATCAACGATCGATTTTATGCAAAAAAAGCCAGAGAGACATCTCTTGCATTGCCTCTAGAAAAGAATAAGAAGCGCAAGGTATTGCATCCGCCCTTGGACAAAACAGATCAAGTCTTTAAAAATCAGCTCTTAAGATCCCGAAGTCTTCCTCTCATGCACCGAAAAACATCGTCTACCCCGCTAGAAAAAGAAATCCAACGCATTCCTATTCTCACCGATTATATATTTTTAAAATCTATTCAGGAAGGGCGTTCGGCTAAGGTATGCGAGGCTCTTAATATAAGAGATGGTTTGACCTACGCCGCGAAAGCATTTAAAAAATCTGATGAAACTGCAGAACATGAATACGGCATATTAAAGGAGTTGTTAAATGTTTCACATGCGCTTCAGTGCCGGGTATTTGGACGAATCAACAGTACACCTATTATTATTACAGAAAAAATGGCTTATCCTGATCTGTTGGACTATTTAAATGCGAAGGGACCTCTCTCCCTCGATCAAACTCGTCTCATTGCCCTGCAAGGGTGTGAATTTTTAAGAACTTTAAAGAGAAAAAGAATCATAGATGGAGATATCAAACCAGACAATATGAGTTTTGATCCTGAGACAAATCGACTCGTTTTTTATGACTTTGGATTAAGTCAGAATTTAAACAAAGCATCTTATCTTTATTCTCTTGTTCAAACGCAAAACTTTCGAGATCCACTCATAGATTTAGGATGCAAGCAATACGATGAAAGTATTGATATGTGGAGTTTAGGTTGCGTTTTGGTTTTCCTCTACACAGGCAATTTTCTATTTCCTTCTACCGAAGATTCTAATCTTTATCTACAGCATGTTTTTGCTACACTCGGCATGCCTTCAGCGGATTATTTAAAGAAGCTCAACCGAGTGGGAAAATTTTTCACACACTGCAAAGAACATGGAGTTCATTTAAAAAATAATTTAAATGTTCCCTCTTGCGATTGGAAGAAAAGAATACGGGACAGAGGGAAAATCAATACCCAAGTCGAGCAATTTATCGATCTCATTAGTAAAATGCTGCGTTATGAAAATAGAATCACACCAGAGAAAGCGCTAGAACATCCCTTATTTGATGATATTGCTGGTTTCTGTGTGCATGTTAATGATCCTTCTTTACAAGGCCATACGCTCAATATCCATGAGTCTAGAAGAACACATTCGTATTCTCTTAAGGCATTGTCTATTATCGATCTCGCAGCGCCTCAAACAGCATTGTGCTGCCTACATCTTCCTTCTTCCAAGAAGCATCGCTATCTTTTTCGTGTCGTTGAGAAAGGAACAAAGAAAGTTCAATTAGGAAAGCGTATGCATCTAGAAAGCAATAATGTATTCGTTGTAAAGCGCGATAAGGACCAATGGACGATCGTAAAAAAAGATTCCCATGATTAGGCCGGTCTATCGATGACATAAGTAAGTCCGCTTAAATATTTATAATGAGATTCAAGGAGATTTTCGATGATATTTTTGCAGCGGATGACGAAGACAATGTGCGAGCACATGGCTGAGGAGGCCGATGTAAAATATCGCGAAAAGAACTTGAAGATCATTATAAATATTTAAGCGGACTTACTTACTCTAGGGCGGAGTGCCGCGAGCGCCATCTTTGTACCATTGCCTGAGCTGATCGAGAGAAACAGTGAGCTTGGCAGTAAAGAGCTCTTGTGCTTTTCTTTTATCTAGATGTTCAAAATCGCTCCAACGTATCGGCGTTCCAAATACACAGGCCGTTCTTCCCCTCCATTTCGGAAATTTTCGACTGCGATTCCAAATGGCAAATGTCCCATGAATATATGCGGGGATGACAGCTGTTTTGGATCGAGCAACCAGCAGCGCAATGCCAGGCTTTAATGCATCGAGCTCATCCATTTCTCCTCTTTTTCCTTCGGGAAAAAGCAGCACTTTTTTTCCTTCGCCTAACAATTTACAGATCAGGCGCATGACGCCGATATCGCTGGCGGTTCCTGCGACAGGATGTGCATTGAGAGCGCGGATGAGTTTGCCGAAGAAATAATTTCTAAATAATTCCTCCTTTGCTAAAAAATGCACTTCTTCCGGGGAGGAAATCGCAGCAGCAGGCGGATCGAGATAAGAAACATGATTAGGAGCGACGATGGCGCCGCCAGGACAAAAATGCTCCACTCCATAGACTTTATGGCGATAAAAAAGAGCAAAAAAACCTTTTGCTAAATTGAGAATGATCCGATAAAACGGGCCACCTTTATTGCGCGGTCGGACCTTGTCAACACAGGCAATGATGGCATCTACCACTTGATCAATTGTCAATCCGCTTGTATCCACGCAATGTGCATCAGATGGACATTTCAAGGGTGCAATTTCCCGAGTTGAATCCAATGCATCGCGACGTTCTATGTCTGCAAGTACTGTCTGCTTGTCTAGTCCTTGCGTGGCTTCGGGATATTTTTCCAGGAATTCTTTGAGCCTTCTTTCAGCCCGAATTTGAGGATCGGCTGTCAGGAATATTTTCAATTCAGCTCGAGGAAAAACAACCGTGCCTAAATCTCGTCCCTCAAATACGACATCGCGATTGCGCGCAAAATCATGTTGAATGTGCAAGAGCGCATCGCGGACGGTTTTTAATGCGGAAACCGCAGATACACGATCTGTAATCAGCTGTGAACGAATGACCTCCGTCACATCTTCTTGGCCGACATAATATCTTTTCTGATCCTCTTTCTGTTCGATGTTAAAAGAAAAAGTGGACAGAAGTTGCTGAAGGGCAGAAGTATCATGAATGTCTACATTGTGTTCGAGAACATACCAGGTTAAAGCACGATACATCGCTCCCGTATCGAAATAGACAAAATGCAGGCGCTTGGCCACTGTGCGCGCTACTGTCGTTTTGCCTGTACCGGAAGGTCCATCGATCGTGATAATCATAAGAGCTAGAAACGTTAATGCAATTTGATAAAAAAGTAGACAATGGGCGTCGTGAACAGTAAGGAATCAACCATATCGAGCACTCCCCCTAATCCGGGTAATTGATTGCTGTCCTTCACAGCAGCATCTCTTTTTAATAAGGACTCGGCTAAATCACCGATCTGTCCAACGGTTCCGAGCAGCGCTCCCAGCCAAATGGATTCTAAAAAGGCGAGATGAAAATGATCCGGAGCTAATTTCTGACCTAAAAAATGGAGTGCAATACTGGCTAAGATCGCACATAAAAAACCTGAAAGAGCTCCTTCTACAGTCTTTTTTGGGCTGAGTTGGGAAAGCATATGCTTGCCCCATAACCTACCGACAAAATAAGCTCCCATATCGGTGATCTTAGTCACGACGATGAGATAGACGAGCCACCATCTTCCTTCTTGCGGCGCTCCTTCATGAGCAATAGGATAGAGCACTCCCAACATCAAACTCAACGGGACAGCGATATAAGCCACACCGAAGAATTCCACTGCAATATTGACCAAAGACTGTTGGGGTGTCTTGAATTGGCGGATAAAAAAAGCCAAAAGCGCCACAAAAAGCACAAAAATCGGCAATTGGGGAAACGCGACGAAAAGCAGTGAGGCGAAGAAAGCAAATACCACAACCGCAGATGCAATAATCATCAAGCGTTTGCTAGGACGCATTCCTTTGGCAATGGCCAATTGAGCATATTCCCATACACCGATGCAAGAGAGTGCTGCGATGAAGAGCAAAAGCAGCCATTTGACAATGGGGTTTTGGGAACAAATAATCAAAAAAGCAACAATGGCTACGGAAATAGTAGATACGACGAGCCGTCGATTTAAATCTGCCATGCGTTTTAAAACCATGCGTTACTGATCATCCTCCAAATCGTCTATTCCTTTTCTGATATTCGCAAACAGCTTTTAGCAGCTCGCGTTCATCGAAATCTGGCCATAGTACATCAGTATGATAAAATTCACTATAAGAAAGCTGCCACAATAAAAAATTGCTTTGTCTTTTTTCTCCACTCGTTCTAATCAAAATGTCTGGATCAGGGTAATGCGCGGTATCGAGATACCTGCCGATCATGTCTTCTGTAATTTGCTGTTTGGACAATTTTCCCTTCTCACAATCTTCCATCATACTGATAAAGGCTCTGCGAATATCATCCCGCCCACCATAGTTGAAGGCCATGACCAGATCGATCGTGCGACAGTGGGCTGTCATCGACTGAGAAATCTCTAAAGCTTCAATGACCGATTCGGGAAAGGCGCTCAAGTCGCCGATGGTACTTAATCGAACCCCCTCGCGCACCATGGGCTCGCGTTCGGATTCTAAATATGTCTTATATATGTACATTAAAGCATCGACCTCTTCTTTGGGCCGCTGCCAATTTTCTTTTGAAAAGGCGTATACAGTCAGGATTTTAATGTCTAATTCCGAAGCAGCGCGAACAATGCGTGTCAATGTATCCGCCCCTTTCCAATGTCCCATGATAGGCGGAAGTCCTCGCTGTGTTGCCCAACGACGGTTTCCATCCATTATGATAGAAATATGTTGAGGGATTTTTTCGGGGGTTAAGCAGGCAATTTCTTCAGGAGAATAGATCTGTTCTGATGCGACAGGCGAATAAGAAACGGTTTTTGACGGTGTTGGTTTTTTGTCAAATTCCCGATACAATCGTTCTTCACACCCAGAGTTCATTGGATCTTACTCGAAAAAGTTCTTTAAAATGATCGTTTTATGACGCTCAGGCCCTACCGATATCAGACTCAAAGGAACGCCTATCAATTCTACAATGCGATCTAAATAATGCCGCGCCTGCTTGGGCAAATCATGGAGCGAGGTCGCCTCCTTTGTCGATTGCTTCCACCCTGGAAAGCTCTCATAAATAGGTTCAACCTGCTCCAAAGCTTCGATTGTAGGTGGAGGAACATGCAGAATCTCTCCATGCAACCGATATCCTGTGCAAATCTTGATTTCTCCTACATGATCCAAGATATCCAGCTTCATGAGAGCTAAAGAATCCAGACCGCTCAATGTGGCTGCAAAACGCACGAGACATGCATCAAACCACCCCATTCTGCGTTTTCTGCCCGTGGTCGTACCGATTTCGCGAGCAGAGGCATGATCGAGGAAGTGATGCTCTTCTTCTGCTGTCAAAGCAGAAGGAAGGGGTCCCGAACCCACCCGTGTAGTATAAGCCTTAACCACTCCTATCGTATGGCCAATGCGCGTTGGGCCGATCCCGGCACCGACGCTGACGCCTGATGCCATCGTATAAGAGGAGGTGACAAAAGGATAAGTCCCAAATGTCCCATCGAGCAGAGCTCCATGGGCGCCCTCGAAAAGAATTTTTTTATTTTCAGACATGGCCTGCGACACTTGGACTTCCGCATCCCCGACAAAAGGACAGAGTCTTTTTCCATATTCCCTATATTCTTCATATAAAGACTCGAAAGAAAAACCCTCCTTGTCAAAGAGCAATTGGAGCTCTTGATTTTTCAAAACAAGAACAAATTTGAGCCGTTTTTCCAAAAGCACAGGATCGATCAGTTCGCAGATCCGTATCCCGATGCGCGCAGCTTTATCCATATAGCAAGGCCCTATGCCTCTACCCGTCGTCCCGATCTTGTTTTCCCCTTTACTTTCTTCGTACAGCTTGTCCAACAGACTATGATAAGGGAAAATGCAATGCGCATAAGGAGAAATATGCAGCCGCCCTTGCAAAGCGACTCCTTTAGACTCTAAACCAGCCATTTCTTCGAGAAGAACCTTGGGATCAATCACTGTTCCGCCCGTGATAAAGCACTGCGTATGCGGGTAGAGAACGCCTGAAGGAACGAGATGGAATCGATATTCAGTCTGACTGACGACAATCGTATGGCCCGCATTATTTCCGCCCTGTGAGCGCACAACACAGTCGGCTTTTTCACTCAACAAATCAACGACTTTTCCTTTTCCTTCATCTCCCCATTGGGTACCAATAACAATAATAGAACGCATTTAAAAAAAACCTATTACAAGTTTAGACAGATCCTCGAGTATACCGGATATCAGAATTGTATGGGTAATTTTTTTGAAATTAAAGAAGAATAGGTTCATATAGAGGCGTGAAAAAAATAATCGACGAAGCATGGGTTTGTAGATACCCCCTGCTGCTCAACCGAGCTTTTAACTAGACAGAATCCACAAACATGCGTATTCTTGATATATTAAAGAAAATTAGAGATTTTTATCATGGAAAAGCAAAAGAAATGGCAGTTGTATCTTATTGTCGCAATCATTGTCTTAACTATATATAACATCCTCCCCACGATCTTTTTTTATTCCAAGCCTCTGAAAAGTCCCATCGACGCAAAACGCGCGCAAGTAATAGCGGAATCGATTACAGAACGCGTCAATACATTGGAACAAGATGCAGAAGAATGGATCGATTCCTTTTGCCATCTCATCCATGTAAAGCCCACATCGATTACACTACAGCCAAAAGATCCTCTATTTATCTCCGTCGCTTTTAAAAGTCTCGAAGACGCAAATTTCTTCCGCGGCCATTTTCCTCGAGCAGGAGCGCTGATTCCTTTTGTTCCCTCGCAGCTTTCATTATACAACCCTCATGAAACAGCGAGTAAAACCGTTATCGTGCAAAGAAGAATCCCTTTGCATTTTAATGAAAAACAACTCAGCGACTATTTTGAATTTTCGATGAAATGCGACGAAAAAGGAAATCCCACTCCTTTATATAGGGCGCTTGTGGAAGACCGCGCATTGCAGGTCGGCATCGCTTTGGCCGGCCCATCTGAAAATGCACAATTCGTCCAGGCAGTCACATCATCGACAACTCCTCCCCAAGCCCAGGAGCTGCTTCTTGGCCTCGCACAAGGCATTCTATCCTTTACAAAGACATTTGGAGAACAATCGCCTATCACTCAGCGCTATTTTGCTTCCTTTACACAAATAGAGAGCGCAGACCGTACAGCGATCGTTCAAAATTTTATTCAAGCTCTATCTGATGCGAAAGAAAAAATTAAAAAAGAAAAAACTTTCATCCAGGAAGAGAGCGATCGCCTCAAAAAACAAGGGCAATTTTTAGATGCCGCCAAACAGCAGCAGCTAGAGCTACTCGCTACTCGCGAAAAGACCTTGGACCACGCACTGACCATTGTCAGACGTAACAATGTCTACTTTGCCCAAGGAAAAAATCCTCTTAACTACAATACGTTTTTCACTCTGATTCAATCTGCAACTCCGCAAGGAAAAACGCAAACCGTCTCCCTGCAAGGCCTCAACCCCTTTGTGGAGAAATTAACAATTGACTGGACTAACGAAAGGATCGACATCGCATTATATCCTGATGTCCTCGCATACAGACAATCCCTCGAGAAAAACCCCTCGCTTGCCTCCATACGCGACCTAGCAGATCAAGCCGTTTATAATGAGATAGCCTATACTTCCCGCCAAGCGGATGAAATAATATCTCCTTTTCAAGACCGTTTTGAAATCCATCTGAATCAATTGACAAATAGCCGCAGTTTTCTAGCTATGCGACTGGGCACGATTGCTTCAGCGGAAATGAAACAACTGCAAGACATCATTCAAAAAACATGGAATCCTCAGCATCCGGATTTAAAGGCAGACCATTTCCCTGTGCTCGATAATGAGACATTTGAAGCATTGCCCCCTAGCCAGCAAAAGCTCTCACTCGTTATTTATGCCCCTGCCGTCTATAAAAAAATCCCCCCGACCGGCATGCACATGAACACGATTTACGTCATTGCAAAGGGTATGGATAAAATCATAGACCGCATTTACAACGAGCCGCAATCTCCGCAAACACAGCAATTCATCGAAGATTTCAATCGCTTAAGAGACATCCTTCATCAAAACGGCTTTGTCGGCTATTCCGGTAAATCCTATGGACTAAGTCCTCAATTCGCACAAGACTTTATCTTTGAAGGTGAAGACTACTACCAGACTGTATTGAAAGGGACAAGAGAAGATTTCGCTGTACACGGCACAAAGCGCTATGCTGTTCTCGAATTCACAGATCTTCAACAGCGTATCCTCACCGAAAATAAAATCGACAACCGCATACATGAAGATCTTTTGAAATCCAGAGATGACTACCTCGCTGCGCAACTGAATATCAAAGGTGTATCGCAATACGATGTTCCTAAGCCCATCCATAATGTGTATTGGGACAATTTCAAGCTGAGCTGGATGAAATATTTTCGCGGCGACGACCGAAAGATTCTACATTGGGGACTCGACCTATCTGGAGGGAAAACCGTTCAGATTGAATTGCGGGACAATAATAATCGCGTAGTGACAAACGAAGCCGATCTTAAGCAGGGAATCAACGAGCTTTATAATCGCGTCAATAAAATGGGTGTATCCGAGGTCAGCATCCGGCAAGAGGGCAATTTTATCACTTTAGATTTTCCTGGATCGCAAGGACTATCCGCATCTGAACTTGTCAAAGCTTCCTCCATGCAATTTCATGTCGTCAATGAAAAGTTTGGTCCTTTTAATACCGCACTTTCCGATGCTGCGAATAAATTCTTACAAGACGTATGGAATGAAGCCCTTGTCACCAATCGCAAAGAGATCGATGATATCAACCGCATCGCCTGGAAACATCTCCATGGCGACTCTTTCGATCCCGACGTCGTCCAGCCGCGCAGCGAGTCCGCTCGCATATTATCTGAACAGGGATTAAAGCTTGCTAATCCTCAAGAAGCAATTGCGAGCAATGCCTTTAATGAAACCTATTCCTTGATTGTGCAGTTCCGAGGAAGTGATTTTACTGATTGGCATGGTCAGACACACCCTCTGCTCTTCGTTTACAAAAACATGGCCCTGGAAGGATCTGATTTGGAAAACGTCCAATCCGCTTATGATCCAGGCAAAGGCAATTACCTCTCCTTCTCCATAAAAGGCTCCTACACGAATAAAGAAGGACAAAACAACAACCCACGCGATGGGCTATTCACGTGGACATCGCATTTTGCCAAGGAAAAAATTGCCGGTACGCCTCTTGAAACCCTCTCGGGTGGAAGAGGTTGGAGAATGGCAGTCATTTTAAATGGCTCTGTAATTAGCGCGCCCACACTTGATTCCCCTTTAAGAGATAGCGCCATGATCTCTGGCAGCTTCACTCAAAGAGAAATCAATCAGCTCGAAGCAGACCTCAAAGCAGGATCGTTAACTTTTACTCCGCGCATATTATCGGAGATGAACGTCAGCCCCGAACTCGGAGCTAAAGAAAGAGTCAGCGGCATTGTCGCAACGATTCTTTCCTTGTGCCTCGTAATCGCTGCGATGATGGTTTATTACCGTTTCGGCGGTGTTGTGGCCTCGGTCGCCGTGATATTAAACCTGCTGATTTTATGGGCCACTTTGCAAAATCTTCAGGCGACGATGACCCTCGCAGGCATTGCGGCCATTATTTTGACGCTCGGTATGGCAGTAGATGCTAATGTGCTCGTCTTTGAAAGGATCCGTGAAGAATTTGCCGTCACTGGAAGGCTGGCATCCGCTGTAAACGCGGGTTACCGCAAAGCATTTTCTGCTATTGTCGACTCCAATGTGACAACGATTATCGCAGCGTTTGTCTTGCTGCATTTCGATTCCGGCCCAATAAAAGGATTTGCGATCACTTTGATCATCGGCATCATCTCATCGATGATTACCGCACTGTTCATGACACGCTACTTCTTCACAGGATGGGTGCAAAATCCTCAACACAGATCTCTGCACATGTTGAATTGGTTTAAGGCAAAGAAGTTCGATTTCTTAAAACATACTAAAGCGACGATGATCGTCTCATCGATCATTATCTTAGTCGGTGCCTTATTGCTGATCAATGAACGCAATACGATTTTCGGCATGGATTTCAAAGGAGGCTATGCCCTGAATATCGATCTTCCCGTACAAGAGAACATGCATTATCGCCAACGGGTCGAAGAAGCTTTGATTGCACAAGGAGCCACAGCACGCGACTTCCAAATCCGCGAACTGTCCCCATCCAATCACATTCGTATTTTCTTAAGCCGAAACCTCGATCAGAACGGACATCCATTTTTTGGAATGCCTGCTACCTATGATCTCAAAGAGCCTCTTTATGCCTATGAGAACAATCCTAAGATCGTATGGGTCGTGCAAACGCTGCAAAAAGCGGGTTTAAATCTAGAACCCTCAGCACTTAGCCATCTCGATAAAACATGGACAGAGATCAGCGGACAAATGTCTGACTCGATGCGCAATAGCGCCATCATCGGCCTGACAATTGCCCTGCTCGCTATTTTGATCTACATCACATTGCGCTTTGAATTTAAATACGCGATGAGCGCCACGCTCTGCATCATTCACGACGTGGTCTTCACAATAGGATTTATCGCTATATTACATGCGCTGAAAGTGCCGCTTCAAATCGATCTGAATACTGTCGCTGCGTTGCTGACTATTGTAGGATATTCCTTGAACGATACCATCATCGTTTTCGATCGCATCCGCGAGGACGCGCGGCTCATGCGTAGAAGCAGCTTTTCTGAGATCGTTAACCACGCTCTCAATGTGACTCTAAGCCGTACTACGATGACATCTGGTACAACACTTCTCGTATTGATCCCCCTGATTTTCCTGGGCGGATCGACACTATTTGGTTTTGCTCTCGTCATGGCAATTGGAGTGGTATTTGGCACACTATCGTCTCTATTTATTGCTACGCCGCTTTTGAAATTCTTCCACGATCGTGAAGCGATTAAAGAAGCCTCAATTAACGAAAAACATGCGTAAATCTGAACCTTATCGGATTATCTTCTTGCCGATAAAGATTTTTTTTTGCCTAATTTTAAATGATACGAAAAAAGGGAGAATTGCGGGCGTTTCGCCCCCAAACCATGTTAGTAAAGGACACAATGATCTATGCTATTACTTGAATAGGAATTACGACTCTGCGAACTTTCATGAACTCCTTTGTGGAACTATACAAAACGTATAACCGCCGTATGCAACCCGCAATCTATTAGATCAGCGATAGGATTCTGCAATGGCAGTGACATACAGCGACGCAATCTGGGTCTACCCACAAGTGGATCCTGATTGGCATCAGACAATAATAAAAGAATTCAGCATCCATCCAGTCACCGCATTTATTCTGGCGTCAAGAGGATTTACGACGTTAGAAGATATCCACGATTATCTGTATGCAAAGCTACCCGATCTTTTAGATCCGCAGCTCTTCCTCGATATGGACAAAGCTGTGGACCGCGTTTTGGAAGGCCTCAAAAATAAAGAGCACATCCTGATTTATGGGGATAATGATGTCGACGGCATCACAGCTGCAGCCCTATTGACAGATTTCTTGCGCTTCATTGGAGCTAAAGTTTCCTATTACGTTCCTAATCCCAATGCAATGCGTCAGAGTCTAATGCTCGATGCGATGGAATTTGCCATTAGCAATGAATGCAAGCTCATCATCACAGTAGATTGCGGAATCACAGCAGCAGGAGAAATTGAAGAGGTTGTCCGCCGTAATATCGATGTCATTGTAACAGACCACCATGAACCCACCGCACGCATCCCTCATTGCATCGCTACGCTTAATCCAAAGCTCATCAACAGCACCTATCCCAATCGCAATTTAACCGGCGTCGGCGTCGCTTTCAAACTCGCTCATGCCATTACAAATGCTCTGACAGCCAACGGCGCGCCTTCCGCATCCAAAATCGATCTCAAACGCTATCTCGATCTCGTCGCTTTGGGAACCATTGCTGATATGGGCTCGCTTCTGGGGGAAAATAGAATCCTCGTGCGCTACGGCTTAAGACAGCTGCGTAAAACTAAACGCATCGGCCTTGCAAAACTCTTTACTGTCTGCGATCTTAAACTCGGCGATATCACGCCGATGGATATCGCTTCCAAGGTCGCACCGCGCTTAAATAGCCTGGGACGCATCGCCGATCCTCGCAAAGGCGTCGAACTCCTTCTCATTCGCGATGCAGTCGCAGCAGAAGAGCTCGCCAAAGAACTCGACCTTAACAATATCGAACGCCAACGCATTGAAAGACGCGATTCAGAAGATATCGAAGAATTCATCTACAAAAATCCGCAAATTTTACGCCATCGCGCCATCGTTTTATTTTCAGAAAAATGGCATCCGGGAATTATTCCCATTATCACGGCGCGCATCGCCAAACAATATAATCGTCCCACCGTCGTCATCTCTATTGATAATGGAGTCGGCAAAGGGTCGATCCGCACGATCCCTGAATTTCCCCTTTTGCTTCACTTGCGCGATAATGCGGATATCCTTGAAAATTTCGGCGGCCATGATTTCGCAGCCGGCCTGACCATTAAACAAGAGAACATCGAGAAATTTAAAGAGCGCTTCATCGGTACA
>Ga0209579_10001392_pt1 | contig 20142 bp, 20 predicted proteins | sample Coa_R1_2_FD_187152 | JGI IMG/M metagenome (GOLD analysis project Ga0209579, IMG submission 187152) | Surface soil microbial communities from Centralia Pennsylvania, which are recovering from an underground coalmine fire - Coalmine... | ecosystem: Environmental > Terrestrial > Soil >... | reverse complement strand
AGTCTCGCACAGCCAACTTTGGTGACTGTTCACGGGCAGTTTGGTGACTGTCGAGGGGTCTGACAGACCTTAACGACAATCTTCAAATCACTTGAACCGCAATCCATCAACGGTTGACGGAGCGAGTGATGAATCTTACCGAAACATGCAATGTTGCAAATCTTGCCTACTTAGACCGAGAGCCGTGCATTTATTGGGGCAAGCGCGGATTCGGAGTCCGGGTGTACCCAAGCGGCAAGAAAACGTTTGTTTTGTCTTACCGGGCTTCTGGCCGTAAACGATTGTTGACCCTAGGTGACTTTCCCGCACTCTCCTTCGACAAGGCGCAGGACATGGCGGCCTCCTATCGACTTCAAATCGGGGAAGGCGGTGACCCGGTTGCGGAAAGGCGAATGCAGTTGATTGCCGGACAGTTGAGCCCTCAGCCACAGGTGACCGCCAACAAGAGCGTGGGGGCATTGTGCGACACCTACTTGAATTTGCATGCGAGCAAGAAGAAATCTGGGAACGGCGATAGGCAATTAATCAATCGGTTTGTTCGTCCCGCGTGGGGGAAGCTAAAAGCGGAGGCCGTCACTCGTGCCCATGTGGCGATGCTGCATGCTCAAGTCAGCAGGAAGACGCCCGGACAGGCAAACCGATTGCTGACGGTGATCAAGACGATCTGGAACAAGGCTCGAATTTGGGGTCTAGTGCCTGACAACCACGCCAACCCTGCATTTGGCGTGCAGATGAACAAGGAGACACCAAGGGAACGCTTCGTCTCAGAGCAGGAGCTTCCCAGCCTAGCCAACGCGATTGAGCAGGAACCTGACGTTCGGGTGCGGTCCGCGCTGTGGCTATTCCTGCTAACCGGGGCGCGAAAGAGCGAACTGCTGGAGGCAAGGTGGGAGCACGTTGACATCGAGCGTCGCGAACTTCGCATCCCGCGACCCAAGCAAGGGAAGCCCCATGTGTACCCGCTGTCTGTCCGGGCCATGGAGGTCCTGAAGCAGCTTCCCAGATATGACGGGAATCCTTTCCTCATTCCCGGTGACCGGCAAGGTGGCCACTTAGTAAACATCTCGAAGCCGTGGAACCGTGTTCGCGCCCGCTGCGGCCTCGCGGATGTAACGCTGCACGATCTTCGCCGCAGCGTCGGTAGCTGGCTCGCCATGTCCGGCCACAGCCTTATACAGATTGGCAAAGTGCTTGGGCACTCATCGCCCAAGACCACGCAGATATATGCACGCCTCAACGACAACGTAGCTCGCATCGCGCTTGAAGGTCATTCAGTACGACTGCTGGAAGTGCTTCGCGCTTCAGATGACACTGCCGTGAGCACAACACTCGCGTCTGTCAATTCGACAAAATAAAACTGGTGCTTATGTTTTTTCTCACTCGCTGTTTGGTAAAATGTTTTTTCGCGTAGCGGGAACACGAACACCTCGTGGACCTACGCAAGGCAGCGTGGCCATCGCGCCAAGCCCCCTCAGGAGGACCCAGAAAGGTCTCGGGCAGAGACGCCAACACCCACCAAAGGGTGTTGTTGGGTCGCTTTAGGAGGTTTGTGTGGAACAGATTCAATCGAAACCGCATGGCGAGTTGCTGAACGCGAAGCAGGTCGCGGCCAAGTTGCGGCTGCGTCCATACACAGTCTACGAAATGGTCAAGCGCGGCGAGCTTCCCGCCATCCGGATCGGCACACGGATCATTCGCTTTCGACCTGAATCCATCGAACGGTGGATCATCGAGAACGAAGCTGCTTCTCTCGCGATATAGCGCCCCCGCCGCGAGGTACAAGTAAATGGCTATCACCGTCAACGGCGAACCGATCTCGCCAAAACCCACGCCCCCACGGAAGAAGTGCGGGCATACCGAACCTCAGTCACCGACATTTTCGCTGAACGAGCTGGGGCACAAAGTCCGGATCGCCAATTTTCAGTGGTTCATGGGCCAGATGTCTCACAGCGCATTCCATGCACGGCAAACGAGAGGGTTCATTCCCCCGCCAGACGGATACGACAAGCGCCCCTTCTGGTGGAGTCAGACGGTCGCGCACTACCTCAAGCACCTGAAGCGCAGGCTGTGGCAGCGGTTCCCAGCGAGACAGGTGTGACCACCTGATTGTTCGGTTCCTAAGAACCTGATGCCATAGGTAAGTGTTCGGTCCCCGAAAAAAACATGGAGGTTTTGTGTCGCACGTAGAGGAAACACCTCAAGAACTGACTCAAGAGAGGTTGCCGCGATCAGTAGGCCTCGCCGACCTGCTAGAAAGGGAATCGGGCTATGCAGCTAGGTATGACCAGCTTGTTCAAGACGTAGACGAACTTTCCCCGGGTGAGCTTAAGACCGCGTATTCCAGTGAATACTGGTCGTGGGCCAACAGGAAGCATTGGGCTACGGCGAATGGCGTTCAGTGGGCGGTAAGCATGATCGAGTTTGGGCGCTTTCTCTTGGTCAACGGCCCTATCCCCCACAAATCATGGACGCTCGACAGGATTGACCCGAAGGGTGACTACGCGCCCGAGAACCTCCGATGGGCAAGCAAAGCCACGCAATCCCAAAACCGCACTACGTCCGTGGCAATCCCGTTTCGGGGTGCCAGATATTCGATTAACGAGATTGCGCAACTCACCGGTAAATCGTATGACGCTATCCGAATGGGTATTCGACGAAACGCGGAAGCGTACATCGCAAATCTCCTAGTACCCGCTGAGGACGAAACCGCAAGATTTGAGGAGGCGATGTGGCCGTTCCCCGAGGAATACAGGGATAACCTTGAATGGCTATACAGCCGACGTGATAACGAGCAGCAGAATCGCTTTCGGTTCTTCATCGACCTTACCCGAAGAGATTTGGGCCGGACAGAGCGTGAATTGGCTTGGAGCGGCAATTCCACAATTAGGGAATCCCTAGAAGCAGATATTGCCGAGATTCGGAGACTGCACAACGAAGCCGCGGCCTACTACAACGAACTCATTGAACGAGATCGGTGGAGAACGATCGAGGCGCGTCATCAGCGGCTCTATTCCAAAGTGCAAATACCTCCACGGCCTGAACCAGATTGGGAAGGCGCAGAGGAACCGCTGCCCTACCAGCCTTATTACGTCTAGGGCCTAGCGTGACCCAGTCAAATGGCCCTGCCCCATGCACCAGCGGCTATTGCACCATGACCGGAGATACAGGGTCGCGGGTCAGAAAATCGTGTGCAGCCATATGCAGGATAACCTTCAACCGCAACTAAACAATCTATCCGGCATGCCGTTCGTCAAATGCCCGTCGAGGTCAATCGAAATTCTCCGCTCCAAGAAGGAATAGGTAGAGAACAGATTCGCCCTCAGCATCCTTGGGTGTTAGGTCAAGACCCTCAGAAGGTGGGGAATTCATGAACTCCATATACGAGCGGCGGATTCGCTTTACAACGTCGCCAATGGGCTTGTTTGGGTCAAAACCTTGAGGGAGCTGGCAAGCGAGGACACGCTCAATGAATTCTCCCCAGCGGTAACAGGCGGGGTTGCGCACAATGTTTCCATTCTTTGTCCCGACCTTTGGGCTTAGATTTTCATACCAAACATTTTGATTGACCGATGGGGCAACATCCGCCGGACTTGGGTGCCAAAAAAGAGCATGGTGGAGTGCTTCACGGCGCCATTTCCGATTGGTGAAGGTGGGGAGGCAGTAATAGATTTCTGGGTTGGACGCAACCAACGCAGCTTGGCCGGGCGGCGAACTCAAAAGCCATTTCAAGCGAGAAAAATCAGGAGTCGTTCCTGATGGATAGGCGCCAAGTTTCGGCTGTTTGAACTGCAATCCAAATAGCTTTCCACCCGCAATTATCGCTTCGTCCGCTGGCCATGTCGCCTCATCGAAAGGAGATACCGCCCAAACAAGAATGCTGCGGCCTAGGCGATGAAAGTACCTTTCAATTCGATGAACGATCCATCCTTCGTACTCACGTTCAAGAGGGACACCGAAATGCGGTTTTAGAATGGCGGACATTATTCGAGGTGGGATCGCGAATCAGAGAAAATCGTGCATTTCGAGTGCAGCCATAATGGTGGCGTTTGCGTTGTTGAAATTAGAAAGCTGGTCACGAATGCCATAGGCCCACTTCACTCCGTGGAAAAGGTTGTTGCGAAGCCGATAGACAACAATCAGGAGAGCTGCGACACAATCTCTAGTACTCGTGTTTTCTCCCTTAAGCACAGCTTCCACCGTGGCGGGATTGTCATTCGGGCGAAGTGCCAAACCTTGGAAGTTTGGGGTCGCCGCACCGTTCTGGAAGTAGCGATCCTTGAAGTAAGAAAGACTCTGATCGAATGGGGCGACATCTAACCGGCCATCGTCCTCCCACCCTTGCACCAACGCAACGATGGCATTTGCGGATGCTGCGGAGCCGAGTGCTCTGGCCTCGAAAAAACTCCACAGTAGTGAAAAATGCATGATTGCTTCGCGATCTGCCTCAGGTAACTGATCGAAACCCGGAGCATTGGCGCGCAACCAATCTATTGGCGTCATTTCGTGGCGACCTCGCGTCCCTTTATTCTTTTGTAGCCGGTGATCGGCAAATAAACTAGAGCCTCCTGTTACCTCCATCCGCACAATGCAGGCGGGCAGTCCTTCCGGAACACGTAATATGCTGATTATTAACGGTAATTATTGACATATCAGACGATTTGCGGGAGAATGGTTCTTCGCAAATAAACTGTGGTCTTTCATGGTTTCGATGGTTCGAGTGGGTAATTGGTACGCAGGTTTCTCTCCGAACGAACGATCCGACCACCTAGTAGAGCAAAAACGCCTGATCGCAGCTGGCGAACTCGCACCAGCTACCGGCCCCTGCGGGATCTGCAACGACCCGGAATCTCCGGTCGAGTACCACTCCGAGGACTATGCAAAGCCGTACAGGTGGACACCACCAGCGGCCTACGCTCTTTGCGCCTACTGTCACCGGCAACAACTGCACAGGCGCTTCAGGCGACCGGAGTATTGGACGGCCTATCTCGCGCATGTCCGCCGTGGTGGCTACGCCCGCGACCTAGAGAATCCGACCATCCGAATTGAGTTCGAGTTCTACCGCTGGGCGCTGAAGCGCGGCAAGTCCGCCTCACTCCATCGACTGCGCCCGTACCCGGCAACTCCCGGCAGGGAATGGTTTGCCCGTCTGACGATGAGCATCGAGAGCCTGCGCGATCCCGCAGCGCGTCCACGCTGACCTGATGCCGCGTCAATCTTCACTGCCGTTGATGACCTCAACTGGTGTCATTGGTGTAAAACGCAATCGGCCTTCATCTACGCGCACACCCGGAGACAAGCCCTCTTTCCTCGGTGAATCCGGCACTCGCAATGCGCTCAAGGCGAAGATTCCCGAATGGGATAGTGTAAGCAGGACCCGGTTATCGAAGAACTTCATCCTGCGGGATTTCCTGTACAGCAGCGAGTCAGCCCGGATGGGTTTGTCGAACCTGCCGGAAGACCCGCAGATGGTGATCCGTTCGGGCAAGGCGCTGTGCGAGAAAATCCTTGAGCCTGTACTAGATCACTTCGGGCGCTTCGCCATCACGTTCGGCTACCAGTGCCGGGAGGCCATCGAGGCCGACATGCCCGCGTCGGCAAGACGTGCAAACCCGCGCAGTAGCAATCCGCATATGTGGGATCGGAAAACATGGGGCAATCAGATTTTTGCCCGCGTGGATATCTGGCCCTTCTGTGTCGAAGACCGTGAGGTCAGCAAGAACGCCTTCGGTCGCTGGTTAATGATGAACCTCGACGTAGACCTTTGCATGTGTTGGACACGCTCGAACATCTTCTGCATCACGATCAGCCCGGAGCCGCGCCGAGTCTGGCTGGAATGGGGCGATGTTAGGAAGGGCGAGCCACAGCGGAAGATGTTCATGGGAGCTAGGTACTGGCAGCAGACCTTTCCAACATTGCCGAAGCGCGAACGCCCGAAATTCGCGCCCTCCTGCACGGGCGGTTCGATGCAATGGCGGGACTCATGATGAGTACGGCAGTGCGCAATTTGACAGACGATAAGATTGGGTTATCAGCACCCAAAACAGACTCCTCGGAAGGCATAGAAAAGGGGGTTGTTGATACTCAAATTCGCCCGTTGCCGAGTGCAATTGGCGAATACCTGTCAGCTTCGATTGCCGACAATACCCGGCGAGCTTATCGAGGCGATCTCTCGGATTTCCTGAGTTGGGGCGGAGTCGTGCCGTGCTCGCCCGAGGTCCTTGCGGCGTATATCGCCGCCCGAGCGGAAACGCACTCGCCGTACACGATCTCGCGCCGAGTCGTCGGGATTGGCCGAGCGCATGTGAGTCAGGGCCTGCCGGACCCGGCAAAGAACGATCTAGTGCGGACGGTCCTGCGCGGTGTCAGGCGAGCCAAGGGCAGGCCACAGCGTCAGGCCACGCCGCTACTTAAGCAGGACCTGCTGGCAATCCTATCGATCATGCGAGGTGTCAAGGGCATCCGTGATCGGGCGCTGCTCCTCCTTGGATTCGCTGCCGCCTTGCGCCGGTCTGAGCTGGTGGCGCTGGACGTGCCGGACCTTGAATTCGTCCGAGAGGGAGTAATCGTTCACCTGCGCCGAAGCAAGACCGATCAGGAGGGCGTAGGTCGGAAGATCGCCGTCCCGTATGGCCGAACCAGCGCATGCCCGGTCAAGGCCGTTCAGGCATGGCTAGAGCACGCACAGATCGAATTTGGTGCGGTCTTCCGGTCGATCAGCAAGGGCCGGGTCATCTCCGGAGATCGCCTGACTGGCGCGGCAGTTGCGCTGATCCTGAAAGGCTATGCCAACGCGGCGGGGTTACCGGCATCGAACATCTCCGGCCACAGCCTGCGCTCAGGCTTGGTCACCAGCGCCGCGCAGATCGGCGTCAGCAGCCACAAGATTCAGCAGCAGACCGGCCACAGATCGGAGGCGATGGTGGCGAAGTACATCCGCGATGCAAATTTGTTCGTGAACAACGCAGCGGGGTTGCTCCTATGACACTGAGCTATCCGGCAACTGGCTGCACTGAGCGGCGAGCGAGCGCCGTCCAACTACCCGTGCAAAGGTAGCGACGCCTGACTTATGCAATACGCACAGTTCTCAGACGAACAGTTGCTTGGCAAGCTCATCGGCGTCCGCCAATCGCGGCGACTCTACAAGGGTGCGCTGCGTCCGTTGTTCTCCGGCTCGTTTGAAGACGGGAGCGCTCACGAAAAGTGTGCCGTAGCGCGAGAGCTGGTACTGAGATCACTTCAAGAGGAAATGCGGTCAGGGAGCACGCTCACGTCGCCCGGAGCCGTTCGAGACTTTCTGCGCCTTCTGCTAGCTGGCCGCGAACATGAGGTGTTCGTCGCCTTGTTCCTCGATGGGCAACATCGCGTACTCATAGTGGAAGAGCTGTTTAGAGGAACACTTACACAAACCAGTGTCTACCCAAGGGAAGTAGTAAAAGCGGCGCTCCGGGCAAACGCAGCGGCAGTGATCTTTGCCCACAATCATCCGAGCGGAGTCGCCCAACCGAGTCAGGCAGACGAACTGCTCACCCGAAACCTTAAAGACGCGCTGGCATTGGTTGAGGTAAAGGTGTTGGACCACTTCATCGTGGCCGGAGCTGGAACATTGAGTTTCGCCGAGCGCGGACTTCTGTAAATGCGCAAGCGGAGGTGTGCTAAAGTTTGCCTGTCTCCGGAGGGCATTTCCCCACGTGAACGACTCGCACAAAAACCGTGAGACCAAGAAAAAAACCTACGCCGATTCTTCCCAGATTGCCGAAAAGCGCGATCTATTCAACATCGTATGGCGCGATGTTCCAAGGGAAGGCCGAAGAAGTTCTACGTAGCAAACAATTTGACGCGATTCGTGGTCGAGTAAAACTTATTTTCACGTCACCGCCATTTCCTCTCAATACCAAAAAGAAATACGGAAACCTGAAGGGTGGTGAGTACTTAATGTGGCTAGCAGGATTTGGCCCATTATTTCGCCAACTACTGGCGCCTACAGGATCGATAGTCATTGAGCTTGGCAATTCGTGGGAACCGGGATTACCCGTTATGTCCACGCTTGCGCTGAAAGCGTTGCTATTTTTTCAGGAGCAGAATCAGCTCCATCTCTGCCAAGAAATCATCTGCCACAATCCCGCGCGACTTCCGAGTCCCGCACAATGGGTCACCATAGAGCGTATTCGCCTCAAAGATAGCTATACGCGGCTATGGTGGCTATCTCCGACCCCGCGTCCGACTGCGGACAATAGGAATGTGTTGAGGCCGTATAGCGCTTCGATGAAGCAGCTCCTTAAGACAGGAAAATTCAATGCGGGGAAGCGCCCGTCGGAGCACAGCATTAGCAAAGCTGCGTTCGCAACGGATCACGGCGGGGCCATTTCACCAAGCGTGCTCTCTATGGCTAACACCCAAGCGAATGATCCTTACCAAGAATACTGTCGAGCGCATGGTATAGAGTTCCACCCTGCGCGAATGCCGATCGCATTGCCGGAGTTCTTCGTCAAGTTATTGACAGTTCCCGGCGATATCGTGGTCGATCCGTTTGGTGGGAGTAACACAACCGGTGCAGCGGCCAACAATCTTCGCCGCTATTGGCTTTCGGTTGAACCAAACGCGCATTACATACGTGGTTCCATGGGCCGCTTTGATCCCAAGGCATTGCATGTCTACAAAAGGAAGTAGTTCTCTAGAGAATTAAAGGTTCGACGTCGAAAGTCGATATTGGTTGGTCCAAGTACTATGCTTCTTCTACAGAAAAGTTAGGCTGTCGCAGTATCGCTTGTCTCATCCTCTGGGGTCGCCTGTTCAGGCATCAAACTCCATTTCGCAGTTGCCTCGTCGTATCTGGCCCCGACGTTTTGACAGTAGTTGCTAAACGTCGGCCGCGAAAAGGGTCGCTCCAGTAGGGCCTCGACGGCCTTGAGGCCATCGTCCAAAGTTAATCCTAGAGGGCCCGCTTCCAGCAATGCGCGTTTTACCGCTTCTATTCCGGTGAGGCGGCGCGACTCGTGCCATTCCGCAAGAAAGACATACTGTCCCTTGGCCACGGCCAGAATTTCGCTTTTCTGCGCTAGCCCTAAAAAAAGTGCGGGGTCGAGCACGGTGACCACCTGCGGAACAAAAGACTTGAGAGCCGATTGGATCTCGGAAATGTGAAGGCCCTTCCCCGTTTTACGTAGGATATCGACCATCCCGTTGACAACGGTTGCGGCTACAACCTCCGAGAATGGCAGGTCCCTGTTTGTCAGCCCCCACAGGCCTGCCCCGATCCGGACAATTGGTCCTTCTGGCTGGATCTGAAAAACGCCGCTCAGCCCTCGATCCTTGGCAATCCTCTCTCGAATTTCATCAGATTGCATTGGTTGGCCCGCCAAGATGAGGAGGGAGACAACAGCTTGGTGAACATCAATACGGTTAGCAGATCCGCGAGCGCCCGTGGATCTCGATACCCAGACCATGCGTCCGAGATACGCGAGGGTCCGCGAACTCTCCAAAGCGATTGATACGATATAGGGAGTGAGCGCGCCACCGAAATCAAGCCCACGCTCCTCCAAGGATTCGGCAATTTCCTTTGCATGCCATTGCTTGCCAAATTCGCCTCCCTCGATGAGATCCTCGGCCTCTGCCACTAGGACGCGACGCTCGGAGTCATCGAGGGGAAAATGCTTGATCATTCCGAAGGTGCCGCGCCCAAATAGGAGCCCGACATTTGCGGCCGACTGGTGGGCCCTACGCACCTCAATGGATCTGCCAAGCCGTTGTGTGCATTGCTTAGCAATCTCAGTGTAATGAAGGGGGCGGTCAGATTCCATGAGCACCGCCTCAACGATGTTCTCCGCACCGTGGCCGAAGCTAACAAGAATTCTCTCGCCGTTATTTCTGTCACTGGTGGCGAAATGGGCCCAACGGGCAGCCTCGGTCCAAAGCTCGGGGCGTAATTCCTCTCCTGCACCCACTAGTAGCGCATCGACGACAGCATGCGCTTCGCTTTCGCGAAGATTCCTACCAACTTCAGCTTCAAGGATGCGACGCCCTTCCTTGACGGCGTTGTCCCAAGCGATTTGGCCAATCTGGGATACGAATATTTGACCTCGAATGCGGACCAGCGAAAAGGGTTTCGCACAGAAACGGTCTAGCGCATACTCCAGCGGCCGCTCGAAACGCTCGGCACCGGCAAACCACGGATCTAGTATTTCAAGGCCGAGTAGCGGCAAGGGATCTGGCCGATCTCTTAGCAATTCGCTCAACCGTTCTTCAAGTTCATCCTTCCAGATTGGAAGACGCACAAGTCTATTGACGCATTTGTTCTCGATTTGCCGGATGCGCTCCCTAGTTAGGCCGAATTCGTCTCCGATCTCTTGGAGCGTTCGCGGCTTACCGTCAAAGCCCATGCGCAACCACATAAGCTTCACGTGCTGATCGTCAAATAAATTCAGCCCCCTGACCAGAGCGTTCTCTAAGCTAGCTCTGATGACTGCATATTGAACTCTCGTGGTGCCACCAATATCACTATCGTCGACTAACCCATTCTCGGCCGCGCGTCTACCTAGATGGTTGGGTCTCACGGCTGGATCAAATGGACCTTCGACAAAGACGCGAGCGACCTCCTCGCCAATTTCGTGGACCGACTTGCGCCCTAGATTTGCGATCCGCAAAAGGGACTCCTCTCCGAACTTCGCGAGATCCTTCAGCGTCGTGACCGCGTTGGTTCCTAGGCAGTTGGACGACCGAACAGAGAGATTCAGCGCGGTGGTTGGTAGTGCCAGCAGCCACGGTGGCGCGAATCGCAGGTTGTCTAGGATAGAGGCCGGGTGACATGGTCCCTTGGCAAAGTAGACGAAGCGCTGCATACCGAGTCGCCCGCGAATTGCGGCAGGCATCTCGCTTTCGGCTTTCAAGTATGACGCCTCATCAACGACCCTCCAAGCGCGCAACTCTTCGGCTAGATCGGGACTGTTTCTGACGATGGAGGCGACCCAATCCTGCGGATTGGCGACCTGCTCTCGAGGTTCCGATCCACTATCAGATTCGGTTGGTACCTCGCGAGCGGATTCGCCTAGCCCAAGTTGATCGAGTGTGACCTCATATCCCCAGCCCTCGAGTGCAACGTAGACCGTCATTCCATCCACCTCGCCGACCCCGCGTTGCGCAACCGGGCAGGGCTGCGGTAAGGAGTAACGAGCAGGGGACGTCAGAAGTATCAACCCGGGCCAGTGCATTGCAACGTGTTCGAAGGCCTCCGTGTCTGGCCGCCAGAAGCCGATGTGGATCAAGCCAGTGGCTTGCGTTCCTTGGAAGGGTCGCCACGCTTCCCTCAACGTATCGAGATCACTGTGAAGGGTAACCTCCCAGTCGCCCGCGTTTCGTCGAACAAGGAGGTAAGCTCGCAACAGCTTCACGAAGGCTCAAACTCCATGAAGTTTCTCGGATTCCTTGAGAATCGTGCCGAAATCAATCTCCCCTCCCTGCGCGCGACGTGCCAGCTCTGTGACACCCCATTCCGCTAGCCGCTCCACCCAGCGATAAATTGGAACATCACCCGTTTCCATGAGCGCACGGATGGCGTTCCCAATTTCGCGATCAGGGTCGACAGTGGCAACGCTGAAAATGGTAGTCCGCGGGGGCGGGGGTTCGCCGGGGATGACACCGTTGGCCAAAGCAAGGGCAATGCCAAATCGATAGGCATCCGCCATCTCGGCGAAATGTCCGTCCTCCTTCAGGCGTTTGAGAATTGCGTGCGACTTTTCGCTCAAACCTATCATTGTCGGCTCTGCTATCGGAGTCGCGCTCATGACATCACCTTCACAATCTTGGAATGCCTTGGATTTACTTCCTTAATCTCGTAAGAGGCACCGATGCGCTCCGCGATTGGAGCGAGATCAGTTTCGCGGCGGATCTCGCCGTCATGCACCAATAAAACTAACTGACTAGTCGTGGTGGGCAAGTAACGCAGGATGTTGTCACGGTGACGAAGATCTAGACGACCAAATGGTGTGTCCATTACGACAGGACCCGCCGCCCTGCCGGTTCGAGCAAGTCCGTCGATAAGCGATAGAGCAACGATCTGTTCGGCACCCGCGCTACGGACAGTCACGCGCCCGCCGCGTTCGTCAATGATATTCAAGCCGTAGTTCTGGTTGATCTCGAGTCCGGCATACGCTTTTTGGGTAGTAAGTCTTTTGAATGCTTCGGTGGCGCGCTCTTCGACATGACGGCGCAGATCGCCACGCAAGCGCTCTATGCTCTCACTGAAAACACGCTCAAGACTCGTGCAGATCTGGACCATCGCGGTGCTTCGGCTAGCACGAGCCTGCGGAAGATTCTGCAAAGCCTTGGCAATAATGGCTAGTTCCTTCTTCGCTTCGTCGATACTTTTCTGGTCAGCGGCGATGTTCCTCTCGATCTGACCCTCCTCGCGTAAAGTCCCGTCGCGAAGAGATCTCTTTCGCGCGATTTCAGCGGTGTCATACCCTTTGATTTGCTTCGAAATCGCCTCAATCTCATTTTCGATCTTGGTAAGTTCCACACCAAGCTTGCGTGACTCGATATCGATGGCACCGATTCTCGGGCCGACGCCGGGTCGAAGGAGGCGACCGAGTTCCTGAATTTCAGCCGATACACGCGTAAGGCCACGATGATCGACGGACATTGCTTTTAACGCGACCTCGATTTCTCCTAGATCTGTCCCGGCCTTTGCGCGTTTCTCTTCCTGCATCGCTTGACCACAGGTCGGACACGATGCCGTATCTAAGAATCTCTTCAAATCAGCGGCTTTAGCTTCGAGTTTGCTACGCTCATCCATTCGCGACGTGATTTTGCTCTGCTCCGCATATAAAAAGGTTTGCCTCACTGCCAGCTTAGGCTGAAGAAGATCACGCCAAGCGTCGCGTAGGAGGGTGAGCCGCTCGTCGCCCTGCGACTTTTGCAATCCCGCAATCTCCTTTCGCCGGTTCGTCAAAAAATCGAATCGAATCTTTGCTTGATGTACAGCATCGACTTTCTCAAGATCGTCGTCGAGTGCGGCGCGGTCGACTTTAATTTTCTCCAGCCGAGTTTTGAGTGCCTGAATGTCCGTTTCGTAAGATTCCAATTTGGTCTGCCAAGAACCTTGCCGCTGGGTTTGGTTCTCCAACCCGGCCACATGGGCAAGATCTTTGGTCTGCTGTTTCTGCGCACCCCTCAGTAGCGTTGCAGCTTCATCTCGCCCGTGAATGAGCGTCGGCACGCCAAGCACTTGCTCGATCGCCTCCTTAATACGTTTCCCTTGCTCGCTGCCTTCGATAAGTAGCGTTTCATACTCTTGAAGAAGTTCGCCATCGAAGAGGAAGAAGCGAGAGACTTGCTGAGGTGCGAATCTGTTTATTTCTGGCTCGACAATATGCCCGGATACGGCCATGCCATCCTTTTGCAATCCCACCGTCACTTCGAAATCCTCGGGTCTAGACGGCTGTGCAACCAAGTGCCGTTTGGTGGCCCTACGGCGCAAATCGTATTGGTGGCCATCGGCCTCGAACTGGACGCGAACCTCCATAGTCCAAGATCCCTCGAGGGCGGCTTCCTTGTTGTGCATCTCGTGGAGGGGAAGCTCCCGAAGATGTCTTCCCAATGCCTTTCCATAGAAAACCCAGCGGAGAGCATTCAGCAGGCTTGTCTTCCCGCGCATGTTTTCACCAAACACGACCATCACGTTCCGCGTTGGATCTTGCGGGAAGGAAAGAGTGGTTTCTCCCTTGAATGGCATGAAATTCTCAACACTTAGAGAGATGAGTTTCATGTACTGCTCCCGCTGCCTGCGGACTGACCTACAAAATCGTCGAGGATCCGCTGCAGCTCCTGCAGAGAGATATCCCGTTCTGCGTCAAACTGGTGGGTCTTCTGAAGAGCGAAGACTCTCCGAAGCAGGTCTTCTGGAATTTCGGGTGCCACATCGCGAGCAGCCGAAAGAAGAGTGTCGAGGGCCATGTTGTTGGCTTCTTTGGGTTCGTTCATTCGTCTTCTTCCACTCCAATGTCACCTGAAGATTCGGGATTGAATCCCATCGTTGTAGCCATCGCGCGCAACTCGGCGCTAGCCGTTCTGTTGATGGCAGCGTTCGCGAATTTTATTGCCCGAATGAATTCGCTCTTAAGTAGAGAGAGTTGCTCAGGTTCGTCGTCCAAGCTTACGGGAACCACGATAGCGTCGTGTATGACGGCAATATGCTTGTCGGGCGATGTCCTGAGTACGCGGCCTCGTCGCTGGATAAACTGTCTGGGATTCTGCGACGAAGCCAAGATCATTGCGTGATCTACGGCCGGAATGTCTACGCCTTCGTCGAGGCATTTGATGGAAACAAGAATTCCGCCGAAATTTCGAAACCATGTGAGCGTTGCCGCCCGATCTCCCACCATGCCTGTGTGATATTCGACGGGGGAAAGCCCAACGGCTCTGAGAGCAGTCAAGACCTCACCGAGCTGATCGCTATCCTCGCAATAGACTAACCAGCGCTGTCCCTTTTCGTATGAGTTCTGCAGGGTGTCCGCGACGAGGCGAATCTTTCCGGCCGCCTTTTTGGCGATACGGGATCGCTGGATTAGAAGCATCTTAGCCTTCTCAGTAAGAGGCTTACCCCCAGAAGCATGCTCCTTTTGGCGCGCCATCTCGAAGACGATCCTGCGCGTAAATACTTTCCATGATTCCGCTTCCTCCGCAGTTAGTCGTATTGGATGAGGGTGATACTCATACTCGACAAGCCGTCCCGCACGGATGGCGTCCTGAAGGGTGATTGCAGGCGGTATGACCGGCCCGAAGAAGTTGAAGAGGCGCGCCGTCCCTTCTGGATCGCCGTACCTAGTGGGCGTGGCACTCAATCCGAGCCTAGGGCCGCTGTCGATGCCGAACGCCCGGGAGTTAAAAGGACTACCAATTTGATGAACTTCGTCGGCAACGATCATCAAATGATCGCCTCCTTGGAGACCTTGCAAGAACTCGTCGGTGGCGGCCGTTTGCATCGTCGCGAGGATCACCCTTGGCCCGTGTTCTGGCGAGGGATCCGTGAGGCTCTTGAGCCGTCCGCGCTGCTTCCAACGATCGTTGCCAGAACCCGCAATCAAGAGTGCAACCTCGGGCAGTTCGTCTCGCAACTCCTCAGCCCACTGCTCAAGAAGAAGACTACTAGGAACAAGAATTAGCGCGGGCAACCCCTTTGCTACGTGTTCCCGAATTGCCAAAACCGCTGTAAACGTCTTGCCGCTGCCTGTAGCGTGTTCAAAAATCCCACGACTTCCGTTTGCTTTCCATGCGTCGATTGCGTGAGATTGGTGCGGGAGGGCCGACCGTTTGTTTGTGCGCTCAATTAGTCGGTCGGCGTGCACGTCCTCTAACCCTCCCAAACTTTCCGCTGCCAAGCGTTGTTTGGCAGCTTCCGGAAAGGCGACAATCTCAACCCCATTCACTGCCCCCGACCAGAGCCTCTCGAAATACTGGTCATGGCGTTCGACACGCTCGGCTTCGGCGGCGCCACGCCAATCGCAGAAGACTTCGATGGCCTCGTGATTACCTCGATGATGCCAGCCATTCCACGTCTCGTTCGCCGAACCTAGAAAGCTAACTTTGTTGCCGGAAGCGTCTGTGAATATTCCGATTTTCTCATGGTAGAGCCCGTAAGCCTCAGGTCGAAGCGCAAGCCGTATGTCCAATGCTCCAACCGAGATCAGAGTTGCTAGCACCCGAGTACGGTACGCCGTACTATCAGAGGCAAGGAGACGATCAATCTCTACCTCCATGATGCTATTAAGTACCTTCCCACGGGCTCCATATCCTGCCTCGATGCTTTCCAGATCCTCTTCCGTAAGCGATGGTGAGCAAACGAGCCGAATCTTTCCCCCCTTCCGCGCGAATTCAACCGTCGAAGATCCCACAATTAGATATATCGACGAACGGAAAAAACCTACTGCGCGTTTGTAGTCAACGGCACTGAGAAGGCAAGGCCTATAGAAGCCCCCGACCGGGTCGACGTCGCCAGTCCTATACTGGGTAAGGAAGTCCAATAGCGCCAATCCAGCGCCCTGTGTCATCGGTACCTCGCGCAAGAGAATCTAATCACATTCCAATCATGTCGACGTAGCGGACCTTCGCGTTCGTCGCGCGGCCGTTCACGCTTTCGCGGTCTTAGCCATCATGGTGGTACCAGCTCCATCGATTGCGCTGGCTGGGGCCACCGTGGATATTGCACCCCCTTCACCTACAATTGATGTTGCTTACATTGGCTGGAGGGGAAAGCATGACCTACTTCACCGACCTATTCTCACCGTCCACTTACGAATCATTTAGCAATTCAAACCGGAGAATTTCTGGTTTCCGACTCCGGCAGCGGGGAATGGCGGCAACAGTCAATGTAGGGGATAAATTCGTTTGCTATGTCACTAGAGTTTCCAGATGGGCGGGAATGCTTAGGGTCGTACGCGGACCGTTCGAGAACAACGATCCTATTTTTGTGCCAGACAATGACCCCTTTGTAGTTCGGTTCGAGGTCATGCCCGAAATTTGGCTACCAATTGAAAAAGCGATTCCTATTCACGAAACTACAATTTGGCGCGCCCTTTCATTCACGCGAGGACATGAATCAGGTTCTTCCGGCTGGCAAGGAATCCTTCGCGGCAGCCTTAGGCATTTGTCGGAGGAAGATGGGCAGTTGCTCGAGCGAGCCTTGAAGGAACAACATATTCGCGGTCGTGCATTTCCGCTAGGCCGTGACGAGTGGGAGCGATCACTAGGCCAGAAGGTACGTCGACTGGAACGAGATATCACTGTTGTAGTTCCTGAAAAGACGGAGTCCGCGACCTTGGAGGTGGACGATTCCGTACCAGAAGCGCGCGAGTCCCACAGGATGCAAGCTCTCCTTGCCGCAATAGGTTCCAGCATGGGTCTACAGATTTGGATTCCAAAATCGGATCGAAATGCGGTTCTGAGTGAGTGGCGAGGGGATCATCCTCCGCTCTTAGACCGATTGCCGCTCAACTATGACGAAACCACGTTGAAAACAATCGAACAGATTGATGTGTTGTGGTTGCGCGGGAGATCTATACGCCGAGCATTTGAAGTCGAACATACGACGTCCGTGTACTCAGGTATTTTGCGAATGGCGGACCTGTTGGCATTGCAACCCAACATGGATATCCGTCTGCACATCGTCGCGCCCGAATCGCGCCGCGAAAAGGTTTTTCAGGAACTCAGGCGGCCCGTTTTTTCTCTTCTGGAGCGTGGCCCGCTTTCCGAAAGCTGCTCATTCCTAACCTACGACGGCGTAAAAAAACTTTCGACGCTACCGCATTTGGGACACCTCTCGGACTCAGTGGTTGACGAGTACGAGGAAGAGGCGGACGTATGATCGAGGTGGACGCTATCCGGCAACTGCCTGCAATGTCGCCACGTGCCGCCATCCGTCGTATCCGTAACTTCCACTTCACTCAGTGGGGACGGCCTCGATAGGTTGAAAATGGATCGCCATCTGAATTTTTTTGCTCCGTACGAAAGAATCGCCGCGTCGCATGAGAACCAGTTAACGCGCGCGCTACTCGTAGTGCTGCGCTACAGTCCGATGGCGCATCAGGCGTGGCTCCATTTGGTCGCACCTGACAAGCATCTTCACGATTTATCCAAAGCGGAATTTGCAACCCAACGCGAGCGTATTCTTGCCGCAGATACCGAAATTCCCGAGGGGGAAGCGGTACCCGGTATCAGTGTATGGCTCGCGCCGGACGCCACGCAGGTTACTTCACGTATCGAGGCTTCGGATCGTCAGCAGGTCCTTGACGGTATCGTCACCTACGGCAACGACCTTGTGGTCGTGATTGAGAACAAGGTCGCATGGGGAGGAGTAACCGAGCAACCCAACAGGATCAACCTCCATGGATCACCGGTCGTTTTCGAGGAGAAGCCCCGCTCCGTGACATGGCAGAAGCTTCTCGGGGCACTGTCTGATCTGGTTGAGCGTGACCTCGTGTCGGGTGCCGAGCGCTTGGTAATCGGTGATTTTCTTGACCTTGTCGAAGAGCACTTTCCGCTTATCGGCCCGTATTCGACGCTGATGCGGTGCGGTAGTCAGCGCTTTCGCGTGGAACGCCGTCTTGACACCATTCAAGGGGAGGCGGTCGGCACCGACGAGAGTAAGGAATTAGGTTGGCGCGACATTTCTGGTACCCCCAAAATCTTCATGGCTGGACTCCTGTTTGACAGTGACGATTCTACGGTGTGCCTCCACATGTATCCCGGCGACACATTGGGACAGTCCCGTGCGTTCTACAGTGACATCGCAGCGGTCGATGCGGTGCTCGCACTACAGTCCGACGGCTGGAGCGTGGAGCCTAATTTTCACTGGGGATTCATGGCAACAGGTTATGCATGGACAAAAACGCTGCAGTCGGTTGAAGAGTATTGTGCCTATTGGATCAAGGAGATCGGCGTCACGCGGGAACTCAGTCGCTCGGAATGGGAGACGTACTGGGCGAAGCTCGAAGCTGCCCGTATAGTCGAGCCTGCTGGGAAGGAAAAGTTTGATGCAGAGTTCACCCGCAGTCAGCGCCAGAAGACTCATCCTCGTCCGGGCCTATTTTGTGGGTACAAGTGGCCGCTATCAGAAGCACAGAGTCTCGATGCACACGGAAAGTTTGTCGAGAAGGTTCGAGCACGACTTAACCAGATGCTGACTGCACTTCGCGCCCCATCAGTAGCTGGATCGCGCTCGCAGTAGCAAAGCGCTCCCAGTTTTCACTGGATTGAGATGTGTGCCGCAGAAAATAGTGGAGATGGACACTATCCTGCAATCATCGACGAGAAAATTGTTGTTGAGCAACACGACTGCTCGCTCAAGATATGAGCAGCAGGCTTCGCGCTCGATTGGAGTCGATTAAATCTTCAATGAGGGCGCCAGCCAACGAGTACAGGCCGGACCATTCCTACGACGAGATTCTTGGATTTCTCTATCCAGCACTCGCAGCCCAGTTCCATACAGGGCCGTAGAATCGTTGCAGCCAATTGCAACCAGCATACCTAAGCTAAGGCAACGTCTATCGCCTTCTAGGACGAGCCCGCCATGCTTGAATCAGCTTTTCTACGTATGCCGACGCGAGCTCCGGCGCCGCATCCTGATCAAAAATTTTTCTAAGGTGCTGCCCGATTAGGCCGGGAGGAAAATCGGCTCGGATTACCTCATCAGACAACTGATTCAAGGATAGCTTTCGAGCTTTCTCTGTTGGCTTGGTTTGTTGCGATCCGCTTCCGCTCGAAAACAAATCCGGTGAAGGTCCGACGACAGTTTTGGGGCGAGCGGCCTCCCGCCCTTTCCGATAGGTACTCGCTGGGCGCTTGTAAATAGGTTCATCGCTCTTTGGCACCACGAGTTCCGCAGTTTGTGATACTGGCGCGCAAGCGGCCGCAAGCGAATTGAGCCGAGGGCGTCTTGTGCAAAGTACTGACTGGCCAAAATCGAGCTTCCCCCACTCCCACAATGTTGTGCTCTTAGATGCCCCACCCTTGTAGCTTCTTCCGTCCAACTTCAGCTGACCGAGACCAGCCAACGCCGGCTCACCTTCAAACAGCCCGATGCAATCCAAGCTGCTCTTAGGAGCCTTCCACGTGAAGATGTCGGGATACCGGAAGGAATCGGCTTGCTGTCCTTCCCCGATGCGAGCGAGGCGCGATGCCTGCTCTCGGACATACTCCTTGTCGAGTATCACTCCCTGAGGCTCATCACGCCGCGTTGCTCCAAGGATTGCCCCGGCAAGCGTCCCAATCGTGTCTGTGTCCGTACCCAACAACTTCGCACAATGAAGCAGCGCCGAATCTGCGGACTCTTCCCGAAAGCTCCAACAGAGCGCAAGCGCCAATAAAGCGGTCTTCGTGCCGGTGCCGCGCCAACGGTCCGAGAAAGCATCCAAAGCTCCTACCGCGTCGTCGTACGCGCTCGACCCTCGCCTTTCTGCCGCTTTCGCGATTACTTCTATGTCGCGTATCACCTCATGCAAAGTTTGTTTACAGGCATCGTGGAATGAAACCTTACTTTCCTTATCCCACGTGGGAAGCCAGAACGTCGAAAGCTCTCGATCCGATTGAACGACATCCTCAACTGCCATTAGATCGTCTGCAAACCGGAACCACTCGTTCGGGCTCGGGACACGT
>Ga0209579_10001391_pt1 | contig 20146 bp, 34 predicted proteins | sample Coa_R1_2_FD_187152 | JGI IMG/M metagenome (GOLD analysis project Ga0209579, IMG submission 187152) | Surface soil microbial communities from Centralia Pennsylvania, which are recovering from an underground coalmine fire - Coalmine... | ecosystem: Environmental > Terrestrial > Soil >... | reverse complement strand
TTCCCTTGCAGCGCCGGCCCAACAGGCACAACCATTGCGTCGGCCGCTTCGGGGAAGTGCCTAACCCACGCATCTGCATCGCCCTTGCAGTTGAACACCTTCGGGATATCTCCATAAATTTCCCGCGTCCCGGTTTCCACGTCCGTAAACTCTATCGCGTATTTCATTGTGTAGCTCCTTCCTGCGTTGACGCATTATACATAGCACGCTTAAAACTATTTGCAAGCATTTCGGTGTCACTTTTCGGTGTCACTTTCATCGCACGACTCGCGTATAACGCGTGTCATTGACAGGCCAACCCCGGAGAAAGCCGATGCCTCTCAAAATCACATACAAAAATAGAATAGCCTCTTTCCCCTCGCGCTGTCTTTACACAGACGACGCGCGGGAATTACGGCGTGCAATTGCCTACCTCTTGAAAACTGGCCAACCGTTTTCAGTTCAGCCGCAAAATGGATCATACGCATTATATGTGAGTATTGAGGTTAATATCTGTGCTGGTGGTTTACCACCTGCATTCACGTTATGGGACGAAACTGGGGCGCCCTAGTATCCCGACCCTTTACAACCTACCTGCATTTCGGACACAATGTCACATGGTCAAGCGGCCGGATGTGACACTAAATGCTTGTGCGCGTGTGGGAAGTCACCGCAGGAAACTAATATGGAGCGAATAGAGATACCCTTTCTGAAAGCATTCTCCATTCCAACAGAGGCAATGGAGGATGCTATAGACACGATTTCCCTACGCGGCGTGTATGAGTATCACTGTGGGGAAGCGGAAAAAATCTCCAAAACCATTTTGGAGGAAGATGACCGTCAAACGATCATGGAGCGAATTCGATCGTACTTGCTCCATCGGGCCGCGGCCGTCGCACTTGCGTCACACCTGGATATGTTGACGCGCGCAGTAACGATGTAACTCGACTAGATGCGGCACCATTTGCGCGGGGACAGAGCAAAAGGCTAAAGCATCATGGCACAAGCACCACAGAACACGAAGAAGGCACCCACGAAGCGCCGGGCCGCGGTTGATCCGAACGAGAGCAAGGAAGCCAAGTTCAAGCGTCTGGCATCCGTGCGCATGTCGGCCGCGTTGAAAGCAGTTCGCGGCGTGGCCAACCTTTCCGGTGCCGGCTACGGCTTCACAGAAGCGCAAGCGGCACAAATCGGGACCGATTTGGACAAGGCCGTATCCTACGTCAAAAATTCGTTCAAGAACGGCGGACCGGGCAAACAGGGCGCTGCGTATAGTATCTAGCGGCTGTCACCGCAGTAAGCGCCAGCCGGCTAAGGCGCACAAATACCGGCAATTAAAATGGGGGAAACATCATGATAAACGATTGGTTTGCAGGCGCAATCGCAGAACTAGAGCGTGATTTCAATACCCATATGACACAAGGCACATCACCGCCCACCGAACTGCTGTGCCTCATGGCTTTTTTCTATGGCCGTACGTACGAAGCGCGCCAGCTTACGGGGCCAATAGCCACGCCAGCACAGCCAGTTTCACAGCCGGCGACGCTCGAAAAGCTACTATTACCGCCAGTGCGGCCACGCCGAATAATCCTGCCATAATCCAGGCATCCGGTGCACCTTCTAACTGCTTATTCAGCCAAGCTATCACGATCGCATCGCATCGCGCGGGTCTGGCACGATCCCAGGTTTAACCATATTCAGGCCAACCGCCAAGAATATAAACCCGACGATGATAATCACAGCACGCATAAAATAGTTTTGCAGCGTCCCCGGTGTAGCCGCGGACGCTGTATCACTTTGCGTCGGATTTGTACTGCCACCACTCGTAACCGGCGTCGGCGCAGCACCAGTGCTCCCCGCGCCGGATGCGGCGCCCGACGCGGGGAGCGACGGCGTAGCGGGCACAGTTGCGGCGCTGTTCCCACTGCCGAAAATAGACTGTTTGATTGAATTGATAAGCGACGCGCCCGGCTGTGTTGTCTGCACAGGCGTCGGGGTAAACGTGCTCTGTATACCACTGCCAGACGGCGTGAAAGTCGTGGTGCCGTTCGGATTGAACGTGCCGCCGCCGACAAGCGATTGCACGCCGTTCGGCGCTACATCGAAAACCTGAAACCCTGTCGCATTTTCAAGGTCATTAATAGGCATTACGTCTGCGCCAGCCTATTGCGCGGCGAATTGTAGATGCTGTGAAATGGCACAGGCGTATTATTGCCGTTACTCCGATCCCACATGCCAAGGGATTGCTGCGCCGATTTTGGATACGGCACTCCCGCCACCATGTAGCCTGGATAAGCCGTGATCGGGGCGCCTCCAACCTCTTGCGGGACAATCGTCGGCGCCGGGTTGCTAGTGAAGCCTTGCACGGTCTGTGCTTTGCCAGTCGCAAGGGGCGGATCGGCCGTCGTACTGCCGTTCACACTCGGAAATCGCCAAGCCATTGTGTCCCCCCTACTTCGCGACGGACAGGACAAGTTCGGCCGCTTCCATCGGCGTGAACGTGTCGCGGTTGTTGTTTCGCACGCCATGCGGACGCGGCGTCCGCGTCACAGTGCGCAGCGGCGCCATGCCAAGCGCATAGCGCCATGGCACGTTTGCGAGCGCATTGCGGGACACGGGATCATTCATGCCGGCGTTGCTGTCGCCAACGGTTTCGCCCGGTCCTAAATTCTGATCACAGTCATTGTCCGCAATTCCAGGCTTGCGCGGATCGTTCAGCTTGTGAATGTCGCGGGTCAAGAAAACCACAACGAGCGCGACAAGTGCGAGTATTAGAAAGATGTAGTCCCGCATCGGTTACCCCGTGACTGCGCGCAGTCCCATATACTGGAACGCGGCGTTATTGTATGCGATTTGATTTTGCGTGCTCAAATAGTTATTGAACATATTCGCATACGTCTGGTTATTATTTTCGGTCACTTGACCGTAAATGTTTCCAAGCGCGATTTGCGCCTGATTGTTGGACGCGTTAATTCCAAGCGTCGTCGCGTTGTTCGATGCGTTCATTGTGACCGCTTCGTTCGCCTGAATATTCGCTTCATTTGTGAGCGCGCCGGCCAGCATACCATATTGCGCCGTCGTATTCGTTGCCTGAATATTGGCGATATTCTGCTGTGTCAGGTTTGAATTTTCAATTACCTGTGCCTGCATGGTATCACCGTATTGTGTATCGGCGCTACCATACTGAATTTGATTGTTCGCGACTTGCGCCGCGAGTGTGTTCGCTGTGTCGTTCGATTGCGCCTGAATTTTCGCGAGCGCGAGTTGAGACGCGTCCTGTTCGGTCTGCGCCTGCAACGCAGTTGAATAGCCGGTATTCTGGCTATTCACCTGCATCTGCATCGCCTGCAACTGTTCAGCCGCGGCGACTTCCGCATCTGTTGGCGCATACGGGTTTGCCGCGCCCGTCGATGACGACGTTGACGACGCATACAAAATGTACAAAAGGCCGACGCCGGCTATTCCGCCGACAATCCACCATTTGTGTTTTGATACAAAATCGCCAACGTCCATCGACGCACCTATGCGGTTGAACCGCTTGGCAACTGGAATTGGTTCGGCGGCGTGTTGTACGCGGGATATATCATGCCCGCGCCTTCCGCCTGCGTCATATCCAGAAGCGGTTGAGTGATGAATTCGCCGGTCAAATCGCCCTGCACAGGCGCGCCGCCAAGCGATACGAGCGTAATTCCCTGTACAGCCACCATGACCGGGCCGGTACTGCCGACGACGCGCATTTGACGCACGTTGCGTGTACCGGCGCCGATTGGCGTATACATTGGTAGCGCGAGGGTTTCCCATGCCCACTGATTTGCGCCCGCGCCGGGTAAGCGCCGATGCTCCCATACCTGTTTATACGGGACGCCTATCCCGAAGTCAGGGCCGGACGGGTGACCGTTTTCGATGCGCGGCCCGATGTGCCCGTGTTTACCCGTCTTGCCGAACAACTTTCGCATAAGAGCACCTTTTAATCCAAGACGGGCGTGAACGCCCTTTCGTTATGGCATGTTTAGTTGCATCGGCATGGATGTATTGCCGAAACCAAGCGGCGATGATGACACGTTGTTTACCGGCGCCGCAACCGATCCCGTGACCGGCCCGGTTGCCGCACTAAGGGCATTCGAGAACGCGCTACCCGCGGCGCCAAGCACGGCCGGCGTCTGCGCGTTCTTGCTCACTAGCACGGCCAAAATAGCAACGCCCACGATGGCGGTTGCGATGGTGACGACACCTTCCGTGATTTGGTTCATTGTCCGAACAACCCTCTAAATGGAGCAAGCCAGTCAACGCGCGCGCCTGCATTCCCCTGTTGCACACCTTGTGATGGCGATACAAAACCCGCAGCCGGCGCCGTCAACAAGCTTGATCCTGTTGGCGTTTGGGCGCCCGCCGGAACTGGTTGATTTACCGGTCCCGCCTTGAGCGCGTTCGTCAATTGCGCAAAAAACCCCTTGTGGGAGAATAGTATCGCGATCAGGATCAAGGCGAGAAACCATCTCGAAAAACTCCGAAGCGCCGGGATATACCCTAGCATCCCCACAAGGATAAGCGCGAGAAACCACCACGTAAAGTTATTCGTGCCCGTGAAGTCGCCGCGCAACTGATTACCAAAAGCGCCATATGTATTTTGTGCGCCTGTAATAATCAGTATGATCCCGGTAACTGTAAGCGCGATCCCCATATTTCTCCAAGACGGGCGTGAACGCCCTTTCGTTATAGAATTCCCATTGCCGCCGCGCCCATGACAGCACTCGCAACCTGACTTGTGCTGCCCGTGGTGTTGCTCCCCGTCTGCGTCGTATTCGCCGGAATTCCAGCGCCTGCATCGGCCTGCGCGCCTTGCGCGCCAACGAGAAAACCAAGGTACGTTGGCAGTTCGCCCTTGACCGTCACAAAGATAATGAAAGCCACGATGGCGCAGCCGGCTATGATATTCGTCTGCGCCATCGGTGAAGTTTCCCCAAAGACGGGCGTGAACGCCCTTTCGCCGATAAGGCTTATTCCAACCGCATCAACCGCCCGGAGCGGCGATGCAATTCCAGGTGATGACGGGCGTTCCCGTGACGCCGGTCACGGCGATGTGCGCGGTTGTCACGGTATACGCCATCGTGGCCGTTGGCCCTGTCGATGGCGTTACAACACAGTTCGGCGGGTTGAGATACGGCGCCGCGAACGTGATCGTGGGCGTTGCCGCCGACGCGGTACAGTTGCCGGAAAAATCGCCGATTGGCGCCGCGGGTGGCGAACAGTTTGACAGCGAAAGCGATGTTGGGCCGGCGCCGGCCGGGTGTCCCTGGATTGTCGGATTTATCAGTAGAAAGCCGGTCTGTGCGTATGCCGCGGCCGATGCCAGCAACAACGCGCCGATACCAATGCCGGCTGCTTTCTTCTTCCATGTCAGTTTCGGAATTTTCATCCTTGCACCCATGCTGTGCCGTTACACCAAACTGGCGACGCCGTGGCGCCGCCGCCCGTGACCGTGCCACCATAAGCAATGGCAACGTTCAAATCTGTGACGAACGCGCGTCCGCCAACCAAGCCCGCATTACACGCCGCGAGGTTCGCGACGGTCGTAACCGCGATTTTCATGTACTGCGCCGTTGCGCTCAATGATCCGCGGATAACCGGAGTGGTCCCACTGTCTGCGCACACATCGAATTCGAGCGTGGCGCCAGCCGCGGACACATCGCACGCGGCGTTATTGCCGTCGCCAAGCACTATGTTGCTGCTACCCGTGGTCAAAACCGTGTTGCATGTTTTTGACCCGATGCAGGTGTTATTGCCGCCTGTGGTGATCGTGCCGCCTGCGACGTTTCCAAGCAGCGTATTCGAGTTGCCGGTTGTGACCGCGGCGCCCGCGCCAAATCCAACCGCGGTATTCGCAGATGAATTCGTCGCGTTTTCAAGCGTCTGTCCGCCAACGCCGACACTGCGCTGTGCCGTCCCCGAAATATTCCTGAAACTGTCCGTGCCGATGGCGGTAATACCCGTCATCTGTGTCAGCGCCCGGTTTCCCCACCCGGCAGAAACTCCGAAGCACGTATTCTGATTGCCTGTCGTTACTCCGCCACAGGCATTATACCCGAATGCTGTATTCTCGTTGCCCGTGGTTTCATTGACTAGCGCGTTAAAACCTTGCTTAGTATCCCAAATCGCGCCGGCTGTGCTTGAACCACTCGCCTGCGAAACTGGCATCATTTGCGCCGCGTTCGGCGCAAACAAGATTTCTGCGGTAACACCATTCCCGTTACCAGTCGTCCCCGATTGCGCCCCGATCAAATCGGTAGCGCGAATATTGTAGTTGCCCGCAGTCTGCGGCTGCAAAAACGCTGCGCCCATGGTCAAGGCCAATTGCACGCCGACGCAGCTTGATCCAGTAACCGGTTCGTTGGCGAGATTGGTAGGATTTGTCAGGTATTGGCCGGCCGACGTAACCGTAACCGGCCCTGAAAAACGACCCCCATTTACGGGCGATGTGGCCGTGAAAAATGATGTGCCTGTCCCCGTCGTTCCTGTCACTGTCGCAACCGGCCCGACGCAGCCGCTTCCACCGTTCGCGACTGTGGCGTTCGATACGCCTGTGGCCGCGACACGGATTGGCGCCACAGACGCCATGGTGCCGATTGGTCCTGTGCCGCCCGGGATCGGGACGGGCACGGCGCCCGGGATTGTGAATGTCAATACGTCGCCGGGGACAACGGCCGCGCCCGGATTGATGACGTTGACGACTGAAATTCCCCACGTGGGGAGCGGCAAATTTGGTGTCGGTCCTTGCGCGCCCGATCCCGGCTGTTGCGCGTGCACAGAACCTACCGCGGCGAAAGCGATAGCTGTGGAAATCAACAGCCGGGAACGAAGCTTAAACATCAGGCCAACCCTACTTTCTGCGCGATCATGGGCCAGCGGGCGCCGACGACGTAGGCTACGGCGACGACAACCAACAGGCCGATTGAGAAGTGCGGTAGCGACATGGTGCCTCCTAAATAGCTTCCTCAACCGTGTGAAGGATCAATCGCCACGCAACCATGATGGCGAGTAACAAGCCCAAAAACAGAAACCAGTCTGTGGCGGGCATATCGACGCTGAACGGTTTTGCCGCCCAATTTTTGAAATCCTGCCACATAGTGATTTCCCTTCTGTATGTATCCCGATATTGCCGCGTCGGGAACGCGCGGGCCGTCCCGGACGATTAGGCGACGGAAAGCGAACCGGCGTTGATTGCCTGCGACTGCACGGCCAGCATCTCATAGCCAAGCAGAATGGAGGCGCCGGCATTCACCTGCGACGCGTTCAACACGAGTTGCGTGTTGCCGAACTGATTGGTCATGATCGGCTTTCGCCTGTGGTCAAACACGTACATTCCGGGTGGCGGGTCATCGCCCATGATATTGCGCGCCCGGAGAGCGGCCATGTACGGGTCGTACTTTTCCAGGAACACAAGGTTCGCGGCCTGGATACCCCAATAGTTCACGTCCGATCCCGTGTTCAGCGTCCCGGCGTTGTCGAAAATCGCCATCGTTGACAAGAACGAACGATAGTTGCTGAACGGGATCGGGATATCCTGTCCCTGCACGATCGGGGGACCGATCGTGTTTTGAATGAGGTAATTCCAGGCCAGCGAAAGCAGCGGGACGACGGCCGTGTTGCCCGACATTGGCAACTGATCAAGGTAGTGCTGATACACCTGAATTTGGACGTTGCTGATAACGCCCAAATTTCCCGTCTGCGATGACTGATACATCGCAAGCGTGGGATCGGTTGAATTCGATGGCACCACCAGATTGGGATTGATGGTGAGTTGCAGGCGCCACGTAGCGCTTGTCACCTGTGCGTAGATGGCGCCGCGCAAATCCCCCTCATGGTACGCGAGGGGAATTTCAAAGAACATGCGGCACTGTACGGATTTGGTGACGACTTGCGGGGCGTTGTTGACAACCCAATTCGACCCGGCGCCGGTTGGCGTGTCGGACAGATACGCGCCGCCGAACATCGTCTGACGACGCAGGCATGCGAGCATGTGAAGGTGCCAGCCGGATGTGTTGACGCGCTGGTAATTCGATAGATCGGTAAGCGAAATGTTGCTAAAAAAGTTGGCCAGACCGAACGGCAGACGTTGCAGGCTTTCAGCCGACGCCTGTGCGATGTTGAAGGTGACTTCAACGGTCAACTTCGTATTCAGACCCACATTGTTCAGGGGGATGTTGAGCACTTGCCCCTGTGCGACGTTGTTGCCGCTGATTGTGGTCTGATACACCTGCTGTAGCATCGGCTGCGCGAGCGCGAGAACAGCAGCCTGTGCCTGATCGTTGTTTTGCTGCGTATAGGACATGTTCTGTCCCTGTGCAGCGCCGCCGCCCTGCGTCTTGCAGTTCACGCGCCCGGTATAACCGCCGGACGTGGTTTCCAGCCACGGCTTTGTAATGAGTTTCATTTCACATTCCCTGCGGTTTGGTGAATAGAAGCGCAACCATCAACCCGGCAATCATAACCATTAAGGTTACGACAAGCCAGTTATACGGATTGCGCATCAAGGCGAGATTGAGCGGCATTTCCATGGGGTTATTTCCCCACGTACTGGCGGATCATGGATGCGCCAGCACCGACAGCGGCCATACCAATTGCCGCCATCAAAACGATGGTGATCCAGTTATAGACATTCCAGGAGATTATTGATTTTTCCACGGCCGTAACCTTTTGGGTTATAGCCAGCGATGCTTTTTCGGCAACTGGCTATCAATGTCCGCCCGGATCGTATCCGCGTCGGGAACGGGCGCGATCAAATATCGCCCGCGATTTTTGACGTTATACCATCGCGACCAATATCGCGGCAAGTCATCGCCCTGAAATTCAGGTGGCAACCAATCGGCAAACCCGCGCGGCACCACCTGTTCAGCCGTTGCAATATCCCTGTCGTCTGTCAGATGAAACATCACAACGTGGCTGCTTTCGGAGATTATATAGCGAGGTATTCCTACAGGCCGTTGCGATAGCGTCGTCATCGTCACGCGCCGTGACCGGCCCTGCGTTTGTATCGCATCCACGGCGCCAAATCGTTTATTCGCAGGCAACATGTAGCCTTCATCGGAATACAGGTGGCGGTTCTGCGCCTCATGTTGCGCCCACAACCACTGTTCCATATCGTCTTGTTGATTGATGACGGGATGAATAATATACAGACCGGGTTTCCGGGGAGTTTCAAAACCAATTTCCCGCACATTATCAAGCGAGTTTAGCAATTCATCGCCCTTGTAATCTATGATGATATGCGGGCGCGCTTTCAGATTGCGCTTTGACAGCAGCCACGCGCCCATTTGCGTTTTGCCCGATCCCGTGTGACCGAACACGGCCACGTGCTCGTCATCGGCCGGGATACGGAATGGATCAACGCTTGTAGGTTGGCGGCGCATGCGGTTCTGTTTCAGCGTGACGGGGAAACAGAATGTCGTGGATTTCTGCAACGTCGTGTTTAAGCACGGCAACATCAATTTTTATGCCGTACAGCCACGAAAACGATGCAGTAATTGCAGTCGTGGCCGCTAGTGCGGCCACGATGATTGCAGCAATCTCCCCCGCTTTCTTCACGAGCGTGAAACCGTCGCAGGTGCGACAACCTGCGTTGTGACCGCACTATGCGCGCCGGCCGCCGCGGTCAACAGTGTGCCGAAAATATTGGCCGTTGTGCCAGCCGGGATGATACCCGTGCTTTCGAGATACCAGTATCCCAAAGGGATTGCAATTTGGAGAACGCCCGCAAGGATATTCTGCCACTGCATTTTAGTTACCTCCATCGCTTCGCCATATCGTCGGCCGTGCCGTTGAACCAATTCAAATCGACATTGCCGACAATCTCCGCAACACGCCCCTTTTCGCTGTACTGCCATGCCCACGCCCCGGGCGCCGCTTCCTCACCATTGACGAGCGCGCCTATTTTCGGATCACTCCACGGCCACGGTATGCGTTCGTGCGGGCCATACTCCGATAGCCAAAGGTCGCGCTTGGCGAATGCCTGTTCTATCGACACCATGCGAGGGTTGACATGCCCGGCTTTGATAGGCTGCAACAAATCACGGATCAATCCGCCGCCATACAGTTTAGAGCGAACCTTGTAATTGGTATCGACTAATGCGCCAAAATCACGAGCATTCGCCAGTGTCGGGGTATAAGACGATTGTTCAAAATCGGTTGCGAAGGCCATAACGCCATCATCCTGTGCCGATTTAATGAAGTTATCCGCTTGTGCCTGTATATTTGTTCTATGCAGAAAATGGTATCCCCCGAAAAATCTATACCCCGCGCGCTTAGCACAATCGCGACGCCGCAGAAATCGCGGATCAACAACGTCTGTCCCTTCCGATACCTTGTGGAAAATCCAGAATATACCGGCATCAAGCATGCCCTTGAATTTATCAACGAGTTGCGCATCGCTTAAATGAGCATCCTCGCGGTTATCTCCATGGTACATGTCAATGCCGTTGGCCTTCATTGCACATACTCAATTCGGCCGTCCGGCCATTGCAGGCAGGTTTTCTTGCCAAATCCGGGCACGTCAATCAAGGTACGAACCGGTTTCGATTGCGGCTGTTCGGCCGGCGGCGGATTTGGTGCTTGGCGCACAGGATTTTGCGCAGGCGTAACCGTTCTTTGTGGAACGGCACGGGGCGCCGATTGCGTGCGGTTATAGTATGCCAGCGCACGGCCGCCGTATATGATCCCCGCGGTTTTCGCGAGCATGATCCAATCCCGCGTAACAGGATCGGGGACAGGAATATTGTAGTGGCGCGCCACCCGTTCAGCGGCACGAGCTAGTTTTTCATGCTCGCCCTTTTCTTCATTGAGCGCGAATTCCGAAATGCCCGTTGCGAACGCGAGCATTGAATGCACTTCGGACAGGATATCAGCAAGGCCGCTTAGAGTAGCCGCATCGGCCGCTTTTGACGCCCGGGCGCCGCGGGGTTTTCCTGCGTCGGCGCGGCGTTTTCTACCGCTTCCGGGTTGACTGTTACTGCTGTCACTTCCGACGTTTCCGGGTTGGACGATACTGCTGTTATCGCCGGTATCGCTGGCGGTTGTTGCAGGGTCAACATCGCCTGTTCTATACCCGATAAGGTCGCCTGCATCCGCGCCATTTCGTCCCGTATCGTCTGATGTACCTGTTCGTGCGCTGTCCATCGGCTTTCACACGCTGTCCGCAATTCATCAACGCGTTGGCCGATGGCAGTGTGAAGCGCCGCAAGCGCCACCTGATCGGCGGTTTGTTCGGCTTCCGCGACACGCTCCATGGCGTTCGCGACGGCCCTGTTGTCGAGCGACGCCGCTATTTCGTCGCTGGTAGCTTCCGCGGCTACGGCCTGTGCCGTAGCCGCTTCAATCCGCGCGTCCGAAGCGTCCGCCATGACGGGACTATTCCGCTTGCGACGTGTCGGTTGAGCCGACGCCGCGTTCCCCCGCGTCCGCATCCAATTCTTCGGACGTTGGCGTGCGTTCGGAATGCACGTGGCCGGGATCGTAGCCGACACTACGCGCCCACGCTTCCAGCTTTTCAAATCGGCGTTGCCAACCTTCGTTGCTTGTCATCGTCGCTTTCCTGTTCAAGCGGGATATCGCCATTTGTTTTTAGCGCGGCGACGATAAACCCTAGTGATAATTCAATCGCAGTTTGCCGCGCTTCGATGCGATCAAGTTGCGCCCCTAGTTCTACCGCCCGGCGCATGATTGCGCCAGCGTTTTCCCGCGCATCGTCAGGCAAACGGGCGAGCAACATTTCAACGACGTTTTTAATCATCCCTTCTGAAATACTCATAATACTATTTACTCCCCGGTATCCGGCGCATGTTCGCGGTTTTCCGGGCGCTGACGCACAAATACGACAGCGGGTTTGCGTGCGTGCAAATACTCGACTTCCATCGCAAGCGCGCCGATCACAAATCCCGTCGCGATGCACAGCGCAGCGAACGGGACAAGGAAAACGTCTGTATCTCTGAACATCCGCATAGCTCCTAATCGTATAGCCAGTTGGCGCCGTTGCAGTAGACAGGCTGTACGGATGCGCCGATGGTGCCGACAACCTGTTGATACGTGGGGGAGGCGATACCGTTGTTGACGACGGTCCGCCAACCGGCGATTGCTGATACGCACGTCGGCAGACTGCCTATGCCGATCAGTGTTGAACCAAGAAACGAATTGACGATTTGCACGGGAAAGCCGGCCGATGATTTGAGATAGACGGGCGCGGCCGGCGCCTGTGATGCGTCAAGCAGAATGCCGCCCGTAACGCCTGATCCGTTGACAATGGAGGTTTGCGGCGTCGGCCCGTCGATAAGCTGCAAATCGACGAACGATGACGGTGTGCCTGTCGATGCCTCAAATCCTGCCATGCTGCTTGCCGTGGCGTTCGGGTTTTCGACGCGCACGACATTTCCGCTACCCGGTTGAGAGCGGTAAAAATAGGCTTGCTGCGTTCCAGTAGGGAGTTTGCCGTATCCGACAGTGAGCGTATTTACGCCGTTGATTTGAAAATAATTGTTTACTGCGTTTGAAAGGTTTGAAATCGGAATGGATGTATAATGTAAATCAATACCCTCAACCTGGATAAACGAAACATTCGCGTCCAGTTGAATGCCCGTCGTCGCATTAATTCCATCGCCAAAATCTGCCATCGCCCCGCCAATAATCCGCGAGTTAAGAGCGTGGGCGGTAAATTCAACGCCTGGAAATAGGCCACTTCCTTGCTGTGAACAAGAACCAAAAGTAACGCCATCGAATTCAACCCCTTGCGCATCGGACGTGACGCACTGTTTCAGGCTGTTGCCGATCCGGCCGCCGACAAATTTGACCGATCGGACCACGCTTCCCGCAGTGTCGCCGTTGATGATAACCGCAACGTCGTTTGAACTGTGGAATAGATCGGAGTGGATAAACCGATAATAACCGCCCGCGTCGATGCGCACGCTCGCGCCTGTGCCGCCATCGACTTCAAAATCAAATGCCTGCAAGAAGGCAGGGAAATTAGATGCGTTGCCGTTCACGTTCGTAACGTGAAGGCCGTAATTCTGATTGAGACAATGCACGCCGCTTATAGTCATCGTATTGGCCAGACCGTCCCAATCAATACAGTCTGCGCCGCCACCGTGCATGTTGAAAACGCTGTTCTGGATAATCAGCGCGTCGGACCGTCCGGCAAGTGTACCGATCCATTTGACCGCATACTTTCCCGATCCGCCCGACGCCGGCCCGTCCACGTTCACATCGTTGACGATAATCGTATTTGTCGAGAGCAAACCTATAGCGTTGTTGGCTTGCAAATTAAGATGCTCAAAACGTTGATGTGATCCACCCACATCAGACACGATATTGCTCCCGCCCGTGCGCGTCGTGTTGTCGATGCGCAGATTGAGCAACCCGCCGCCTGTGACCGATCCCCATGTGTAGCAGTTCGCCGCGCTTGTGCTCCCGCAGATGACGGTTGACCCGGCGCTGTCATTGCCCGATATGCCGCCGCCGACGTGATACAAGCCATCGACAGGGTTGTTGATCGTGCCATTGATCAGGCACGACTTGCCGTCCGGGTAGCGCAGCACACCACCCGTGGTGAGTGATCCTACTGCAGCCTGTATAGCGGCCGTGTCATCGGTCACGCCATCGCACACGGCGCCGAAATTGATGATTGGCGTTGGCGAGCTACCGCCCGAAGGGGTTATGCCGCCGTCCTGTAGCTCACCACACTTGGCGCCCGCCACGATCACGTGGCCTAACTGCATCTGTCCCGATTGGGTTAGCCACCCGGACGGGGGATTGCACGTCTGCGCCGCGGCCCTATTGGGGGTTAGTGGTGAAAGCGCAGTCGAGCCGAACAATACCACCCGCAAAATTAGTCGTGTTGATTGACGCATGGTTCCACCTGAATTGCCACTGTTGTGTTGCGTCTAGTTTGAAATTTCCGCGCACGCGGAATATTTCTTTGCTATCGACAAGCGGCGGATTAATCGCGCCCTGCATTCCAAAGAATGCCTGTGAAAATTCTCCACTCGCGCCCGTACTCTCGAATATCGCATTTCCAATCGCGAATTGGCCGGGCGTCGAATTCACCAGCGACATTTCGGCGACGGTAATTACTAATTCAGTGATATAGACGAAACCAGCGCCTAACGAAAACACAGGCGCCGTGCTGTCGTTAATCGTCGGATCAACAAACGCCTGCACAAATTGGTCGCCAAGTGCAGGTATCCCGAAATTCTGTTGAAAGATCGAATTCCCGCGCGTGATTTCCGCCGATGCAAGCCACAAATCTTGCACCTGGATTATCTCGTTATTCACGAACGGTTGTTGAGCGAAATTGCAGAAATAGACCGACGTGGCGCCCGGGGTATTTGAAAAACCCTCCCCGATAATCAGCGCGTTGAATTTACCCGTCTGCACGCTGTCCCAAACGATGGTATTTGGCGGACAGGCAACCGTGTATCCCGTATCGGAAAAATACACATATACGGGCACATCATTTCCCAAATTGTCGATGCGCACGGATAAAATCTTGTCGAGTAGTTGCCGGGCGCCGCCACCCTGTAAACCCGTAACCTGCACGGCGATATTCGGGTTGTTTTCGTTCGCACCATAGCTCGCCCACCCGATCGGGACCGTAATAATCGTCGGCGGTAGTTCGGCCTTCTGTTTGCCAAACCCGGTATTGCGCGCTTGCGCCGGCAAATCTACGAGATTGCCGGCGAACGGAACGCCTGTGACCGTGGCAAACGAGCGTGCCATTACTGCGTCGTCCAATTGTTATAGGGGAGCATATGATTGCAGAACAGCACGTTCAGGTTCGTGTTCTCCACAGCGCCGCGTGTGAAAGCAACCCGGGCTTTGCCGTTCGCCTGCACGGGAAACGCATACCATCCCTGCGTATGGCCCTTGACGGTCATGCTGAACAGGTTATCGGGGATTGAAATCGTCACAGGATTGGCCGATGCGCTGTTGTCGATGTAAATCGACTGAATAAAGTCGATTTCCATTTCAGCCTGTTCCTGGAAAAACTCCTTCACAAACGTCGTGTCCGCGTTGAAATTGACGGTCAATTCAACGAGCGTACCGCCCTGTTCTGGCTGCGCGCCGATGGTAGTTTTACGCGGGGTAGCCTGTGCCTGAACTGGTGTCGTCATTGTCGAGCATCCTAGCCAGCTTGGTTGTAGCGCCGATGGACCGGTTTATATAGTGTTGATCACCATACCGGTTCAACGTGACGCCTTTATTTACGACCGAAATACGCTTGCCTTTTAGCATGTCTTCTAAATCTCGCCAAGTTAACCCCGACGCGCCTTTTGATTTGATGGTGTATTCAGGCGACAGCCCATTAGCGAGTTGTTCTTTTGTCAAGCGTTTCGGTTCCTTGTGCCATACCCCGTATAATTTCTTGCCGCATATTATTGCTTTCGAGAATTCGTCTTCCAAATCCCACGCGCCTAGTGAGATTTTATCAACCCGCAAATCATCGTTGTAGCCGCTACAGATAATGCTGTCTGTGTCGCAATAAATTGGGTTTCTGGCACGCTGGATAGCATCAAGCAATACGGCCCTAGCCGCGCCTGTGATGGACGCTGCTGTTCCAACGTTATTATATCTGAAACCTGGATCGGGTTTAAGCCAAATCCAATAACTGCTATCCTCAAAATGCGGTTGCAGATATTTGACACGTTCGTCATCCTCCATCGTGTATATGGACGCAAACCATTCATCAGGTGGTTGCTCGCCCGGATCGGTTAGCCAGTATTTCTTGTATCGTGACGGGTCTTGCGCGAATTTGCCATACCCGTTGTTCAACAGGAGTTTATAGAATATGTCGTCTTTTTTCATGTCGAGATAGGCGGGCGTGGCTTCTTCGCCAGCCTTCTTCATACGGTTCAATTCAGATTTTGTAGTGAGGCGATTGGAGTAAAGGGGCAACACGAACTTGCTGAAATCTGTTCTAACTCTACAATCCATTGATCGGATGATATTAACATCGCTAATAAGTCCATGACGCAAAGCAGTTTCATACTCCCAAATCGTTGTCCTAAACTCTCCGCTAGGGATATTGGCTGTGGTCTCTCCTGTATCGGGATCACGGGCAATAAGTGCGCCGCGATTTCTACACCACAATCGCACGAAAACCGTATCGTCGTTTGGTGGTCCGTTCCTGATTTCATAGTCGTCCATGTCCCCTGTCGGGTGGGAGTATTCCGCCATCACATAGGGATAGAGCGAATTCACGTCGATATATTTCAACGTGTTGCCGCGCCCGGGATCGAAGATACCGGCGCCTTGCAGGCATTCCACGCGGCCACCAAAATAATACTGACGTATGAGGCCATCCCAATGCTTGGTAAATTTCTTCACAGCGTAATCCTCGCGGATGCGCGAGATTGCGGCCTGTCCGATGGACAGTTTCAGGCCGAACTGATTGACGAACGCCTTGACGATATCAAACAAGTAGATGCAATCATGTGTCATGTAGTCGATAATTTCCTTTCGATATCGTTTTCTATGGACTTTTCGTAGCCATGAATAATCAAATTCGTCCTTCCTGTAGGAAGCAAGTCTCTCCGGTATAATGTGAAAGCTATCACGTAGTTCGTGCGGGCCAATATGAGCGAACATAATACCGCGTCCCTTGAAAGATACCTCCCCTCGCAGGATTTTGATAATGAATAGAAAATCAAATTTTCCGCCGTTGTGCGCATATATTGTGTACTTGTCAGGCAAAGCCGCAATTGCATCACGGACAGCGACAACAAACGCGTCCGGGTTTTCCTCCCATATGATAACAGTTTCGAACTGATCGGAGTAGAGGCAAGCCGCAAATGGAGATATTCTATCCTTGCTGACATTATCAAAAGGATCAGTCTCAAAATCAAGTACAGCAATATTTCTCTTGCGCATTTCAGCCATAGGAGCGCGTTTTTTACGCTGGCGTGCCGCAGCCGTCTTATCATATTTCTCTCCGCTTGCTCGTTTGGTGTCACGGTATTTTCTGGAATGATCCGCAGTAGCCATTATCTTTTCTTCCGTCGATGCCGCCGCGCATGACGCCGCTTGGTTTGTTTCAGCCGTCCTAGCCGCACACCTTCGATACCCTTTATCTTCCCGTGTGTGTGCATCGCTTCGAGCATCGCCGCGTCGCGTTCGTCACGGGAGAAACCGCTTATTTCTTCCTCAAAGACATAATCCGCCCAATCCTCATAGCGATGTTCGGCCGCATATTGGGCCATGTAATCGGCTAGCTCTTGATAGGAGGGGAAGCGGATGAAGACGTATTTCCCCGGGCCGCGCTTGAAGGGGATCACGTACGTTACAGGTTTTGCCGGCTGCTGTGGTAGCTGCGTCGGCGCCATCGGCACCACTGTACGCTTGACCTTTTCACCACGGGGACCGCGCCGGGTCTGAACGATCTTTCCCTTTACCACACGTGTTGTGGTGCCTTTCTCTTTCGGCACTTGCACGACGCCATGCTTGACCTTGAATATCTTTTTATAGGTATTCGGATTAAAAACGCCTTTCAGAAATCGAACGACGCCGGAGAAAAAACCTTCATTCTGTTTGATAATCTGTTGCTGCGCCTTAGTGATATTCTTTCGCTTATCTATTTTGCGCTTAGGTTTGTATACACCTTGATCTATTAGCGCCTGCAATTTGGCGTGCGACTGTTGGCGATTTTTCGCCGCAGTCTGGGAACCTGATTTTTTGGATTTACGGGATTGCTTTCCCGCATGCTTACGAGTATTCTTCACGCGTGGCTTTCCTGCGGTGACAGTCGAGAAAGCCTATGCGGACAACGCTCTAGCACAGCGCGTCGCGCAAAGGGCCGGGTGGCTAGCGACCACCCGGCCCTTTCATTTTGCAGAAAGTGACACCAAAATCAATCAGTTCGGTGTCTTATGCACAACAGATGACTTAACGACGGCGCCTTGATCCGCGGCGGGTTTCTGCGTCTTCCGCGTCGGCGCGTTCGCCCGCGGTTTCCTCGCTCTCCGCATCGACGGCCGTTTCTGTCGCGGCTTCCTGCGTCGCCGCTTCAACCTCCGCATCAATCGGGTCTTGCGCCACAGGTTCGGCCGGTCCCGCAATCTGGCGAAGCGCGGCCAGCGGGTCGGCGCCGGACGTGATTTCACTCTCAATCTCGTTGACGTACTCATAGCCGGCCGCGTTCTGTGCGCGCCGCGTGCCGATCTTGACGCGGAAGGGGACTACGTTGCGCGGCCCTTTACCCATTGGGTCACCATTCGTCACGGCTTCCACGATCAACTCATGAATGCCGCCCGGAAGCCAGCAAATGCCCGATTTGAGCACGGGACGCCAGTTCTTGTCAGTGACCGGAATTTCCTTGCCGTCCGGGTTGCTCTCCGAATAGCCGCGGCGGTTGGCCGGTTGGCCTTCGAACGTCCCCGTCAAGGCGTACGACACCTTGGTTTCGTCGCCGGCATCGACGAACCGCTTCACATTGGAGGCGACGCCTAGCATTGTGCCAAGCCAGCAAATCGTGGGATCACCTTCATCAAGTGCCGCCGCCGCCCGCGGGTTGCCAAGGTCTTTCTGGCGAAGCTTGCCGATGATTGTCACTTTCGGATGATTGAAGGTAGCTTCCGATTTCACTGTCATTTTGGTTTCTCCTAGTTTGCACAGCGCAGTATGCGCAAAATTCTTGTGCGCTTATTTGGTGTCGCTTGCAAGCAATTTGTCAAAGAAATTCAGTTGCTCCCAACGCTCGACAGACCGCAACGGCACGACAATCGGTCCGTCGATAAAATGAAATTCGGCAACCGGGTCGCCGGGATCGGGCCAAAAAAGAACGCGCTCAACCCACGGATTGAGCGCGCCAAGGTCGCCGATGATATGGCCGCATGCGCCTCTTAATCGGCCGCTGGTAATTCTGACTTTCGTTTCCACGGACGCCTGTTCGGTTTGATCTTGTCCCGCTTGCGCTGTTGCTTTTCGGCGTTCGTCAACGCCCGATCCGCCAACACTGCGGGCTTGCGTCCGCGTCGCTTTTGCGGCGGATCGGGCGGTGAGATTACTCGCATTAGTCTGAAACCTCCACAGCGTCGTACGCGTCCGGCGCAATTTCGGCCGGCGTCTTGCCGTCCGCAATCTGAATTTCGCGCACGAAACTCGCGCACACGAAACACAGCGGTTCACGCGCCGCACCCGGCGTCGGCTTGATAGACGGCACCTTGAACGGGTTGAAGGTGAAAGTTTTGCCGCAACCGATGCAATTGGCGTGACACAGCATGTAGGACATTCTAGTTGCCCTCCACATACAGCCACGTCAGGAAGTCGTCGGCATTGATCGGCAGGCCGGCGTCAAGATCGGGCGGTGCGTAGCCGTGTAGGCACGCGTCGCCTTCCTCAAGGAAACGTATGGCCATGATCGCGAGATTAAGCGCGGCCATGTAAGTGTCGTGTGGCGTGCCGTGGCGCTTCCAGCCTGTCAAGGTCGGATGCGTGATCACGAGTGACCGGTTAAGTTCTTCAACGTAATGGTTGATCAGTTCAAGGATTTTCGCGTTGTGTTGGTGCTGCGTTCGTGCCGCCGCTAGATGTGTCAGCAGCGCCGTTAGCGTCGTGTCCCGTGGGGCGTGGTGTCCGTTGATTTGTATCTGCATCGTCGTTCTCCGGTTCGGCGGTGAGAAGGCTGATTAAATACTCAAGAGCACGCGCAGTTTCTTCGTGCATATCGCGCCGATGCTGCGCGACATGCTTGTTTGTCATGCGCGGCGCCATCGAATATTCAAAAGCATAGTATCTAAACATGCTCTCGTTATATTCGACCAATTGTTTGACGCGGGAGACATATTCCGCGACTTCAATAGGCAGACCGGCCCGATTTAGAATTTCATCGTCAATCACATCATTTCTCCGCTGTCCGTGCGTCCATCGACAAGACGCAGATTGACGCGGGAGAGAACGCGCGGCGTCGCCGGGATCGTGCGCGGATCAATCGGTGTGCCGATGTGCATGGCGTCGCGGCGCCGACGCGCCGTGTCTTCATCGGCGCCGATGGCAACGCGTAGCGCATCACGCATGCGCACGTATTCATCCGGCATGTTTGTCAACTGCATATCAGTTAAAATGATAAGCAGTTTTATCGCCGCACGTTTTGAAAGGGTTTGTTCGGGAAGAGTAACCATTTTCATGTCAGTTT
>Ga0209579_10001389_pt1 | contig 20169 bp, 15 predicted proteins | sample Coa_R1_2_FD_187152 | JGI IMG/M metagenome (GOLD analysis project Ga0209579, IMG submission 187152) | Surface soil microbial communities from Centralia Pennsylvania, which are recovering from an underground coalmine fire - Coalmine... | ecosystem: Environmental > Terrestrial > Soil >... | reverse complement strand
CGGCGGCCGAGGGTGAAATGCTGAACTAGCGCGTCGATGAGCATATTGCCGGGGCCGGTGTCGAAAGCGAAGACATCGGAGGGTTTGGCGTTGGCGGGAATAACGGTGATGTTGGCGATGCCGCCGATGTTGAGGCTGACGCGGCCGAGTTTGGGGTGGCGGTAGAGGGCGTAGTCGGCGAAGGGAACTAATGGAGCGCCCTGGCCGCCGAGGGCCATGTCGGCGGGGCGGAAGTCGGAGACGGTGGTGACTCCGGTGAGGTTGGCGATGAGAGAGCCGTCGCCGAGTTGAAGCGTGGATGGAAGTGGCGAGTGCCGAGTGGTGAGCGGCGAGCGAGACGGCGAGGGCCCCTGGTGGAAGATGGTTTGGCCGTGGTTGCCGATGAGGTCGATCTTTTTGGGCGAGATGCGGAATTTTTTGCAGGCGGCCAGGGCGGCTTCCGCATAGATGTGGCCCAGGCGGGCGTGGAGCTGGCTGAATTCTCCGGGAGTGAAGGGATTTTGTTCGGCTACTCGGAGGATTTCTTTGCGGACTTGCGGCGGGAAGGACTGGTGGGTGTGGTTGAGGAGATGGATTTTGAGATTGGGTGGCGCGCCGGAAATTTTTACCAGGGCGCTGTCGATGCCATCGGCGGAGGTGCCGGACATCATGCCGAGAACGAGGGAAGACGTGGCGAGTGGCGAGTGGTGAGTGGCGGGCATGATGGAGAAAGAAGATTTCAACACAGACTGCACAGGGAGCACAGAGATACAGAGAGAAACGAAGAGAAAGAGTTAACCCAGAAATGACGAATTGCTGCCGCTGGTCTTAATTGTGGGTTCGGCATGAATGTGCCAGATGAGGCAAAATTTCCGTTTAGGAAATTTGTTTTTTGAGGGTGGCGAGGAGGGTTAGGGCTTCCAGGGGCGTGAGCTGGTCGAGGTCGGTGGAACGGAGTTTTTCGAGGACTTCGCGGTCGATGGGCGTGAGGAGCATTTCCTGGCGGCGCCAGTTCGAAGAGGCCGGGCTTCCCTCCGCACGAAGCGCGGAGGGCCCTGCAAACACCGCAGAAATGCCCGGCCCTACATCCTCTGCGCCGGGGGTGAGGCGTTCGCTGAGTTCGTGTTCGGATTGCTCGTGTTTTTTCAGGACTTCGCGGGCGCGTTCGATGACGCTGCGCGGGAGGCCTGCTAAGCGGGCGACTTCAATGCCGTAACTCTTGCTGGCGGAGCCGGGTTCGACGTGGCGGAGGAAAATAATTTCGTTGGGAGTTTCCTTGACGGAAACGTGGACGTTTTTCACGGCAGGCAAGAGGTCGGCGAGTTCAGTGAGTTCGTGATAGTGGGTGGCGAAGAGGGTGCGGGCGCGGGTGTGTTTTTGGAGGTGTTCGACGACGGCCCAGGCGATGGAGAGGCCGTCAAAAGTGGCGGTGCCGCGGCCGACTTCGTCGAGAAGGACCAGGCTGGCGGGAGTGGCGTGGGTGAGGATGCTGGCCACTTCTGACATTTCGACCAGGAACGTGGAGCGGCCACGAGCGAGGTTGTCGCTGGCGCCGATGCGAGTGAAGATACGGTCGGTGATGGGCAATTTGGCCTGACGCGCGGGAACGAAAGAGCCCATCTGCGCCATGAGGATGATGAGCGCGGTCTGCCGCAAGTAGGTGGATTTGCCGCCCATGTTGGGGCCGGTGATGAGCAGAAGCTGCTGGCGGCGCGGCTCGAAGCACAGATCGTTGGGAACGAAGCGCGCCCCCTTCTGGCGAAGAAGCTCTTCGATGACCGGATGGCGGCCGGCGACGATCAGGAGTTCGCCGGCGTCATTGAATTCAGGACGAATGTAACCACGATCGGCGGCCAGTTTGGCGAACGAGGTGAGCACGTCAAGCTGCGCAACGGCGGAAGCCGTGCGGCGCAGGCGCGCGGCTTTGGCGGCGATGCTGGAACGAAGATCCACAAAAAGCTGGCGCTCGATTTCGAGGATGCGCTCGTCGGCGGCAAGAATCTTGCGTTCGTATTCCTTCAACTCGGGAGACGTGAAGCGTTCGGCGTTGACCAGGGTCTGCTTACGTTCAAAATCGCCGGGCGCGAGATGCAGATTCGGTTTGGAAATTTCGATGTAATAGCCGAAGACCTGGTTGAAGCGGATTTTGAGAGAGTTGATGCCGGTGCGCTTGCGTTCGCGCTCTTCCAGGGCGGCGATGATTTGCTTGCTGTGCTGGCTGAGGTCGCGTAGTTCGTCGAGTTCGCAGTGGTAGCCAGAGCGAATCATGCCGGGGTCGGACGCGAGAGCGGGCGGTTCGTCGGCGATGCTACGTTCAAGCGTTTCGCGGACGTCGGCGAGCTCGTCTAGTTCGTTGTAGAGCTGGCGCAGAAGCTGGCTGCCGCCGAGCGGGGGCGGCGTAACGAAGTTGCGCAGAACAGGAAGCTCGGCGAGCGACTTGCGGAGGGCGACGAGTTCACGGGGGCCGGCCTGGCCCAGGGTGATGCGGCTGGTGAGTCGCTCCAGATCCTGAATGCCGCGCAGTTCTTTGCGGATTTCGCCGCGCACCACGGTTTGTTGAACGAAATGGGCGGCCGCATCGAGGCGAGCTTCTATGGCTCCGCGATCAATCAAAGGGCGCAGAATCCAGGACCGCAGCAGCCGCGCACCCATGCCGGTCACGGTGACGTCGAGAGCCGAGACCAGCGTGGTGGGTGCGCTCTTGCCGGAATCGTCGGAAAAAATTGGCGTGAGAAGTTCGAGATTGCGGACCGAGACGGGGTCGAGCACCAGCGCGTCGTGCTGCTGATAGTAGCGGACGCGATCGAGGTGTTGGAGGGCGTCGACGGCGGAGGAAGTGGCGAGCGAAGCGCCAGAACCGTTTTCGCCGGAGTCGCCGGTGCCGCCCGCGGTGTTAGAGACAGGTCGTTCCGGGCCCTTTGCGGCGTTTTCGCGCAGGTAGTGGATGATGGCACCGGAGGCAGCAGCGGCCTGCAGGTGCCCGTCGAGGCCGAAGCCGGTGAGCTCGGCGACGCCGAACTGTTCGCGCAGAATGCGCTGCGCGTAGTCGTGCTGAAACGCCCAGTCATCGATGCGGCTTTCCACGCCGCCGGTTCCGTCGAGCAGGGAAGTCTTGGAGGTTTCAAAAAGCTGCGCAGGGCGGGGAAGCAGGGTTTCGCGAGGGTGAAGTAGCTGAAGTTCGTCGCGCAAGTCCTCTTCGGCGCGCGGTCCGGAAAACTCGGTGCATTGAAATTCGCCGGTGGAGAGATCGACGAAAGCCAGGCCGACAACGCTGGCCGAAGTGTCCAGATACACGGAAGCGAGAAAATTGTTTTCTTTGGCGTCAAGTACGGCGACATCGGTGGCGGTGCCAGGAGTGATGACACGGACGACTTCGCGGCGCACGATTTTCTTGCCGGGGCCGGGCGGCTCCATCTGGTCGCAGATGGCGACTTTGAATCCGGCGCGGATCAGCCGAGCGACGTAGCCGTCGGCGGAATGATAAGGCACGCCACACATGGGGATAGGCTGGCCCTTTTCACGATTGCGGGAAGTGAGTGTGATTTGCAGTTCGCGCGAGGCGAGCATGGCGTCTTCGTAAAAAAGCTCGTAGAAATCGCCGAGGCGAAACAGCAGCAGGGCGTGCGGGTAACGCGATTTGATCGTGTGGTACTGCTGCATCAGAGGTGTGGTGGGATCAGACATAGAGGCGGTTATAAGTTGTAAGTTCTAAGTTGTAAGTTACGGCGAAGGGTGAAAGGTCGGCCGTTCGTGGTTTTGCCGTCGGAGATCATGAGCGGATACCTAGTTGGGTGAGCAAGAAGGCATAGTCTAAAGCGATTTCGCGGAGGTAGTCGTAGCGGCCGGAGGCTCCGCCATGGCCGGCACCCATGTTGATTTTGAAAAGCAGCGCGTTCGCGTTGGTTTTCAAGATACGGAGCTTGGCGACGTATTTGGCCGGCTCCCAGTACATCACCTGCGAGTCATTGAGTCCGGTTTTGACCAACATGGCGGGATAGGCTTTGCGTTCGAGGTTGGTATAGGGGCAGTAGGACTTCATGTAGAAGTAGTCTTCGGCGATTTGCGGGTTGCCCCATTCTTCGTATTCGCCGACGGTGAGAGGCAAAGAGGCGTCGAGCATGGTGTTGAGCACATCCACGAAGGGAACCTGGCTGATCACGGCGTGAAAAAGATCGGGGCGCATGTTGGTGACGGCGCCCATAAGCAGGCCACCGGCGCTGCCACCCTGAATCACCAGCCGCGCGGCGGTGGTGTAGCGTTGCGTGATCAAGAATTCGGCGGATGCGATGAAATCGGTAAAGGTGTTGCGCTTCTGGTGCAGCCGGCCGGCGTCATGCCAGGGCTTGCCGAGTTCACCGCCCCCGCGGATATGAGCGATGGCGTAGGTGACGCCGCGATCGAGCAGACTCAGGCGATTAGAATTGAAATTAACCGGCATGGAGATGCCGTAGCTCCCATAACCGTAGAGCAGAAGGGGGGCTGAGCCGTCGCGCGGAGTGTCCTTGCGTGCGACGAGTGAGATCGGAACTTGCGTTCCATCGGCGGCCGTCGAGTGCAACCTTTCAATGACGTAGCGTGTGGAATCGTAGCCGCCGAGCACCGGCTGCTGTTTGCGCAGCGTGGACTGGCGTGCGGCGACGTCAAAATCGAAGACCGAGCGCGGGGTGATGAAGGATTCGTAGGTGTAGCGGAAGTGGCGCTGGTCGAATTCGGGATTGATGCCTGGGCCAGCGTTGTAGGCCGGTTCGGAAAACGGGATGCGGTAGGAAGCAGCGAGAAGTTCGGGTGATGGGTTAGTCAGCGGAATAACCCGGAGATATGGCAGACCATTTTCACGTTCGAAGAGGACCAAATGCGTGCGAAAAGCATCGGCCGCCGAGAGCATAACGGCAGGGCGGTTGGGAATGAGTTCGCGCCAGTTGGCACGCTCGGGTGAAGCGGCCGGAGCGGCGGCCAGGCGATAGGTGCGGCCTCCTGAGTTGGTACGAATCACAAAGAGGTCAGCGCCGTTCAGGTTCGGGTGATGATCGAGGTAGTATTCGTGATTGTCCTCACGCGGAGCAACAAGCCGGAACTCGCCCAACGGATCCGAGGCGTTAAGAAAGCGGATTTCGCTGGTGGTGTGGCTATTGGAAACGAGCAGAAGGTATTCGCCACTGCGCGTACGCTCGATGTCGATGCGAAATCGTTCGTCCGATTCTTCATAGAGCAGAGGATCGGCGGCGGAGTCGCCCAGCGTGTGGCGATAGAGGCGGTAGGAGCGCTTGGTGACCTGGTCTTCCACGGCATAGAAGAGATGGCGGCTGTCGACAGACCAGACGGCGGAGGTAACGCGTTCGGCCCGAAAGGGAAGAAGTTCGCCGTTACGGAGGTCCTTGATCTGGAGGGTGTACTGGCGGAAGCCGGTGGTGTCGGTGGAATAGGCAAGCAGGTGGTTGTCGTCAGAAACTTCGAAGGAACCGAGACCCAGGAAGGAGTGGCCTTGGGCCAGGGCGTTTAAATCGAGAAGCAGCTGGTCTTCTGCGGGAGAATCTTCCGGCGCGCGGCGTAGGTGAAGGGGATACTGCTGGCCTTCGACGGTTTTGGTGAAGTAGTCATATCCGCGAAGGTGGTAGGGCACGGTCAGGTCGGTTTGCTGGATGCGGGAAAGCATCTCTTGATACAAAGCTCCCTGGAAGGGCACGGTGGGCAGGAGCATGGCGTCGGTGTAGGCGTTTTCGGCCTCCAGGTGGCGAATGACCTCGGGGTTGTCCTTTTGGCGGAGCCAGGCGTAGTCGTCGATGCGGAGGTCGTCGTGGATGCGGTGCTCGACCGGTTTGCGGGCGGCCACGGGCGGCTGAGGTTGGCGTGTCTCGCCAACGGCCATGGGTTCTTCCTGTAGGCTTTTCTGGTCCATTTCTCTGAGCTGAGCGCGGCCTGGGTTCTATGCAGAAGATGGTGGCGCGCGTTGGTTATACTAGCGGAGTTTGGGCAGGGGAAAAAGTCGAGCGGTGAGAACGATGACGAAAGAGACCGAGATCAAACTGCACATTGCTGATCTGAAAGCGTTCGGGCGCAAGCTCAAGAAACTGGGTGCGAAGACCGTGGGTGCACGCGGCGGCCGAGTGCATGAGCTCAATACCATTTTTGACACGCCCGAGGGCGGCCTGGCTAAGCACGGGCAGTTACTGCGAATCCGAACGGAAACACAGTCGTCGGGCAAGAGTCCTGCCCAAAATAAAAGGGGCGCGATCAGCGACAAGAACGAGACACGGGTTGTGCTGACCTTCAAACAGCCTAGTGTCAGAGCGGTGGACGAGGATGGCGGCCGATTCAAGGTCCGGGAAGAGACGGAGCTGGAGGTAACCGACCCTGCCGCGCTGACAAAGATATTCGAGGGGTTGGGCATGCGGGGATGGTTTTCGTATGAGAAGTACCGGACGACCTGGAAGCTGGGTGCACCGCAGCACTGGGCTAAGGATCTGCTCATCGAGGTGGACGAGACGCCGGTGGGAGTGTATGTGGAGCTGGAAGGACCGCCGGGAGCGATTGATCAGGCGGCGGAGCGGCTGGGATTTACGCGCAGGGACTATCTGACTAAGAACTACCTCACGTTATATGTGGAAGATTGCCGAAGAAGAGGTGTGGCGCCGGGGAATATGCTGTTTGCCTCACGGCAAAAGTGAAACGTGACGGAGCGAGTGGCAAAAAAGCGTCAAGAATTCCGCTAAGTGTCATTCTTTTCTTGACATACAGGGGCAAGCGGCTTATCACTACGGTCGGAGTTATTTTTTCGATGAACTCGCCCAAGGAACCCGAGCCTGGACACGGTCGCCGCGCATCGAAATTGCGACCGGCAGGACGGATTTTGCGGATAACTTTCCAAGCAGGTGCGGGGTTTGTCCGCGTGCAGGAGGGGTTCATCGGCGGCTAGGGCTGTGTAACAGGTAGGAATTGCGCCCGCGGCCGAGATTTTCCGGCTGGCGGGCTTTTTGCTTTTTAGGGAAGGCTCGGGGAAAGCGAGGTGCCGCATGTTGTATGCGACAGAGCTGATGGGAGCCAAAACCTACGACGCGCAGGGGAATTACGTCGGCAAGATTCGCGAGTTCTTTATCGAGCCGGCCGAGCAGCCCAACCGCATCGCGCATTACTTGCTATCACGGGGGCGATTTCAGCCGCTGGTGGCGCGGCATGACCAAGTGGCTTCGGTAGCACCGGGCACAATACGGTTGAGCGTGAATGAGCGGTTGCTAGAGCCGTATGAGCCAAATGAAGCGTGGCTGGCGGTGCAGAAAGACCTGCTGGACCAGCAGATTATTGATACCGCCGGCCGCAAAGTGGTCCGCGTGAACGACGTGGACCTGGCCGAGCAGAAATCCAACGGAAATGTGGAACTGCGGGTGACCCAGGTGGATGTGGGATTGCCCGGCGCGCTGCGCCGGTTATTCCACGGAATTGCGCCCCAGACTTTCATCCGCAAGCTGCAGGGGCAGTTGCCGCCGCGGTCGATTCGCTGGGAATTCGTGAACCTGGTTGAGCCGGACCCGCTGCGGCGCGTGAAGCTGCGCATCACGCACGAAAAACTGGAGGATCTGCATCCCGCCGACCTGGCCGACATCATGGAAGACCTGTCGGCGGCGGAGCGGCAGGGAATTATCGCTTCCCTGGACGAGGAGACCGCTGCGGCGGTGCTGGGCGAACTGGACGCGCGCCTCACTTCCCAGATCGTGGAGAAACTCGATCCGGAAAAGGCCGCGGACATCCTGGAAGAAATGGCGCCGGACGCGGCGGCGGACCTGCTGGCCGATTTGCCGAAGGAGACTTCGGAGGAACTGCTAGACGAAATGCCGGGGCAGGAAGCGGCCGACGTGCGCGAGTTACTGGAGTTCGATCCAGCCACCGCGGGCGGAATGATGAACACGGATTTCGTGTTTGTGGGCGAAGATGCCACGCGCGACGAAGTTCTGAAGTGGATGCGCCAGGAGGACCTGAACCTGGATCAGCTGGACACCGTTGTGCTCCTGGACCGCGCGGCGCAACTATCCGGCACGGTGCCGGTGGCCAGACTGCTGCTGGCCGAGCCGGATCAGACGCTCGCCAGCCTGAAGATGGAACCGTTGCTTTCCCTGCCGCCGGATGCCAGCGAAAAGGAAGTTTTTGAAATTTTTGATAAGTACAACCTGAGAACGCTAACGGTGGTGGACGAGGAGTCTCGGCCCATCGGAACTATTACCGTGGACGATGTGGTATCCAAGCTGTTGAAGTAGCGTCCTGAGCGACGGTAACGCGATAAAGAGTCATGTGGAACCGAGAGAACATCGAGGCCCAGTGGGCCGGCTGGACTGAGCGCGCCGAGCGCGTCATGGCCGTTGTGCGTCCCTATCGCCATCGGCTTGCGCTGTTTCTGGCGGTAGTGGGCCCCGGCCTGATCGTCTCCAACGTGGACAACGACGCCGGGGGCATCTACACCTACGCGCAGTCGGGCGCCAAGTATGGCAACACCGTGCTGTGGTCTCTGCTTCCAATGACCATCGCGCTGTACGTCTCGCTCGAAATGTGTTCGCGCATGGGCGCGGTCACGGGCAAGGGCCTTTCCGATTTGATCCGCGAAGAATTCGGCTTTCGCGTAACGTTCTTCCTGATGATGCTGGTGCTGGCCGTGAATCTTGGCAACGTCATGGCCGAATTCACCGGCGTGTTCTGGGCCACCGAAGTCTTCGGCATCAGCCGCTTCATTTCCGTGCCGTTAGCTGGACTTCTGGTGTGGGCGCTGGTGGTGGCGGGCACCGCAAAAGCGGTGGAGCGCATCTTCCTGACGGTTTGCGTGGTGTATTTCGCCTACGTCATCTCGGCGTTTCTGGCCAAGCCGGAGTGGCTCATCGCGCTGCTGCATCTGCTGCCGCCGCAGCTTATGCGCTACATCCCCACCGTGCGGCCCTGGATTCAGGTGCCGCCCTTCAACGCCGATTACATGGTGATTCTGGCCGGACTGGTCGGAACGACCATTGCGCCTTGGCAGCACTTCTACCTGCAGGCAGCGGTCGTCGAAAAGCGAGTCGGTCCCCGCCAGTACGCCGCCACCCGCAACGACGTCCTGATCGGCAGCGTGAGCTGCATGGTCATCGTCTTCTTCATTATTGTTTGCACGTCGGCCACGCTGTACGCGAACGGCATCCATGACGTGGACACCGCGGGCACCGCCGCGCTGGCCCTCAGGCCCCTGGCTGGCAAATGGGCCAGCGCGCTCTTCGCTCTGGGCTTGCTGAACGCCTCGCTCTTCGCGGCCTCCATCCTCCCGCTCTCCACGTCCTATGTGGTTTGCGAAGCCATGGGTTTCGAATCCGGCATTGATCGCAAATTCGGCGAAGCCAAGATTTTCTACGCCCTGTACACCGCATTGATCGCCCTCGGAGCAATTTTTGTTTTATTCCTGGGGCGCTTTGCGCAGACCATTCTCCTGTGGTCACAGGTGCTCAACGGCTTTCTGCTGCCGGTGGTCATGGTATTCGTGCTCATCCTGGTCAACCGCCGCGACCTTATGGGCGAACAGACCAACGCCAAAGGGTTCAACTGGGTGGCCTGGATTTCCACCGTCGCCATGATCGTGCTGACTGTGGTGGTCGTCTATTCGTCCCTGCACGAGTTGCTGAAACATTCCGGCTCCTGATTTCCCGCCGGCGTGGCATTTTTGCACAATTGTCACGCAGGTGCGGTTGCGACCTCCCCAAAGCCCGTGTTAACTTTATGGCATAAAGGAGCGCGGCCTTTACGCCTGTGTCTGACACCAAATCCACCAAGACGCTCCACGTCGCCGCGTCTCATCCACTGGGCCCGCTCACCGCGGAAGAGGCGTTTCTCCTCGAAAAGCTCGATTTAACCCGGCTGCCGCGCCACGTAGCCGTGATCATGGACGGCAACGGCCGCTGGGCCCAGCGCCGCCATCTCCCCCGCATCGCCGGCCACCGCAAAGGCACGGAAACCGCGCGCAGCACCATCGAAACCTGCGCCCGTATGAAGATTGAAGCGCTGACTCTTTACGCCTTCTCCGTGGAAAACTGGCGCCGCCCCAAAACCGAAATCGAGTTTCTCATGCAGCTGCTCCGTGAATACATCCGCCAGGAGATGCCGCTCATCCAGAAAAACAACATCCGCATGCGTTTTCTGGGCCGCGCCGACGAATTGCCTGCGGCGGTGCAGCGCGACACTCGCGAAGCCACCGAAGCCACCGCCAAAAACACGGGTATGGTGCTGTGCATCGCGCTCAACTACGGCGGCCGCGCCGAAATTGTGGACGCCGCCAACGTCATCCTCGCCAAACAGCGCGCCACCGGCGCCACGGAAAAGCTCACCGAGTCCCAACTCGAAAAGCACCTCTACACTGCCGGCCTCCCCGACCCCGATCTGCTCATCCGCACCAGCGGCGAAATGCGCGTCAGCAACTTCCTGCTCTGGCAAATTGCCTACGCGGAGATTTTCGTCACCGATACCCTGTGGCCGGATTTCAATCGCGCCCGGCTCTTCGAGTCCTTCGTCGAATTCCAGAAGCGCGATCGCCGCTACGGCGGCATCGGCGACAGCGATGAATCGGAACGCGTCGCCTCCGAACTTGGCGCGAAATAGTTTCTCCGTCAAACCGCAAAACATTTCTGCCCGCGCCGCCTCTCCGTTATCATACGAACTCATTCCATTCGGCTTCACGCAGGGGTTGGCCTAGATGACCTGGAAACGCGTGGCGACTGCGGTCGTCCTGATACCGGCCGTGCTTGCAGTGGTTTTTGCTGCCGCGACCTCCTGGTTGGCCATCGCCGTCGCCGCGGTCATGTGGCTTGCGCTGTTTGAGTTCTTTGCGCTCGGCGACGCCATCGGACACCGCGCCTACAAATTCTGGACAGCCACCTGCGCCGGCCTGCTGGTTTTTGTCCAATACCTCGGCGCCCTCGACTACGAACACGCTCTCGGCAATGGCCTCTCCATTCATCGCACCATCGCCAGATTCCTCAGCCCTACGCCAAACGTCGCCGACGTCCTCTTCCTCTTCCTCATCGGTGTGGCCGTCCTGACCCTAGCCACCAAACGCCCGCTGGTGGAAGCCCTCCCTGCCGCGGGGATCAGTTCCAGCGGCCTGCTCCTCGTCGCGCTCCCGCTGACTTACGCCGTCCGCCTTCATGCCATTTCGCAGGTCGGCAGCTATCTTCTTTTTTTTGCGCTGCTCATCACCTGGGTGGGTGACACCGCTGCCTACTTTGTGGGCCGCGCCATGGGCCGCCATCCCTTCGCGCCGCATCTGAGCCCCCAAAAAACCTGGGAAGGCGCCGTTGCCAGCTTCGCCGGTGCTCTGCTGGTCGGGCTGGCCGTCAATTCCTGGGGGCACCTCAACATCCCGACCATTCACGTGCTGGGCATGGCCGCCGCCGGAAACGTTGCCGGCCAGATGGGCGACCTGCTCGAATCCGCTTACAAGCGCAGCGCCGGCGTTAAGGATTCCGGCGCACTCCTCCCCGGCCATGGTGGCATCCTCGATCGCATTGACGCCCTCATCCTCACCTTCCCGGTAGTCTGGTATTATTGGTTGTGGATTTACTCGCCGCGCGCGTAAGCCACTTCCGAATGCAGCGGGTTTTTTCCGCTGTTTGAAGCGCCGGGTCTCCGCCACAGTTCTGGTCTCACAACCAAAGGATCTTCGCCAGGTGAAGCAGCTCGCCATTCTGGGTTCGACCGGCTCGATTGGCCGCCAGTGTCTATCGGTGGTGGACGCTCTCGCTGGCCGCTTCGGTGTCGTCGCCCTAGCTGCCGGCAGCAATCTTGACGAGCTCGCCGCCCAAATCACCCGCTATCAGCCCGAACTGGTCTCCGTCTCCGACTCCTCGAAAGCCGATCAGCTGGCCACTCGTCTCCGCGAAAAGGGAATTGCCCGCCTTCCGGCGATCCATCACGGCCGCGAAGGCATGTTGGCCGTTGGCACACACTCCGCTGCCGATATCGTCGTCTCCGCCGCGGTCGGTGTCGTTGGCCTGGAAGCCACTTACGAAGCCGTAAAACTCGGCAAGACTATCGCCCTCTCCAACAAGGAAGTGCTGGTCGCCGCCGGCGAGATCGTAATGGCCGCCGCGCACAAAGCCGGCAAGGAACTGCTCCCCGTGGACAGCGAGCACAACGCCGTTCACCAGTGTTTGCGGGGCGGGAAGCATTCCGAAGTCCGCAAGCTTGTCCTCACTGCTTCCGGCGGCCCCTTTCGCAAGACCCCCGTCCACAAACTGGAATCGGTCACCGTCGAACAAGCCCTGGCCCACCCCAATTGGAAAATGGGCAACCGCATCACCGTGGACTCCGCTACGATGATGAACAAGGGTTTCGAAATCATTGAAGCCCGCTGGCTGTTCGACATGAAGCCCAACCAAGTGGACGTGGTCATCCATCCGCAATCTACGATTCATTCAATGGTCGAATTCATAGACGGTTCGGTTCTCGCACAGCTTGGTGCAACCGACATGCGCATGCCTATCCAATATGCGTTAACCTATCCAGAGAGGGTGGCATCTAATCAGGTAGACCTGAATTGGGCCAAACTGAAGCGCCTGGATTTTAACAAGGTTTCCACGCGCCGCTATCCCTGTCTCCGCTTGGCCCGTGAAGCCATGAAAAAGGGAGGAGCGTGGCCCTGCGCGTTGAACGCAGCCGACGAAGTTGCGGTCGCCGCGTTTCTGGAACGCCAGATCCCGTTTCTGGGCATTCCGCGGGTTGTCGAACGCGTATTGGAGCGTACTCCGCGCGTGAGGATTGAAAAGATGGACGACGTGCTCGCTGCCGATGCGGAAGCGCGTCGAATAGCAACGGAAGAAGTCAGCAGCGTGGCCGCAAAGGCTTTGGTAGTGTCTTGATGCTCGAGATTCAAACGGCCCTGACGCCTAAAGGGTCCGAAGTGGCCAACAAATGGCCCAAAAAGGAAGGTTGCCCGCAATATGGCCGTTGACATAACCATTGGCGTCATTCTGGTGCTGGGCGTCATCATCCTCATTCACGAATGGGGACATTTCATCGTCGCCCGCATGTGCGGCGTTCGCGTGGACGTTTTTTCCATCGGCTTCGGCCCGCGCCTCTTCGGCTGGAAAAAAGGCGCCACCGACTATCGTGTAAGCGCGCTCCCGCTCGGCGGTTATGTCCGCATGGCGGGGCAGGAACTCTCCGAGGTGGACTCCGGCTCGCAGGCTCCCACTGGCGCTTCCGACGAGTTAATGAGCAAGCCCCGCTGGCAACGCGCTCTAATCGCTTTCGGCGGCCCTGCCGTGAATTTCATCTTTCCGGTTCTGCTGCTGGGCGTTTTTTACGCCGCCGTGGGTCTGCCTCACTCCAAATCTCTTCGCGGGCCTTTGCAGGTCAGCTATTTCTCCACCGCGCCTGGCCAGTCCAGCCCGCTGCATCTCGGCGATCGTGTCGTGGACCTTAACGGCGTGAAGAATCCCTCTTGGGAGGCGGCCCTCGACTATCTCGATCGCCAGCCCCTGGGCGCTCCTTTGACGCTCAAGGTCGCAGGCAAGGACGGAGAGCGTACCGTTGAAACGTCTCTGAAGGACTCAAACGCTTTCAACAAGCTGGTCGGATTCGCCCCGTTTCCGCCGGTGATCGATGAAGTTGCTCCCGGCACTCCCGCCAAGCGCGCCGGCCTGAAATCTGACGATCGGATTCTGGAAGCCAACGGTCGCCCGGTCGCCTACTGGGGCCAGTTTGTGGACGCTATCCGCCAGTCCAACGGCCAGCCCGTTCCGCTGCTGGTGCAGCGCAAAGACCAGAAGCTTTCCATCACGGTCACGCCCGAAAAAATCGAAGAATCCAACTGGCAAATCGGCGTCGTCAATCAGGATCAGGTTTATTACGAACGGGCCTCGCTCGCTGAGTCCAGCGAATTTGCTTTGCGAAAGACCGGCGACTTCTTCGCGCAAACCGTGAGCGTCGTTGGCCGGCTATTCAGCGGCAAAGCCTCTGTAAAGCAATTGCAGAGCGTGGTCGGGATCGCTCAGGTTTCTGGCGAAGCCGTCCGTCGCGGCCCGTCGCAGGTCATCCTGCTCATGGCTTTCATCAGTGTCAATCTGGGCATCCTCAACCTGCTCCCGATTCCCATTCTGGATGGCGGCCAGATCCTGTTGCTCACGATCGAAGGGGCGCTGCGGCGGGACGTCAGCCTGGTGGTTAAAGAGCGCATCGTCCAGGTCGGCTTCGTCTTCCTTTTGCTCCTGTTTGCATACGTCATGTACAATGACGTCGCGCGCATGATTTCAACGCATTCCTGACCCGATACGGGCTGGGATTTGTAGCCGGTCTTCGCAGACGGGCATCCAGGAATTTTATGCCACCCACCCCCGCGCATCGCGCCTCCACCGGCGAGCGCATCAACGCTTCCGATACCACCGGCCACCTCACCAAGGCTCTGAGCGAGCGGGGCATCCGGCTCACTCGCCAACGCCGCGTCATCCTCCAGGTTATGGACAACGCCGAGCAACACCTGGACGTGGACCAGATCTTCGCGCGCGCCAAGAGCCTCGACTCGGGCGTGCACCTGGTCACCGTGTACCGCACCATCGAGCTGTTGAAAAAACAAGGTCTGATCGACGAACTCGACCTGCTCCACCTGCGCGGCGACCGTCATTATTACGAAACCCACGGCCCACGCGATCATATCCATGTCGCCTGTTTGAAGTGCGGCAAAGTCCGCGAATTTGAAAGCCGCCTCTACGAGCAGCTCAAATCCCAAATCGAAAAAGATTTCGGTATGAAGGTCACCATCTCCCGTACCGAGGTCGGCGGATACTGCGCCGAATGCCTGGCCAACGGCGCCTCCTAAGCGACACGCAGTTTCAATATCAACGTGCGGAACGTTGTCGCGCCCGTGGCGTCCAACGCTGCATGAAACTGACCTTCACCATGCCCAGGCAGCAATCCAGCGCTCCCATTCTCGCCGTTGCGATTCTCCTTGGCCTTTTGCTTTCACCAATCCTTGAGCGAGCGTTGGAATTGTGGATTCCCACGACCGTCGTACCCGCCGTTGAGCAGCAACCGGAGAGTTCGACCTGGGATCTGCGAACCATGTGGTATTAAAAAGGAAAGGCTGCCGGCATGGATCACCGACAGCCTCTCGGGCACCATCGTTCCCGGCCATCCCAAATGCCCGGTACGACGGTGGCACTTTGCCCTTCTCGACCTACTCGACGCTGATCACTCCGAACACTCCGTTCGCATAATTGTTCGGGCCACCCGTATAGAACAGCTGGTTGTGCGCCCCATTCGGCCCGCCATCGTGCCCGAACTGTATGGCCCAGATACCGTCAACCTCGATCGCCTTTCCGGATGCGTCTTTCAAGAATCCCAGGTACGCCCCGGTGTTCGGGTTGAAAGCATCAATCCGCCCGCGGGTGATATTGTTGGAAATCAAAAGCGCATTGCTGAATGGTCCGAAATCCGCCGGCGCCAGCGCTACACCCCATGGCGAGTGCAGCGGTCCGCTCACCTTGATGTGTGTCTGCAGTGCGCCAGCCGTCGAAAACGCCGACACAAAGCCGCTCTGCGCTTTGTTCAATCCCGTGTACGTCACCCACACCGTCTCCTTGCCCTGGCTGTCCGTCACCACCTGAATGCCGTAGGGCGCAAACTCCTTTGGCACACTTGGGTCCACAAACGCATCCGGCCCGAAGTCCACTGGCTGGAAGGTCCCGTCATACACGTCCACTTTGCGGTTGGCGCTGTCGTCCGCGGCGTACAGGTAGGTCTTACCATTGTTGCTGCCGATCGCCAGCCCGGTATAGGAAGCGCCGTTAGTCGCCGTCGCCGGGACCGCGATGGTGGCGTTTGTGCCGCCCACCCCCGGATTCCAGCCGCTGATCGTTCCGTCCAGCGTGGCAAAGATGAAAATGGCTTTTCCTGAGTTTTTGCCCTCGGTGACCACGAAGTCGCTCGCCGTGATGTTTCCCACTATGCCGGTGGGGGTGCCCGCGCCGCCGTTTGCCGCCGGGACCGTTACAGTCAAAGGAATTTTCGCTCCCGTTCCCGTATACAGCGTGGAAACTCCGGTGCCGTTGTCGCTTACCCAGAACGGGCTTGTCGGTAGCGCCACCAGTCCCCATCCATTTACAAGGCTCGCGTCCGGCGGATTGCTAGGCGTCCCAGTGTCCGTCACCAGGTCGGTCTTTGTGTATTGTGCATAGCTGCTGCACGCAAACAGCAGCGACAGTGCCATTGCCGGCACTGCGAATTTCAATCGCTTCCAAAGTGACATCACAATTCCTTCCGGGGCCAAAGCCCGCACGCAAGAGTTTCGGGCACGGTTGCCAGCAACCCGCCCACACTCGAACCATAGCGACCCAGCCCAGCCGCCGTGTCATGCGCGAGTCAAAACTAAGTAACTCTTATGTGGAGTCTTCTCTATGGGGTGCGGCAGCCGAGCTACCGCGAGTCTGGGGGGCACGCTTGTGTAAGTTGGACAACCGAAGCACTCGAAACTTCCGCAGCAGCCTGAAAAACTGGTCCGCCGCCCGGATATCCCTTCCGATCTGTACCCGCAGCTCTTCCGGGCCAGAGAACTTCCGCTCCGCTCGCAACCGCTTCCAGAGGCGCACTTCCATCCGCTTCGCTGTGAGCTCGCCGGCAAAATCCAGCAGGTGTGTTTCGACTGTCAACGCCGTTCCATTAAAAGTCGGCCTCACTCCAATGTTGGTGACCGACCGCCGGCTCCTGGTCTCACCCGCCAGCAGCGTTCGCGTGACGTACACCCCGGCCGCCGGCAACAGTTCCTGTTCCGGTTTGAGGTTCAGCGTCGGGAAGGTGAATTTCCGTCCCGTTCCGGTACCGCCGACGATTTCTCCGGTCAGGACAAACGGCCGCCCCAGCAAACGCCCGGCCTGCGTGACATCGCCGCCCGCAATCTCGCGACGGATGACCGTGCTGGAAACTACCTCGCCGTGCGCAGCTACGGGCACAATGGCGATGACTTCAAAACCGTGTTGGCGCCCCAGCTCTCGCAACAGAGCGGTGTCCCCCGCCTGCTTATGCCCAAAGCGGAAATTTTCGCCGACCAGCACCGCCCGCACTTGCAGTTCACGCACCAGGATGCGCTCGACAAACTCCTGCGGCGCCAGTTTTGAAAGCTCCAGCGTGAAGGGAAGTACCACCGCCGATTCCACGTCCATCGCGCGGAACCATTCCAGGCGCTGCTCCGGGGTCGAAATGCGTTTTGGCGCGCTCTCCGGCCGCAGCACTTTCAGCGGCGAAGGCTCAAAGGTCAGCGCCGTCGCCACCGCTCCGGTTTCCGCCGCGCGATCCACCGCCAGCTTCAGGATGGCCTGGTGCCCCAGATGAATGCCGTCAAAGTTGCCAATGGCCAGCACGCTTCCACGGCCGGTGGGGCCATAAAATTCGCGCCACTTCTCGGCCGACGCAAAAACCGCGAGTCCGTTCGCGTGCACCGCATAGACTTCGCGCCCGGCGGGGCGGTCGCTGGAGCGGGAAGAAGTCGAGTCAGTCGCAATCTCCAGCTGCAGGCCGTCATAGGCCAGCTGGATGTTGGGATAGCCAAGCCGGAGCAGCCGCTCATTGGTTTCGGCGTGCCCCAGATCGTGCGCGATGTGCGTAAACCACGCGCGCTTGGGCTTCAGCTCCGCTACAAGCGCCAGCGCCTGGTCCACAGTCTGGTGCATGGGATGCGGAATATCGCGCAGCGCGTCCACAATCAGCTCGTCGAGGTCCTGCAGCAGGGCCAGGGAAGATTCCGGTACAGCATTGTAGTCCGTCAGATAAGCACCACGTCCAAAACGGAACCCGAGTACCTGCATTTCGCCGTGCTCCAGCGGAATTGGGGTGATGGATACGCCGAGCAGTTCAAATGGGCCGGTAACCTCATGCAACGTCACGCTGGGAACGCTGCTGAGCGTTAGCTTGCCGTCGAAGGCGTAGGCAAACGCACGACGGATAATCTCAAAGGTCTGCGCGTTGCCATAAATCGGCATCGGCCGCTTCTGTTCGAGGCTAAGTGGGCGCAGATCGTCGAAACCCATCACATGGTCGGCATGGCCGTGCGTCAGCAGCACCGCTTCCACCTTTTGGATGCCGGCGCGCAGCGCCTGCGTGCGAAAGTCGGGAGTGGTATCAATCAGGACGTTCTGCCCGTTGCGCGAAAGCAGCACCGAGGTGCGCATGCGGTTATCGCGCGGGTCGCTCGACGTGCACACCGGGCAACGGCACCCGATGGTTGGCACTCCCATGGAGGTGCCGGAGCCGAGAATGGTTAATCGCAGAGGAGTTGCAGACATTGGTGAAAGAGTGCGGCCGGACTCTTCATGCAGCGCCCGGCGAGCGCCAAACGAGGGCGCGGTTAGCGCGACTTGGCCTTGGCCGACTGCGCGGCGGCCTGCGCGGCCAGTGCCTGGTTGATTTCCAGATAGGTCAGCTTTAGCTTTCCGGACAGATCGAGCAGCAGGTTGTCTTCTTCCGGAGCGAGATGGCCTTTGGTCTTTTCATGCAGGGCGTCGAGCATATCAATCAATTCGCGCGCGGCGTCGGGATCAATCACCGGCTGGCCGGTGCGGGGATCGGCGTAGCCACCCAGAACCATGGCCGCGTTGCTGCCCAGCATGCGGATGAGATTTTCAAAAGCTGGAGAACGCTTGGGTGTTTCTCCCGCGAGCTTACTGGCGTCCGGGGGCGGCGCCGGCGGTGCAGCAGCCTGTTTTTTCTCTTCCTGCCTGGCCTCGCGCTCCTGCTCCTCGACGATTTCCTGGCGCAGTTCGCCTTCGTTGGTAAAAGGCCGGCGATCTATGACCCGGAACGACTCTTCTGGTTTCTGCTCTGCCACGTTATAACCTCGGTTGGTAATTCTATAAGTCTAGCACGGCTTGCCGGGCGCGCTGTTTCCGTGCGGACGCCACTGGCTTGCTAAAATGAAGAGGTAACTTTACAGTGTTGAGTTTTCCGACCGGAAAAATACCGCACATGGCCAAGCCCAAACCCAAAAAGCACCAGAACAAGCCGCGCAAAAAGCACGCGGCAGCGGGGAAACGCGGCAAGGAATCCGCCGGAGCGTGGTTTGATCGGCTGGTTGCGCTGCAGGCGCGGCTGCGCGCGCCCAAAGGCTGTCCTTGGGACATCGAGCAAACCCACCTGACCCTGCGCACCTACCTGATTGAAGAGGCTTACGAAGTTCTGGAAGCGCTGGAGAGCGGCGATGACGCCAAGTTTGCGGAGGAGCTAGGCGACTTGCTGTTGCAAGTCGTATTTCACGCGCAGATTGCCAGCGAGCAGAGCCGCTTCACAGCGGCCGATGTGGTGCGCGAGATTCACCAGAAGATGGTGCGCCGCCACCCGCACGTCTTTGGCAAGAAGAGCGCCCGCAATGCCGCCGAAGTTTTGAAGAACTGGGAGCAAATCAAAGCAGAAGAGCGGCGCGCAAAAATCGCGGGGAATGGAGCAGCTACAGAGGAAGGGAAGAAGGACGCTTCGCTGTTAGACGGCATCCCGTACACGCTGCCAGCAGTGATGCAGGGATTTCAGTTGACGCGGCGCGCCTCGCGCATCGGGTTTGACTGGGACAACGTGGAAGGCGTGATTGAGAAGCTGCAAGAAGAACTGGCGGAATTGAAAAAGGCGCGAGAGGAACAGTCCGCGCAGCAAGTAGAAGAAGAGGTAGGAGACGTGCTCTTCGCGGCGGTGAACCTGGCGCGCTTCCTGAAAGTGGATCCGGAGATTGTGCTGAAGCGCACCAATGCCAAGTTCACCTCGCGGTTCCGGGAGATGGAGCGCGTTGCGCGAGACTCCGGCCGCGCGCTGGCTGATGTTCCGCGCGAAGAGATGGAATCGCTGTGGGAACGCGCCAAGGGTGCGGAGCGGCAAGCCATTGCCGCGGCGCGGGCACGGAAGGCGGCGGGCAAACGATGAACGGCCGAGTCGTGGTGCGGCGTTGCGAGGGGCTGGAGGAGTACCGCGCCTGCGTGACCCTGCAGAAAGAGATCTGGGCAGAGGCCGATCTGGAGATCGTGCCCGATACGGTCTTCGTGGTTGCCGAACACACCGGCGGACAAATTCTCGGGGCGTTTGACGGCCAGCGATTGGTCGGCTTCACGCTGGCGATGCCAGGGCTGCGGAATGGAGGAGCCTACCTGCATTCGCACATGACCGGAGTGCTTGCCGACTACCGCGATCGGGGCGTGGGGCGGATGCTGAAGCTGTTCCAAA
>Ga0209579_10001388_pt1 | contig 20186 bp, 25 predicted proteins | sample Coa_R1_2_FD_187152 | JGI IMG/M metagenome (GOLD analysis project Ga0209579, IMG submission 187152) | Surface soil microbial communities from Centralia Pennsylvania, which are recovering from an underground coalmine fire - Coalmine... | ecosystem: Environmental > Terrestrial > Soil >... | reverse complement strand
AGACGGTATGCGTCGCAAATGGATGCGGGTGCGCGAGGGTCGTTCTTGCTTCCTGCAAAATGGCCCTTATTGCTTTCAGGCTAACCCCAGCCTGCACAAACTGAGCAATGAACCTCAACTCCATTAGATTTGCGAAGCTGACAGCGGTTTTACCGTCAACGCGACCAAGTTGATTATCAATGATGGGGTCTTGCTTGCCCGTGTGGCCCTCGACCCAGACACGCACAGTGGCGTGACCGGCACCGACTAAATCGGCGGCCTCTGGGATTGTGTAGATGCCAGCTTCCATCAAGTCTGGCCGCGCCATACGCTTCCTCACACGCGACTTGCCGACGAGTGCCGGTAGGTGAGCCGCTTCCGAACTATACGCCGCAAAGCTTTCGCTGTCCGGGTAGGCGTTCGTGCAGCATCGAGACGGGGTGGGTCCTTTGTCCGGTTTTTCTATTTTGGAATTGGGTGTCAGGCAGGATCGGGAGCGACGGCAGTACTACGGGGGCATTGCATTTGCGGGGAAGGCCGGGCGATGTCGATGCTACCCCGCACTTCGCTAGGGGTGGGAACCGTCCTGATAGATGGCTTGGGGGCAGGGGTGGACAGAGATTTATGAGCCTTATCGCCGTTCGCCCCGCTCGTCCGCCTTCGGCGGCAAGGTCCCGTTAATCTGAATTTTTGACCTAAATTCCAATTAACCGCCACGCGCAACAAGCGGCAAACTTTAACCATCTAAGTCGCTGATCCGGCTCGCGTGACGGTCAGCCGTCACCGCTGAACACGTTAACAGCGGAGCGCGAAACGGGCCGCCGAGCGGTGATTAACTGGTCAGTGACCTAAAAAATTCAGGTTAAGGGGCGTTGGGGGTGGGTGGTGAACAAACGTGGCAAAGAATTATGGTTAACAGGCCCTCCGTGGCCGATTTCGCCGGGATCGACGAGGCCGTCGTGACCTGAGAAGTCCGAATTTATAGCCATCACTCGGCTTGCGGCACTGTTGGGGCTGTTGGACCTTGTTGGACCTTCACAAAACCGGGGTCCAACAGCGCAAAGCATTGATTATATTCTATTATCTCTATTTTGTTGGAGTGTTGGAGTAATATGGAGATTATTTGAGTGAAGCTAGAGAGAGAAAGTCAAAACAGGGTCCAACGTCCAACAGGTCCAATTTGCGAAGCATCGCGTTACTCAAGACCAAGGTCCTTCATAAGCGTGTCCTCGGGATCAGCCTCGGGTTTCGCTGCCTTGCCGTCGTCGAAGTCGGGTTGCGTCCACGGTTCGGGCGACTCGTCGAAGTCGTCTGCCGCCGTCGCCGGGCTTTCGACATCGACATCCGCCAACGCACGCTCCGCCAAGTAGACGGCTGGCACGTCCAGATTACCCAACGCCGCACGCCCTGACGCCCCTTTGGCAATCCGGGACTTCACTTCGACGCCAAGGTCGTTAAGTGCCCACAAGCTGACAACCGTTGTCTTACCTTGCGGATGGAGCTTCACACGATGCGAATCAATCGCCACACCATCCAAGTGCCGCTTAAGCCACTTCATCACTAGGGATTCGACGTTGCGGGTTGCGTTGTCGCGCATGACATCATCCGGGATGCGGGCAATGATGTCCTCACGCACGTTGATGATCGTCCGGGTGAATGGATAGTTTTCGCGCTGCTCATTAAGCCAACGGTCTAGCGGTGATCGACCAAGGCCAATCATTGCCGCCTTCGCCCCGGTCATGGTGGCATCGCCGCGCTTGAAGTGGCGAACGTCGCGAGTCTTAAGCTGATACGCAATCGCGCCAATGACCTTAAAAGCCTCGGGGTCGCCCTCGTCGGCTGCGTTTAGGACATCCATCAGGCCGAACATGCCATCGGCTTTCGCCGCGTCTCTCTCGGCTGGCGTGATGGTGGTTTCAGCGATCACATAGCGGCGGTCACCTTCATCAATTGGCAACGCGTCGGGATGGTTCGTTGTCGCGATTCCCGCAAGGTAGGAATCGACTTTATAAGCGTTGATGTGTTTCAGGTTCACTTCAAAGCGCGGCTCGGTGATAATCTCTTGCATCCTATTGAGAGTATCCTTGCGGCCAGCCTGATAAAGCTCCTCGATAATCATCAGCTTGCAGTTTGCCGCCCATGCGTTGAAGTCGCCGGTTAGGCTGCTGTTCTTTGGTCGCTGCGAATTCTGCTTCCCCATGATGTGCTCGAACAACCGCACGATCATGGATTTGCCGGTTCCGGTCGTCTCGCCGACAATGACAAGCGCAACGCCGGGCTTAGCGGTCAAGTTCTGATAGGTCCACGCCATCCAATCAAGCACGAGATTTCGGGTCTCGTCATCGGCGAACAACCAAAGCAGATGCGAGTCCCATAGCTCGGTATCACCCTTGATAGGGATCACGGGCGACGGTCGCCATGTGTTGTAATCGTCGCCGTCGAATTCGCCGCGTCCCGGAATGAACTTGATCCGCTTGAACTTCCGCAACGGTGTGTTGCTTATGCCGAACAACTCACTTGCGAGTGACGACTCGCGCCTCGAAGCGTATGAATTAAACTCGCTATTGAATTGGCGCGTATTCCATCCGCTATCCCATGGCGCAAGTCGATCAAGGAACCGTTCGGTGCCAGTGATCCACACATAGCGGCGGCACACGTCATAGACATTGCGCGGCGGGCCGGTCATGAGCTTGCCGAGCGGCGGCAACCTAAATCGAGAGTCACGTTCAACGAGGGTAAGCGGATCGACCGCTTCAACGTCAGTGATCGGCTGTTCATCCGGTTCAATCATCACGCACCTGTAGCACTCTGCAACTCGTCATGGCTTAGGAAGGCCGGGAATTGCTGGTAGATCGACAGTGCATCCTTGGCACTAGTCAAACTCACTTCGGCCTGTACTTGTTCACTCAAGCTATTGCCGCGCCGCGCCCGTTCAAGACTGCGCTCCGCCATCCGAACTTTCCGCCGCAAAGTGTTAACGATTGCTCGTCGATCCGGGTCGCGGAATTTGTGATGTGGCGGAATCGCCCAAACGTTTTTCCAACGCTTCGACCACGGCGATGTCAGTGCATCGCTATAGGCGGCACGCAAAGCGTTAAGCTTGTGCCATAGCTCGGGGATGTCGATGTCGCGGAGGAGCGCATGGTGCGCGTCGTCAAGCATCGCGCCAAGCGGCTTGAAAATGGTTTCTGCGCTCTTTATCTGGTTAATGTCTGCCATGGTTCGGTGCCTTCAACACCGGCCTTTTACCGAAAGCCGCCTTTGCCGGGCGGCTTTCGCGCATTTGGGCCACTCTCTATTTAGGTTGCGGTTTCAAGCTTGGTAGTCCTTACGCGCCGTTGATGTAGAAGTCCCCGAAGCTCGCCGGGATTCGCTGCGATATTTTGTTGATGCGGAGCTTTTCGGTTGATGGTGATCGACCAGCTTGAGCGTCATTCTTTTCCTTCACGCACAACACGCAACGGCTATCCGTCACATATCGCTCGGCACTGTCGTGGCGAACACACGGCTTGCCAATGAACGTCTTAGCTCCCCGCGTCCGTGCCTCTCGCCGGTTACTCTCGGCACGCTCATTAAGAATGCGCTGGCGTAGCTCGTCCGTCTTGGCCTTCGCTGCTGCGCGTTCTGCTGCGCGCTGATCCTGCCAATGCGAAACGCCTACAGGATCACGCGCACCTTGCTCTAGCGGTGCCGCTGCCATCCTCGGCTCTACCGGCTTCCGTGGCCTGCCGACGCCATAGTGATTAGAGCGCAACAAGCTGGCGCGAATCTTCGCCTTCGATTCGGCGGACATCTTAAAACCTACTGGCCGTCCGGTCATTGTCTTGACTCCACGAATTCGGCGTGTAGCCGAGCGATGTAATCGGACTTCACTTCGATACGTCGGCGGATTTTTGCGAGCGTTTCGATATTGGTCGCACTCGCCAACTTGTCGCGAAGCTTGCCCAAGAGCTTCGTGTGATGGTCGATCATGGCGACAGGTGTTGCCGGGATGCGCTTGCGGCGTTTTCTCACTGTGGAGCCACGCGGGGCCTTGTCAACGATACGACCGAACTTGCGCGGCCTTCGCGGATGATCGCCCATGCCGAATGCCGCGTGACGCGAGAATTCACTAAGGCCGTTGCCCGCATAGCCGGGATCAGCCAATTCGATTTCAGGTCCGCCCGTGCCGAGCTTGTTTCTGTTTCCGTGGCGCATGACACATCTATCCGTTACCGCACGTTACCGGGTGCATGAGCGGGTCCCCCGCCGGGCGGCGGGTCGAAGTCGCCACGGCCTGACCTGTCCAACAAATGCGACGGGGCAGGACGAGCATAAGATGGCCGTGGCGGGGCTGGCGCGGGCTGTGGGGGCCGTTGGAATGGCGGGGCTGCGTTGGGCTTGGCAATCTCACCCTGATCGTCGGGAGCGTCCCTATTGAGGGGTGCCGCTATCGTGAGAATGGTTCGGCGGCCATTGGCATCAAGCGGCACGGCAGACGCACCCAACACCTTGCGCCGCTCCTCGGGCGACATCGCTGCCAACTCTTTGAGGCGTGCCACGTTGGGCGGAGCTTCGCCGGGCAAGCGTCGCAGTGCCGGGGTGACGGCGACTTGGCCTTGAATGTTAACGTCGTGAATCTCGCGTTGAATGTAACGCTTATCTTGTTCCAGAACTTTGACGCGAACTTGTGCCGGGAGTTGGGTCCGCCGCGTTAGCGGAATCGGCTTGTTCGTCTTTGGGTCGATCAACAGACGCTTACGCTTCACTTCGCCGGGTGTGCAACCTGTAATCAGTTGAACAAAGTCGTCATCTTGCCCGATAAATTCCGGGTCCTCTTGGTAGACTGGCCGCTGATCGGGGCCGAGCACTGGCTCCTCGATACCGTTCAAAGCTTGGTCGCGGATCGTCGCTTCGTAAGTGATGATATTTTCGAGCCGAGCACGGCCCGCATGGTTGTGCCACCAGTCCCAAGTATTTCTCCATTCCAGAAAGAACGGCGACGAGCGGTCGTTATCACCCAACGCCTTGACCGATTGCGCACGCCAGCGGAAGGCCAAATCCTCACTAGCCCCAATACTTCCCATGACGGCTTTCCACGTCGGACGCGTGACGAGCCGGTCGAGAATTTTGGTTAGGTTCTCTGTAGTCAAGTGAGCCATAGAAAAATTGCCTTATCCAGATTCGCCATATCAGTCGCCACATGATCCTAGTGCCTCTCTAAGCACCGCATGGCCGTCGTTTGGATCGTGTTGGCCGCCGTCGCCAGTGACCGCGCCCCATGCGGCCTTGGCTCCCGGCAACACTTTGCCGCGCTTGTGAGTGGTCGCGTAAATCTCTGACTTGATACGATCCAAGTCCGGTTGCTGTTCAATCTGATTCGACTTACGCATGACCTTACCCCTGCGATGGCACCTTGAAGCCGAAACGTGCCGCTTGCTGCATTGAGAATGCGCCACGGTTCGGACCATTGCGCATGTGCTTCTGTACGAATCTCGCCGCGCCGCTGTGCGGTGCGCCGCGTGCCGCTCGATTGGCGGCCTCACTGGCAAGGTGATTGCGAACCTCACGCTGTTGCCGCTCGGCATTCGACAGAGGTTCGCCCTGTTCCTGCCAAGCAATCGTCGCCTTAGCGAGCTTGTCGCGGGCTACGTGGCAATTCTCTTGCGCGACTTTCACAGCGATGCGGGCATTGTCGAGACGAGTCCTCGAAGCGTCTACTGCGTGCTGCGCTTGTTCTCGGCTGATCCGGGCCTCGGGTTCAACCTCGGTTACTACAGGCTCGGGCTGTGGCGTCGGCAGTGCCAGCGGGTCCGCTGGTGCAAGACCCATTTCATGAAGTGCCGCCGCAAGCTCGGCATCGGCTTCCGGGTCCATCATTCCAAAGAAGTCGCCGGGCAGTTTGTCGCTCACGTTGCCGATAACTAGAGCGTCGCCAAGTGCGGCGCATTCACCGATGGCACGCTTAAGCATGGCATCGCGTTCGAGGTTTCCGCTGCTCATGTTGTTTTCCTTTTCAAGATTGGGTCGATACCTTCCGCGTCGCAGCGGAGAAAATAATCGGCCATGGTGCCATCGCACTCTTGGGCGACGATCCGGGCGCGGCGATAGAATTCGGTGGCCTTCGCGTCATAGATTTTGATTAGCTCCCACGCCTCGCCGAGAGTGACGGGTGCGCCGAACCATTCCGCAAACTCCGCCGCGTTCGTCCATGGATCGTCCTCGGGACCGTCAAGCCACAACAGCGGCGGCTCGGGTGGTCCCTGCGTTATGAATTCGAGCAACTCGCCTTCGATCACGTTCGCAGCACGACCCGGCACGGCCATCGTTGGCCGATTGGGTGTCTCGCCGTCGTCTACCGTTCCGAAATACTCGTCCATCGTGATCGCTCTTTGTTTGTTCGGCCCGGAAGCATCTGGCAGAGAATACTTCCGGGCCGGGAGGGGCCGGGGCGAAACGTGCTGCGAAACTCCCCGGCTTTCTGGATTAGTGGCCCGATGTGTTATCCCCCGCTACCGAATCAAGCCGCGTGCGCGCATGGTGTCTCTTGGTCCCCCGCCGAAATTTTCTTTCCATAGCTCATGCGGTGTCTGTTGCGGGTAGTGAGCGTCATAGTATTCGGTGGTCACGCTCACGGCCTCCAACGCCGACTTAACTGCCTCGTTGGCATCGACGAGCTTTTGATCGGCTTGGGCGTTGGCCTCGAATGCAGCGCGCACGGCGGTGTAGCGAGCGGCCATCGACGGCGGCAACGTGCTCACGTCGATTTCGATCAACTCGCCGTCAGAATTGAAAATCTGTGGGATCGTGTCCATCGGGGACTCCTACTTTCACTCGAAGGGGATCAAACGGTAGTTCAATGGTGCGTCTTACGTTGTGCAGAGCGTGGCTCACTGTGTCGTCATCCATGAAGTCGGCGACGTGCCGATTAATGAGACCGAAAAGCGCATACTCCTCGAAGATACGTTGATCGGTCTCATAGACTTCGCCGTTGGCGTCCATCCGCAGGCCGGGCGTTGCTGTGCCCTCATACGCTAGAAACCAGCCGAGTTTTTCCAGCGGCGTTTTTCTCCTCCTCATGGCTTCCGTACCGGCTGCGATACGGGTGCGCCGGTTGTCGCGGGCACCTTGTCGCCTTCGTTGTTCCGTGACCGCATGCCGAACGAGGTAGCAATCGGCGACGCGTCAACCTCTCGCGTCTGCGGTGCTTGAAGCTCTACGCGTGACGCCCTACCGCGTGCCGTGCCGCCTTCAATAATACTCTGTAGAAGATCGCCCGCGTCACCTTCCGCCGCCTTGCTCTTGAGATTGTCGGCAAGCTTCGATGTGGACTTCTGGCCGGGGTCCACGCTGGAACGTCCGGTGAAGTGATTGGTCCCATAGCCGGGGGTGAAAACCTTTTCATCCATGCTCGGGTTTGCGTAGCGCACTGGCGCGGGAGTCGGTCCCGGTGCGCCCGTGCTCTTTGGTCGTTTTCCTGCTTGATGTGCCATGATGGTCACCTTTCGTTGGTTTGTTTGATAGGTCATGTGACGGCTACCTGTTACCGTGCCTTCACTCGAATGCGGGGCTTAGGTCCGCCGCTAATGAGTGTCGAATTCGCCGGGTTGAGCTTGCCGGGCTGAATGATCGGCCCGAGCAAATGCGCGCCCGGTGGATTGTCGAGACGGTGATAGCTAGACTCGTCAGCGCGGATATTCAGTGCCCGGCGTTCCTCTTTGGCACTCATGGGCCGCTCGGTGCCGAGCGATACCGCGCCAGCGTGGCGCGCTACGGGCTTGGATCGTGCGACGGTTCCGTGGCCCGGCACGTTACGCGTTACTTGCGACGGCGAAACCGCTTGATGATCGCCCGTCCCGCTCGCTGCATTCGAGCCGCTTGTGAAACGGCCCCTAGCATCATGAAAATCATTAGCCATGACATGCCCCCTTATTTCCTTCCGTGCGCTGCACGCGTCGCCGCGTCGGCGTTACTAAAAGCCTCGTCGAGAATCGCAGAACCCAAGGCGGCTAGATCGTGATCGCCTTTCGCACCGCGAGACATTCCGAAGCTCGGGGGGACCGGCTTCAAATTCTTACCGGCGGGAGCCTTCGCCAGCGGGTGACCTGATTGAACGCCGCCGTTCCCAAATCCGGGCTGTGCAGTGACACAACCGGGGACCACGACTTGACCGCTAAGCGAGTCAAGCGCGCTGGCCGCGTGTCCGCCGCCCGTGATCGCCTTGCCGTTCGTTACGCGAACCATGCCACCATGCACGGGAGTAATTTGCGTGTGCTTAGGCTTGCCGCCGACTCGCGGATCAATCGGGCCTGCGTTCTTACGATCCGTGCGCACCGCTTGCTCTGCACCTTTCGCGGCGTTCCTGTCGTGTTCAATCTGCCGTCCCGTGTTGTGGTTGATGTGCGAGACAGTCATTGGCGGCGTGACCGGCACTTGACGGTGTTTCCCGTCGTGGCCCGGTTGAAAAATACTTGGCTTCGTTCCCATCACTTCCCCCTGTTAGTTTTCTTTGGTGCGAGCCATGCGGGCGCACCGTTCTTTGTTCCGAGCTTCGATCCGAGCACGCCATGAAAGCGGGCTGCGGTGCTGCTAGTGGCCGATGGCCCTACGTGCCCGCGATAATTTCCCGCCGGGTCGTAGACGCCAACGCGTCCCGCCGGAATCGCTGGCGCACCTTGGGCGGTGCCTTCTGATACGTCGGCGGCTGTTAGGTTGCTGTCACGGCTATCCGTTCTGTACTTAGCCATGGCCCACTGGAGAAAAATGTGCGTCCAAATCATTGCGGAGCGGCGTGTCGGGCAACGTGATCCCCGCCGACTTCGCGAGACTGATTGCGAGCTTGCGGGTCTTAGGGTCCTTATAAAGTCGGCCTTGTTCGGTGAGGCTAAAGTGTTCGCCCTTCTTGAACGGATTTGTAGAAGCCGCCTTCGACAGTGCGGCTTGCTCCGCTGCGGCCTTGTCGGCAGCACTGTCGCCGTTAGCATCGTCAGTGAGACCGGGTGCGAGCTTCATCGCCTCGTCGAATCCGAGGGTCGAAATAAGCATCTTCATTTTATCTTCACGCGTTGCCATCGGGGACTCTCCTCTGCTTTCGTTTTGTTGCTCGCGGAAACTTGCGCAGCCATTCGACGAGACTGACGACAGGAATTCGGATACGCCGGGCAGGAAGCTCGAAGGCTTCGAGCGCGCCAGCGTCAATCGCTTCGCGGATAATGCGGCCTTCACGATCCAAGCCGAGCGCGTCGGACGCGGCGCGAATCGAAAGAGCGACAGGGAAAAGCGAACGCGCACGCGGCACGAGCGACTCCTATATCCAGATCGGACGTTTGATCGTCAGGGGGACTTGCCGGGTGCGCGGTGCCTTTTAGGGCTGGCCGCGATGTCGGCGAAGGGTGATTGCTACTGCGGAAATTAACCTTCCGCAACCCGGCTTTATGTACTGGCGGTGTTCTACCCTTAGTACCTGATCCATATAAGGAACCGGGCTATTTTCAGGGGTGCCGCGAAGTCACGACCTTTTCGGCGCGGGGATTTCTGTGGCTAGATTCATTCCCCTTTTCCAGTTGCGCGGCGATAGGTGCGCGCGGGAAATGCCCGTGTGAGCTTGGCTGAATACTGCACTGTCAAGCCGCGCGTGCCGGTAGTGATGGAAGCTATTCAGATGCAACGTCCGGGAAGTCGCTGCGCGCATTGCCCGATCTAGCTTCACAATTAAGGGCCGTGGTATGCTGGCAAACAAGTTCGGCAGCATGCCTTACGCCGTAAGGGGTTGGTGTCGAAGTGTCCAACAAGTGTCAAACAAGTGTTTGGGCGGGAATCTTCACTAAGGCCGATGAAATAACGACTTTCGCGGGCGTAGTTCAGTGGTAGAACATCAGCTTCCCAAGCTGAGTGTCGTGGGTTCGATTCCCATCGCCCGCTCCAATCTTTGCGCCTTCGGCGCTTCGGTTGGCGAACCAATAGTGAGCGCGAAAGGTCGTCTGCCGAAATTTCAGCGAGGGCGGGCGGAGCAAACAAAAGTTAGGGAGCGTCAAATGCCAGTCACCAAGATCAACGGCGTCAACATCAATTGGCAGGTCATCGGCGACCGCGGCCCGTGGGTCATGGCGACCACTGGCGGCCGCCGCGGCCACGACGAATTCATTCCGATGGCGCAGAAGATCGCCCGGCACGGCTTTCGCGTCATGCTGCACGACCGCCGCAATACCGGAGCTTCCGATCTGTGGATCGAAGGCGACGAGGGCGAAGAGGCGCCGTGGCTTGGCGACATGCACGAATTGATGCGGCAGAACGATGCGCTGCCGGCGTTCTTCTGCGGCTCGTCGGCCGGCGCCCGCACCTCGATCCGGTTCTATCTGAAATATCCGCAAGCGGTGCGCGGGCTATTGCTGCTGCGCGTCACCGGCGGTGCGTTTGCCGCGGGCCGCCTGCCGGAAAATTACTACGGCCAGTTCATCAAGGCCGCCAGGGAAGGCGGCATGGCCAAGGTCTGCGACATGGACGCATGGAAGGAGCGGTTCAAGGAGAATCCGCGCGGCCGCGACTACCTCGCTAGGCTGCCGGCCGAGAAGTTCATCGCGGTGTTCACCCGCTGGAAGGAGATATTCGAGGCTGGCGGCAAGCACCCGGTCATGGGCGTGACCGAGCAGGAACTGCGCTCGATCAAGGTGCCGGTGATGATCATTCCGGGCAACGACCAGACCCATTCCAGCGCCAGCGCCGCCGTGGCGCATAAATTGATTCCGGGCAGCGAGGTCCATCAGCTGCCGATCACCGACCAGGAGGTGCCGCTGATCCCGTTCCCGGATTGGGGCGCCTACGAAGCGGAAATCGCCGATGTCTTCGTCCGCTTCATGCAGCGCACAATTGCCGCGGAGAAAACCGCGGCCTGAAGCGTGTTGTCGCCTGACGCAGTTGCAGCACAAGCCGCGTCCAGGTGGAAGCTACGCCGCAGCGGCCGGGCTTCCGGCTAGTCCGCTGTTGTTGCTAAATTTTTCTCTTTGCCCCTCGGCGGTGCCCGGGCTATCTTCGCGCCAAGAGCCTCGAATGGCTCGCGTCGGGATGGAAGCAGGCGGGGACGGGCAACAATGGATCAGCAAGGCGAGAAACGGTCGTGTTGGAGCTGGTGGTACCTGCTCCTCCTGGTGCAATTCGTGTTTTTGCTCTGGGTGCCGTCCTACAACAAGCTTGAGCCGGTGCTGGCAGGCCTGCCGTTCTTTTATTGGTACCAGCTGCTGTGGGTTTTCATCAGCGCAATTCTCACCGCGATCGTCTACTTCGCGACCGCTGAATAGTCCGGACGCGTGCCGGCGAATGCGCCTCGCGCCAATGCGGGGCCTGCACATAGCGCGAATGAGAAAATTGGGGGAATGCCGTGGCTGACGTAAATTGGACCGCTCTCATCATTTTCGTGCTGCTGTTCGCGGCCATAACCTGGATGGGCTTTGCCGCCTCGCGCTGGCGCGCCGGCGATCTCGATCTCCTGCACGAATGGGGCCTTGGCGGCCGGCGCTTCGGCACGCTGATCACCTGGTTCCTGGTCGGCGGCGACGTCTACACCGCCTATACGTTCATCGCCGTTCCGGCGCTGGCTTTCGGCGCGGGCGCCATTGCTTTCTTCGCCGTTCCCTACGCGATCCTGATCTATCCGATCCTGTTCCTGTTCTTTCCGCGACTCTGGTACGTCTGTCACAAGCGCCACTACATCACCGCGGGCGATTTCGTGCGCGGCCGCTACGGCAATCGCTGGCTCGCGCTCGCCATCACCGTCACCGGCATTGTCGCGACCATGCCTTATATCGCCTTGCAACTGGTCGGCTTGCAGGTCGTCATCGGCGCGATGGGCGTCGGCGGCTCCGGCCTCGCCGCCGACCTGCCGCTGGTCATCGCGTTCATTATTCTCGCGGCCTTCACCTATTCGAGCGGGCTGCGCGCCCCGGCCACAATTGCCATCGTCAAGGACATTTTGATCTATGTCACCGCCTTCGTCGCCGTGGTTGCGATCCCGATCCAGATGGGCGGCTTCGGCAATATCTTTGCGAAAGTGCCGCCGGCCAAGGTGCTGCTCGCGGTTCCCGGCGCCAACACAACGGGCGCTTACGGCGTCTATGCGACGCTGGTGCTGGGCTCGGCGCTGGCTTTGTTCCTCTACCCGCACTCCATCACCGGCATCCTGAGCGCGTCGAGCGGCCGTGCCGTGCGCCGCAACGCCGCGCTCTTGCCCGGCTACACCTTCATGCTCGGCCTGCTCGCCCTGATGGGCTTCTTCGCCATTGCCACCGGCGTCGCCACGCTTCCGGAATTCGCCGCCGGCTTCAAGCAATTCGGCAACAGCTTCGCGGTGCCGGCGCTGTTCCTGCACAGCTTCCCGTCGTGGTTCGTCGGCATCGCCTTTGCGGCAGTCGGAATCGGCGCGCTGGTGCCGGCGGCGATCATGTCGATCGCCGCGGCCAATCTTTACACCCGGAACATCCACAGGGAGTTCATCAATAAAAATCCGACCGACAAGCAGGAATCGCAGATGGCGAAGTGGGTGTCGCTGATCGTCAAGCTCGGCGCGCTGGTCTTCATCATCTTCGTGCCGACCCAGTACGCCATTCAGCTTCAGCTTCTCGGCGGCATCTGGGTCATCCAGACGGTGCCGGCGATGATGTTCGGCGTCTATACGCGCTGGTTCAACGACTGGGCGCTGCTGATCGGCTGGGCTGTCGGCACCGTGCTGGGCACCGCGATGGCCGTATCGGTGAACTACGCCGCGGCCTATCCGCTCGCGTTCGGCGGCATGACGTTCCCCGGCTACACGGCTTTCTACACCGTGATCGTCAACCTCGTCATCGCGGCTGTGTTGACGCCGGTGTTCAACGCCATGGGCGGCAAGCGGCTCGACGAGACCGTGGCCTCGGATTACGTCGCGTAACATCCGCGGCACTTCAAAACAATAAAACGGCCGGGGCCGAAGGACCCCGGCCGTTTTCGTTGCCGGCGATCGAGAGACGTTCGTTGTTCTAGAAATACTTGCGTTGCTCTAGAAATATTTGCGCAGATCCGCCGCCGCGTCCTCGGGCTTGCGTTGCGTCACATCGAACGGCGCGACGAAATGACCGTCCTTGTCCATCAGATAGACCATCGCGGTGTGATCCATGGTGTAGTCGCCGTCCTTGAGCGGAACTTTCTTGGCATAGACCCGATAGGCCTTGATCGCCGCGTCGATCGAGGTCTGGTCGCCGGTGAGCCCGTGCAGATGCGGGTCGAAATTCGACAGATAGTCCTTCATCACCGCCGGCGTGTCGCGCTCCGGATCGACGGTGATGAACACCGCGCCGGTGCGATCGGCGTCGGGCCCGAGCTTGCGCAGCACCTGCGACAGATCGAACAGGGTGGTCGGGCAGATGTCGGGGCAATGGGTGAAGCCGAAGAACACCAGGAACGGTCGGCCCTTCATGTCCCGGTCGGTGAACGGTTTGCCGCTCTGGTCCTCGAGGCGAAACGGCCCGCCAACGCTCGCCACCGCCGAGCCGATCGGCGAGGAGACGCGCCCGGTGACAAACAGGATGGCGCCGAAAAACAGCACGAGCCCGCCGAGAAACGCGGCCAATACCATCACAATGCGGGACGTCTTCTCGTTCACCAGCGAACTCCGGTCAGCCGAAACAGGCAACGAAGCCGGCGCGGATCGTTTCAAAAAAAACCGTGGTTCCGTAATGCGCCCACAGCAAGGCCGTGGCCGCGAGCACGGCGCCGGCCGCGGCGGCGGCAGCCAGCATCGGCCGTAACGTCAGGTGTGGAGCGGCAGTTTCGGGCATCGGCAATATCCGGCTGCCCCGTACATAAGCTGGAACCCGGCGGGCGACAACCAGCCGACGCCGCCGTCCTGCCGGCTCACTGGCATGTATGATAGAGCGCCGCCAATTCGCGGCCGCGAAGCTCGATCAGATGCGGCGTCAGGCCGCCGTGGCGCTGAATCCAGCCGCGGATTTCGGCGGGGTAAAGCCGCATCACCAGCGCACTGCCTTCGCGGGTCGGCACCAGCGAGCGCGATGCGTCATCGTAGTACGAGGCGGCATGGAACCCGAGCATGGCGCGCTTCGTCACGCAGATGTGGTCGGGCGGGATGATGCCGGTCAGCAATGTGCACGCCGAAAGGCACGGCCCATCGATGACAACGTGCTCGCCGAAATCGCGCGCCTGATCGAACTTGCGGATGTAAAGCGCGACCTCGCCGCCGGGGTCGCTGACGATGCGCATCTCTGCGCGAGCCGCCGACGGTGAAATAAAGGAGGACGCCATAAAACCTAGGAGTGCCGACGCGAGCGCGCCGGCCAGAGCTGCCTGCCATTTCATGACGTGACCCCTTTCCCCTGCGACCGCCCCTTAGGTGTTACAGCATTATGGCAAGAGTTCGGGGAATTCCAACGATAATCGCGATGCACCTGCTGCCTGTTTATTTTGCTGATGCCGGTTCCCGGTTCCAGCGGCGCGAACAGCCGAAAACGGTGCTATAACGGAGCCACCGATCAGTGGAACGCCGACAGGAGCCGACTATGGCGGGGGATTTCGAGGACCATTGCTGGCGAGACGTCGTCGACGCCGACACGATCGAGATTTATCAGGCCTATCGGCGCAAGACTTTTGTCGGCGACAATCCCGCCGTGCTCGCTATCGACCTGTACAACAAGGCTTATCGGGGCGGCAACCGGCCGGTGCGCGAGGTGGATCGCGAGTTTTCCGGCTCCTGCGGCGAGCATGCCTGGAAAGCGTTGCCGCCGACCCAAAGACTCCTTGCCGCGGCGCGCCGCGCCGGCGTGCCGGTCATCTACACCACGCGTCACGTCGACACCGGCGGCGTGCAGTCGACCAATCGCAATATCGTGCGCGAGCGCGACGACATTTACGACATCAAGGCCGAAGTGGCGCCGCAGCCGGACGAGCTCGTGATCTACAAGGAACGCGCTTCCGGGTTCTTCGGCACGCCGCTGATCGCGCACCTGCAAATGCTGCGCATCAATTCGCTGATCATCTGCGGCGAGAGCACGTCGGGCTGCGTACGCGCCTCGACCGTCGATGCGTTCTCCTACGGGTTCCATAACGTCGTGGTCGAGGAATGCACCTACGACCGCTCGATCCTGAGCCACAAGGTCAATTTGTTCGACCTGCACCACAAATACGCCGACGTGCTGCATGTCGACGACGTGCTGGCCCATCTCGACGGGCTCGCCGCCACGCGCAAGGTGGCGTGAGGATTTGTCGTCCCCGTCGCCCTCTATTCGAGGGCTATTCGGCTTTTATGTTGGCATCGTGAATGATCTTGCCGTATTTCGCCATTTCGCTGGCGATGTATTGGGCGAACTCGTCCGACGTCGAGCCGATCGACTCGAAGCCGAGCGTGGACAGGCGCGCCTTGACGTCCGGCTTTGCCAGTACGTCCGCCACACTTGATTGCAGCTTCGCGGTGATTGCCGGCGGCAGATCCTTGGGCCCCCAGAGGCCGTACCACGACACGAATTCAAATCCCGGCAATCCGGATTCCTCGACCGTCGGAATGTCCGGCGCCGCGGGTTGGCGCTTGAGGCTGGTGATGGCGAGCGCCTTGATGCGTCCGGCCTGTGCCTGCGGCAGCGACGACAGCATCGGATCGGCGAGAAGTTGTATCTGCCCGCTCATCAGGTCGGTCAACGCCGGCCCGGTGCCCTTGTAGGCGACCACCAAAGTGTCGACGTTCGCCTCGCGCTTTAACAGCTCGATGACGAGGTGGCTCGCAGAGCCGACACTCGTGGTGCCGAACGTGTATTTCTGCGGGTCCTTGCGGACGAGGTCGAAAAAATCCTTGAGGTTGTTCGCCGGCACGCTCGGCGTCGTGCTGACGATCAGCGGTCCCTTGGCGATCAACGTGACCGGCGTGAAATCCTTCACCACGTCGAACGGGACATTCTTGTAGAGGAACGGATTGACGACGTGCAGCGAGGCCGTCACCAGCAGCGTGTAGCCGTCCGGGTCGGCCTTGGCGACGACATTGGCGCCGACATTCCCAGACGCGCCGCCGGCGCGGTTCTCGACAATGAAATGCGGTCCGACCGTCTGATTGAGCTGATCGACGATGATGCGCGCCACACCGTCGACCGATCCACCGGGCGGGAACGGCACGATGACTGTCACGGTGCGGGTCGGAAAGTCCTGCGCCGATGCAAGGCCGGGCGCCAATGAAAGAACAAGCGCCAGAGCGAAGAGCTTGATGCGTCTCATTGAAACTCCGATTCATCGCTCCGGAATGACGAGCCTAAAACGCGCCCGGATAGCCGCCGCCGTCGATCAGCAGGCTCTGGCCGGTAATGTAACCCGCATGCACCGAGCAAAGAAACGCGCAAAAGGCACCGAGCTCGGCGAGTTCGCCGTAGCGCTTGGCCGTGCTGGCCTCGGCGCGTTCGCGGAACAGCTGAACGAAGGTCTTGCCGGTGCCTTCGAGCATGCCGCGAATGTGTCGGTGCTGGGCGTCGCTGTCGAAGAGGCCCGGCAGCAGATTGTTGATGGTCACGTTGTATGCGGCGGTCTGTCGCGCGAGACCGGCGGCGAAGCCGACCAGGCCGGCGCGTGCGCCGTTCGAGAGGCCGAGCTCGCCCTGCGGGATTTTCACGCTGCGCGATACGATGTTGACGATGCGGCCGAAACGGCGCGCCATCATGCCGTCCACGGTGAGCCGCATCATCTCGATCGGGCCGAGCATCATGTCGTCGAGCGCGGCGATCCAATCGTCACGGGTCCAGTCGCGAAAGTCGCCGGGCAATGGACCCTGCGAATTGTTGATCAGGATATCGGGCCGGGGGCAGGCGGCGAGTGCCGCGGCGCGGCCTGCCGGCGTGGTCAGGTCGCCGGCAACCGCTGCGACCTTGACACCGGTCGCCTGCGCGATTTCGGCGCCGCTGCGTTCGAGTACGTCGCGGGTCCGCGCCACGATGACGAGATCGACGCCGGCCTCTCCCAGCGCCAGCGCGCAGGCTTTGCCGAGGCCGCGGCTCGCGCCGCACACCAGCGCGGTCTTGCCGGCGATGCCGAGGTCCAAGTCACTCCACTCCGCTCATTCCCGCGCAGGCGGATTCCAGCTACCGCTCGCCTCACTTGGGTCCCCGCCTCCGCGGGGACGAGCGGAAGGAAAATCAGGCCGCGACGGCCGACAGGGGCTTGAGCTTGTAGCCGTAGGTCTTGTCGAGGCCGAGATCGGCGACGATGCGCAGGCCCTTCGCGATTGCCTCGGCGTCGAGCCCGCTGAGCGGCTTGCGCAACTCGCCCGACGGCATGCCAAGTGCTTTCATCAGCGACTTCACGGCAACCGGATTGATCGCCGAATAGGTAAAGTGCAAGAGCGGCAACAGCCGCAGATACGCGGTCTTGAAATTCTCCGCCTCGGTGTAGCTCGCCCAAGGCGTCGAGATCGTGGCGAGTTCCGCCGGCGCGATATTGCCGGTCATGTTCGCCGTGCCGTGACCGCCGAGGCTCATGGTCGGCACCACGAGGCCGAGATTGGGACTGTCGCAGCACATCACTGACACGTCGGGTTTCGCCGCCAGCACCTGCGCCACCTGGCCGACGCGCGCGGTCGACTCCTTGTGAACCACATAGTTCGGATGCTTGAAGATGCGGATCAGATTGTCCCAGTGCAGGTCGCTCTGCACCCGCGGCGGATTGTTGTAGATGCCGAGCGGCAAGTCGGTGGCGTCGGCGACGTCGAGGAAAAACCGTTCGATGTCGCTTGCCGGGGCGCAGATATAGGCTGGCGCGGCGAGGATCGCGCCGTCGCCGCCGTTATCCTTGGCGAACCGCACGGTTGCGATCGTCGTCTCGGTGTTATTGCCGGTGCAGCCGAAGAAGATCGGCATTTTCGCCGATTTCATCTTGGCGGTCTCGACGATGATTTTCCTTTTCTCCTCCGGCGACAGCATCGAGGTCTCGCCGGTCGAGCCCATGATCAGCACGGCCTTGGTGCCGTGTTCCTCCTGGAACCGGAGCAGGCTGCGGAACGCCGCGAAGTCCACGGAACCGTCCTTGTTGAACGGCGTGATCAGCGCCACGAATGAGCCGGTGATGTTTTGCTTGGGCATGCTGTATCTCCGCCGCTCTCTACTTCCTCCCCCTTGTGGGGAGGGTGGGGTGGGGTCGGGAGGTGACGTTCCCGATGGGCCGCTTGCGACTCGCTTGACCACCCCACCCCTGCCCCTCCCCACAAGGGGAAGGGAAAAGATTCACACGCTCACGTGGTTGATGAATTTCTCCGGCGGCCGCTCGCCCCATTGCGAGCGAAGCGCTTCGTCGGCGGGAATGAGATTGGAGCCGTTGGCGATGTTGAGACGATCGGAATCGGCCCAATGTTCGTGGACACGGCCCCAGGGATCGGCCCAGTAGTCATAGACCTGGCTGCCGAGCACATGGCGGCCGATGCCCCACATGTGCTCGTATTTCCCGGTTTCCTTGAGATATTCGTGGCCCATGCAGACGTCGTCGATATCCGGCACTTCGAATGAGATGTGGTTCAAGCCGGACTTGTCGGAGTTGAGACAGAAGAAGACGTGATGATCGACATAAGTGTCGCCGCGATCGCAGCGATTGAACGATCCGATCAGGTTATCCTTGTGCTCCGCATAGACGTCATCGGAGCAGATCATGCCGAGTGTCTCGCGGAACCACTTCACCGTCTCGCCGAACCTCGACGACATCAGCACGCCATGCCCGATGCGCTTGACGTGCGCGGGGCCTCGCGGCAGGCGCATCAATTCGCCGGCGCGCGCGGTCGGCGCTTCGCCTGAATTGAGCTTTTGCCGCTTGACCGGAATCGTCGGCAATTGTTCGATGCCGCACACCACCTCGATCTGAAAGCCGTTCGGCTCGGTCAGGCGCACCCGCTTGCCGCCGCCGGGCTCGTCGATATTCTCGACTCCGGTCGCGCCCGGCGCTTTGGCGAGCTTCTTGAGGTCATCTTCGCTGTCGACGTAATACGCCAAGCCGATCACCTTCGGATCGCCCTTCTCGGTGATGTGGATGTGGTGCGCCGGATCGGTGCCGCGCATGTAAAGCGCGTTGTTGGTCCGCTCCGCCCGCTTCATGCCAAAGCGCATCAGGAACTCTTCCTGAACGTCGAGATCCGGCGAGCGCAGGCGTCCATAGGCGATATCGGTCACTTTAGCCCAAGCCATGTCGTACTCTCCCTTATTGCTGGTCTTGCGGGATGATTGCCATAATCTGCCACGATCCGCGCGTCCGGGCTACTGCGGCATGCGCCGGGCGGCTTCCCGGATCGAGCCGCGCGACGCGGCGATGATCGCCGTCGGTGCCACCGGCAGATGGGCGTCGCGGGAGCCGGGTCCGGCGGGGATTGCCGGCCAGCGGACGGCAGTCTTGAGCGAACGCGAGCTGCCGATCCGCGACGTCCGGGCCAGGCCGTGCGCGGTTTTCTCCCAGCGTTGCGGATCGCGCCAAAGCTGAAACAATGCGCGCCACGCGGCAAGCGAGAGCAAAAACCAGTAAGGTGGCGTGAAAATGAGCACCCAGGCGTGACGGAGAAGCGCGCGGCGATCGAGCCCGATGGCGTTGAGCACGATCGTCGAGGCATAGCCGCATAGCAGCGTTGCGACATAGACCGGCGCGGCGCCGCCCATGGCATCGATTGCCCGTAACGGCGTATCCGCGAGCAGCACGCAGCAGAGCGCGACCATGAAGAACGGATGCACCAGGGCCGCCAGCACATTGCCGGCGAGCAGGAGCTGGAAGGTGAAAGCGCCGGCGGGACCCAGGTCTCGCAGCAGCCGGCGCGGCCGGCGCATGTGCACCAGCCAGGTCTGCATCCAGCCTTTGTACCAGCGCGTGCGCTGCGTCAGCCACTGCCGGAACGCCGCCGGCGCCTCCTCGTAGGTCGCGGACGCCAGCACCGCCGACCGGTAACCCAAACGATGCAGCCGAATGCCGAGATCGGCATCCTCGGTGACGTTGTAGGGATCCCAGCCGCCGATCTTTCGCAGCACGGCGGTGCGAAAATGATTCGACGAACCGCCGAGCGGCAGCGGCAGGCGCATCGCCGCCAAGGCCGGCAACAAAACATCGAACTGGCCGGCATAATCGGCGGTGAACATGCGGGTCAGCCAATTGTCGGCGGTGTTGTCGATGGTCAACGAGGCTTGCACGCAAGCGAGCCGCTGACCGCCCGATCGGAACGCCGCGATGGCGCGCCGGAGCTGATCCGGTTCCGG
>Ga0209579_10001387_pt1 | contig 20189 bp, 17 predicted proteins | sample Coa_R1_2_FD_187152 | JGI IMG/M metagenome (GOLD analysis project Ga0209579, IMG submission 187152) | Surface soil microbial communities from Centralia Pennsylvania, which are recovering from an underground coalmine fire - Coalmine... | ecosystem: Environmental > Terrestrial > Soil >... | reverse complement strand
ATAGCGGCCCCACCGACGGGATCGCGTAACTTGCCAGGGAGGTCGCCAGGACGAACGGCGGCGTCATGTGCGTTCCAAAGCTCCAAATCCTGGCCAGCATCGAAATGAGGCGCAACCTAGCCATGGGTCTTTCACCGGAATTGTCGCTTGTAAAAGAAATCGACGCCGAAGATGCCATTCTCATCTCGCGTCGCGACCACCGAAAACCGGGGATCGACCGCCCATTCCACCCGTATTAGCTCCGAATTCGATTGACTGAGATCCTGGGTGTACGTGAAGGTGACACTATTCGCAACGCGTTGCTGAAGCGAAAGGCGTGCCTGGGGTAGAGCGGAACCGCTTGCGAAGGTCGGATCGATACTCAACTGATTTACGCCGAATACCCGCTGTAATCGACTGGATAAGGGAGACGCGACTGCCTGACTCACAATCGCCGTCGCTCCCATCTGCGCGACAGATTGTTGTGGAGGAGCGGATTCGGTCGCCACGATATTCGGGTCAGAGGACGGCCGACGTCCGGTGGTGAGCAAGCCCACGATTTCTTGAAATTGCAAAGGAGGATCGGAGCGATACGAAAGCTTCAGGTTATTCATGGGACCTGCGATGCTCAGAGTGACGGTGACACTCTCGACGGTGGTTTCAAGATTAATCGAGATGCGGGGATCGATTCTGGTGGGATCGGAGAAAGTGATCACCCCCTGGTCGACGGTATACTGGTTGCCGAAGAAAATCAGATCGCCCTGGGTGATGTTGACGCGTCCCGCCATTCCTGGCGATTGCAGGGTGCCTCCCAGATTGAGGTCCGCATCGGCCTGAAGAGTCTGGGCCATGGTGGTTTCGAAGCGAACGTCGGGAGCCGTGCGGATGCTAATGTCAAGTCGCGTGGCGGCCGCCATCGCGGACGTGTCCCCGGACGCTGTGGGAGCGGCGCTCCCGGTCACTTGCGAAAGCATGGAGCCGATGTCGCTTTGGGCGTTGTATGCCACCCGTTCGACCGTTACGCTCCCGCTGACGAGGGACTTTTCACTGGTTCCCCCAAGAGCCAAGGTGGCGCTGCTGACCACGCTAATGCCTTGATACCGAGTACGTACGTGAGTCGCCTTCGCGTTCAATGAGTATCGAATCGCCGAACCGGTCAGCGTCGCAAAACCGGAAAGCGTAAGCTTCCCTCCGCCTGATTCGGCGGTCAAGTTGCGAACGTCAGCGCGAGTCCCTGAGAGCGCAATGACGCCGTTTGCGTTCGATATTCCGTTAGGGAGGGATCCCAGATTGACGGAAGCGTTTTTCAACTGTACCGTTCCGGTTGCGAGAGGCTGGGAGAACCTGCCTCGAACGACGGCATCCGCCGACACTGAGCCCGACGCGTGGATATTGCGGTCAATATCCTGAAGCAATCCAAGGCCGGTGTTCGCCTTGACCGTCAAGGTAAGTGAATTGGCGTCGCCGAAGGTCGCGGTGCCGGCGATCGCTATGTCGGTGGATTTGCCGGTCAGGTGCGCGTTTCGGATTCGCATCGATCCATGATCGTAATCGAGGGCTATCGGGCCTTCGTTCTTTAAAGCTATCGACGCTTGCTGGGCCCCGCGAGAAAGGGCAGACAATTCAAGGCGTGTAACTTGGAGATTACCTTTCATCTCTTCGGGCCTTCGCACCGGTCCAGCCAGCGTGGCGTCGGCTTCCAGCAGAGCGTCGAAATCGGAGCGGACTGAATCATCGTCGAGCCACCCGCGAAGGTTCGAATAGCGGGCGTTCGCCACGGTAAGTTTTGCCGTTACCGGATAGTCTGCTTCAAGCTTCGCGTTGCCTTCACCGTGAATAGCGGCACCGGCAAAGTTCGAGTCGGCCGCGAACACCACGTCATCCCCCTTCGTCTCGGCGACCAACGTGGCGTTTCCGAAAGCGTGGCCGTTGTAGGTAATTCCCGCGGCCTTGAAATTGGCGTCAAGCTTCGACAATGATATGTCTCGACCCCCGTTCGTTGTCTTTATGTCGCCCGCGAGATAGCCTGTCAGATTTAAGGTTCCTGCAATTCCTGGCTTCCTCAGCCGAATATTGCGGATGTGCGCCAACTGCAGAGAATTGCTCTGAGCGTGAAATTCAAACTTGGCGGTATCGAACCGGTTCTCGGGATGGGAGAAAGATCCGTTGACGTTAAGGGTACCCGCCGCCGTCGCGACGTTTAGCGTGGGAATCTCGACCATTAGGTGTGAATAGCGAAGAGTTGCCTCCAGACGATTGATCGGCTCATCGTAGAGACTTGCAGCAGTGAGATCCACCCGTCCGCTAGCGGACGGTTCCGCTAGGGGTCCCGAGACGTGCGCAACTATGGTCAGCTCCCCTTTCGCCGGAAATGTCTTGCCCGCCAGCGCGAGCAACTTTTCGATATGCAGATTCTGTATCGACGCGTCTGCGGTGGTCGGGTAGCCGTTGGCAAGGGTGGTGTGACCCGTCACCTTTGTGTACGCACCGGCTAACGTCGAGTCGAGACTGAAGCTAACGCTAGAGCCGGACGTATTCGCATGCGCGGTCAAATCGCCGTAGCTTTGCGTCTTATCACGAAGGTTGCGCGCGTCAAAAATGCCATTAATGTTTGACAACGCGAATTCCGGCGACCCTGACGACTGGAGAACGTCTCCCGCCGCGTCGACGGCAAGTTGAACGGAGCCGCTAAGCCCCGAATGTTGTTTTTCGACGGCGGCGATCTGGCTGAGTTGTAATCCCGTCGCAGTAACATGAGCCTGCGCGTGGCCTGTGAGTAGGCTATCTCGAGGGTGCGTGTAGCTTCCGCTGGCGTGGAGAGTGGCTGTCTGCTCGCTCACGTCGAGCGAATTCAGGCGAACAAGCTGATCGGCCAGTTCAATATTTGCCTCCAGTTTGTCGAAGGGTTGATCGTATAAGGTACCTTCGGCAGTTACAACATGAGCGGTGCCTTGCGGATTACCGACGGTACCGTCGATTTTCGCCGATATATTGACGGCGCCTCGCGCCGGCACGTCGGACTGGCCGGCCAGCGCGAGTACGTCCCCAATGTCACCATTGCGCATGTCCAAGGCAAGCATGACCGACGAATTGGTATCGGCAGACCATTGCCGCAGTCCCGTGGAACCGGAAAAGCGGATCTGCAAGCTCTGCCGACTGAGTGAACCGTTAGATATTGTTACGCCGCCGGAGGATGCCACTAGGTCGAGGCTTAACCGGTCGAAGGGACGTCGCTGGACGAAGAAATGATCGGCGTCGACGTGGGCTGACAGGTTTGGCGAAGCGAGCGGGCCCATGGCTTCACCGTGTAGTAGAAGTTTGCCCCCGCGCAACGCTAAGGGCATTCCGTCGGGAGGGTGCTTGGCGGTCATGACGAGCGCGGGATAGAGATCGTCGAGATTGCTCGATGAAAAATCGAAAGCGATGCGATTGCTGAGGACGCCGGCGAATTCCAGACGTGAATGCGGCAGAGTCAGGTAACTGGGCTCCAAGCGCACAGTGTTCTGCGAACCGTCGTAAGCTACGTAAAGCTTTCCTGAGATGGGGAGACCTTCAGTTCCGGGAGCGATGGAAAGTTGAGCCTGCGCGTGAATCCCGGCGGTCCCGGGAGTGTTGAGGTCGCCCCTGGCCTGCAGGCCACCGGTTAGGGTGCCGTCGTAACCGGCTCTCGCTGCTGTTATTTCTTGTTCGAAATTGCGAATTTTGAGCCTCCGTATATGGGCGTTCATCTGAAACCGAGTAAAGCCGGCGAGTGAAGCGTCGCCGTCGATTTCGCCGCCGAAAATGCCGACGCGTAGACTGTGGAAGTCGAGACTGTTACGATCTGCGGTTACGCGAGAGGTGATCGTGATACTTTCGAGTCCCCGAATGCCGTTGCCCAATCCTACATCGCGTCCGAGAATGTTTGCGCTGAGCGAGTAGTTCTCGACTCCGAGATTCCGGGCGTTGCCGCTTAGCCTGATCTCGCCACGAGGTTTTCCCGAGATGCGGAACAATCGGCCAGTTTCGTCCAATGCGAGCGTTCCGTCAAACTCAACTGTAGAGTTCGCTCCAGAGGCTCGAAAGTTGGTTTGACCAACGGCAACCCTGGCGTTCGAAATTTGAACGTTGTGTTGATCGAAGCGCGCTTGGACGTCCGCGTCCGCAAAGCACGGTGTGTCGCTTTTGCACGGGGCCATCGGCAGATTGCTAGTACGTTGAACTTCCGCCAGCGATATATGAGCGACCATGTGGGAGTCGATGACGGGATTATCGATGTGCGACAGGGACGCGGTAACGACGACTTGGGAATCGCGGGTGGTAATGCGTGCGTTCTTGAGGTCGATTCGATCCTTGGCGATCTCCAGGGGCAAATCGACCGATGCATTCAGCGGCTGACCGTCGCGGGGAACGAATTCAAAGGTTCCGATCCTAAAATCTCCCTGATACGATGCCGTCGCCGCGCGGTAGAAAAACTGAACTTGAACCTTCTCGCCGCGTCCGCTGAATCCGACCTTTCGTTGCGCAAAAGCGGCCGATCCGTTGGAAACCGCGATTCTTCGGACGGCCAGGTCAACGACTATCTCGAGGCCGTTTTTGTTCGACTTCTTCGCAGTCTTGGGCTCTGGGATATTGGTTTGGCCGTCTCGAAGCACGATCAGGTTCACGGAAGGCTGATCGACGCCGATGTAATTAAGCTCAACGGCCTTTCTTAAGCCGCTCAGCAGGCTAAACCGCAGTTCGATTTTCTTCGCCACGAATAGAGGTGCGTCTGAAGGGCCTTCCCGGCCGTGTATAACAAAGTTTTCAATCGTCGCACGAAGACTCCGCCAGTCGAATTGGAACGATGCGATCTCGACCTTTCCGCCTGTGGTTTCTTCGGTGGCCGAAATCATTTTTACGCGGATATAAGCCGCTAACCACGGACTTTGCAATACCTGAATGGAGATTGCTGCGAGGACCATGAGGAGCACGGCGAGGGAAAACGCGGACCACGTCCAGAGTCTTGCACGGCGAGTCACTTTGACAACCTCATCATTTCAAGCCGTCCTCGAGATAAACGATCCTGGTCTCTTGGCGCTTTCGGCTCAGCCAGTCTTCGAGAAGCACGTTCACGCGCTCCCCGGAGAGGAGGTCCTCTATTTTCAGGCGAAGCGCGTCAAGCGTTGCCAGACTACCCGGATTCGCGGCCTCGAGTTGTGGCTTGTGTTCGTTGTAGTACTTTTCCACTTCTTCCGTGGTGACCAACACGGCGGGGCGGAATCGTGCATCGATGAAGCGCAGAACTGTCAACTGCCAGAGCAGCCGAGCTTTCAGATCGGATTCATCGATCCTGCGCGAGGCCAGAGCCCTCTTATAAGATGTTTCGTCCGCATATCGCTGCTTCAGATTGGCGAGCAAAGTTTGCGCTTCGATGACCGACCCGAATGGATAATCGCCAGATTCGAGCTCCTTCCTGATCAGCATCTGATCGATCAGAAGGTTAGCCGCTTTCTTTCGCGCCGCCGAAGTGAGCGCCAGGCTTGCTTTGTTGAGAAAAGCCGTGACTTTCAGGTCTTCGGTGATGTCGCTGTCCTTGACGATTCCGTTTCCGACGATGACTGCGACACGATCGACGATTACCGCTCTCCCAATCGATGCAGTGAGAAGAAAGACGCTGAGAAATCGCTTTGGCTCCATCTTAGAAGGTCTGCCCGATCGAGAAAAAGAATTGAAAATGGCTCAGGTGTTGTGGGACTCCCACGCAGTAGCTGGGAAGTTGGCTAGCGGGCAACGTCGGATTGCAATTTAGCAATTCGTCGATGGTCCCGTTGAAGCCCACGAAGCGCGGCGGGTTTATGCTGTAGGCAAAATCAGCGCGTATCGGCCCGATCGGCGTTCTATACCGCAGACCGAAGCCAATGGCGTGGACCATATAATTGAAATCCTGATCGTTGTTCTGGTGGACCCGGAATGAGACCGAACTCAGGTTTGTGTAGATATTGCCCATGTCGTGGAACAGCACGCCGTCGATATTTGCGCCGATTAGCGGGAACCGTAATTCTGTAGTATGGAACAAAAGAGCGTTGCCACCGATGGGAAACCCGGTCGGCTGCGTAGTCGTCCCGTCCGGGCCAACCATGGCGCCGATGTCGCGCGGGCCAGCCTGGTTCTCTCCGAATCCGCGATTGGTCAGGTTCCCTCCGCCGAAGAATCGCTCCGGCAAAGGAGTTGCGTCTGCCGCGGAAAAAGCGGAGGAAATGTTAAAAGACTTGATGACGCCGAACGTGACTTGGCGGGCCAGTACCATGTGCCACGGCAAGCGATGATAAGTCGCGTTACGGCCTAGAGCGCGGAGGAAGTTCCGCTGCGAGCCGATAGCGCTGGAAGCGACTCCAACCTCCAACGTGTTGTAGATCCCGTGATGGGGGTCCGCCGGATTATCGCGACGGTCCTGCACAAGGTTCGCGGAAATGATGCCGATTCTGATGGGCTGCGAAAGCTGCGGGACCAAGAGATCGGGAATGGCGATGTTGGACGTGCTCACACGGCGATACGCATACCGAAAGAGCACGGTGGTGGGCTTCGACAACTTTTGCGATAGCTGAACAGACACCTCCTCGCGTTGGGCGGTGAACGTGCGGACGTTCGAGGAGACATCGTAGAGAGTGCTGAAGGTGAGGGACCGGCCGTGCGAATTGAGAAAATGTGGGATCAGATAGTTGAGAGCGGCGCGACGTTCCAGATTCGAAAAGCGCCCATCGAACGAAATCGAGTGTCCCGTTCCCATGAAATCAATGCGATTCACGTCCAACAGAAAACGGGGGCTGAAGCCGGTTCCACCGACGGGCTCGCTGACATTATTAGTCGTGGCGCCGAGTTGGGCGATTTCTGCCCCTACTCCGAAGCGAACGTTGTAGCGGGCCGCTTCCTCGACGTCGTAAAGCACATACTTACGGGTTTCGTCGCCATCGGGATTCTCAATCGCGCTGTCGACGCGCGCGAATACTCCGAGATTTTCCAACTGTCGTTGCGTCTGATCGATCGCCATGGGGGAAAGGGGATCCTCGGCACGAACGTCCACGTGCTTCTCTACCAGCGACGGATGAGTCCGGGTCAACCCCAGGATTTTGACGTCGCGAACGAATTCCTGTGGGCCAGGAGTCAGGCGGCAGATAAGGTCGGCCTGGTGAGCTTCAGCCGCGGGCGTCACTTTCCATTCCACGGTGGCTTTCGGGAAGCCGTGGCGGTAATAATACGCAAGAATAAGATTGCGGTCCGAATCCATCGTGACGTTGCTGTACGGTTGGCCCTTTGCGTCGCCAAGCTGCGGGAGCAGGACTGCCGCATCCTTTTCGTCGATTCCTTCGGTGCCGATTTTAGAGATCAGCCATTGTGGACCTTCGTCGATTCGGTAGGTCACGGCGACCTCAGAGGGTCTGCCACGATAATCTTCCGCGACCTCCGACGATACCTTCACGTTGCGGAAGCCGTTGGCGCGATACAGAGCCGCGATGGTCTCTTGGTCCCGGGCCAGAAAAGCATCACTGTAGCGTCCGCGGCGGTATCGGAACGAAACCGGGAGCAGGAACAAGCGCTCGCGAAGGGTCTCCGTCGAGAAATATTTGTTGCCTTGAATGTCCACGCGTGCAAGCTTCTTGTGCGCCCCCTTTTGCACTACAAATTCGATGGTCTGATGGTCCGCAGCGACAGGCGTAGTGCGGAAGTCCACTTCCGCATCCGGATAGCCGGCAGATTGAAAATAGTCGCGCAGGTTGCGCGCGCCTTCAAAGAGCAGATCATTATCGACGGCGCCTTCTTCGTAGATCGGCACCAAGCGTTTAATGCGGCTTTTGGATACCTTCGCCTCCACGGCTTTGACTTCAATCACTGGTCCCGCTTCGATTTTCAGGCGTGGTTTCAAGCGGCGCGTTTCCGCGCTGTAGTCCATCCCGTCGAGTTCCACGGATGCGGTCAGCAGGTCTTTTTTCTTGTATTGCTTTCTGAGTCCTTCCACACCGGTCGCGGTCAATGTTTGTGAAACTTGACGCCAGCGGCGAATCAGAACGATGCGCCAGCCGGTCGCGCGGCGGATGGTCGAGTCGGCTAGCTTAGGCTGGCCGAGGATAGTGGGCATCTCGTAACGTGCGCGTCTGCCCGCCTTTACACGAATCGTGATGCCAACCAAATCCGTATTTGGATCGGAGTTCTTTTCAAGAGATACATCCGCATCGTAAAGGCCGTTCCCGATGAAAAGTTGTCGGATGTTCTTTTCGGCGGTTTGAAGCGCCTCTTCCTCGAACGGCGCTCCAACGCGGAATTGCGCGGCGCTGACCAAGGTGTTTCGGCTGGGCGGATCGGAGACTTTGCCCGCCACTCCGACGTGCCCAACGAAAGAAGCGCTCTTGGTAAGAAACTTCACAGTTAGTCCGGAAGGCTGCTGGTCTACATCGACTTGAATATCCGAATAAGCACCGGTAGCGAACAAGCGGTCAATGGTGTCGGCGACGTCTTTGGCGGAATAAGCAGAGTCGGCAATCAAACGTTGAAGTCTCGTCAGATCCTCGGACGCAAGGGGTTGACGCGCAGGCACATACTCAATTTTCAGAATCGGTTTACCGTCTAGATCGCAACGCTGTGGAAATGCCGGCATGCCGAGTACGAGGCCTGCGAGCAACATTAGATATCGTTGATCTTGCGTTCGCACTCGCCCCCGTACTGCTCCTCCGTCCTTAAGAAGACGCTGTCATCAGGACGAGTGTTTCGCTGATCTTTCGCAGTTTGCCAAACAATTCCGTATCGAAGCGCCAATCATACTGATGGAATGACGCCTGTGCGCGCTGCTTTGTTCGCACCGTCACCAACGTACAACTATCCCTGGGACATCCTCAAGAGACCTTGTTCCAGGTCGAACGACAGTACTTCGCGGGCTGCCTTCACGAATTCTCGACTTTCGGGCTTTGACGCGGGTATCGGAGAAAGCCGCCGGGTCGATTCCGGGCGGATGGCGACACCGTAGTGTTGCAACGCTGCTCGTTCGATAGATCATCGTAGTGCCGTCGGTCTGATCGTGAGCCGTAGCGGCTCGCGAACGTCTTGGTAAATTCAGCGCCCAAGAAAAAGATTTGTGCGGAATAGTAAACCCAGACCAACAACAAGACGACGGAACCCGCTGCCCCGTATGCTGAACCAAGAGTGGTCTTTCCCAAGTACAAGTCAATTAGCTTTTTCCCTAACGAAAACAGAAATGAAGTCACACAGGCCCCGACAATCACGTCGCTCCACTTCAAGAAAACGGCCGGCAACATCTTGTAGAGACCGGCAAACAGGAGCGTGATGGCTAGAAACGAGACCGGGAACGCGTGGTAATGCGTTATGAATTCGGGAGCCCGCGGGAACGGGGCGAAGAATTTCCCCATCGCCGCGATCCAAACTTTCAAGGCCAGGGAAACGAGCAGCAGTAGGCCTGCACCCAGAACTAACCCAAACGCATAGCACCGATCTCTGAGCAAGCGGAAAAAACCGGAAAGCCCCAGGCTGTACTGGCTTGGAGGAACATGCCAAATGGTATTCAAAGCATCTCGAAGTTCGACCACTACCGAAGATGCTCCGAGTGCCAGGGTCAACAGCCCGAACGTGGTCGCGATCAGACCTGCGCTGGGTCTATGTGCATTGCGGAGGAGGTCCTGGATCGCCCTCGCGAGATCCGGCCCTACCAGATCCTGGATCTCCCAAACCAGTTGGCCCTGGGCCGCGTCCCGCCCATAGACTAACGCCGCTACAGCCAAGATCACTACAAGAAGGGGGGCTAGGGAGAAGAGCGTGTAAAAAGCGAGGGATGCGCCCAACCGCGGAGCTTTGTCGTTGAGCCACTCCGTCAGGGTCTCCCTGATGATCACCAAGATCTTGCAATCGTGCAGGCCGGCAGGTGACCTGACATGGTGCCGGGTGATGCGCCGAATACCGGGCGGTTCCTGTGCCGCTGATTGGCTCTCCAAATTCGCCTCCTTCGCAGGAGTGGACCCCCATAGTCCTGCACTTGAGAGTCCACTGGTTTCCCCTGCGCAGGGCAGTCGGAGAGAAAGTATCCGCAGTGCCCAGACTCACGGCGATGAGAACATTTTACCGGCTCGAACCAAGAATTTGACCACCGGTTGCGGACTCTGCATGGAAGCGGCAATCCTCACAGCCTCGTGCAATCAAGACAGCCTCGTGCAATCAAGCTCACGATTTACAGCGCTCTTTTTTTGATAACCCTCCATAATCGGAGACTGAGACTGCCAAAGAAGTCCCGCTTCAGGCCACGTGCTGCAGAACAGCGACGCGCCACGACAGTTCCAGGTCGGTCCGCGTGAGCCGAGACGCGGTTGCACAAAGGACCATTTGCGGCACGCCTGACGCCGTCGTCTCCCCATAATCCGACACTTATGTTATCCGAGATAAGATTTAGAGCAGATGGGCAAGGACCGAGATAGAGCGACGGCGTCCAGCGAAGCGCAAGGATGAATCTCATGCCGTTCGTACCCACAAGGCCGAGCCGCTGGGGCGGCGGCCCCATCGAAACGAGAATGGGGCCGGATCAAGTCTGAGGAGCGGCCTCTCATCGAAGGTGGCGGGACGTTGGCAGGCCCCGCCACTGGCCCACACAGAGCGCCAGACCCAGTTGCTGGCTGCCGCTCATTTGAGTCGAAGGCGGTTTTCGTCTTCTGTGTCAACGCCGGATGAAAATTCACCATTTCGCCGGTCGAAAATTCCCCACCCCAAAGGCTGCCAGCCGATGCCGAAAGCCGTGTTTCCGCTCTGCCCCCTTTCCCTCATATTAGGAAGCGCTGCCAGAACGGCCCGGAGCGGTCAAGGGCGCGCCGGTCTTGCGCGGCGCAGCGGACCCTTGACGGCGAGGACCGTTCTGCGACACCTCTGAGGAGGGAAAGGGGGCTGGCCTGGTTTCCTCCTCCGCCCGCGGGAACAGACCCGCTTTGCGCCGGTCCTTCAAACGGTAACTTTCGCCGCGGATGTTGATCGTCGTGGAATGGTGCAGCAGCCGGTCGAGGATTGCTGTGGCGATGATCGGATCTCCGAAGATCGAGCCCCAGTCGCCGTAACTCTTGTTGGAAGTCAGGATGATGCTGCCGCGCTCGTAACGTGCGCTCACCAGTTGGAAGAAGATGGTCGCGCCCAGCTCGTCCAGTGGCAGGTAACCCATTTCATCGATGATCAAAACCTTCGGCGCCAGGTACACGCGCATGCGCCGGTCCAGCCGGCCTTCCCGATAGGCTCGGCCGAGGTCGGCCACCAGATCGTGTGCGGTCATGAAGTAGGCTCCGAATCCAGACTGAATCGTGGCTTCGGCCAACGCCACGCTCAAGTGCGTTTTGCCCACGCCGGGCGGTCCCAGCAGAATCACGTTGCTGGCTTCGTGCACGAAGCGCAGGCTGCGCAGTTCGCGGATCTGCTTTTCATCGATCGAGGGTTGAAAACCGAAGTCGAACTGATCGAAGGTTTTCACGAAGGGCAGATGCGCCAGTTGCAGACGCGCCCGCAAGTAACGCGTGCGGCGTGCATCCACTTCGCAGCCCCGCAACTCGTCGAGGAACTCGGCATAGCCGGGCGTGTTCTTGGCGGCCTGCTCCAGCAGATTCTCCAGGCGAGCTTCCACGGCTTTGAGGCCGAGACTGGTGAGCGAGGTTTGCAGCCGTTCGATGGGCGTCATCTTGCACCTCCCATCGCCACGCTCTCGTAGGCGGCCAGCGGTCGCACTTCCACCGAAGGAGCCGTCTCCCGCATCTGGATCAGAATCTTGCCGCCGGATCTTTCGTTGCCCAGCGGAATGCCCTGATGATGCGAACGATGCGTGATGATCTGGTGACGGCGCTCGGCGCGGGCATGCACTGCGATGCGCTGTCCGCCGTAGTGCACTTCCACCTCGACTCCCCGCTCGCGCACCCAAACTTCCTTGCCCACATACTGCCACGGCACCGAATAGCGGCTGGCTTGCCAGCTCACGTAGGCATCCCGCGCCACCTTGCGCAGTTCATCGTCCGAATAGGGATACGGTGACCGGCCATTCAGCAACTGCATGCTGAACTGGTCCATGTCCCAACGCGCCAACACCTGTTCGCGCGTGGTCCCGTGCACCCGCTGGTTGGCGACGCCGTCCACCCATTGCCGCAACTCCGTGTTGAAGTCCATCAGGCACGATGGCTCCCGGCCCAGCAACCCGCACACGAAGTTTCGCCGCACGTACTTCACGCCCGACTCGATCTTGCCTTTGGTCTGCGCCCGATAGGGCCGACACAGCCGCGGCCGGAAACCCCAGTACCGCGCGAAGTCCAGAAACACCGGATGCCAGAGGATCTCGCCGCGCTCATCGCTCCCCAGCCACACCGTTTTCATGCGGTCGTACAGGATCTCTTCGGGAACCGCACCCCACTCCCGGAAGGCAGCCTCGTGCATCCGCAGCAGCGTTCCCAGTTTCTGATCCAGCGCCGCTTGCACCCACATCCGCCGGCTGTAGCCCAACGTGATCGCGAAGCCCCACACCTGGCGCTGTTCGCCGCCGGTATCCAGGTAGCCCAGATGTCCCCAATCCACCTGCGCCTGTTTGCCAGGCGGGGTTTCGAACCGGCGAACCGCGGTCGCTATCCCTGCGGTTCGTTGCGGATGCAGCCAGTCTTTCAAAATCGTGTAGCCACCTTGGTAGCCTAGCTTCCGCAGTTCCCGCAACGGCACCTGGGCGTTCCACACACCCGCCTTCATCCGATCCTGCAAGTACGGCTTGTGTGTGTCCAGTTTGCTCGGCCGCTTCTGTCGTGGTCCGTAGCGCGGGATCGACTCTGGTTTCAGCAGATACTTCCGCACCGTCTTTCTGTCGTAGCCCGTCAGTTTGCTGATGGCCTGGGTGCTCAGGCCCTCTCGCTTCATCTCCATAAGCTGTTGCACGTCTCGTCCCCTTAGCAATGGCGGCCCTCCTCCACCGAGGATCGGCCGGCTTTATACCCTCGTCCGAGGGTGGGGAATTTTCAACCGGCTATATGGGGATTTTCACACCGGCGCTGACATCTGCTTGCCGTGCACGGCGATCATTAACATACTCGCGCCCGTTATTACCGCTTTTGGGCATCTCCGGCTGCTGAGCTTGATCGCACCGAACGCAGATTGGAAGTACCGTTTACGAATAATTGGGTTTCCACTCCGCAGTAAGCACATCGCGCCATAACAATCCTCCAACATCGAGAATTTGGGTCCGTCCGTGTGAAATCTCGAACCACGGTCGTAGCCGTTAACGAACGACCACGAACGAAATTTTATCCCGCGAACTTTGGACTGTCAAGATCCCGCGAATGGCCGCCGTCCAGTAGAACCAACTCGGCGATCCCGACCTTGAAAGTTAAGTGCGGGTGTGCGATGGAAGGGGAAAGAGGGACCGTTGATGCCTCTGCCACACGCGGCTTTCAAGGTGACCGGGAACGGCAGCGCAGGCGGGAAGTTTGATTACCACCATGAATCTAGCCGCTTGGGGCGACCGCGAAGAGAAATTTATCATGGGGAATTTTGCCCTGTCGAGAGGTGGGTCGCACCAGTAGCGATTGAATTTTGTCCCCAGATCGCCTCCTCGTCACAGCACCTTGAAAGTCAAACGCAGGTGTGATCCGAAGGAAGTTCCACTGGACCTTCACACAGGTACTCGTGGCTTTCAAGGTCCGCCTGGCGGCGATCCGCCATCCCTTCGCTGCTGCTAAACCCAGCGGCCCCGCGTACTATTGCGCAGTCATAATCCCGCCGCTTTCGCAGCTCATTGGGATTGTTAGAGCGCCCTCTTGGCCTCAACGTTGCACTGGTCTTTTGCAATGACAGCAACATTCAACGCGGAAGAATTTGTCGCAAGCGTCTAGCAGGGAGAGCTTGATGGGCGATGGGCGATGGTCGAAGAATTGAGAAAGCTCTCCGACGACGAACTGGAGGAAGTGGTCGGCTTGATAGTGGAAGAGCCCTTGAAGACTACAGCTTCCATGTCCTGGGCTATGGCCGCCTTTGCCTCAGCTCCACGCCTGCCAGTTCCTGAATGAGGCATGGTGAAGGCAGAGCCATCACATCCTCGGACTTCCGTTTGTCGAGCGATAGACGCGCCAGCCTTTCGTGCAGCGCCGCAAGTTCGGCTTCGAGCTGGTCCGCGCTACCGGCTCAACGAACCCATAGAAAAATCAAAAATCCAACGAGCACTACGATCAACAGCGCCCCAAGATTCCAGACAGACAACACTTTCCGAGATTCGGACTTCGAGTTGGGCGATTCAAGCTCATCAATCTTCGCGTCTGCCGCGAGCGCAATCACGAATCCGCATTTAGGACACCACACTTCACGCCCCTGGTCCGACCGAAGATACAAGAATCCATCGCAAGTAGAGCGCGGGCATTCGTAGCATGTAGCCTGCGGTAGAAGGGGAGCAGCCGAATCCTCGACGGGGCTCGTCCCAGGTCGCGATCCCTCAACCCGGATACGTTCCCGCGATATAGTTCTGCAAATGCTGGATCGTCTGCTCATGGGACGCTATGATCCAGTTCACCAAGTCACCCATCGAGACGATGCCCACGACATTCTCACCCTCAAGCACCAGCAGGTGGCGCACACGGCGTGAAGTCATCAGCCGCATGCACTCGTCAATCAATTGGCTCGGGGTGACGAACAGGACCTGCTCGGTCATGATGTCGCGCACAAGGGTTTCGCGGGAGTGCTTGCCCTTCAGAATGACCTTGCGGGCGTAATCTCGCTCGGTCACAATTCCGTCGAGTCTTCCAGCACGCATCACCACCAACGCGCCGATCTTTTTGTCGGCCATCTGTTCGATGGCGTCGTACACGGTCGCCTCTGGCGGTATCGACCAGACGGTTTGGCCCTTCTGGCGAAGTAGCGATCTCACTGGTTCACTGAGTTGGATCTTTCTCTCGGCAGGCGCTTGCATAGCGGTCCTCCTACCCGCATCCTGGACCTCGCATGGCTGAGCGTCAAGGCCCCTGACCGGCGTGGAACGGTGACAGATCGACCTTGTGGCGCATGGCAAGAGCCGGCGGTTATTCACCGCTGTTCCGCGCCTGCGCCTCCACGCAGAGCGTTCAAGAAAAAATGGCAGCGAGCAGGCCTGCGGCTGGCAAGGGCGAAAGAACTTCCTTGGGCAGGATGGCCGGCCTGGGCTGCGCGGTTTTCTGGTCCTGTTCGGCCCCGCGGAGCCACAGAAAGCGGCCCGCCTCCCTGTGGGCCCGGCTAAGGACCGGACCCATACCAGACTTGGACGGCTCTGTTGAACTCCGGATCGATGGGATTCATCAGAAGGACGCCTAATAGCGAGCCTGGTCCCGAAGCCTGAGCTTCTTTAAAACGGTTAACCACACGACCTGATGGTCCACGACGTGTTCTGGTAGGGGCATGTCGGCGCTCATTCGATCAAAAGCGAGTACATGGAGGTTTGGCCCCGTGTCCAGGAAGATTTTCTTAGCCTTCATTTACCTCACGCGGAAATCGGACGACCGGAAAAAACTCCTCGGAAGCATAAGGGCCGCCCTGGTAACAATAGGCCTGTTCAAGTCGAGAATCGATGATGGCGATCTGCGCGAGCAGATTGAAGCAGTGCCTAAAATGCCGGATCTTCCCGAACCCAGACTAGACTTTCCAGAACCACCCGCAAGTATCTCATCGTGCTGTCTCGGCCGGCGGATGCGCTATGGCGCGCCGCCTCGCTTCGTGATGGCACCAGGGATGCACAAGAGTTTGCCGGAGGAACTTCATGAAGATGCTTCTTGTGTGCGCGTTCGCGCTAGGTCTTGCGATAGTAGCAGCGGCGCGCCGTCACGACGAACTGAACAGTATTTGGGTCCTGCGGCCCACGGCGGTGGAGGTCGACGGGCAATCTGTAACACAGAGCGGCACGGTAACAATCGACGATCGTGAAGGGAACATTACGGTGACGCGGAATTTCACATTCGCGGGGGCGCAGACGTTTTATTACCACGACAGTACGGATGGTCCGCGCGGCGCGAAGATTGGCGGGCAGGGGGCCGTCACTAAAGTGCGCTGGGAAGGAGACACGCTCAACGTGTCCACGACTCGCGGAGGCGTGGAAACCACCGATCGTTACAGGCTAGCGCCAGATGGGACAATGATCGATGTGGTGGAAAGCGCGGGGCGCTCGCCAGTGATGCTGGTGTTTCATAGGCAGTAAAGCAGAAGCCTAAAGGGCGGCTTGTTTGAACTGGGGCTTGCCGGCTTGAGGAAAGATGTGGCGTTCGCAATGGAGCAGTTTCACATGAAGGAACGCTGGGCCTGCAAGCTCGTGGCACTGGATCGCAGCAGCTATCGTTACGTGCCGAGCCGGATCACAACTCGGAACTGCGCCAGGAGTTGATGAATCTGGCGCGGCAGAAACCGCGCTACGGCTACCGGCGACTACATGCGCTTATGGAACGGCGGGGCTTTGCTGCGAGCGCGCAACGTGTGTACCGGCTGTATCACGCCGAAGGTTTGATGGTGCGGCGGCTGAAGCGAAAGCGGCTTTCGCGCGAGCCGAATTACACTGCTTATTCTCGACATCCATCTCCAAGACGTCGGGACAAACAACCAACAGTGCCGAGATGATCCGCGCCATCATGGCGCTGGCGCCCAATGCTCAGAGCGGAGCCCTGTCGATACCCGTCGGAGGGTTGGGTAATCGCCGGATGGCAATGCCATAGCACGAATGCCAATTTGAGGAGACCGCCGTGCAGATCATCGGACGTGCCCAACCGCCGGCATCCGCGAGCTGTTCACTAGAGGGTGGGTACTTTCATCTGGGTCCTCGATCGAATTGGTTGTCACCCGCTCGTTAACAAACGCGGGCGGCAGTTGGTGGCCTGCCACGGATCCGAGTTGGCCGCGATTCAGACGCACCTTCAAGTGCACCAATCTTGTCAGGCTGAGGCTGCAACCGTGCTAGAAGTCGATATCGCCCGCCGCCGCCGCGTGTGAAGGTACTCGATCCCATTACTTCTTGTGGGCGCGCTGGTCCAAGTGCGAACCTGAGACTCCTCGTTGACGTCAAGTGAGATGGGTTAAGGCAGGGGTTCCCTGATCTAACTTACAGGGAGAATCGCACTATTCGTACTTGATTATGTCGATTTTCTTCAGGAACGAAAGCGACAAACTTCACCTTTTGGGGGCCGATCTTCGGATCGGCCCGTTTTCGCCTCAGCCTTTCGAAACCCTGAACCCCTCAAGCGGCCACCTTTGCATTTTGTGTGCGGAGGCTGGACTCGAGCACCCTTCGAAGCTTGGGGTTCCGGCTTTTGTGCCCGCTTGCGCATAAAGAAGCCGTTTCAGTCGAGTTAATTACAGATCCCTGATTGATTAACGCATCGATCAGCCGTAAGATGAGACCGGCAAGATAGCTGCAAAAAGGGGCGGGGCAACCCTTCCCTCCGTGGATGGCTCCCTTTCCAAGACGGATCTTTCGTGCTTGGCCTCAACGCACACACGGAACTCCGGCCGGGGCGCTTTCCTCCGAGGTGCTCCGGCATTTACTTTACAGCGCCCCTTTTGCCCGCAATTGCTTCTGGCTGATCGTCCACGATTCATTCTCTGATCGCACTGTTAGTCCAGCGTTGGGATTAAACCACCAGTACAGCGCCCACTCTCTAATTGCTGTCTCCGTCGCATCGTAAGAACTAGTTGCCTCGAACATCAATTCATGGATTTCGCCGTTGTCACCGAGCATCTCGACCATGCACTGGCGCATGCGGGCAGAATATCATAGTTCGCTATTTGTTCGCCATGACTTACCCGGCCTCTCTTCATTTTGCAAGTTTCCGCGCATCGCCATTAGCATGTGGGATATCCTCGGAAGCCGGGACATGCACTCCGGTACGCCGGAGGGCCAGTTTTGGGACAGTTCGGCCCCTTCTTCTTCGCCCACATTAACGGCTGTAACCTCGCTCGATTCGAATCGTCCATATAGCTTCACGCACAAAGGAGGAGCACATGAGCGACAAGTGTTCAAAGTGCGGAGCCCAAACGGAACTGCACGAGAACGGTATTCCCATTTGCGTTAAATGTTCGGAAGCGATTGAATCTGCCCGTAAGCGCACGGCGATGAAAGCTACCGCGCAACACCGGGAGGCACCGCCTGAAGCGGTCGGCATTAGATCGGGACGTTTAGCCCGATCTACAGGTCGAGGCTGACTGTCGCTGGCTCTTTAATCTGCGTCACGACTTCTCGTTGGGCTCGTCCTTCGGAGGCTTCGCGCCGGCGCGTCTAGACTCCCGATAAGCTAGATCCACGCACTTGACGCAGTACGGAACGTCGGCGCTCCGCAGTTCAGTCTCCGCTCCACAACGGACGCATCGTACGGGGTCTTCGTCCACGGTTGATACTCGTTTCTACCGGGAAGGAAGAGGAGCCTCTGTACGACAACCCTTAGATCGGGGCACTCCATAGATGCTGCGAGCGACCAACCCGTTTCCCGCAACAGCCGGGTGTAGTGTCAGCACTTGTGCTCGTTGCGATGTGCTTCGAGCGCTTTCACAGCCGCGCGCTCTTCTCTTCGTGCAGAGGCTAGTGCTTCATCAAACGGGGCTACGTCGAGTTTCTGTCTCCGGGCATTTTCTCGCTCGTGCCTGGCCGAAAATGATTTCTGCACCGCTTCCACGACAGCCCTAGCAAGACGTCGTTGTTCCTCGCATACCGGGCGTGGCACATTAGAACGTTAGCACAATGGTCTGAGAATTCGAGCATAACCCAGATGTTACCCAGTACACTGATTAGTAATTAATTTGGTGTAATACTATTACCAAAACTAGTTAAAGTAATAAATTTAGATAACGTAAAGTTGGGCACTGCCGGGCGGTCGTAAGAACCTGTGCTTTGTAAAAATTAGACCGGCATTCCCGTTTAAATAGAATCCGGCGTATCTTATTGATTCATTTACTCTTTTTCGTCGAACACTCTGATGTGCCGGGGCCTCGGAAGCAGCGACCCTGTTACCTGCCGCGGAACAGCCGATCATTTGGACATGCTGGTTAAACAACCTGACCAGGAAATGATCTTGAAGGCCCTAGACTTCGTAATCGCGGCCGAGAAGGCGTGGAGAACAGCTTGGCCAAACGGAATCCCCGCAGAACGATCCGACGCCGAAGGAATTAGCCGTGGACTCTCGACGTCTCGGTATCTACTTCAACAGGTGTCACAGAGCAAATGGCTCATTTCCGGCGATCCCGATCCGGCACCGCAACGTCAGCCACGACCACAACCAATAGGATCACCAACGTCACCTACTGCGCAACCGTCACCTGAATCGCAACCGTAGTTGTTCCGGTAAGAACACAACGTAGTGGCCGCGTGGGTAGTCGGGGGGAAGCCTGCCTGGTCGCGAAGAAATGGCTCGGCGTGCAACAACGCGTCATCGAGTCGTCCTTTTCGCCATGCGCGCAGAGCCCTCCAAAATCGTTTGGAAAATTTCCTGTGTCTGCGCAAGTCCGCACGTCACCAAATCGAACAACTTCAATCCTGTTAACCGTTCATCTAGTTTTGTGCTTGGTGCTCGGCCTGTCTATGTTGTATAAGCGCTAGCCGGCAGGCGACACCTTTCATTCGGATTCATTGGTCGTCTCTGGACATTGGCTGGGGGTCCACACCGAGGATTCCCAGCCATTTTCTGAAGTTCTCAACCTCCACTACTGGCCGCACGATTTACCAAATGTCATACATTTGTATACTTTTAAAACGGTTGCATCCTGGAAACTAAGCGCATAGTGAGGATCTAACCTCCGAGACCGGTGAGCGCGGCCCGGACGCCCGCACTCCGGTTGTGACCGGGGCGTTTGCGCGGGGCTGTTTCGGAGGAAAACCTCGCCGCGAACCCACCCGCGGTGTTCATGCGCGAAGTTGAAGTCACTCAGATGGCTGCCTCCCAGAATCGGTACGAAGGGGCAAAACGGAAAAACCAGTGGACGCTTAACAGAAGGACGCTCGGCCCTCTGACGGTCGCTGATCGCAAAAAGCCCGATTCGCCTGAAAAAGAACCCATCAAGAAAGCAGGCTGACACGAAATTCACGGATGCATTGGCTTTCATGATGCGGAACGACACAGATCCCGAATCCCGATAAGCCTTTGAGACACCCGCGGACGGCAACCTACGGTGTGCGGCTCAAGCCGAAGGCCTGGCCGCTCAGGGTTTGACTCAGTTCCAACCCCAGAATGTATTTACCTCCGCGTCGCGCGATGTGCTTG
>Ga0209579_10001383_pt1 | contig 20208 bp, 14 predicted proteins | sample Coa_R1_2_FD_187152 | JGI IMG/M metagenome (GOLD analysis project Ga0209579, IMG submission 187152) | Surface soil microbial communities from Centralia Pennsylvania, which are recovering from an underground coalmine fire - Coalmine... | ecosystem: Environmental > Terrestrial > Soil >... | reverse complement strand
GCCCGCTCGCTCGCCGTCGGCCTCCAGAAGCGGCTCGCGTACACCGCCGCCAGGGGAGGCACCTACTACGTCGAGGTGACGCTGCTCCACCAGACGCGCAACCCGGTGCAGTACCGGCTTGGGCTCGCGATCGGCAGCTAGCGCAGCTCGGGCTCCGGGACGACGCGCTGCACCTGTGCCGGATTGCCGTAGACGACCACTCGGGGCGGCACGTCCTTGGTCACGACCGCGCCCGCACCGACGAACGCCTCCTCACCGATCTCGACTCCTGGACACAGGACAGCACCGCCCCCGACGCGCGCGCCGCGTCGGATCGTCGGTCCCTTCATCAGCTCATGCCGCTGCTCTGTTCGCCCCATGAAGTTGTCGTTGGTCGTCACGACGCACGGCGCGATGAAGACGTCCTCGCCGAGTGTCGAGTACGCGGTGATGTACGCATCCGCCTGAATCTTCGTCAGCGCTCCGATCGTCGTGTCGTTCTCGACGAGGACGCCGCGTCCGATCACGACGTCGTCGCCGATCTGCACCCGCTCGCGCACGCACGACTGGTCGCCGAGGATGACCCGCGCACCGATTTGTGTGCCGGCGAAGACGACGGCGCCGGTCGAGACCACCGTCCCGTCGCCGAGCTTCGCCGGCGGCAGCGGCTCGCGCTTGGCGGTCGAGCGCGGCGAGAGCGCGGGCTGCTTGCCGACGACCGCGTACTCGAGCACACGCACGCCCTCGCCCAGCACCGTCCCGGGATGGACGACGGCGGTCGGGTGCACATCAGCGGCCAAGCGAGTCCTGCAGCCGCTCGAGCGCGCGCACAACGACGAGGCCGTCGCGCGCCTCGGCGTGCGTCGTCCCGCAGCGGACGAGGTGCAGGAAGTGCTGCATCTCGAGCCGCAACGGCTCGTCGTTCGCGATCTTCGGGCTGAAGATGTCGCCTGTGCGCGTGCGCCACTCGCCGTAGCTCTGCGCGGGCTCCTCCGGTGCCTTCTCGTACACCGTCACCTTGCGCTCGAGCTCCATGTCGTCGAAGACGACCATCTTGTCGCGACCGACGACGGTGATCTTGCGCATCTTGTGCGGGTCGAGCCAGGAGAGGTGCATGTGCGCGATCTTGCCGCTCGGGAAGCGCAAGTAGCAGAAAACGACGTCCTCGACGCCGGGATTCAGGAACGCGTTGCCGTGCGCCCACGCCTCGCTCGGCTCCTCGCCGATCAGGTAGAGGATCACCGACAGGTCGTGCACTCCGAGCGACCAGAGCGCGTTCTCGTCCTTGCGGATCTTGCCGAGGTTCTGCCGGTTGCCGTAGATGCAGAGGACGTCGCCGAGCTCTCCCGCGTCGACGAGAGCCTTCACCTTGCGGATGCCCGGGTGGTAGAGCAGCAAATGGCCCGGCATGAGCACGAGCCCACGCTCCTTGGCAATCGCGACCAGCTCCTCCATCTCGGCCGCGCGCATCGCAGGCGGCTTCTCGACGAAGACGTGCTTACCGGCCTCGAGCGCCCGCTTCGCGAGCGCATAGTGCGTCGGCACCGGCGTTGCGACCACGACTGCCTCGAGGTCGTCGTCGGCGAGCAGCTCGTCGAACGAGCCGGTCACCTGCGAGCCGGGAAAGCGCTTGCGCGCGTGCTCGTGCGTCGCTTCGTCCGTGTCGCACAACCATGCGAGGTCGGCTAGCTCGTCGACGTTGCGGGCGAGGTTCGATCCCCACGCGCCGAGGCCCGCCTGACCGACGCGGATCAGAGCTTCCACACCTTGCCGAGCCCGTCGAGCCCGTGCGTCGCGTTGCGAAAGTCGACGACCACCTTCGCGCGGCGGACGAGGTCTGCGTAGTCGACCGCCGAGTGTGCGGTCACGATCGCGACGCAGTCGTACGCCTCGGGCTCGAGCAGCGCCGAACGCATGCCGTCGAACTCCGGCACGTGCGGGTCGTGGTACGAGACGTCGGCGCCCGCGTTCCGCAGCAGCTGCACGAGCTTCTCGGCCGGCGTCTCGCGCGTGTCGCCGATGTCAGCCTTGTACGCGACGCCGAGGACGAGCACGCGCGAGCCGGAAAGCGATCGTTGCAGGCCGTGGTTCATCGCCTGTGAGATCACCGAGCGGCAGAAGTACGGCATGTTGTTGTTCACCTCGCCGGCAAGCTCGATGAAGCGCGTCGTGAAGTCGTACTCGCGCGCCTTCCACGAGAGGTAGTACGGGTCGAGCGGGATGCAGTGTCCGCCGAGGCCCGGGCCGGGCTGGAACGGCATGAAGCCGAACGGCTTCGTCGCCGCCGCCCCGATCACCTCCCAGACGTCGATGTCCATCCGGTCGCAAAGCTGTGCGAGCTCATTGACGAGCGCGATGTTGACCGACCGGAAGATGTTCTCGAGCAGCTTCGTCAGCTCGGCCGCCTCGGGCGTCGAGACCGTGTGCACGGTGTCGACCGCGGCGCGATAGACCGCCGCCGCCGCCTCGGCGCAGGCGGGCGTCAGGCCGCCGAGGATCTTCGGCGTCGTCTTCGTCGTCCAGTCGGTCCGGCCGGGATCGACGCGCTCGGGCGACATCGCGAGGTGGAAGTCGCTCCCCGCCTTGAGGCCGCTGCCCTCCTCGAGCAGCGGCAGGAGCACCTCACGGGTCGTTCCCGGATACGTCGTCGACTCGAGCACGACGACCTGGCCGGGCCGCAGCACCGCCGCGAGCCGCGAGCCCGCGCTGCGGATGTACGAGAGGTCGGGCTCGCGCTGCTTCGTCAGCGGCGTCGGCAGCGCAATCAGGATCGCGTCGGCCTGCCGGAGCTGCTCGTAGTCGAGCGTCGCCGTGATCCGGCCGGAGTCGACGTAGGGCTTGATCGCCGCCGACGGAATGTCCTCGATGTGGCTCTCACCCCGGTTCAGCGCCTCGACGAGCTCGGGGACGGCGTCGACGAGCAGCACGCGCTTGCCCGCATCGGCAAAGGCCTGCGCGAGCGGCACACCGACATAACCGGCGCCGATGACGGCGACGTCCCAGGTCGACCCGGCGATCACGGTCGCCAAGCGTACAGAGCAGCTGCCACGCGCTCGCTCGCGTGTCCGTCGCCGTACAGCTGCGGTCGCTCCGCAGGCATACGCGCGCCCGTGACGGCGTGCACGAGCGCGTCCGGGTCGTCGTCGACGAGCACGTTCGCGCCGACCTCGACCGTGTCGACCCACTCCGTCGAGGGGCGGGCGGTCACGCACGGCACCCCGTACCAGTAGGCCTCCTTCTGGAGCCCGCCGGAGTCGGTGACGATCACGTGCGCCTGCGACGCGAGCGCCGCGAAGTCGAGGTACCCGAGCGGTTCAATCGTCGGCAGCTCGAGGCCGAGTCGAGCGAGCGCCGCGCGCGTGCGGGGATGCGCGGGAAAGACGAGCGGCTCGTCGAGCTGCTGCAGGCCGCTGACGAGACGGCGCAGCCGTGTCTCCTGCGTCACGTTCGCCTCCCGGTGCAGCGTCACGAGCACGTAGCCTCCCGGCTCGACGCCGAGCCGTTCGAGCACGTGTGACCGCCCGCGTGCGAGCGGCCCGAAGATGCGGGCGGCATCCGCCATCACGTCGCCGACGACCTCGCGGTGACCGGGGACGCCCTCCGCCACGAGCTGCGCCGCCGACCGCTCGTCGGGGCAGAGAAGCAGCGCGGCGACGCGGTCGACTGCGATCCGCGTGTGCTCCTCCGGCATCGCGAGGTCGAAGCTGCGCAGCCCCGCCTCGACGTGCGCGACCGGCGTGCCGGCCGCTGCGTCGGAGCCGGCCCGCGTCGAGTTCGTGTCGCCGTACACGAGCACCCAGTCGGGCTGCTCGAGCTGGATCACGGGCCGGATCGCCGGCGCCATCGCCGCGGGGTCGGAGGTACGCAGCGCGAGCCGGTGCCGCGGCTCGGCGAGCCCGAGCTCGTCGAAGAAGACCTGCGAGAGCTCGGCGTCGTAGTGCTGCCCCGTGTGCACGACGACCTCGTCGATTCCGGCCGCCCGCAGCGCGAGGGAAACGGGCCCGGACTTGATGAACTGCGGCCGGTTCCCCACGACCGAGAGAACGAGCATCGCGCGCTAGACTACGCGCCGCCCTGCGGGCCGTTAGCTCAGCTGGTAGAGCAGGGGACTCTTAATCCCAAGGTCGAAGGTTCGAATCCTTCACGGCCCATCATTCGAAGCCGCTGCAAAGAGCGGCCTTTTTGTGCGATGCACCTTGCCTCCACGCTTAGACTGACAGCGGGCGAGTTCGGAGCCGCTGCGCTCGCAACTGCGGCGACGGCCGACCCGGCGTGAGCGCCGAAGTCCGCGCCGCCGCAAGCAGCCCACATAACCAAGGAAACCCGCACGGTTACGCGCGCGGCGGGATGGGGCAGTTGCACCACTCGTGCGTCGATCTTGATAGGAGAGGGGGTGTGATCGTCGCGCTCCACGCAGCGACCGGGGCGGCGACGGGGTCATTGATCCAGTCACGGCGAGGAGCAATCGTTCTCGGACCCGTGCTGCACGTCCTGAGCGATCGGATTCCTCATCGACACCCGCGCAACTCGGTGTGGGAGTTCGTGACGGGGATCATCGCCGTTGGCGCCGTCGCTAACCGGCGAGGGTTTCGTGATCCGGCGACCGTCGGCTCTCTCGCGGCGGTTTTGCCAGACGTTGAGCACATCGTTCCGATGCTGCGACATCGTCGGATGAAGGTCTTTCACGCTCGGCGCCGTCGCCAGGGGACGCGTCGTCTGTCTGTCCGCACTCAGTTGCTGCTCGCGGCGCTGATCCTGGGCCCGCTGCTCGCATCTGGACGCCCTCGTCAGTCGACGCAGCCTGAGCACGGGTGACGGCGTGCCATAAACAGTCACGGTTACGAGACGGCGAACGAGACGGCAGAGTTGAGGTAGTAGAACGGGTGCTCGAAGGCGTCGGCGGCCGAGGGCGCCGGGACCTCGAATGTCTCGTCCGTCGCCGAGCGCTGGTCGACGAGTCGAATGAGCGTGCGTTGAAAGGTGCCGTCCCAGTAGAGGGTGACGGTGATCCCGTCTGCGGCGCGAGTATCGAGTTCCTGCAACATCGGGTTTCTCCTGATTCCTGTGTCGCTGCTCGGGGTTGGTCGGGGTCGAATGCCTCGTGCCGGCGTCCGCGGGTTCTCGGGCGCCGGCGCGAGGCGGTGCTTTCATCAGGCGAGCGGGTTAGTCGTCCGGGTAGCCGGACTCGAGCGGGTAGCCGTCCGAGGGCGGGTTGTCGGTTGTCGAGGGCGTGCTTGGAGCGGCCGCGGGCGCCTCGGATGCTTGCGTGGCCGATGCCGCCGGCTGCGCGGCCGGTTGGTCGACGCAGGCGTAGACGGGCTCCTCGCCGCCGGCCGCTGGATACGACGTGTCCGGCACGTACTGGCCGGTGGGGGCAAGCTGGCACACCGACCCGGTCGGCGGCGAGCTGATCGTGACGCCCGCCGAGGTCGGGCCGTTTGGGCCGAGGGTCGAGCCGAGGGTCGAGCTGGCCTTTGCCGTCTGATGCCGCGTTCGCGACTTGAGCGCCTTGCAGCCGGTCTGCCCGAGAAGGTTCCGCTCGAGCTGGTAGCTGTTCGGGAGGTTCGTGCCGATGGTGCGAGCCCCGTGCGAGTGCTTGGCCGAGACCGAGCAGGCGAGGCCGTTCTTCGCGTTTGCCGTCGGAGCGACGGCCACAAGCAGGGCGCCCGTCGCGAAGATGAGTGTCAGAGCCTTCATTTCGAGTCTCCTTTCTGTGGTGCGATCGCTCGGTGCGATCGCTCTCGTAAGGAGACGGGAGGCTGGTAAGCGCGCGCCCCAGCGTCCGGAAAGCAACTGGTAAGCGGCTAGAGGTTTCCGGTGGCCGGTGTTACGTTCATGCCCTGGAAATTCGGCATTCGGCGTCCGCGCGCGCGTCGTCGACGTCGGCGAGGCCGAGGACCGCGTCGATCATCGGGCTCGGCGCCGATTCGGTTGGGGCTGCGCAGCCATGGCGGACGACTCTCACCGATGCTCCGCCGCGCGCGCGCACATTGCTCGTGATACCCGTGGCCGTGACATCCACGATGAGCTGCCCGGAGTCGCGCGCCACGTTGTCGCGTCTTGCGGAAGAATACGTATCGCCCTTCTCAAGGCCCAGGAGTAGAGTCGGGCTGCCGGAAGGAGGATACGACGGCTCGTTGGATCGCACCACGGCGGGCACGGTGGTTCGGCCTGCTGGCGCGCGTGGTCGTGGCTTCCTTGGCGTTGATCGCAGGGGCCGGACCCGCGGCGGGGAGCGGGAGCGACACGATCACGCTCGACCTGCAGGCGCATTTCGGGGCGCAGCCGGCGCTCGACGTCCTGATCCCGAACTTCGAGCGCGTCTACCCGAACATCAAGGTCGACGCCACCTACTCGCCGAACTTCCCCGAGCTCTACCAGATCGAGACGACCGAGCTCGGCGCGGGCAACGCGCCCGCCTTGCTCTACACCCAGCCCGGCTGCGGAACGCCGATCGCGATCTGCGTGCTCGCGAAGGCCGGCGACCTGGCGCCCATGGTCAACAAGCCGTGGGTGAAGTGGTCGATCCCGCTCGTCACCTCGCTCAACAAGTACGACCACGCCCTCTACGGTTTCACGCCGACCATCGCGCCCTACGGCATCTTCACGGACGACGACCTCTTCAAGAAGCTCGGCGTCAAGGTCCCGCAGACGTTTTCACAGCTGCTCGACCTCTGCCAGAAGGCGAAGGCCGACGGGCAGGTCGCGGTCTACCTGGACGGCGGCAGCCAGACGAACGTGTCGTCCCTGCTTCGGGCCTTTGCCAATGCGACCGTGTACGCAAAGGACAAGCAGTTCGTGACCGAACAGAAGGCGGCGAAGGTGACCTTCGACGGCACGGCGGGCTGGCACCAGGCCCTGCAGATGTTCATCGACATGTCGAACGCCGGCTGCTTCCAGACGGGGAATGTCGGCGAGATGACCCTCCCCGCGATCGCGGAATTCGACCAGGGTCAGGGACTGATCTACCCGCAGACCGCCCTGGTGGAGGGCAACGTCCTCGCCGCGCAACCCTCCTTCACGTTCCATTTCTACCCCCTGCCGATCGCGACGGGATCGAGCCCGGCGCCGACCACGATGTCCCCGGGCACGGCCTACAGCGTCAACGCCCATGCGAGCCCGCAGGACCAGGCAGCTGCGCAGACGTTCATCGACTTCCTCGCCCGGCCCAAGCAGGCCGCGCTCTACGGCCAGCTGACAGGGGGCCTCTCGCAATACGAGTTCCTGCACGATCAGACGCCGGCCTACATGTCCTCAGCCTTCGCCTCGGTGCTGAAGGAGCACGACTACCTCCTCAGCCCGTCGGGGGCCTGGTGGAACGCGGACGTGCTGCTCGCGCTGCAGCAGTACGGGATCGGCCTCATCACCGGCCAAAGCTCGATCGACGACGTCCTCAACGCAATGGACGTCGCCTGGAAGGAGGGCCCGGCCTAGCGCCTTCGACGACCGGCCCGATCAGCGAGCACTGACGAGAGGCGGCCCGCCGGAGCAAGGCCGCCTCTCGGTTCGAGTGGCTAGAGGTGGTTCGCGCAGCTGGCGCCGTCCGTATCGCTGTTCGTGCCGTCCGGGCACGTGGTGTTCGACCAGACGACGCGCTGCAGGTTTGCGCCGAGCAACTGAGCCCCGGTCAGGTTCGCGTTGGTGAGGTCGGCATGCTGCAGGTTGGAGCCGGTCAGGCTGGCCTCGTTCAGGTTCGCCCCGGCCAGGTCGACGTTCTGCAGGTTCGAGCCCTGCAGGCTCGCGCCGGCGAGATCGGCCCCGGTCAGGTTCGCCCGCTGCAGGTTCGAGCCCTGCAGGCTGGCCCAGGCGAGGAACGCGTAGCCCTGCAGCTGCGCGCCCTGGAGGTTGTCGCCTTGCAGGTTGGCGCCGATCAGGTGGGCGTTCTCGAGCTGCGCCCCTTGCAAGTTGTCGCCCTGTAGGCCGGCGCCGTTGAGGAGGATGTTCTGCAGGTCGACGTTCTGCAGGTTGCAGCCCTCCAAGGAGCTGCCGCCGCAGACGCCGAGCACGAACTGCCCGACCGCCGGCGTCGCGACCGACCGGTCACTGAACCAGGCGTTCCCGTCCGGACCGGCGGCGATCCCGTACGGGAGGCTACCCGCGGGAAGGCCGCTGCTGAACTCGGTGATCGCCCCGGTCGCCGGGTCGACGCGGCCGATCGCCGGCGTCGTGCCCCGGTCGGCGAACCACATGTTGCCGTCCGGGCCCTCCATGATCCCGAACGGCGAGCTGCCCGCGTTCAAGCCGACCGTGAACTCGGTGATCACGCCGGCCGGCGTGATCCGGCCGATCGCCCCACCGGCGACCCGGTCCGTGAACCAGAGGTTGCCGTCCGGCCCCGCGGCCACGTTGCCCGGCGAGTGGCCGGCCGGCAGGTTGAACTCGACGATCGTGCCGCTTGGGCTGATCCGCCCGATCGCCGGGGTCGGCGTCGCCCGGTCGCTGAACCAGACATTGCCGTCCGGGCCCGCCGCGATCACGCCTGGGACATGGCCCGCCGGCAGGCTGAACTCCGTGATCGTCCCGCTCGGCGTGACCCGGCCGATCGCCGGCGTGCCCCCATCGGTGAACCAGAGGTTCCCGTCCGGACCGAGGGTCATGTTCCCCGGCACGCTGCTCGCGCTCAGCCCGGCGCTGAACTCACTGACCGCGCCGCTGGGCGTGATCCGACCGATCGCCTTGGTCGTGCCCGAGTCGCTGAACCAGACGTCCCCGTCCGGGCCGGTCACGATCCCGTTGTCCGACCTGATTGCCGACGTACCCCCGCCCGGAAAGCTGCCCGGATTCAAGCCGGCGCTGAACTCCGTGATCGTCCCGCTCGGTGTGATCCGTCCGATCGCCGGCGATGTACCCGGGTCTGCGAACCAGACGTTGCCGTCCGGCCCACTCGCGACGCCGGTCGGGGCGCTGCCGGGGTTCAGGCCGCTCGTGAACTCGGTCACCGACGCGAATGGCGCCGCAGCCGCTACCCCCACGCACGCCGCGAGGGCGAGCAGGCTCAGAAAAATGAACCGCGCGATTCTCATCGTCGCCTCCTTTTCGTGACGACCGCACGCTGCGGCCGTCTCCCAGGAGGAGACCCGCGAGCGGTAGAAGCGCAGTAGACGGGCGGTAGATCCTCGCCTCGGCTTTCAGTTGGCGAAAGCGCGCCGCAGGCCCCGGGTAGCGGGAACCCGTCGCCGGGCGGGCCGACGCGGCAACGGCTCCTCGCCTCCGAGAGCCTCGAGCGCCCCGCGCATCCGGAACTCCGTCAGCGCCTCTTCACGCCGTTCCGGGGGTCGCGGCAGCCGGCCTAATCGCGCGCAATCGCTCTGCTTCGATGACGTTGCCCTTCCGCTCGTAGAGATCAAGCGCTCGCGCGGCGGCGGCATCGGCCTCCGCATCCTCGCCGTTCGCCCGCAGGATCTCCGCGAGCGCGAGCCAGGCGCCGGCTCGCCAGTTCAGGTAGTCGCTCTCCTCGAGTGCGTCGAGTGCGCGCAGCGCGAGCGTCATCGCCTTGTCGCTCTCCCGTCGGTGCGACGCAACCAGGGCCCGCGCGTGCGCCACTCGGCCCCTCGGCGGCAGGATCCGATTCCCCTCTTGCGAGGCGAAGACCGTCTCGTCACCTTGAGCGAGCCAGCGCTCGGCGTCGTCCCAGCGGTCCTGCCCGCAGTACAGCAGGACGAGCTCGCGGACCGCAGCGTTGGCTTGCACCGTCGGTGGCGCATCGGTTTCGCCTCCGAATCGCCGCCAGACGGCGAGCAGATGCTCCTCCGCAGCCTCGACATCGCCGAGCAGCCACCGCGCCTGGCCGGCGTAGAAGCGGCTGTAGACCTGTGTGTGGTAGTCGACATCGTTGAGGATCTCGCTCGCGTGGTCGTCGCACGCCCGAGCCTCCTCGGCGCGGCCGGCCATGGCGTACGGGAACGAGAGCAGGCGCTCGATCGTCGCCGCGAGCAGGGCTTCGCCTCTGCATGAGCTCCGGAGCTCTTCGCACCGCCGGATCGTCTCGTCCGCGGTTGCCGGCCCGAGGCAGAGCATCTGGACGAGCTGCGAGATGACGCGGGTGCGGGTCGGCGCGTGCCGCGAGGCCGTTGCATCGACGAGCGCCAGCTCGAGCTCGGTGCAGGCGTCGGCGCAGCGACCCATACCTCGATAGGCATACCCGAGCAGGTGTCTCGCGAGCGCGAGCCCGCGTGCGTCGCCGAGCTCGGCGAAGGTGGTTATCGCATCTGTCGCCGTGCGTAGCTTCTCCTCGACGCTCCCGTGGGTGCTTCCGAGCCAGTCGCGCCAGCCGAGGAGGACGCGCACCTCCGCCGCGAGGGCTCGCTGGCCGAGCCGGTCCGCCACCACGAGCGCGTCGTCGAACAGCGCCAGTGCTTGCACCACCCGGCCGGACTCGGCGAGGAGCCACGCGAGCTCGACCTGCACCCGGACGCGCTCATGCTCGTCCACGATGCCGAGCTCGAGCGCGGTGCTCAGGCGTGCAGCAGCTTCTCCGAGTGCGGCCGCCTCCGTCGCCGCCGCGGCAGCACGCAGGTTGTAATCGACGGCGCGCTCCGCTCCCGAGACCGGCGCCCCGAGCGTGAAGTGGTGCGCGAGCTCCGGGAGCACCTGCGAGAGGTCGGCTGCGTGGACGCGTTCCAGCGCCTCGCCGACGCGCAGGTGCAGCTCCGCGCGGCGTATCCGCTTCAGCCTGTCGTAAACGGCGCGCCGCACGAGCTCGTGGCTGAACCGGCACGAGGCCGCCGCGTCGGGCAGCTCCTCGACGATCCCGGAGCCCGCCGCCTCCTCGACCGCTGCGACGAACGCAGACTGCCCGAGCGCGGCCGCGTCTGCAACGACGCGCAACTCGAAGCGAGCACCGGCCACAGCAGCGAGCTCGACGAACGCCGCCGTCTCCGGTGCCAACCTCGCGAGGCGCTGCCGCATGATATCGGCGAGCCGCTCCGGCCCCCGCAGCTCCGCGGCCGCCGTCCTCAGCCGGACGCTCTGCGTCACCTCGAACTCGCCACGGTCGCACAGCTCGCGCCAGAGCTCGCAGAGGAGCAGCGGCGTGCCGTCAGTGAGCTCTCCGATCGTCGCAGCGAGCTCTGCGGTCGGCTCGGCGTCCGCGGACGCGCGGATGAATGCCTCCACCTCCGAGCCGCTCAGGTTGGGAAGAACGAGGCGCGTCGTCGCGTCCAGGCGGCTGAGGTCCGCGATCGTGCCGGCGACGTCGCCGCCGGCGTCCTCCGCTCTGTACGCGGCGACGATCAGCCAGCGCATGCGCGGGGCGCTTCGCGCAAAACGGCGGATCAGGTGCAGCGTCTCGGCGTCCGCCCAGTGCAGGTCGTCGAGCGCGAGGAGCAGCGGTTGCTCACGCCCGAGATGGGCGAGGAGCTCGCCGGCTGCGGCCTGGAGTGCGAAGCGTTCGTTGTCTGCGTCCCGGGCTTGCGAGGCCGGCGCACCCGTCAGCGTTGCCAGTTCGGGCACGAGCCGCGCGAGCTCGCGACCCCCGGTGCCGAGGCACTCGCGGAGCGCGTCGGGATCGCAGCTGCGGAGCAGGAACTCGAGCCATTCCCGCAGCGGCTGGTACGGGATCGTCACCGCCGCGTCAGAGCTGCCGTATAGGACGAGCACGCCAGCCGCCGCGGCTTGGTGCGCGAACTCGCGGACGAGGCGCGTCTTGCCGCCGCCGGCCTCGCCGGCGATGAGCGCGATCCCGCCTTCGCCGCCGTCCGCTCGCGCGAGCAGCGAACTCAATGTCGCCAGCTCGTCGGCGCGACCGACGAATGGAAACGCCGGCGTCGAGGTGAGCGGACCCGGCATCTGCACCTCACCGGAAGGGAGCAGTCGCCGCCCGGCTCCGGGACGCGGCGCCTCGAGCGGCGGGAACTCGCCCTCGCCTAGCTGGTACAGGCGCTCGGGCTCGGGTAGGTCTTTCAGTCGGTACTCGCCCAGGTCGAGCAGGCTGAGTGTGTCCGGCAGCTCGTCGCGGACGAGCGCGGCGGTCGTCGACGACAGGAGCACTTGCGAGCCGTGCGCGCTCGCCGCGATGCGGGCCGCGCGATGGATGTCGAGGCCGACGTACAGCCCACCTGCGGTCTCCGGCTGGCCGGTGTGGACGCCGATCCGCACGGCCATCGGCTCACCGTGTGGCCAAACCGTCTCGCGCAGCGCCTGCTGTGCCTCGGCCGAAGCTTCGACCGCGTCCGAGGCGCGGGCGAAGGCGTAGTGGAAGCCGTCGCCGAGCACCTCCACCTCCCGGCCACCGTGCCGGGCGAACGCCGCCCGGACGAGCCGGCGGTGCAGCTCCAGCTGCTCGCGGTAGCGCTCGGTGCCGAGGCGGCCCAGCAGAGCGGTCGAGCCCTCGACGTCCGTGAACACCGTCGTCACCGTCCCGACCGGCAGCACGGGAGCCGGCGCGAGGTCGAGCGCCGGCGCCTGGTTGAGGATCTGCTGCTCGAGCTCCCGCAGCCCTGCGCCCGGCTCGAGCCCAAGCTCGTCGAGCGTGGCCCGGGCGTCCCGATAGGCGGCGAGCGCTTCGGCCTGACGGCCAGAGCGGTAGAGCGCGAGCATGAGCTGCGCGCGCTGCCGCTCGCGGTGCGGCTGCTCGGCGACGAGCGCTTCGAGCTCGCCGACTAGATCAGAGTGGAGACCGAGCGCCAGTTCGGCGTCGATGCGCGCCTCCAATGCCGCCAGCCGCTGCTCCTCGAGCCGCTCCGACTCAGTGCGGAAAAACGACTCCTCCGCGAACTCCGCCAGAGCCGGGCCGCGCCAGAGCTCGAGCGCCTCCCGCAGGAGGGCCGCCGCACGCTCGGGCGAGGTGGCGCGCGCCTCGGCGACGAGCCGCTCGAACCGGAGCACGTCAACTGCGTCCGGCTCGACCTCGAGGAGGTAGCCGGGCGGCCGCGTCACGATCGTCCCTTCAGGCAGCAGCTTGCGCAGCTGCGAGACGTAGAGCTGCACCAACTTGACGACCGTCGGCGGGGGTTTCTCGCCCCAGAGCTCGTCGATCAGCCGCTCACGCGCAACGACCCGGTTGGCGCGCAGCAGCAATGCGGCAAGGAGAGCCCGCTGCTTGCCACCGCCGAACGGCAACGGCGCCTCGCCGGCCCGAACCTCCAGCGGCCCAAGCAGCCGAAACTCCACCGCTTCCTCCTTCGCAATGCCTGCCGAAGCCGTTGTCTTTCTACAGCACCCGGAGTAGCATCGCCAGCAGGAGGTCGCCGTTGAGCAGGCGCTTTGGGGGCAGGCGCGTCGCCGCAGTCGCGTCCGCGGCGCGCTCGCTTGCGGCTCAGGGCCCCGGCTAGCCGATGGACTCGTTCCGACCGGTCGCCGAGGCCGCTCGTGGCTCCCGGTCGGCCGCGGTCGCGCGAGCGCTACGCCTTCGCCGGCGCCGGCTGGGGCAGGTACCGTGGGCGCTCGCGCTCCCCGGCTTCGCGGCGCTCGTCGCGTTCCACTTCGCCGCGATCGGCTTCGGCGCCTACTACGCCTTCACGAACTGGAACGGGCTCGCGCACTCGAGCTGGGTGGGCCTCCGGAACTTCCGCGAGATCGTCGACGACGCCTCGGCTCGGGGTGCGCTCTGGCACACGCTCGAGCTCGCCGGCGGCTTCGTCGTCCTGACAAACGCGATCGGGCTCGCGCTCGCACTCGGCCTGAACCGGGCGGTGAAGACACGGCACCTGCTGCGGTCACTCTTCTTCCTGCCGGTCGCGCTGAGCCCGCTCGCGATCGCGTACATCTGGGGCTGGATCTTCTACTACCAGGGTGCCCTGAACCGCGTTCTCGGCTCCGTCGGTCTGTCCTCGTTGAAGCGTGATTGGCTCGGCAATCCCTCGACGGCGCTGTGGTCGATCCTCGTCGTCATGGTCTGGCAGTTCTCGGGGCTCGCAATGGTGCTCTACCTCGCGGGGCTGCAGTCGGTCTCCGAGGACATCTACGAAGCGATGCTCGTCGACGGCGCCTCGCCCTGGTTTCGCTTTCGCAAGGTGGTGCTGCCGCTGCTCGCGCCGGCGATGACGGTGAGCGCGACGCTGACGCTGATCATCGGCTTGCGCGTCTTCGACCAGCTCAAGGCGCTCACCGACGGCCAACCGGTCGGGGCGACCGAGACGCTCGCGCTCGAGGTCTACCAGCAGACGTTCTACCTTCTCCGCTTCGGCTACGGCGCGGCGCTCGCGCTGATCTTGACGGCGCTGATCACCGTGTTCGCCTTGACGCAGCTCGCGCTCCTGCGGCGAAACGAGCAGAGGCTCTGAGATGGGGCTCGCGCGTTACAGCCGCGCCACCTTCCTGCGGGAGCTCGCGCTGATCCTCGTCGCGGCCGTCTTCTGCCTGCCGCTCTACCTGCTGGTCGCGATTGCGCTCGACACGACGGCGCAGAGCTTCAAGACGCCGCTCTCGTTTCCCTGGCCGCCGCACTTCGGCAACTTCGCGCAGGCGTGGCACGCCGGCGGCTTGGGCAACCTCGGCCACGCACTCGAGAGCAGCCTGATCATCACCGTCTCGAGCGTCGCCTGCCTCCTCGTGCTCGGCTCGCTCTGCGCGTACGCGGTCGCACGGCGCCAGGGCCGGCTCAGCAACGTGCTCTACGTCCTCTTCGTGCTCGGGATCATCCTGCCGTTCCAGCTCGCGATCATCCCGCTCTATGTCGCCATGCGCCACCTCGGCCTCGTCGGCAACTACGCCGGGATGATCCTGCTGAACGTCGGCCTGCTGATGCCGCTGACGGTCTTCCTCTACACGGGCTTCATCCGGGCGCTGCCACGCGACTACGAGGAAGCCGCGCGCGTCGACGGCGCGGGGCTGCTCCGGACCTATGCCCGCGTCGTCTTCCCACTGCTCTGGCCGATCACCGCGACCGCCGCCGTCCTCGTCGGCATCATCGTCTGGAACGAGTTCTTCGTCGCGCTGATCTTCCTGGCCGGCACCCGCTACCAGACGCTGCCGGTCGCGCTCTACAACTTCGCCGGCGAGTACGTCGCCCGCTGGAACCTCGTCTTCGCGGGCGTCCTGATCGCGATCGCACCGGTGCTCGCGTTCTACCTCTTCGCACAGCGCCAGCTGATCCGCGGCTTCTCGGGCGGAGTGAAGGGTTGACCGCCGGGATTACGCTCACCGGCGTCGGCAAGGTCTACCCGGGCGGCACGCAAGCCATCTCGAACCTCGACCTCGCAATCGAGCCCGGCGAGCTGATGGTGCTCGTCGGCCCCTCCGGCTGCGGGAAGACGACGACGCTGCGGATGACCGCCGGCCTCGAGGAGATCACTGAGGGCGAGATCCGGATCGGCGACCGGGTCGTCAACTCGCTCGACCCACGCGAGCGCGACGTCGCGATGGTCTTCCAGAACTACGCGCTCTACCCGCACATGACGGTTTACGACAACCTCGCCTTCCCGCTCCGGGCGCACGGGCTCGCGCGGGCCGAGGTGCGGAAGCGCGTCGAGCGCGCCGCGGAGCTCCTCGGGCTCGACGGTCTGCTCGGGCGTAAGCCGCGCGCGCTCTCCGGCGGCCAGCGGCAACGAGTGGCGATGGGACGCGCGATCGTGCGCGAGCCGCAGGTGTTCCTGATGGACGAGCCACTCTCCAACCTCGACGCGAAGCTGCGAACGGAGATGCGGGCCGAGATCGCCGACCTCCAGCGCGAGCTCGGGGTGACGACCATGTACGTCACACACGACCAGGTCGAGGCGATGACCCTTGGGAGGCGAATCGCCGTCCTCTCGGGAGGCGTCCTGCAGCAGCAGGGCCCCCCGCAGCAGCTCTACGACGAGCCCGCCAACGTCTTCGTCGCCACGTTCATCGGCTCACCGGCGATGAACCTGCTCGCGGGCAGGATCGAGCGAGACGGCGACGCGCTCGTCTGCGCGCTCGGCGACCGGCGCGTGCCGGTTCACCCGGCGAATCGCGCTGCGGCGGCGCTCGCGGGCTACACCGGCGCAGAGGTCGTCGTCGGGGCGCGTCCCGAGCATTTGACCGATTCCGCCGGCTCGCCCCCCGACCGCCCGCGGCTGAAGGGCCGCGTTAGGTTCGTCGAGCTGCTCGGCGCCGAGCAGCTCGTCCAGCTCGAGCTCGATGCGATACCCGTCGTCGCCGAGGCCGGCACGAACGGTCTGCCGGGGCGTGGCGGGAGCCGGGCTTTCGCGCTCGCCCGGTTTGCCTCCGAGACGAGAGTCAGCCCCGGCGACCTTGTCGAGGTCAGGGTCGCAACCGGGCGGCTCCGGTTCTTCGACCCGAAGACGGGCCGCGCAATTCGATAGCGGCGCTCGCAACGAGTGCGAGCCGTGCGTACTGATGCGCGCACAGCGTCGTCTCCGCGAGCTGCTGGTCAGCGCAGCTCGTTTCAGCGGTCGTCCGGCGTCGCTGCAGTTCCTTTCAGCCCGCGGCATCTTGCAGCTGTGAATACGCCCGGACTCTTAATCCCAAGGTCGAGGGTTCGAATCCTTCACGGCCCACTTCAAGAACTGCTGCAATCTGCAGCCTTCATCCTGTGTCAAGGATCCCGTTTCGGCAGCGCGGATGGGTGGGCCGGTTCCGTCACGCCGACGCTAGGTGGCGGGGGTGAGGTGGTCATCTGTGAGCTGCGAAATAAGCGCCACGCGAGCTGGTTTTGGTCAGCCTCATCCAAGTTAGCGGCGTGAATGGCAATCTGAGCGCCAAGCATGTTCTGAGTCCAAAGGCAATGCCACTTGTCGTTTAGCTCCGAACTCATCCTCGAGTTGCTGGCCATCCACGATGGCCGCCGCCGATCTCTCGAGTGTCGCGAGGGCCCGAGCAGGCGCCGGGTGGCGCTCGGCGGCTTTCCACGCGGAATCTTGCAGTGATACGTTCGCCGGGGAATGATCGCTTCGTTCCTCCGCCTGAGTCTCCTGGCGCTTGTGCTGCTCGCTTCGTCGGCGACGGGCGCAAGCGGCCAGACGTCGGTCTGCGAGCCGGACGGCGTCCAGGCGAGCGGCTCCATCTATCGCATCTGCATGCCGGCTTCTGGGTACAACGGCATGCTCGTCGTCTGGGCTCACGGGTTCCAGGACGCGGGCACGCCGGTCTCGATCCCCGAAGACCAGCTTTGCATCAACGGCTTCTGCCTGCCCGACCTGGTCAACCAGCTCGGGTTCGCCTTTGCGACGAACAGCTACAGCAAGACGGGACTGGCGGTCCTCCAGGGCAAGGACGACATCGTCGACCTCGTCAGGATCTTCGCGGCTGAACACGGGCAGCCGCGAAAGGTCTATCTCGTCGGTGCTTCGGAAGGCGGCCTGATCACGGCACTCGACCTCGAACAGCATCCCGACGTTTTCTCGGCGGGGCTCGCGGCGTGTGGACCAATCGGCGACTTTCCGTACCAGATCAACTACTTCGGCGACGCTCGCATCACGTTCAACTATTTCTTTCCGGGCTTGATCCCGGGCGATCCGTTCCACCCACCGCCGAGCCTCACGGCGAACTGGTCGCAGTACTACGAGACGAACGTCAAGCCGGTGGTGTTCGACCCGGCCAACCGACATCTCCTCGATCAGTGGGTTGCGGTCGCCCACCTCCCCTTCGACGCCGACAACTACCTGCCGACCGTCGAGCAGTCCGTGAGTGACGTCCTCCGCTACGGCGTCGTCGACTTCACCGACGCCGTGACGACACTCGGCGGGTTTCCGTTCGACAATTCGCTCCGCTGGTATTCCGGATCCGACAACGACGTCCAACTAAACGCCCAGATTCCACGGGTCTCCGCCGATCCTGCCGCCGTGGCCGCGATGCACGCCTACGACACGACCGGCGTCCTCACGCGCCCGCTCATCACGATGCATACGCTGAGAGATCAGCAGGTGCCTTACTTCCACGAGACGCTCTACAACCTGAAGACGCTGTTTGCCGGGTCGCTGCTCACACGGCACTTGGCAATCCCGATCGATCGCTACGGGCACTGCAACTTCACCGAGGGCGAGGCGCTGTTCGGCTTCGCAGTCATGCTCTTCTACGACGGCGTCCTGAGCCAGGTCAGCGGCGCGGCATCCGTGCTGAGCCCCGCCGACGTCGGCACCTTCGCGAACAACGCGAAAGCGGTCGGGATGCCGTTTCGACCCGGAGGGCAAGAACTCACGTTCACGCTCAAGTAAGCGAGCACCCTGCCCGCGGACGGAATCCATGACCCCACCGCGCGTACAGATGCGCGTACAGGTTCGTCTCCGCACGTCGCGGCTTCCTTCAGCTCGTTGCAGAGACCGCTCCGGCGAGTTGCAGCTTGCTTCAGGTCGATGCAGATCAATGCGCACAATCTCCCCGACTCTTAATCCCAAGGTCGAAGGTTCGAATCCTTCACGGCCCACTCTCTGAAAAGTCACCGCTAAGCGCGGCGAAAGGCCTGCGCGATGGGACGCAAGCTCGGGCCGCCGTCCATGAGGGCGACCTTCTGTCGAGGCTCGGCCACGTGCTCGATGGCGGCCGACTTCTTTGCTGACAGGCGCGAGATGACGCGCGGCGTAGCACCGTGTGCGCACCACCATTCCTTCATGCCGCGGGGGTTGCACGAGCTGCCTTCGTAGCGGTCCGACCGAGAAGGTCCTCGCACGTTTGCCGCGCTCGGGACAACCGGTTAGGGTCCGCCGCGATCGAGTGCCGGGCATGACCTCCCATGAGGCGGGCGGGGTTCCCAGCCGCGCCGTCCTTGAGTCGGCGGAGCGGGAGAACGACGCACTCGGGCATGACCTCGGCGGTTTCCTGTCGGCGGGCGCCGGGTTCATGCCGAAGCTTCCCACGGTGCTCGCCTTCCCGCCGACGCACGAGGCATGGGACGGGATCGTGTCGCGGATGCCCGAGCTCTGGCGCACCGTCGCGGTGCGGCGGGCGCTCGACGAGCTGCCGGTCCTCGACGCGGACGGGGCGTGTCTGCCCGACGGGTACGTCTGGCGCGCGTCGTGCGCGCTCGGGATCTTCGCCCACTCCTACGTCCGGGTCGAGAAGCTCGACGGCCGGCCGCCACCGTCGGTGCTCCTCCCGTGGGCGCAGATCTGTAAGCGCCTGGGGCGCCAGCGCGCGTTCCTGACCTACAACGATCTGATCGTCTACAACCACCGGCTCCTCGATCCGACGCGCGGTCACACGGTCGAGAACATGGAGCTGCTCGTTCCGACCGTCGACAACGCGGAGGAACGACGCTTCTACCTGGTTCAGGTCGAGATCCTCGCACGGGGGACGCCGGTCGTCGCGGCGGTCGTGCGCGCGCAGGAAGCGGCCGTCCGGGGCGACGACGAGGCACTCGAGAACGAACTGCTGCTGATGACCGAGACCTGGCAGGACATCATCGAGCTCTCGCTGCGAAAGGCCGACCCCAACCCGCTCTCGGCCACGTACATCGACCAGGTCGTCTGGGCGAACACGGTTGCCCCGCTGGCGGTCCCGATCGACGAGGGGACGCTCGGACCCGCCGGCGCCGCTTCGCCCGTCTTCCAGCTGATGGATGCGTTCCTGGGCCGCCGCTTCCACGACTCGCGGCTCGGCAAGGAGGTGGTCGCGATGCGCGAGCTGCTCCCCGTCCACCAGCTTCGATTCCTCAGGGCGGTCGACCAGGTCTCGGTCAGGGATCACATCGCCGCCCGTGGCGGCCGGCGGCTGCAAACGGTCTGGGACGGTCTCCTCGACGCCTACGGCGGCGAGAAGGGCTACCTCGGCGCCCACCGGCTCAAGGTGTACGGCTTTCTCGAGCTCGCGTTCAAGGTCGGGCGGTCGGTGACGATCACCCACATCGAGGGTGCCTTCAAGGACCGCTCGTGGAAGGAGGCAGACGCGATCCTCGAGGAGACGCGGGCGGAACGCTTCAAAGAGCTCCCGCCGCGCGCGCAGTTCGTGCGGCTCCGGGCGCGCGAGGCGGCGAGCGCCGACGGCGGCGTGAGGCGCATCGTGCTCGACGCCGACGAAACCGGCGTCGTCTACCGCGCCGGCGACCGCTGCGGCGTGCTGACGACGAACCGCCCGGCGGCGGCGGCGGCGGCGCTGCGCGTCCTCGGTGCGACCGGTGACGAGCCGATCCCACTGAACGCGCGCTGGCGCCGCGCACTGCGGTATTGGCCCGACTATCCGGTCGGCACGACGACGGTGCCGCTGCGGGTGTTCCTTGCCCACGCCAAGCTGCGCCCGCTCACCCGGCGCGGAGCAAAGGAGCTGCTCGCGATCTCCGGGTCGCAGGGATTGCACGACGTCCTCGAGGCATACAAGGAGTCGGAGTTGGAGCTCGCGGACGCCTTGCAACTGCTGGCCGACGAGGGCTACGACGTC
>Ga0209579_10001381_pt1 | contig 20220 bp, 21 predicted proteins | sample Coa_R1_2_FD_187152 | JGI IMG/M metagenome (GOLD analysis project Ga0209579, IMG submission 187152) | Surface soil microbial communities from Centralia Pennsylvania, which are recovering from an underground coalmine fire - Coalmine... | ecosystem: Environmental > Terrestrial > Soil >... | reverse complement strand
GCGGCGTTCCCCAAGGATTGCTGAACAAGCGCATGCCTTCATCGATAAGTCCAAGCCATTCGCGAATGTGCAAGAGAGCAAAGATGGCTCCCAGCGCGGCAGTCACCATCGTCCACATGAATGCGGCCCTTCTGTCGGAAGCCTTTGCTGCCCGCACACCAAGCAGCATGGTGAGGCTGCTTGTGAGCAGGATGAAAGTCATTGCCACTACATTCACAATGCTATGAAATGGACGTGGCCAGGTGGGTGTCCCATTGCGAATAAAGCCGTAGGCCACGAGACACGCCGCAAAGGTAGCCGCGTCAGCGATGATGAACAGCCAGATTGCCATCTTTTTTGCCGGAACAATAAACGGTGGCAGTCCGACGGTCAGTCCCGGAACAACATGTCCTTCCATTGTCACGTCCGCTTGGCTCACAACGCCTCCTCTTCCAACTGTTACAACTTTGCCCACAAAAGCCAGAGCAGGTAAATCCAGAGAACGTCCATGAAATGCCAATATCGCGAGGTTGCATCTAAGGTGCTGCGCTTCAAAGTAAAGTTACCCAGTTTGCGAAGTACGCGGATCAAGCCGCCTAGACCTCCCGTGATGTGCAACACGTGAGCAGCGGTCAGAACGTAAAAAAAGGAACTACTTGGATTGGTGGCAAGATACAGTCCCTGCGCACTCAGTTGCCTCCAGGCGACGTACTGACCGAATATGAAGAGCAGCCCGAGAGCTAAAGTTATGTAGAGCCAGCGTGCCGGATACGCAACCTTAGTTCGGAGCCCACCCATGTAAGCCGCAATCTGCCGGCGAGCAATCTCCAAGGTCACACTGCTCACGAGCAACACAAGCGTGTTCAAATAAAGAATTGACGGAATGTTGAAGTGCCGCCAATCAGAGGCCCCGCCTTTGCGCACGACTAGAGCGCTGGTCAGAGCCGCAAAGGTCATACCTATCGCGAAAAGACCTACCCAAATTCCAGTCGAAGCCGGGGGAGGGGCATACTCTTGGACTGCGCGAAAATTCCCGTCCGTGGGAACGAGGTTTCGCCACCCTCCATTTTCCCAGTTCTCGCGCGGGATTGAGGGCTTTCGGATTTCCTCAACTCTTGGTGGTTCGTGAACTACAGTTGCCATACTGCAAAATTCCTCTTGGATTCAGATTAAGCTTCATCGCCGACGGTTTCGATGTGCTCAGGTGAGTTCTGCATTACATAGTCACCCGTTGAGCTCTCAATCCCGTACTGATACGGATCGTGGTAAACAACAGGTAGTTTCCCGCCGAAGTTGTCAAACGGAGGCGGAGTGGTTGGAGTGGCCCATTCAAGTGATGTCGCCTGCCATGGATTATCCGGAGCCGGTTCACCCCAGAAGCGGCTGTGAATCAGGTTGTAAAGAAAAATCAATTGCACCGCCCCGGTGCAAAGAGCCGCTACCGTCATGAACTTATGGACAGGAATGAACGGCTGCATGTAGTCATCGACAAAGGCCTGATAACGGCGAATGTTGCCCGCCATCCCGATATAGTGGAAAGGCATGAAAATGCAATAGGCCCCGACAAACGTCAGCCAGAAGTGGATTTTGCCCAAGGTTTCATTCATCATGCGGCCATACATCTTCGGGAACCAGAAATAGGTTCCGGCGAAGATCCCGAAGATGGCGGACACAGCCATGACAAAGTGAAAATGTCCCACCACGAAGTAGGTGGCGTGCAGCATGATGTCGAGGGAGGGCTGCGCCAGGAAAAATCCACTCACGCCACCAGTGATGAACATCGAGATCATCCCAACTCCAAACAGCGATGCCGAGTTAATCCGGAGCTTGGATCCGTACAGGCTACCCATCCAGATGAGCACGATGATGGTGGATGGAATGGTGATGATCAACGTGGGGAATGAAAACAGAATGGAAGAAACGGGATTCATTCCACTGACAAACATGTGGTGCCCGTAAACCATGTAACTCAGCACCGCGAGAGCTCCCATGGAGTAGATCAGCACGCGGTGGCTCAACATCGGACGGCGCATGTTTACGATCAGCACGTGGGACACGATTCCCATTGCCGGGATGATCGCGATGTACACCTCAGGATGTCCGAAGAACCAGAACAAATGCTGCCAAAGCAGGGTCGAACCACCAGCGTGGGGCTGTAACTGGTCGTTAAGAACCAGGTTCGATGCGACAAAAAAGCTGGTTCCTGCGACGTGGTCGAGTATCAGCAGAATGCACGCGGGCATGAGCACCGCGAACGCCGTTAGACCCATAATCGAGGTGATGAACCAAGCCCAGCAGGTGAGCGGCAATCGCCAGAGACTCATACCTTTGGTTCGCATGTCCAACGTCGTAGTGATGAAGTTCAGAGAGCCCAGTAGCTGTCCTATGCAGAAAATGGCGATAGCAGCCGCCCAGAGCACCACGCCCATTCCCTGACCGGGCCCTGCTACCGAGCCCACTGCACTGAGTGGAGCGTACTGGGTCCATCCGCCGAGGGTTGGTCCATCACTCACGAAAAACGACGAAATCAGAACCAGGAAACCCACAAAGGTGACCCAGAACGACATCATGTTGAAATGGGGGAAGGGCATGTCTTCCGCGCCCACTTGAATCGGCAGGAAATAGTTGCCGAAGGCAGCAAAAGGGGCTGTCGTGAGGACAAAGAAGACCATGATTGTGGCATGCATGGTCATCAATTGCAGATAGTACTCGGGCGTCATCACATCGCCAGGAGCTCCATTGCTCGAAAGCAAATGCAGTCCCGGAATGGCGAGATTCGTCCAGCCCAGATGAAGACGCATGATCCACGAAAGAATCATGCCGATGAACACCGCCAGCAATGCCAACGCGTAGTACTGCTTGCCGATCACCTTGTGGTCGATGCTGAAGACGTACTTGCCAATAAAAGTCTGCGGCGGTCCGTGATGGGCTACGTGAGCGTGAGCTGAGACGTCGTGCATGACTTTAACCTCGCAAAGGATTGTTCGCGTTTGAAGCCCGCTAGCTACTGCATTGCTGCTTCTTTCTTCAGCCAATTATCAAAATCTTCCTGAGACATCACGTACAAGTACGCTTTCATGTTGTAATGCCCAAGCCCACAGAGTTGCGTGCACACGATCTCGTATTTGCCTATCTCAGTCGCCGTGAAATGAATAGCTAGATCTAGACCAGGTACAAAGTCCTGATGAACCCGCAGCTCGCGCACATGGAATGAGTGCCCAAGATCCTTGGAATGCATCAGTAGTTGAACTTCCCGATTGACGGGGATGGCCATTTCTGCGGTGACGATGTCGTCCTTGGAATCAGCATCGTGCGTCGTATCCAGGCCGAAGAAGTTCTGATTGGCTTCACTGACCTGGTCCGGATGAATCGGGCCGAACTTCCCGTCCGGGCCGGGATACCGGAAGTAGAACGCAAATTGCCCGGCCTGCACTTGAATAGGCATGGCATTTGCTGCCGGCGGAGTAAGATAGATGTTCGCCCAGGCTTTGGCACCGAAAGCACCTAAGGCCAAAACCTCAGTTCCCACCAAGAGAAACGCGGCTATCACTAAGCCCAATGCGCCTCCTGGGAAATTCCGTATCCTCTCCCCCGGTCGCCGCTGTGAGTATTTCCAGATAAAGATGCCCAGCAGAATCTGCGAGGCTAAGAACGAAATTCCGGCCTCGGCCATGGTCTCTGACATCTGCTCGTCAATGGGAAGACCGTGAGTTGAGATGTCTTTTGGCATCCACCAATAGTGCCCGAGGATAGGAATCGCGGAACCGATCGCGATGATGATGATCGTAATTGCAAGCAGCTTCGCCATGTCACCCTCGCAAATTCTGCTTAGAAATTTTTATTGCTGAACGACTACCCCAATTCTTGCATGACCATCGAGCCGGGTTACGGGGAGGCATCCAAAAAGTTGCCCTCTTTCTGCTGCAATCCCCGTGAGGCTTTCCGGCTAAAACGCCGCATCGGCAGCGGCAGCGGGCCGCTGCTCGACATTAGCGCCGTCCAACTAAGTTCTTACTTTGCCTTGAATGTGAAGTCCGCCTTTGCGGACTGGCCCGCTGCCACATTCACTTTCGCCGTCTGCGTTCCGTACTCCTCCTGCCACGCCGTAACCGTGTAAGACCCTGCCGGTACATTTTTAATTGTGTAATTCCCGTTATCATCGGTCGTAGCATACGGGCCTTTTACGACCGCAAACCAGCCGTGCATCCATGGATGGATGTTGCACTTAACCGGAACGGATACTTCTTCCGCTTTCCAATCGGTGACGATCGGCGGAGCACCCGGCGGCTGTGATTTGTTCCACCCGATGTTGCCGGAACCAGGTGCAGGCAACGGGTGAATGTTGTGCGTCGTCTGATCGCTCGTGATCACCTTGTATTTCTGGTTCACATCCATCGCCAGCACGTGGGGCGTATACATGCAGCCTTTTTGGTCGAATGTCGGCTCGTCCGAGGGAACTGCGCTAGATTCATTGCCGGTCAGGCCTTCCGAGATGTAAAGCACCACGTTCTCTAACCCACCACCGGTACCGACCACCACGTTCTCCATCTTGGCGGGGTTGTTTTCGTGCTGCTTCACGCAGTAGGGATCTTTCGACATATCAATACCGCGCATGTGCGGAGCGGTACCGCTCAGTTTCACGCTTCCGGTAATTGAACCATCACCGGCTGCGCTAACTTTCGAATTGAGAATCAACGTGCCTGCACTGACTAACACGATTGCGGCGAACACCGCGGCGACTTTCTGCTGCAGCTGAATCTTCATGGTCTTTCTCCTGACTACTGGAATTCCCGTAATTCGGATTAAGGGATCGTGGCGTTGGATTAACCGGCTTCAATCCGAGTTGCTTCGCAATCTCCTTCTCCTTGCTGTTGCAATAGCATGCGGCTGCAAAGTGCGCCAGTAGAAACCAGATCATTCGCCTCGAATGTCTCGCGAGGCTGCTTGTTGATGCACGTTAACTTCATTTGGGTATCGAACCGTCCGAATTCAGCGGTTTCAAATGCATCTGTTCGGCAATCTCTTTTGCTTTAGTGTGAAACGGTTCGAGAGTGCGCAAATAGAACACCAGATCCCATGCCTCGTCGGGTTTGATATTGTCGGCGAACGAGGGCATCGGCGTGCCATCTAAGCCGGTCATGAAAATACGATATAGGTCGCGGTCCGTACCGCCGCACTTTGGCCGATCTCCAGATGAGAAGTTATACGGCAAAATCGGCCGGCTGAGATCGTCAGTCAGCGTCGAAGCGGAAGGCCCGTTGGCCTTGCCAGTCACACCATGGCACTTCCAACACTGCACCCGGGAGAAAACTTCCTGGCCAGCCTTGACCCGGTCGGCGGTTACCTCGGGCTCTGCAGGAATCTGGATTGGGGTTCCAGGTTTTTCGTTCTGCCAGCGCGGTGAATAATGCTTGATCCAGGCCACCAGGTTGGCTCGCTCCTGCTTCGTGAAAGTGTTCCACGGCGGCATGTTGGAGCGATCCAGACCGCGAGCGATGGTGTCGAACAGATCCTCATCGGTCGGCAGCGTGCCAGTCGGAGTCGAGCGGCATTCGAAAACTGCCAGAGTGAAATCGCGCGGTTTGGGGAACATCGGTGGGTCAAACCACTTTGCACTTTCGCCGTTGCCATCGCCAAGTTCACCATGGCAGACCAAGCAGTAGCGGCGATAGTCTCCGTTGTAGTTGCTGCCGGCAGCTTTGGCATCGCCTGTCAGGTTGCCAATGTGACTGGTCACCGCAGGGGTGTTCAGCCATTGTTCTTGCTGGTAGTGGGTCACCTGCGCCCGTGAAACGGTTGCTGCTGTGAGAAGAGCAACCGCGGCCATCAACAGCGAGCAATTAAGTGTTTTTGTACGCATGCTGTCCTCTCTTAGAAATCAAAGTCCCAACCGAACATCAAGCTGCTGCTTGTCAAATCAGTGCCGCTAACCGGCGCGACACCTCTCTGCCGCAGCCACGAATACTCGTTGTGGAAGGCAAATCCAGCCCGCGGATTCATGATTGGATACCAACGAAATCCAAAGGTGTACATGTCAATGTTCCCGAAATTCGAGGCGAACGTCGTCGAAGCCTGCTGCGACGTGCGTTCCCATTCCGAGCGTTGGATAAAGATCAGCTGGGGATTGTAGGTGTAATGGGTTTCAATCATGTAGCCATTCCAGCTTGGAGCACGCGCTGTCGCTGGGAGCGTGTAGGTTCCCGGAATGTAATTCAGACCACAGCCAGCCACTGTAGAACAGGCAGTGCCGTCTCCATCTGGATTAGTGGCAGCGCCAAATCCTTGCCCAAACCATACGCTATCGTGGCCGTGCTGGGTAAGAACAAGAAAGTCGAGACTCCCCAAGTAGATCTCGCCCACAAAACCGGCGCGATAGTAGCTCTTGTTATCACTGCCCGCGCCCACAACCGGGACGCCCCCACTGGTCAAGAAAGTGATGGGCGCTTCCCCAATCATCGCGTAGCCACCCAAACGCTCCACACCCATTTTGCCGGCGTCAAATGCCTGACTGGCGGCGAAGAAACCTTGATAGGCGTTGTTTGCGACCAGGTTAACGTTGCCGTCGCTGGTGCTTAACAGGGCGGCGGAGACGCGAGTGCGATCGTCAACCGAGTGTCCCATATACTCTAGTCCCAACTGGTTGTCTCCAATCTGACCCCAGACGTTAGCATCGCCTTGCGGGATGAAATGGTAGGTCTGGTAAACGCCAGAGATCGGAGTCAGAGTCAGAATTCTTTTTTCTGATATGAGGTTGTCCAGTTCGAACTTGCCCAGCTTTATGTTTAGCCAGGAGCTTCCTGCCAGATTATCCAGACGGGCGAAGACCTGCTCAAAATGGAAGGCGCCGGTGGGATCAGACGAAGGCAGCAAGTAGAATGAGAAGTTCTTCTCCAATGTGCCGCCAGTATGGAAATCGAGGCCACTTAAATCAAATCCTTGCATATTGACCTGTCGTTCGACGGCCGCACTGAGTAGATTACCCGTGACTGAATCTACCGGCACTTTGTCCGAACTCTCGCGATGCCAGTACGGCGTCATGCGCATGGTGGCCGGCCAATATGAGGGGTTCTGCCAGATCGGCGAGTCACGATCGTTCATGAGCTGATACCCGTTATCTTTGAATTTCTGGCCGAAATAATTCAGCATCGGCCATGCTTCATGGCAAGCGGAGCAGCGCAGGCCATATTTGCGAGCAAATGCAGGCAGGGCATTAGCTCTGGGCAAGGCCGCAAAAGAAAACACAAAGAGCAGAAAACCTACTAAAGCCCTTCGGGAGAAAGCCATTCGATGCCTCCTAACAAGATCAGGGCAAACAGCTGTTGTTGTGATTGGAAGTCGCACTCAGATGCCTGGAAGCGTCTTCCGTCCCAGAGCCAGAACCTTCCCTTTGAGTTCTAGAACGAACTCAAAGAAAACTCCTATTCCTGGAACTACCCCACAAGTGCGCGTGGACGCACAAGTATCACGTTCCAGAGAACAGTGTCAAGCGAAAATAAGGGCAATAATATACTTGGCAAAATAGACGGCTGATTTTATTCTGAGATCGCCGTGACAGGGATTTTAGCTCCCAATTCCACAACCCATTGTGTACTTTCGCCCGTTTCGCCCACTAGGTATTGCATTGGAGTTGAAAGTATGCGATGAATTGAGAGACAAACAATCTAACGTGGTCCAGAGACACCAAAAGCTACCGCAGCAACGGTAGCTCTCTGGAGGAACCTTTTGGCTCTGACAGCGGGACGGCAACCTCAGAGTAGTTCTGCGGTACTCCCAAAGTCAAGCTGAAATTCCGAGGGAGATGCCTATCCCTAAATGGGCAAAATTCAAAATTAGGAGTACCAAACATGAAAGCTTTGAGAAAAACAGATTGTTACTTCGCTGTTGGGATGGTGATTCTGTTCTTGAGTATTGCAGCGACCGCGCAAACTCCGGTCTACCACCCCGGCGACACGATCCAGCTTGCAGTCACCTTCGAGGGTGTGGATGCCGGGAAGGTAACCGGTGCTTCGATGAATTGGTTCACTCAAACCATCCCGGACAACCAGCCAGGATTTCAGCAATCTATGTTCGGCAACCAATCACAGCAAACCGGCCCGAATACGTTTCGCATCTCGTTTAAAGTGCCAGACACTCAAGCAAGGGGCGAATATACCCTTAATCAGCTCAGGGCGGAACTGAAGGTTGGATCAAATTCGGTCACTGCGTTGTATCAACAAAGCGATTTTCCAGCACGCACAATCCGGGTTGAGAATTCAACGACGATTACAAAGCCGAAAATCAAGGATGTGACGGTGCCATAGCCTTCGTGCTTGCACTACATTCCATCTCAACAAAAATTCCCCGTTTGCTTTCTGGGTAAACGGTAACAATGTAACCATCATGGAGACTGGAAGCGATAAACGTCGCTAATTCAGTCTCCGGCATTTTTGTCTTGCCGTCCTTCTCCAGATAGCCAGAACGCGATGCAGTACAGACTGCAGCGATCAGCGGAGGATCGGTAGACAGAGCGGTAATTTTCCCAATGTTAGGTTTTGATTCTTGTGCGGCCAGAATGGCGACGCAAAGAATGAGAGGAAGTAGAATCTTACTCACCGGGCACACTCCTTTGAGTCGTGGCCCAGAGTGTCACGAACACTCAGTGTAACTCACTTCCGCTTTCTCGGCGGGTGCCGTTTTTGCTTCTCCTGATCTTCCATCTTTACCAATTGCTCTTTTGAGACGCTGAGTACCTTCCGCATCGCATTGTCGAACCGCTCAAACTCTGATCTTCCCGGAACGCTCGGAGCGGGTAGAGGCTTCATTCGCATATCATACTCCACCTGCTAAAATGCCCGCCTTATGGCGGAGAAGGAAGACTGGCCCCCGCTATTAGAGCCCGGCCAGCACATTTTGTGCGTGGAACAGTTGCGCATTTTATGCGTCGAATTATTCCCTCTTTCCAAAGAAAGAGGAATTATTTTCCGTGGTTTCAAGCGAATTCTGCATGATTTGGATCGACTTGAAGTCCCCGCAGATTTGATCGTCAACGGGAGTTTCTTGACCACGGAAATCGAACCAGACGATATTGATTTCGCGGTCGTTGTCGCGCCCGAATATTACGAGTCAATAGATGGCGAGCGATTAAAGTTGCTGGAATGGATTCGGGACGATAAAACCATCAAGCAAACCCATCGCTGTGACTGTAGCCTTTGCGTCGAGTTTCCAGTGGGTCACCCCATGTATTTTGACGGCATTCAGAACCGAGCCTATTGGGTTGGGCTTTTCTCGAAGAGTATTATTTACAAGCGTGACAGAGGAATTGTCGTTATGTCACCGGAGCAGTATGGGACGCCATGGATGCGCTAATACATCTAGAAGAGAAGCTTCACACTACCAGTGCTGCTCTCGGTCGTCTTGAGTCGGAGCTTCCCAACTATCCGACCTCACGCTCCTTGCTCTCTAACATCCTTTCGCTACGTAAGCTGCACGAAAATCTGAGAGGCGAGTACGACGAAATCGCCAATGACATTGGTCTCGACGTCGTACATTACCGAATCTTAGACGACCGACCTTCAGCCCGTACATTGGCAGAATCCGTTATGGGTTTTCAGGATGCATTTTCTCTCACGTATGAGGCGCAGCGGCTAGGCCCCAAGCAGCGCCGTATTTTTAATCCCGGCATTCGTGAGGTTACAACATTGCGAGCGGCTTACACTTATCCAGGTTCGTTCGGCATCGTTTTCACAATCCCAAATGAACGCCTGTTGATACCCGAGATGAAGACCTTGCTGGAAGCAGCGGCGATCCAAGTTATGGAGATCGCCAAAGCTGGGAAAGAGGCAAAGGTCATTTCAGAAGCTGTAAGGAGTATCGGCAAGGCTCCCATAGTCGCCATTTACGAGTGGGCCAAACACAATGCGGACAACAGGGCAGGCGCAGCAATTGATTGGCGACGAGAAAAAGAACCACGCGAAAGTATTCTGCTACAGGCTCCTGAATTTGAGATTTTGTCTGAGACAATTGAGCGCACATCGGATGTAATCGAAACGAACGAATTAATCGAGGGAACTCTAGTTGGTGCCGACATAAAGTCAAAGCGCTTCCACTTCATTGCCGATAATGCTGAGCTGAGCATACGGGGAAGATTCACTGACGCCATAAGCGAGCAGCATAAAGCACAATTGCCAGCCCGATATGTTGCAATCGTCAAAAAGACAGTACACACGACACTCGCAACGGAAGAAGAAAAAACAGTCTACTTTCTGACTAGCCTTGAACCGCCAAAACAAAGCGAAGAAGAACTCCGGACCGAAAAGCCAGAGACTTAGCATCTCATCTGTTTTTCGGCCCGCGCTTCAATCGAAATGGGTGCTTTCTAGGATGGCACCTGTGCAGTTTTGCCAGTTAGGTCACAATACGTAAGGCGCTTACCGACGATCTGCCGTACAGCAAGATCGAAGCGGTCGGAATCATTCAAAGGGTTGTCCTTCGTCGCGCGATTGTTGTAGCGGAACATATATTCGTCAAGGTAGCGACCTAGATGGAATGGTTCCACGGCAACATAGGTTCCGCTGAGCGTTCGCTTCAACAGACTCCAGAAATTCTCTAAGCCGTTCGTATGAACGCGGCCCCGAACGTAGGTATCGGCGTGGTTAACAATCTCATGCACAAAATGCTCATCCAGTTTGTTGTATGACTTCAGTTCATCCGTGTAGACGTTGGAGCCATGCTTCACATGAGTGAGCACTTCATTCTGGAGCGTAGTGCGAGAGGCATTCGGAACGACCTTAGCACGCACCTGCCGCAACTGCCGATCCAGAAAGCCCATTACGACTGTCTTTGATACCGAACCGACAGTGGTGCCGTACTGCTGCGTGATGCGCTTGCGCTTCGCATCATGCATGTTTTTAACTTTGCCACCCAGATAGCTCTCGTCGATTTCTACTTCGCTGTTCTCGTCGCCGCCGAACTTGGCAATTGTGCCGCTCTGAAGAGCGAGTCTGATTCTGTGATCCATGAACCATGCTGACTTCTGCGTGATCTTTAGCGCACGATGAATCTCCCAAGAGCTAATGCCATTCTTGCAATTCACAATCATCCACATGGCCGTTAGCCACTTGTCCAAGCCAAGCGGCGAGTCTTCAAAGATCGTGCCAGTTTTGAGTGTGAACTGCGGAGCCTTGTGCTTCTCACGGCAGTGCCAGCGATTGTACTTTTCCAAGAACAGGACGTTTTTAGAGCCACAGCGCGGACAGGTGACGCCATCGGGCCAGCGACGGGCAACCAGATATTCGCGGCAATTCTCAGGTTTCGAGAAGTAGAGGATTGCTTGCTGTAGGCTCTTCGGTTCCATGCTCAAATCTTAGAACCAAGGCTCTATTTTGTCAAGTATATTATTGCCAAAATAAGCGCCATGAATTTGGCAGATCACAAAAATTGATCGATCATGGCGGCAGGCCCGATGCTCTCAAGCAGCATTTTGGCGGTGGTTATTGCCTGCTTTTTGGCACGCAGCCGATCCTCCCCGAGGACTATGGGGCGCATGAAACCGAATATTATGCCTAGCATGCCCACCGCTTGGGACAAGGCCAGAACTTGCTCGCGTGGCAAAGTGAGATAACAGTTGTAGCGCGACAGACGCTCCCGGATTGCATCGGCGCGCACCGAGATTGCAGTGCCCCTCATCACTTCCGCAACCCGTGGGTCGATGAAGGATCGGGAAATCAGCACCTTGTGAAAATCCTGGGTCTTCCAGAAGCGGTCGACCTCCCAGGTCACGAGTTGGATGAACTCAGCTTGCAGATTGCGACAGGGCTGCAATTCGCGTCCAAGATCTGCCACCTCTTGCGAGAAATGATATTCAATCAGCGCGGTCAGCAGCCCGGCCTTTCCCTTGAAGTAACGATGAATTAGACCTTCCGCACAGCTGGCTGCAGAAGCGATCTCCCGGGTCGTGGTTGCTTCGTACCCTTTTCCAGCAAACAGCTTCAAAGCCGCTTGGAGCAGGGCCCGCTGTTTGGCTGCGCGATCGCGCGTTCTCTTCACCCGACTGAAATCCTTACGATAGCTGGATTTCCCAATAGGGGCACTTCTAGGTTCCAACGTATTGCGGATCGATTTCATATTCCTGGACATGGATTCTGCCGATGACGTATCGCTCGATTGTCAAGGAATGTCAAGAGATTCTTGACGGGAAACTCAGGAAAACTTTGACAGAGTCGTCTTGATGTCACAAACTCCAAATGGTGCGACCGCGGGATGCCCGGAAATATCAGGAATGCGGAATCTATGCCGGGCGGCGCATGACGCCTGGACCGACGGGTTTGACATTCTAGGCTCTGGAATAGTAAGAGCTAGGGAACAAGGAGAGCTCAGTCTCTCCCATTCGGTAGATAGTCCGAGCCAGCAGTAGGAGTACATGCAGCGCATTTCCGGACAAACGACAATCTCAGCCCATCTCAAGTATCCTCCGGTATCCGCAAAGCGAGGGCGAACTAGCCTAGCCTTTGTTGCGTGGTTTTCAGTGTTTATGCTCTGGAGCGTACTGCCGCTGCACGGCCGCGAGCACAAGACCAAGAACGATGACTACGGTTTAGGTTATTCGTCCGAAATCGCCGCTCCTGAGGCTGAAGTTTCTCAAGCCATTTACGATGTCGTCAACGACGGCATCATTCAGGGCAGCAAAGAATACAACAAAGACAAGAACATCGACAAAGCCTCGCCCGCCGATTCGTCGCCTTTGTTTCCGCGATGGACAGCTCCGGGAAAGGTTTTCTACAAGGTGCGGGAAAAGGTTCTGGCTCCCATAAATTTCAAAGACAGCAATGACGAAGGCACGTTGGCAGTCCGCTACGTTGTGGAAAGCAAAACTCCTGAAAAAACCATCGTCCGCATCGATGCCGTTTTCGCAGAAGAGTTCCGGCGCACTGTTCATCCTTCAAATGGAAGCGTAGAGAGCGCCGAATTTAAGGACGTTCAGGACCATGTCGACACAATCGAGCGGCAGAAAAAACAGGCGGCCGAAAGCGCGAAGCATCGCCAGGAGGAACTCGCACAGCAAAGTCTCGAGCGCAAAAAACAGGAAGCCCAGGTTGCCGCCCTTGCATCATCCGAAAGCTTAGAAGAGCGTGTCTCGGACCTCCGTCACCAACTGGAAAGGGTCGTCAAAGCTCCGGGTGCACAGCTTAAGTCGGCGCCGTTTCACAGCGCAACAAATCTCAAGACACTGGATCCTGGCGCAGAGCTCGTAATTCTTATTGTTACCCCCTACTGGTACGGAGTCGAAACCGAAGATGGGCAACACGGATGGATCAACCGTTCACAATTGGAATCTCTGCCATGACCCGGTTGAGAGACGCTTGCGGAGGAGGCTTGCGGATGACCGCATGCTGGCTTGTTGTACTATCCGGTTTGGGTGTCAACGCATTCGTCCAAACTGTGCCTTATGAACGCACATTCCCACAATCCAGACTGACTGTAGAGAAGGCGCTGAAGCAATTGCAGTCCCAAATCGCAGGTCGATTGCCGACGCTCGAGGGCTTCGCTTCGTCTGGCGATCGTTCGCTCGATCGCTTCCAGCGCGGCTATTTTCAGTGTGCCACGAATGTCGCCAACTTGCCTGCGGGCGGCACGCGAGTGCGCGTAAGCGCCAAGATTACAGCCTGGTATGCGGATCCCAGTGGTTCGCGATCCGGATATGAGGTTCTGCCTTCGAACGGCAGAATCGAATCGGATTTCCTGGATCAACTGCAGGAACTTCTGGAGCGGACCGCGAGTAAAGCGGAACCGTCCAGCACTCCCGCAATTTCCAAGTCGGGGTCCAGTGGCGTAGCAGCAACGCCTCAAATTTCCGCTCCCGCGCCCCAGGATACAGTTCCAGGAGAACCGATAGGATCCTCAAAATCGACGACCTCATCGCCGTTCACGAGTGGTACGGCCGCGGATGAATTCGCTTCCTTGAAAATGCCCAAAGCGGATGATCGCCACAGCGATGAGCTCGCTAAAGAAGCAAAGAGCCTCGAAGAGATCGCGCACAACCAATCGCATCCAAGCAACCTTGCCGCAGTTAAGAAATCAGAGACTCCAATCTTGGTAAGTCCAGTAGAAGGAGCGAAGGTTCTCTTCCTGGCATCGGCAGAAGATGAATTCGAAATATTGGATACCAACCCGAGCTGGGTGCACGTTCGAATTTCAGGGCTCTCCCGGGGATGGATTCGGAGCAATGCCGTAGAAATGCCCGATACGTTTACAGCGGGCGTCGAGACCCAAGCTGCCGCTGCCACAACCCAGGAGACATCTCAACCTGCGGACAAAAATCCTTTCCAGGTAGAGAACGAACAGATTGCTGCCTTCCCCGGTAATTGGGAGCCCTTGCGCGGAAAAACCGTGAAGATCATTTCCGTGCAGGAGGCCAAAGGTAAGCCTAGCGAGACCAGTTCAGAAGCAAAGCTCAAGTACGCGAAATCAGTTTTTGACCGCGAATACCTGGAGCTAACCCGCGAGTCAACGTTGGCCGCAGGAGTGGTGGTGGTCTTCGACGCAGAGGACGGCGGCATGATGGCAACAACGCTGCCGGTTCTGCAAGAGTGGAAATCTGGCACGTTGTCCGATGAGGCGCTATGGCGGCGCTGCTACTTTGATCCACCGGAAATGTTCCGCGCTGTCAGCATGCCATAGTTTTTTTCAATCGTTGGCAATCGCCAACACATGCGAAGTGACTGAGGCGGTTTTGCCAATGACTGTCCAAGAGGCGATCAATGCCGCAGAACTCTTGCTCCCCGGTCAGGCCGCGCCCGAAGACGAGCAGGATCCCCGATGGCAAGCCATAATCGTGATCGGTGAGTTCGTCGAAAAGGAACCCGAGGCAATCTGGCCGTTCGTCTTACGATGGGGCTCGCACGAAGACGAGGATCTACGGGCGGCGATTGCTACATTGTTGCTCGAACATCTTTTGGAATACCACTTCGAGCTCATCTTCCCGCGTGTTCAAGTCGCTGCGCGAGACAACAGGTGGTTTGGAAAGACGACAACCCAGTGCTGGAAGTTCGGTCAGGCAAAGAATCCACAGCGCGCAGCGCGCTTCGATGACCTGTGTGCTGAAATTCGGGAACGCGAGCGAGTTGGAGGCGCGGGGCGGAATCGAACTTGACCGTTTGGCGGCGTGAGCGAGCGATTTGTGCGAACGGGAGTCGCCCGGCGAAATCCCGAGCGCAGCGAGGGACCTCAACCAAGCAGGTATTTCAACTGGAAGTGGAGGCGCGGGGCGGAATCGAACCGCCGAATAAAGGTTTTGCAGACCTCTCCCTTACCACTTGGGTACCGCGCCCTGATAATTAAATTAGCGTCAGACCCGGCAAAAGTCCACAGGTCCGAAAAACCGAAGACCGTATTGAAATCTGGAGCGGGAGACGGGATTTGAACCCGCGACTTCGACCTTGGCAAGGTCGCACTCTACCGCTGAGTTACTCCCGCTTGACAGTCACGATTATAACATCGCACTCACGCAGGTGATCGCGTAGGAAAGGAAAGCACCGAGAAACTCTAAAACGTTTTTTCGTGGTTAAGTTAGTGCGGACCCCTTGCTTTGTCGAGTTCCTCATTCGCTTTAGCGGTGATCTGGTTGCGCACGTCCCACAAATCCTTGTAGAAGAGGTGCTCCATACGTTGATGGAGAACTTCCACCGGAGTTCCCATGGTCCCAATGACGCCCCCGCCGATGATTCTCTGAGCGAGTTTTAAATGGTGAAAGCGGAACAAATGGACACGTTCATCGAAATCCAGCAACCGTTCCGCAACTTCATGAAGGCCAAAGAGTTCCTCGTGGCGGCGATAGACATCGTCAACGGTAACATCAGCCCTGCGCAATTGAGCGTGAAAGGCGTCACCAAGCCGCGGCCCGATGTGCAAAAGCGCAAGAAAACCCGGCGAATCGAGGCCGCTGCCATGCCCAAGCCCCGCGCGAATTTTATGATAATCGTAGGGGGTGATGGTCTCGAGCACGTGCAGCATGGAAATGGGGAATTCCAGCATGTAGTTGGCGCGTCGCAGCAAACGCGCGGTATTTGCAAAGTCGCCTTGATCGATCAGGTCACGTGCACGCTCCAGTTCCCACACAACTCCCTTCAACAGCAGCTCCGATGATTGATGAACTACCTGAAAGGTGAGCTCGTCAGGATGCAGCATCTGCTCCGGAAGCTTCTGCAGATTTAGTAAGTCGTCGGTTTGCAGATAACGCTCGTAGTCCGAATTGCCTTTACCGGGAAGAATCGGTTTTTTCAGATCATCCATTGGAAATATCAGAGCGGCTATTGATGGACCCGGCGGAGCCTCGCCATTGGGGATCGTTTTCCGGCGGGACGATTTCTCCGTCGCGCATGTGAATGATGCGGTCTCCGTGCGCGGCGGCATCGGGATTATGCGTGATCATAAGCACCGTTTGCCCCAGTTCGCGGTTGGAATGCCGCAGCATGCCAAGCACAATTTCCGAGTTCTTGGAATCGAGGTTTCCGGTCGGCTCGTCTGCAAGCACAATCGCCGGTTTATTAATGAGGGCACGAGCCAACGCGACCCTCTGCTGTTCGCCGCCGGAGAGTTCGGACGGGCGGTGCGCCAGCCGTTTTTCCAGCCCGAGCAGGCTGACGATCTTATCGAAATTTCCCCGATCACGATTTCCGTTCGCGCCTGCTATGTCGCGTGCAATCTCAATATTTGATCTTGCGTCGAGGGTCGGCAACAAATTGAATTTCTGAAACACGAATCCGATTTTGCGTTTGCGCATGCGCGTCCGTTCTGCATCTGAGAGCTGCGCAAAGTCTGAGCCATCAATGGCGACGTGGCCAGAGTCGGGTTGCGTTAAACCTCCCAAAATGTAAAACAGCGTCGATTTTCCGCTGCCGGAAGGTCCCACCACACTTACAAACTCGCCCTTTTGAATGCTGAAGGAAATACCACGGAGGGCAGGAACCTCAATTTTCCCCACGTGATAGGTCTTGCGCAGATCAACGGCTTCGATGAAAAGGTCCATCCAATTCATCGATATTACACGAATCAGTGAATCGAGCCGAGCGACACTTTAGGAGATTAAGCCACACTGGTTCGCGATGCAGCTACGGCTGAACTATGTGGACGCTTCGGACCACGCTTGCGTATTAACAGCAAGCGAATGCGTTCCAACAGTTCGGCAGGGGCATACATACCTTTGGGCAGAAAAACGTCAGCCCGTGTATCACGATCGCAGATCTTCACCTTTCCCGACAGTAGAATGGCCGGAATCTCGGGAGAAGTTGATTTGATTTCGTCGATCAATTTGCTCCCGTCCATTTCCGGCATAAGGAGGTCTGCCAGAACCAAGTCGATACCACCCTTTGTGCGGAAGAATTCGAGAGCCTCCGGCGCGCTGGTGCATGCAATCACTCGATAGCCTCGAGTTTCCAGCAGTACCTTGCGGATCGAAAGTGCCTGCTCATTGTCGTCAACGCAGAGGATCGTTCTTTTTGGTTTCATTACTTGTTCCGCAACTGACGAGCTGAGTAACGCGGAGATCAAAGAATATTTTTGACTGAGATCGCGAAGCGATTGGAATGCTAAAAGGCAAGACAGTTCACATACAAGTACCGCCGATGCTAATGGCAAAGTTTGTCTATTGAAAAATTCTTATGAGTGTGCATTGTTGATTTTTTCTGAGATTCTCAGCTCCGGAGTTCAAAAAAAGATTTCGCCTCGGATGGTCTCAACCACATTTCCACCGACACGCACATTAACCACTCGGTCATCCCGCTTGGAAGCGCGCACGGAAATACGGCTGGGACGCTGCATTTCCAAACCCTGTTCGATCAGAGCGCGCTTATCGGCTTCAGCGACATGGTTAGCCAACATCCATGCAGCAGCGCATCCCGCCGCAGACCCCGTAGCTGGGTCCTCACCGTTATAGAAAATCATCCGCGCGTGCAGTTTCGCCTGGGGATCTACCGTTTCGCGCGTGACAAAGTAGAAGAACTTTCCTCCGCTGCGTGCCAGATATTCCAGAGAGCCTTTGAGATCCACACTCATGTTCCGAACAGTTTCCAGACCGCGTAAGGGAACCACGGTGAATGGAACACCCGTTGAAATGGTTTGAATCGGCAACGATGGGTCGATATCGCCATAATGCAAACCCGAAGCTCGTGCTACCTCTTCCCGATCGTGTGTAGCCCCGAACTGGGGATCCACTTGGGTCATTTCACCAAACACCGGATGACCAGGCGTTTCCTCGAATCGAACCGGCACCCGCCCGACGTTCAGATCCAAAGCGATTTCAGGCGCGGAACTTGATCCGCGCAGCAGAAAAGCGGTTCCAAGGGTCGGATGACCGGCAAAGGGAAGCTCTTCCTGCACCGTAAAAATACGCACGCGGACTCCATTGGTGCGCTCGACAGCGGCGTCGCGCGGAAAGACAAAGGTCGTTTCCGATAGATTCATCTCGCGCGCAATGGACTGCATCTGACTATCGGTGAGACCGTTGGCATGTGGAAAAACCGCGAGGGAGTTGCCCTCAAATGGATTCGTGGTGAAAACATCCAGTTGCACAAATGAGAAGCGATGTTTCTGGTTAGCCATGGTTGAAACATTCTAAATGGTAGGTGTGAGTAGCATTCAAAGACTGAAGCAGCGAGCGGATTCTGTTAGTCTGTTAAGAAACAGCGACGAGGAGAGGAAATGTATCCAGATCTTATGGTGATTCCCATGCGGGAAGAATTGACGCGGCTTGGAATCAAAGAATTGCGCACGGCCGACGCGGTGGACCGCGTCATTGCAAATGAGCCAGGAACAACGATGATCGTAGTAAATTCGATTTGCGGCTGCGCGGCGGGTCGGATGCGTCCGGCAATTCGGCTGGCGCTTCAAGGATCTGCCCACCCAGAAAACATGTACTCGGTTTTTGCGGGACAGGACTTGGAAGCGACCGATCGTGCTCGCAGTTACTTCACTGGTTTCCCGCCTTCATCACCTTCCATCGGTTTCCTGCGCGAGGGTAAGTTGATTCATATGATGCAGCGTAGCGATATCGAACATCGCGAGGCGGTTGACATTGCCGCTGAACTGAAAAAGATATTTGAGAAGTTTTCTGGCAAGCCGGTGCAAGTGGGCTGACGACCTTCAATCAGAAATGGTCCCGCAATCCCGAAAAGGTTTTTACCACCAGCAATCTACTAGGAGGGCTGGGTTCTGCCACCTCGTCGTGTTCCAAAATCCACGTATTGCCGTGCGGAACAAACACCGCATTAATGCCGACAGAGAGCGCTGGATTGATATCCGATCGCGGGCTGTTGCCAACCATCCAGGTTGATTCAGAGGGCAAATCGTACTTCGAAATAATGCTGCGATATGTAGGCGCGTCCTTCTCAGGAACGATTTCGATAGCCGCGAAGTAGTCTCTTAACCCCGATCGCTCGACTTTGCCCGTTTGTTCGGCAAAAGCGCCCTTGGTCATCATGATGAGATGGTGGCGCTCCGAAAGGTACTGCAACGTCTCAGGCACCTCACCAATAATTTCCATAGGATGTTCCGCGATCGTGTGAGCAAATCCATTGATAGTCTCGTGTAAAGCAGGAGTCAATGGCTCAACCGACAGACGCTCGAAGGTTTGCACCAGCGCGTGAGCGAAGCTGTGCAACCCATAGCCATGCGTGACGATGCATTCACGCTCGACATCGTTCAGAACCCCACGCACCTGCTCTGGCGTGTACTCGTGATGGTTCAGGAAAGAAATGAAATTCGCTATCGCGCGCTCGAAGTAGATATTGTTTTCCCACAGCGTGTCATCGGCGTCGATGAGGAGCGTTTGGGAGCCATCAGAATTGGACGTTAAGGGCATGCGGAAACAGCAATCAACCGGGTTAGCTTTTCTAACTGAAGCTTTATAAAATGGAAATGAATTTCATTCCTGCGGCTACGCTGCGAACTCCACTTCTGCCTCTTCTGAGATAATTCCGGCTTTATGTCCCATGTCCAGAAGACGGCGGACGGCTTCGCGACCGTCTGGTCCATAGTCAAGAGTGCGTTCGTTCACGTACATTCCGACGAATCTGTCGGCCAGTTGGGGATCAAGATCGCGAGCAAATTGCATTGCGTAGGCCAACGCCTGTTCCCGATGGTCGAGAGCGTACTGAATGCTCTGCCTTAGAGCGCTAGCGATTTGCGACATCAACTGTGGACCCAGGCTGCGACGAATTGCATTGCCGCCGAGCGGCAGCGGCAGGCCGGTCATCTTCTGCCACCATCTGC
>Ga0209579_10001380_pt1 | contig 20228 bp, 25 predicted proteins | sample Coa_R1_2_FD_187152 | JGI IMG/M metagenome (GOLD analysis project Ga0209579, IMG submission 187152) | Surface soil microbial communities from Centralia Pennsylvania, which are recovering from an underground coalmine fire - Coalmine... | ecosystem: Environmental > Terrestrial > Soil >... | reverse complement strand
GCCCTCCTGGAGCAGATCGGCCTGCTCGTGCCCCTCCGTCCGGTAGCGGCGGGCCGTGGCGTGGACGAGCGGCAGCAGCCGCCGAATCAACTCTTCCCGCGCCGACTGGTCGCCGGCCTGCGCGCGCCGCGCAAGCCGGTCCGCCTCATCGCCGGAGACCCCCTGCGAGCCCTCGGCCTCATCCCACAACTCCACCGCCGCCGCGTCACTGCCGTGGCTTCCCGTTCGCCCGGCCAGCTCCCGCTTCACCATCAGGCCGCGATCGTGCCACACGGCCGCCTCGCGACGGGGTTGCTTCCGGTCGGCGGGTTGGGTCAGTTGTAGCGCGTCAATCGCGGCCGCTCGCGCCAGCTCCTCTCCCGGCACATCGGACACACGCGTGGCTCGCCTCGGACGACGACACCGTAGCCGCAGCCTACGCACCACAACTCGCGGACCGACTGTGTGAGCGGTTCCGGATTCCTCACTTCGACTGTGTTCATCGAACGGCCTCCGAGCAAGTGCCGCAGCGGCCAGCGCTGCCGCGGCACGCCACTCGCGCTCCGAGCTACCTGTCGATCGCTTTCTTCGCGGCGGCGGCGATCGTGATCTTCTTCGGTTTCTGCTCAGCCGGCTTCGGGATCCGTAACTCGAGCACCCCGTCCTGGTAGCCCGCCTCGATCGAGTCGCTGTCGACGCCCTGCGGCAGCGTCAGCGTTCGCGCGAAGCTGCCGTACGGCCGCTCGACCAGCTGCGCAGCCCCCGTCTCCTCGGTAACGCGCGCGCCCGAAAGCGAGAGCACGTTGTCGTTGACCTCGACGTTCACATCCTCGGGCTTCACCCCGGGCAAGTCGACCTTGACCAGGTACTCCTCCTTGGTCTCGCACACGTCGAGCGGCGGCGTGAAGCCGGCCTCCCGGTTGCCGTTCCCGCTGCTACGCAGCAGCTCGTCCATCAGCCGAAACGGCGCAGCCAGGAACGGGTCTCGGATCAACAGGTTCGCCATCCCACACCTCCAGGCCATCGATTCGCTGTCATCGCCCACTTGAATAGGCCCCGTCCCGCGCCGTTCAAGCCCCGGATCAAAACACGCACTGCCCTCGCTGACTCAGCCGTTGCCGGCAAGCAGCAGGAGCGCGACCCGGAACATCTCATCGATATCCCGGAGCCCGGGCGAGGACACCTCAGCCATCTCCCCGACCCACGGCCGGGGACGAACGGCCGCCGAGCGTGGCTCCGAGCCGAGCACGACGTGCTGCGAACCCGGCGCCGCGTAGCGCACCGACCCGCCGGCCGTGCGCGTCGTCTCCGGCGGCTGGAGCGGGTGCAGCCGGTCGTAGCCGGCACGACGCCTCGGGTCGCGCAACACCTGATAAGCATCGCTGACCGCCTGGAATCGCTCCGGGCCGGCGCCGCAGCCGCCACCATCAGGATGCGTCGCCCTGGCCGCACGCCGGTAAGCGCGAGCGATCTCATCCGGCGACGCCTGCCGCCCCACACCCAACACGCCGTACAAATCCCGCTGCTCGCGACTCCTCATCACACCCCACCGTTCTAAATATGCCCCGCAACGGCGCAGGCCAGATCGAATCGAACCAAACCCGCCAGCCCGCCCACACCGAAATGCCCGCGCGACGAGCTGGTGCTCCACTTCGCGACGCATAGCGGGCGAACTGTTTCGGCGCTGAGCCGATCGCCCAGGTTGTGTCGTCGCGGTCGTCGAAGCGCGACCCGGCAACCGGTTCGCGCCACATCGTCGGGCCGCCGTCCCGCTTCGACCGTCCCGAGGCAGTTACCGCCTCGTCGACGACGCGTCGGCAATGGCTGAGATCACCGACGTCATTGCCTGCGTAACATCGCGATCGCGGCGCTCGGCCGCGACCATTCGACGCCGCCTTGGCCTCGTCGACGAGCGCGCACGGCCAGTCCACGTTCTTGCTCCGCCCCAACCCGGTTCTGCACGAAGAGCGCATCGACGAGGTGGTCCTCGCTGTTGCGGTTGGGGTCCGCGATCGCCGATGGCCTTGAACGATCCGCCTCTGGGCATACATCGATAGCTGTCGGCTCAGGAACCCCCGGGATAGACGAGAACGAAAAAGATGACGCAGTCTGATCGGAGGTGGACGATGGATCCCCGCGAGCTTGCCCAGCCGGCCCGAACGACCCGCTTCGGCCACACTTCGAGGAGACGCGGCTGGGCAAAGGTCGTGGGCCCTCTGATCGGTGTGCTGGCGGCCTGCGCGCTCGCGCTTCCCGGCCCGGCGGTCGGGGCGGCCGGCTGTTCCACCCATCGGCTTCAGTTCCCCGCTTCAGGTAGGGCGAGCCTCCAGGTCGTCGGCTTGAGTGCTGACGGGTTCTCGTGCGCGAAGGCGGCGAGCGTCGCCCGCACGGTCGCCCGCGAGCTGGGTACCGGACGGCCGATCGCGCTCGCCGGTGTCAACGGGATCGACATCAACTCGAATTCGTGCCCGAGCTGCGTCAGCGAAACGCATGTGTCGCTTACCTACCGCACCGGGACGATCAACCTCATCTTGAAAGGCAAGTCCGTTCTCTCAGGCCCTGGTAGCGACACCCTTCCGTTCCCGGCGCTTCCCTTCCCGGCGCTTCCGTTCCCGCGCATCCCCGGCTTCCAGCCCCCGACGTTCCCAACGATTCCGAGCGTCCCCACACCGATGAACCCGAACAGCGGGGTCACAACTGTCTGATGTTCGCAGGCGAGGCGACCACGTTCCCAGAACCGACCCCGGGGGAGGATCGCACCACCGGCTCGCAGACAGACGTATCGACCCCCGAGAATCTGCCGCGCCGGCGCCGTACCGAGCGGGATGTCTTCGAGCCAAAGCGCACCCTTGGCAGCCTGAGGACGAGATCTATTCCTAGCCTCGCCGCAGTCAACATGCACGTTCAATGCCCATCTACGAAGTCATCCTGCACAAGCCCGACGGCCACGACGAAACACGGCTTACCGACCGACAGCCGAGACTGAACGCGGAAATCACGATCGACGGACAGGGCTGGCGCGTCATCCGCAAGGAACCGAAGATCGACCCTGCCACCGAAGCACGCTACGTCTGCATGAAGACCACCCCGTCGTCAAGATGACCTGGCAGCCGAAAGCCGGGATCCACCTGCGGCTGAGCTCGAAACCGGGCGCGGCCGCCACCGTGCGAGCGGGGACGCCACCGAGCACGCGGCGATCGCCTTCCTCAGCCGCCCGGGGACGACCGCCTCTCCACCACCTGCAACGTCCGCCTCGAGTGAGGCGCGAAAGGGAGAGCGCCACTGGCCAAGCAGGTGCTCGATCGACACCTCCGGGTCGGCAAGCTACGTCGCCGCGGGCTTTGCGCGAACCGTGATCCGTACGTCCTTCAGGCCGAGGCTGGGAAGAGGCGGGTCTGGTTGCGGGCCGGTTGTTGTTGTATAAACGCGCGTGGGCGGCCGCCGCCCTGGGGCCGGGCAGGAGGATGTTCAGCATCTCCTGATAGGAGGCCTAGGTTGAAGAGGCTCGTGCAGTTTTTGGTGTTTGGCACGGTGGTCTCGTTTTTTTTTTTGACTGCGGTTGGTGCTTCGGGGAGCGGCTCGAGCTCTGTTGCCGCGATTCCGGACTTCACGCCGGCGCAGCTTTCGGCGCCGGCTGGTGCGAACTGGCCGCTCGAGAATGGCAACTTGCAGTCTTGGCGGTACAGCACGTTGAACCAGATCACGGGCGCGAACGGCGCCAGCTTGAAGCTGGCGTGGGATACGCATCTCGCGAGCCCGTCGACGGCGGAGGAGCTAACGCAGGGGAATGCGAATCCGATCGTCTACAACGGCGTGATGTATGTCCAGGACGCTTGGACGCGGATCACGGCGCTCAACGCTGGAACAGGCCAGACGTTGTGGCAGTTTGATCCGCAGGTGGGGTTGAACGTGCCGGGCAACGGCACCGACATGCGCTCGCTCGGCATGGGTGACGGGATGATCTTCACCGGCATGTACGGGACTGTCTACGCGATCAACGCGCAGACGGGGGCGCAGGTGTGGGCGACGCAGATCGTGAATCCGATCGGCGGCGGCGGCATCGACACGAGTCCCGTCTACTACAAGGGAGTCCTGATGATCGGGACGACCGGTGGTGACTGGGGCGGCGCCTGCGAGATGGTCGGACTCGACGCGAAGACGGGCAAGGTGGTCTGGCACTACTCGTCGATTCCGTCGAACCCGAAGGCGTACGGCTGGAACACGTGGCCGGCGAACCGCTGGTATTACGGCGGCGGCGCGATCTGGGACATGCCCTCGGTCGACTCGACACTCGGATACGTGTACTTCGGGACCGGCCAGCCGCTGCCGTTCAACGGCCTGATCAACGGGCCCGGCGCCGAGGTCGGTACCTGCGGCGTCTATGCGCTGAACGCGATGACGGGCAAGTTCGAGTGGTTCTTCCAGGAGGTGCATCACGACATCTGGGACTACGACGGGATGCAGACGCCGCTCGTCGAGACGATCACGCTCAACGGCAAGAAGGTCGACGTCATCGATCACATCAACAAAAGCGCCTACAACTTCGTCCTCAATGCGGCGACCGGCAAGCCGGTGATCAGTGTCATCGAGACACCGGTGCCGCAGGAGCCGCGGGATCACACGTCTCCGACGCAGCCGATCCCCGTCGGTGACGATCTCGTCCCGAAGGTGCCGCAGGACCCGCAGAACTACACGGGCCTCGTGGCGCCGGACGGGAAGCCGTACGTGATCGCGACGGTGCCGTTCACGCCGTACACGGACCAGAACTACGTCGTGATGGAGTCGCCGGGGAGTGGCGGTGTCGAGTGGCCGGATCCGGCCTGGGATCCGGTCAACGGCATCGAAGTGGTCTGCGCAAACATCTTCAGCCGGGCGCTCGAAGCTCCGCCCGCCGCCGACCAACATCCGGTGATCAGCTCCTCGGGTGCGATTATCCAGTGGCGGACGTCGTCGGCTCCGAACGCGCTTAACATTGCGCGGCTGGTCGCGTTCAACCCGGCGACGAACAAGATCGTCTGGAAGCACGACGAAGTGGTGACGGGCGGGATCCCAGCCGGGAAAAACGGCACCTGCGTCAGCCCCGTCACGACGACGGCCAGTGGTCTCTCGATCATCGGCCGCGTCATCGTGACGCCCCAGTACCCGAACGGCGTAGGGGCGATTCAGGCCTTCGACACCAAGACCGGCAATCTCGACTGGCAGATCCCCGTGCTCGTCAACGGCCAGGCGATCCAGGTCGTGCCGCGGATCACGCCCTACATGGTGAACGGCAAGGAGTACCTCGTCTCGTTCACCGACTTCTCGACCGCCGGGCCCGACATCAGCGCCTACACGCTTCCCTAACCGAGCTTAGGGGGAAGTCATTCACGGAAGGGCCGCCACCGGCGGCCCTTCCGGCCTACGCCGGTCGAGCCCGGTGCGGCTCGCGCTTCGTGCCTGCTGTGCGTCCCGGGACGTTCAAGGGCAGCACGCTCAAGCTCCGTCACGGGTACGGCGAAGATCAGCGGCTCGTTGATGAGCGCGTTCGCGAAGCGCGACCTCTACGTGAACGTGCACACGACGAAGAACCCGAACGGCGAGATCCGCGGACAGCTGACCGGCATGTAGATGCGAGGGTCGCGCTCGGTGATGCCGCCAGCCGAATGCGTTGGCCGGCCCGGCGAGACCTGGTTGTGCGAATCCGAGACGCCGTCTACTCGCCGGATTTGACTGCCGCGTGCGCGTCGTCGTGTTGCAGTGCGTGCATTGCGAGTTGCCGGATCTGCTCGACGTGCGCGATGTAGGTCGACATCGTCGCGCCCCCAGAGGTGTCGCGTCGCGGGTCGCGGTCTCGGACGTGGGCGAGGGCGTCGCGCAGTCGTTCGATGCGTTCTCGCAAATGGGCTTCGCTGCTCATCGCCCGACCTTACTCCTCTCAGCCTCGGATGATCGGGCACGATTGCGGGCGCAGGTTTCTGAGGCGGGCTCTCGCTCCAGAAGGTCGGAGGGATGAGGTTTGTGCAACGTCACCGGAAATCGGGAAGCGGCCTGCGTCGGTTTGCGGCCGCCGTCGCCGCTGCGCTCGCCGTTTCAGTCGTGATGGTCGCGCTCCTCGCGGCGAGCGCGACCGCTGCCCCCGCCTCCCGCTCGACGCGGGCTGTAGCCGGCAGCATGTGCGGAGTCTCGAAGACGGTCGCCGGCGACATCGCCCACTCGACATCACTGGTCGGGCCCGCGAGCACGCCCGCCTACCTCAAGACCGTCTACGGGAAAATCCAAGCCGCGGAGCCGACGATCCTCGCCGCCGCATCCGGCGGTCTCAAGACCGACTTCCAGGACGTGTTCGGGTTCGTCAACACCATCATCGCCGACCTCAAACAGGCGAACTGGAACGTCGTCGGCCTCGCTCCGCACGAGAAGTCCCTGACGGCAGCCGCGAACAAGGTCGGACCGCAACTCGCTGCGATCAAGCGCTACTACGACAACAGCTGCAAGTTCAAGGCCTAACGGCGCGTGACGGGCGGCCCAACGACGGCCGCCTCGCTCGGACGGTTGGCAGTCGTCCCTCAACCGCCGTTCTCCGCATCGCCGCGCTGGTCACCGCCTCCATTCCCCGAAGTGCCGCCGTGACGGCTCGAACTCGCCCGCTGCGAATGCGCACTCGAGTTCGCCCCCCGTGAACCGCCAGCCGCACCGCTTGAGGCTGGTTAGGAGTGTGGGAGTCGACCTCGGCCTGCGAGCAAGGTTGCTCGGCCGACAGCCGTCGCCTTCGTCATGCCGACAAAGACGCCGCGTCCGGGTCCGTCCTGGGAGCGCTGACGGTTGCGTCCCCGATCGTGGTTGGACCGGCCCGTCGCTGCGGCGCTACTTCGCGGCCGTCGACGGGCCCGTATCAGTGCTCGTGGGCCATCTCCAGGATCTGCTCGCGCCAGTATGTGCCGACGAGGTCGGGATGCTCGGCGGCGATGTGTGATTCGACGTTCTCGACCAGTTCGTCGTCGGTTTCGCCTCCGACGTCGGTGCCGCACGGACAGTGCACGACCTTCACCCTTGCCTCCTCGCTCGTGTGCACACAGGCTACGGGTTTTCGTGAGCGCGAGAGGATCCAGAACGCGAGGCTGCTCTCTTGCGCGGCGACAGCGATCGCCACGGGAACGACGCGGCACCCCGTTCCGCGCTTTCTGCGGCAAACGGTGGCTCCAAGTGAGAAGGCGAATGACTTCGCAGGCGCCGCCCGGGCATCTTCAGACGAGCGGTGCAGAATCACAACCCGCTCGTCGCCGAGACGACCGCGCCGGAGATCGCCGTCGTCGGCCTCGGCGAGGCGCTCGAACTCGTGCTACTTGCGGCCGAGCGAGCGCCCGAGCGGTTCGACGCCTTCGCCCGCCGAAATTCGGCGGCACTCGCGCAGATAGTTTGGGTCAGAACGAACTCCTTTTGCGCGATCGTCGCCCCGGCGACTCTTTGCCACGACCAAGCGAACCCGTGACGCGGATTCAGTCGGGCATCGGCAGGATCAGTTCGAACAGCTCTGGGCCCACGGGTACGAAGCCCGAGCGGCGGTAGAAACTGCGGGCCTTCTCGTTCCCTTCCTCAACGACGATCTGGAGCGATCGCGCCCGCTCCGCGATCGCGTAGCCCTCTGCGTAGGCGAGGAGTCGATGTCCGATGCCGCGCCGTTCGTGGCCGGGGGCGACGAAGAGCTGCTCGACCACGATCGGCCCGTCGTCCTGGCGGCCCATGGCGATATAGCCGGCAGGCTGGCCCTGCTCGCGGGCGACGAAGACCAGGTCGCCCTTCAGCACCTTGAGGACGCGCTCGTCGCTCCAGCCGGCAAAGCCGGCAAACGTGTCCTTCGCGAGCGCGAACAGCTGCGGCAGGTCAGCCTCCGTCCGCGGAACGATCTCGAGCGTGGAAGCCAGGAGAAACCTCCGTTCTACTCGACGGCCTCAGCGCGCCAGCGAGCCGCCGCACACCCTACAGCCCGAACACGGCCTAGTGGCTCCCCCGAAACGCACCGTCGCTCCGCGCGAGTAGCGCAGCAAGACTCTCTCGGAGCTCCCTGAGTCCAGCAGGAGGCTCGGCGCTTGCCTCGAGGAGCCGTTGCAGAGCCCGCGCCACCGTCCTCGACAGAAGGAGTCGCTGCAGAGGCTTGGCCTGGTCAAGGCTTGCCAAGCGGGTTGCCAGGTCGCGCGAGCCGAGCGAGGAACCACCCATCGCCCTGGCCCGCACGTGCAGCCAGCGAACCTCGCTCTCACCGCAACTGACCTTGCGGCCGATGAGATCAAGTTCGAGCACGACAGAAAAAGGAACGCCCCGACGTCCTTCTCTCGAACGCCATCGATCAGGCCGCACGGCCAGTGCCTCCCAGCTGAAGTGGTTGGCGAGACGAAGAGCGCGGCGCGAGAAAGAGAGGCGGGAGGGTGCCTGCCCTCGACCCACCTCACGCCGCGCACGGCCGGCGATTTATCCCGCTCTGTTTGAAACCAACCTCGAGGCGCGGAGGCTCAACCCCTCCCGTCTGAACACGAGCCGACGAGCTAGAGACGCTCGCTGTGCGCCGCGCGGTTGAGCTCTTCGGCGTAACGCCGGTTCGCGTACTCGGTCGCTTCCTGCGCCTCGTATCCGAGCCTCTCCCGCGCGAACCTGTACCAGTCGCGCCAGCTATGAAGCTGATTTCCCTCCACAGCGTCTTGTAGCCCCAGCGCGTCCATTGCGGCGTTACGGTCGGGTGAAGCGGCGGTGAATCTTGAACGAGCCGAGCGACCGGGCGGCGGTCGCGGTTGGCTGGTGGTGACCAGCGCCGCGCCGGCGCCGAAGCCCTGCGTGCCGGGTGAGTTCGCTAGGAGGCGAGCTTGTCCAGCCGCGACCGGAGCCTCGAGAGAAGCGTTTGCTCTTGCTGCGCGCTGATCTTGCCGGCGGAGGCGGCTTCGTCGAGCCGTGCTCGTGCGGCGGCCTCGACGGCCTGCTCGAGGCCGCTCACCGTCTTGCCGTTCGCCGCCGCGACCTGCGCGAACCACTGGCCGGCGCGGAGGTCGGCCCGAAGCTGCTGCGGCGTCAGGCCGAGATAGGCGGCGGCTGTGCGGATCAGGGACACGCGAGCGCGGGCCCGCACCAGCAAGCGTGCGACCGGGTGCGTCAGGTTGACGAGCTTGCCCAGCCGGCTCCCGACCCGCGCCAGGACGGACTGCCGTTGTGTGTCGCTCAGCGTGCCGGCGGCAACAGCCTGGTCGAGCCTGTCCTGCACCGCTCCCAGGATCGCCTGCTCGAGGTCGCTCACGGGCTTGCCGTTCGCAGCCGCGATCTGCGCGAGGGTCTGGCCGCTCGCGAGGTCCGCTCGCAGCTCCTGGCCGCTGATGCCGAGCTCGCTCGTCACAGCGCTCACAACCGCTCCCTGCGTCAGCCTCGCGGCCGCCGCCCGGCCGTGAAACGCCGTCGAAGCGTATGCACCGGCGGCCGCGAGAAGGACGACCAAGCCGACCGCGCACAAGGCCACCCGGACGCTCGACGACATCGTTCTCGCCCTACGCCGTGTCACTCCGCCTTTGTACATCCTCGAGCGTGAGAGCCGCGCAGGTCCCCGGGTCGGGACATGCGCTCAAGCAAGCCGGCCGTGTTTCGTGCCTGAATGGCGAGACCTCATGTCGAGCACCTCCCCGTTTTCCTCGGCCGGCGGGTCAAAGCTGTTTCACGGCCGGCAGCGTTCCGGCCGGCTCTCCACCGGCACGCACCTGCTGCTCGCAGGACAGCTCACCGGCCGGTTGGTCGCCGGGGCGTCGGCGGCGACGCGATGGCTGGCGGCGGCGTCCGAGCGCCGAAGCGCCTGCGCAAGAATGCCGTCCGCGGCCGGCTTCGTCACGGTTTCTCGTCCGAGCTCGGTCAGGTCTTCTCTAGCACGATGACCGGGATCCGACGGATACCGCGCGTCTTCTCGTCGTATTCGGCGAAGGCCGGCCAATCGTCCTTCTGCCTCTCCCAGATTCGATCGCGCTCATCGCCCTCGGCGACACGCGCTCGAGCCGCGAACGTCTCGCGACCGATCTCGACCGACACGGCCGGATTCGCGACGAGGTTGTAGTACCAGTCCGGGTTTGTGGGCACGCCGCCCTTCGACGCGAAGACGGCAACCGAATCGTCGTCCAGGCGCTGGTACGCGAGCGGGTTGATCCGCTCGGCGCCCGTTCTGGCGCCGCGGTGGTGCAACAGAAGCAGCGTCCGCCCTTCGAATGCCCCACCGACGTGCCCACCGTTGCTGCGGAACTCATCGATGATCTGCTCATTCCAATCCGGCACAGCCGCGACGATAGCTCCAGCGCGCCGCACAGCTGCGCGACGGCCGCGACGGACCGGAGCGGGCCACGCTCCGAGAAGGACCGCGGTCGCCGACAGTCGCCACTTAAACGCCACGCCGCTGAACCGGACACCTCCTCTGTAGAGAGGGGGTCATCGCGGCACTTACGTCACGTCGCGGTGAGGCTCCGCGGGGTGTTGCAGGCGTCTTCCTCGCCGTTGCGTTAGGGGCGTGGCGGCGCTAATTGTGTTTGCTGCCCGACGATGCAGACCTCAATCTGCAGCTCCCGTGGCGGCCTCGACATGCGGGTCGGCCGGTGTGGCGCGGGAGGCGTGCGCCGCGACTTCGCGTACCTCGACATTCTCGAGCGTCATTGCGTCGGGGACCGCTGACCCAGCTTGGTCGCTCATGCGGTTGGCGGCGTCTTCGGAATCGAAGATGAGCATCGTTAGCCCGCTGTCGCCTTTGATCGTCCAGTAGCCGCTGACGAACCCTGGGGTGTTGGACGCCCAGGGTACGAGCTTGTCGCGGAGTTCGTTCTGGGCGGCTTCTGCGTCGTTGATGGTGACGGTGACGACCACGGCGTGCATGCTTAGTCCTTCCTAGTCGCTGTGCGGTTAGGCCGATGCGTGCGCCATGTGGTGAGCGCCGTTTTGGCTGACGGTGGTCGCGTCGGCGAGCCGCGCGGCGGAGTCCGGGTCGTGCGAGGGCAGGTAGATCGTCGGGTGCTGCGCGCAGTGGGCCAGGATCGTTTTCATCGTCGCGATGTGAACCTTGGGGTGGGGTGCGACGGCGTCGGCGCGGAGCGCGTGGAGTTGCTCGAGCGAGTCGGTCGTGTCGCCCGCGAGCATGACGTGGCGGTCTTCGTCGTCGACGCAGATCACGGAGATGTGGCCGGGTGTGTGGCCGGGCGTGTCGACGGCGACGATGCGTCCGTCGTCGCTGAGTGCCTTGCTTCGCGGAAACGCTCCAAAGGGCCCGCTGTCGAGAACGAGGGGCTCCGGCGCGAATCGAGGCGGAAGCGGCTGGCGCAGGACGCGACGCGTCACGCTCGGCATCGCAGTGGCTAGGTAGTGCAGCTCCGCCTCGTTGCTCAGGACGCGCGTTCTCAGATGGACCGTCCCGTCGATGTGGTCGCCGTGGGTGTGGGTAAGCACGACCTCGCAGACGTCGCTCGGTCGTAGGCCCGCCGAGGCCATCGCGGCGGGAAGCTCTTGCTCGCGCGTGAGTCCCATGCGCGCGAAGGGGACGTTCCGTGCCGAAGCTGTTTCGCCGGTATCGATGAGCCGCAGCACGCCGTCGTGCTCGATCGCCCAGCAGTGGATCGGCAGCGGATCCGACCAGGCGTCAGGGAGGAAGAGATTCAGCTGCCGTCGCGGACCGTTGCCTGGGAACAGGAAGCTGCGCTTGACGGTCACCGTGCCTGTCGTCAAGGCGTGGAGTTTCATGCGGTCTTGAGGCCTGCTGGGGAGGCGGCGGCCGCCGGTGGTTCGACTGGGCCTGTGTCGAACGAGAAGGGCGGGTAGGTCTCGACGAGCGAGGCGAGGTAGGCGAGCAGGCGTGCGTGCCAGCGGATGACGCCGGACTGGAAGGTCCAGAGCCGCTCCGGGTAGCGCTCGTTGAGGAGGATCGAGATCGCCGCGACGAGGCCGACGAGCGAGCTGGCGATGCCGAGCAGCGCGAGCACGAGCACGCTCGGGATCGCCTTGACGATCCGCAGCAGCGCGCTGCCGACGGTCGGCGTGCCGGAGCGAACGATCTCGACTCGCGCGGGTTTTCTGCCACCGCCTGGAAGCTCGTCAGTCAGAAGGGCGACGTAGGCGAGAAGGCCGACGATGAACGCGACCCAGCCGCTCACGCGATCGCCGTCTTCGGTGAGGTAGCGCTCGCCGCTCTTCTGCGCGATCAGGATCGCGGCCACGGCGGGCAGACCGAGGTAGACGAGTCCGAGGCCGCCGCCGGAGCCCAGGATCCACGATACGAGCACCAGGATGACGATGCGCAGGAAGACGTGCGCGCGGCTCATCGTCTGCGGGCGGTCGATCTCGAAGGTGACCGGGTGCGGCGTCATGCCGGCGTCAGCACCGGGGTTCGGTCGGGCGGGACGTCCTCGGGCTTGGGGAGTTGGTCGCCTTCGATGTTGATGTGGGGGAGCCGCCGGTCGAGCCAGCTCGGGAGCCGCCAGGTGGCCGGGCCGAGCAGTTCGAGCACGGCCGGGAGCAGCACGCAGCGGACGACGATCGCGTCGAGGAAGACGGCGACCGCGAGCCCGAAGCCGAACTCCTTGAGCGTGCGCTGGTTGCCGAGCGTGAAGGAGAGGAAGACGACGACCATGATCGCGGCGGCCGCGCTGATCACGCGGCCGGTGAGCGCGACGCCTTCGCCAGCGGCCGCGGACGCGTCGCCGTGGCGGAGCCACTGCTCGCGCACACGCGAGATCAGGAACACCTCGTAGTCCATCGAGAGGCCGAAGACGACCGCGAACATCAGCACCGGCACCCAGGCCTCGATCGGCCCTTTCTGCACGCCGAGCACGCTCGCGAACCAGCCGTGCTGGAAGACCGCCACGGTGACGCCGAGTGAGGCGGCGATCGTGAGCAGGTTCATCAGCGCCGCCTGAACCGCGATCAGCAGCGAGCGGAAGATGACGAACAGCAGCAGCGCCGAGAGGAGGATCACGATCCCGAGAAACAGCGGCAGCTTGTTCGAGAGCACGTGCGAGAAGTCGATCGAGCTGGCGGTGAAGCCGCCGACCAGGACAGTGACGCCGGTGCGGTGCTCGAACGCAGGCAGCACGTCGTGGCGCAGGTGGTTGACGAGGTTCGTCGTCGCGAGCGCCTGCGGCGCCGAGGCGGGGTAGGCGCGGAGGACAGCGGTCGTGCCTGAGGGCGCGAGCCGCGATTGGGTGACCGCAACGACGCCGGGGGTAGCGCTGAGCGCGGTGCGCAGTCCCCTGAGAGCTACCGCCTGACTCGCGCGAGGCAGTTCGGCGACGAGCACGAGTGGGCCGTTGAATCCTGGTCCGAAGCCCTGCGCGAGCAGGTCAAAGGCGTGGCGTGAGCTCGTGCTGGCTGCGTCGTTGCCCGCGTCGCTCGAGTCGAGCCGCATCGTGAACACAGGGACGAGCAGGGCGATCATCACAGCGAGCCCGCCGATCGCAAGCGGCCACGGGTGCGCCCGCACCGTCCCGCTCCAGCTCTGCCATGACAAGCGACGCGGTCCCATCGCCCTCGCGTCGGCGGCTGTCCCGCGGCCGAGGCCCCGGCGGGCGCCGTGAGGGCGCGTGAGCCTGGCCCCGAGTCGGCCCGCGAGAAGCGCCGGCAGGAGCGTCAGCGAAGCCGCGAGGACCAGGAGGACGGCGAGCACGGCGGCGATTGCGAGCCCGTACATGAAGGCGACGCCGGTCGCGAACATGCCAAGCAGCGCGATCACGACTGTCGCGCCGGCGAGCAGGATCGCCCGGCCAGCGGTGTCCATCGCCGCGACGATCGAGCGCTCCACGTCGCCGGTGGCGAGATAGTTCTCGCGGAAGCGGGTGACGATGAACAGGGCGTAATCGATCCCGACCCCGAGGCCGATCATCAGCGCCAGGTCCGGTGAGACGTTCGACATGTTGGTGACGTGGGTGGCGAGCTCGATCAGGGCCACCCCGGTGATCAGGCCCAAGCCCGCGGTGATCAGCGGCATCCCCGCCGCGGCGAGCGAGCCGAACGTGATCAGCAAGATGATCAGCGCGGCGACCACTCCAACCGCGGTCGCGGGGCCGATGCTGAAGCCCTCGGCGTTCTCGATCACCTGACCGCCCGCGGCGACCTGCAAGCCGGGCACGTGCACGGCCTTCACCTGATTCAGCAACGGTGTGCCGGTTGCGTTGGGCAGCTGATTCGCAGGCTTGTCGAAGTTGACGGTCGCGAACGCCGTCATCCGATCCTTCGAAACCTCGACCGCACCAGGGATGCTATACGGGCTAATGACCCCCGTCACGTGCGGGAGCGAACCCACGCGCGTCAACAGCGGCGCGATCGCGGCGCGGACGGCGGGCGAGTCGATCGTGCCCTGCGAGACATGAAAGACGATCGAGTCGATGTCGCCGCTCTGAACCTTGAATTCCTTCGCGAGCCGGTCGTACGCCTGCTGTGACTGCGTCCCCGGCAGGCTGTAGACGGTCACGTAATTCGACCCGATCACGTTCGCGAGAACGGTCGCGCCAATCGCAACCCCCACCCACGCAAAGACGACGCGACGACGATGTGCCATGCACCAGCGGGCCAGACTGCGCATCGCTACTTCGCCTCCCGAAAGGCGGTGTCACGCGCGAGCAGCCACGGTGCCATCAGACTCCCCGATCCTTGGTAGGCCCGCCTCAGATCTGCAGGGACGCTTTGTCGAGGGTAGGTGGCGCCGATGGAGCTTGTAAATAGTTCGACCCGATCCTTCTCCGCGGGGCAGGGGGTCCGATCGAACTAGGGCGCGGCGCTGAAGACGGCTAGATTTGGCGAGGATGGGGAGCTAGCCGGATCACGTCAAAGCGAGACGAGCACAACTCCGGTTCGGAGCGCCAGCGGCCGGTCACGGTCGTGCTCGTCGACGATGAGCAGTTGATCCGTGTCGCCCTTGCCCAGGCGCTCTCGAGTGGCGGTCTGGAGCTCGTTGGCGAAGCCGAAACGGGAGAGGATGCGATCGCGCTCGTGGTCGACGTGCGCCCAGACGTCGTCATGATCGACCTCCGGCTTCCAGGACTCTCGGGTGTCGAGGCGATCGAGCAGCTCGCGCTACTCGCCCCAGCTTCTCGCGTGCTCGTGCTCACCCGCAGCGAGCAGAACCGCGTCGTCGAAGCAATCGTCGCGGGCGCCAGCGGCTACATCCTCAAAAGCGCGCCCCCCGAAGCGATCATCAACGCCGTCAAGGCCACCGCAGCCGGCGAATCTGTCATCTCGTCCCAAATCGCGGGCAAGCTGCTCCAGCGCATCCGTGAGCTCGACATCCCCGTCAAGACCAGCGACAACGCCGCCGTAGCCATCCGTGCTGCCCTGACCGAGCGAGAGCTCGAGATCTTCACGCGACTAGCCAGCGGCAAGACCAACCATGAGATCGCCGACGAACTTTCTCTAAGCGCGAATACGGTCGCCAACCACATCGCCAGCATCCTCGCCAAACTTCACCTCGAAAACCGCATCCAAGCCGCCGTGCACGCGGTGCGCAGCGGCATCTCCTAGCCATTCGAGTGTTGAGCCCCTTCTCTGTAGAGAGGGGGTCATGTCAAAAAGGTCGCGCGATGGCATATCGAGGCAATGCAAATCGAGCTCGGACCACCTCGCAGATGGAGAGGTGGTCAACGCGTCTCGTCGTCCCGACAAGCGATGACTCGTTGCGACGGTGAACCTCTCCAGGTTCATTTCCACATTGGGGGTGCGGCGCACCGTCTTCGTAGGTGTATCGGGCGTCGTGCTTGGCGTCGCGTCGTCCGCAGGCAGTATCCGTTTGTGGAGGCATCGATTGAGCTTCGGCAGCTGCGCTATTTCGTGGCTGTGGCTGAGGAGTTGCATTTTGGGCGGGCTGCGGAGCGGCTGCATATGTCGCAGTCGCCGCTCTCGCGGGCGATTCGTGATCTGGAGCGCGAGCTTGGCGTCGTGCTGTTCGTGCGTACGACGCGGCGGGTGGAGCTGACGGCCGCGGGCTCCGTGTTGCTCGAGCGCTCGCGGCAGGCTCTGATCGAAATCGATGGGGCGATTGCCGACGCGCGTCGCGCGGTGGGGCCGGATTCGGGAGTGCTCGGGATCGGCTACGGCCCGTTCAGCGGAGCGGTCGTGACCCGGATCGCGGAGGAGGCGGCAGCTAACGGTGCCGGCTTCACTCTGCGCCTGGAGGAGGAGGTGACGCCGGACTCGCTGCGGCGGTTGGCGGTCCATGAGCTCGCGGCCGCCGTAGTGATGGAGACGCCGGGCGCCGCTCGACGCCACGGGGTGAGGATCGACTCGATGCGAGATGAGCCGCTGCTTGCGGCGCTGCCCGAGTCACATGCCTACGCGGGCGCGCCGGCCATTCCGCTCGCTGTGTTCGTCGCGGAGCGGATATTGCTCCCGCGCGAGCCGGCTGGGCAGGCGTTCAACGTCTGGTTCCGGGCAGTCGTTCGCTCGGCTGGGTTCGAGCTCGGGCGCACGTTGGAGACGTTGAGCGCTCCCTGGGATCGGCGGATGTTGCCGGTCGCCAACGGAGAGGCGGTCTGCCCGTTTGTGGCTGAATGGGCGGCCGAGGCCGAAGGGGTCGCGGCAGTGCCATTCGACCCACCGCTCAGCTTCCCGACCGACCTCGCTTCTTGCTGGCCTCCGACTGACGCGGTCAACGAGCTCGTCGAGGCTGCCTGCCGGGTCCGGGATGCGGAGGGTTGGTTGACGCAACGATCCGCACGGACGGTCCTCCCGGAGGATTGAGTCGCAGCCGGTCTGAGTCGGTGTGCGGATCGGACTTTCTCTGCTCGACCTCGGCGCCGTACCCTCAACCAGGTCAACTGCAAAAGGGGGTAGGTGTGGCAAGCGCGGGGAGTGAAAACGGGCGGATCCCGTTGATGCTGATTCACGGCGCCTGGCTTTCGGCGCGTAGCTGGGAGAACTACGTCGACTACTTCGGCAAGCGGGGCTTTGCGGTCTCGGCGCCGGAGTGGCCGCGCAAGCACGGTGATGTCGAGGAGATGCGCGAGACCGCCGAAGAGTCGGCAGGGCTCGGCGTGCAGGAGATCGTCGACCACTACGCCGAGCTGATCGACGAACTCGCCCAGCCACCCGTGCTGGTCGGCCATTCCTACGGCGGCCTGTTCGTGGAGTTGCTGCTCGACCGCGGTCTGGGCCGTGCCGGGGTGGCGATGAGTCCGGCGCCGCCCAAAGGCATCCTGAAGCTGCCGTTCTCGACCCTGAAGGCTGGCGCCCCTGCGCTCGCGCACCCGTCGAAGCGGCACGGCGTCGTCACGCTGACGTTGGAGGAGTTCACCTACGGCTTCGTCAACACATTCACACCCGAGAACGCTGCTGCTGCCTACGAGCGCTACGCGGTCCCGGAGACCGGACAGATCTTCTACGAGGCCGGCTTCGCCAACTTCCACCTCCACCCGCCGACCGAGGTGCAGTTCAAGAACGGTGAGCGGGCGCCGCTGCTGATCGTTGGCGCGGACGACGACAACACCGTCCCAGCCTCCCTGTCGAGGGCCCAGTTCAAGCGCTACGAGTCGTCGGCGGCGAAGACCGACTACCTCGAGTTCGAGGGCCGGCCGCACCTGCATATGGCCGCCGCCGATTGGCAGGAGGTCGCGGCCGCGATCGATAGCTGGCTCGACGGTGTTCTCGATGCACCGATCACCGAGACCGAGGAGGCGCGATGAACCTTGCAACGGAAACAAACGATGCGGAGGCTGCCGAGTTCGTCGAGCGCTGCCATCGCGCTCTCAGGCAGCACACAAGCGGTAACCCGCGGCCGTACCTCGACCTGTGGTCGGATGCCGACGACGTCTCGCTCATGGGCGGAGTCGGCGGTCACCAAGTCGGCCTCGAGCACGTGACCGAGCTGTTGACCGCCGCGGCCAAGACGCTCAACTATGAGACCTGGGATGCGGAGAACCTCGTCACCTGGTTCAGCGCGACGCTCGGTTTCACGGTCGAGCTCGAGCGGCTCACCCGCCACGTCGACGGCAAGTTGGAGGAGATGTCGCTCAGAGCAACGTCGATCTACCGTCGAGAGGGCGGTGCCTGGAAGGTCATCCACCGTCACGGTGACAGTCTGATGACCGTCGAAATCGACCCGGAGGGCAGACGCTAAGCCTGATTTCCGACGATGGCGAGTCGCTCGAGCCAATCGCTCAGTAGCTGTCGCTCGGCGGGTGAGAGGCCGTTGGGTGCCTCGGTCAGCAGCGCCTGGAGCGCGATGGCGTGCACCGCGACCCGTTCGGCCGCTGGTGCTGCGTCAGATGTCTCGCTTGGGGCCTCGGTGAAGGCCGGAGCGGTGATGGCGGTGAGTATCGCCTCGCGCATGGTCTCCGAGAGCCGGGGGTCGCGTTCCTCGGGCGGGGTGGCGGCGAGGCTGAGCGTGACGCCGGTGCCGGCGGCGTGGAGCAGGTTGGTGGCGTGAGCAACATCGACGTGTCCTGACCTGGACCCCAATATCGAGATCGAAGCCGAAGCGATCCTCAGGCCGTCACCGACCGACGATTCGGACTCGGACTCTCTTCCGCGTTTTGGGAGAAGACGATCTTCCCGCTGCGGCGAATGGCCTGATCTCGCCGCTGCCTGTCCGGCTACGCGCGTGCGCGTGACATCGATCATCTAAGTGATCAGGCATAGCGCACCGCATCTCCCCGGCGGTAGCGCGACCCGGGCGGCGTGTCTGCTCGGCGGCCTGTTCGTGTTCGCAGTCGGCATCGTCTGCCTGTACGAGGCGCGGCTCGGCCTCTCGTGCTGGGACGTGCTGAACCAGGGCATCGCGAAGCACAGTCCGCTCTCCTTCGGCGAGTCGAATGTCTGCGTCTCGGTGATCGTGCTCGCGATCGCCGCGCAGCTTGGCGCGCGCATCGGCCCCGGCACGATCGCCAACGCCATACTCGTCGGCACCTTCGTCGACCAACTGCTGCGCATCGACTGGGTCACCGACCGGGCGCACGTCCTGGTCGCCGTCCGGACCGCGCTGCTCGTGCTCGGGATGGTGCTGACGGGGATCGCAACAGCGCTCTACGTAGGCGCTAGCTTCGTGCAGGCCCGCGCGACTCGCTGATGCTCGTGCTTTCGCTGCGCACGCATGTGCGGATCGGGCTCGTCCGCGCGGTGCTCGAAGCAGCGCGAAACGAGCTCATTGGCCGACACCTCGAGCGCCTTGAGACCGAGTTTGCCGAAACTCGCGCTGCAGTCGACGCGCTGCGCAACCTTCTTGAGCGTCCAGCTGCGAGTGCTGATGTCGAACACCGCACCGTACCGCCTGTCCCGGCAATAGGCATTCAGCAAGTCGTCGACCGTGAGGACATCCTGTCGTGGTGGTAGGGCGCTCTTGGCGAACTCAGCGCAAGTGTCCGCGCGCAACAACTGCGGCCGTTGGGACCGAGCAGCGGGCTGTTCGGTAGTGAGCTTTTCCAGCACGACCGCGGCGAGGCAACGGTGTTCGTACCAGTCGCCGGCTCTGTCCGGGCTGTCGGGCGAGTCGTTCCATTCGTGGCGCCGGCCGCCGAGTTGGCGGTGATGAAACACCACGGCTCGCTGGCGGACATCGACCTCAGCTACGGTGTCTTGGGCTCGTACGTGACGACGCACGAGATCGGTGTTGACGGGCCCCTGCGCGAGTACTGCGTCCGCGGGCCGAACGACGTGGCCGACTCTACCGAATGGGTGACGGAGATCGGCTGGCCGATCTTCCGTGCGGACGCCGAGAGTACGGTTGAACGCTCATCTGGTTGAGCCGAGGGCTTTGTCCTCGTTGGCGAAGAGCCGGTGAGAGTGGTCGAGAGTATGTGCGCGCCTGCCGGTTCGTGGTGTGGTGCGCGTCGTGGTCAAGTCGGTTCGAGCCCGACTCGGTCGACAAAAATGGCTCCGCGCTCGAGCCGGGCGACGAAGGCTCGAGGGCAGCCGCGCAAGGTGCGCTGACGGCGGCGCATGGTCAAGCTCGATGATTTCCGTCTGTGGTTGCCTGCGCGGCTTGCGGGCTTGTCGTCTGTTTTTGTCGCCATTGGCCGGGTGGGAGTCCGTGGTGGCGTCGGAACGCGGCGGCGAAGGCGTAGGGGGAGGCGTAGCCGGTGTGTGCGCCGATCTGGGTGAGGGTTAGCTCGCCGGCGCGTAGGTGGTCTCGTGCGAGGGTCATGCGCCATTCGGTGAGGTATTGCATGGGCGCCTGTCCGAGTGCGAGTTGGAAGATGCGGGCGAACGCGGCGCGTGAGAGCTTGCTGAGGGCCGCGAGCTCGGGCACGGTCCAGGGGTGGGCTGGGTCGGTGTGCATGGCGGTCAGGGCTGGG
>Ga0209579_10001370_pt1 | contig 20324 bp, 22 predicted proteins | sample Coa_R1_2_FD_187152 | JGI IMG/M metagenome (GOLD analysis project Ga0209579, IMG submission 187152) | Surface soil microbial communities from Centralia Pennsylvania, which are recovering from an underground coalmine fire - Coalmine... | ecosystem: Environmental > Terrestrial > Soil >... | reverse complement strand
TCCCTAAAACGCATCCGATATCATTTTCCTAAAACAATTTCCTTTGGGGCAATAGCTCAGTTGGTTAGAGCAGCGGACTCATAACCCGTCGGTCCCTGGTTCAAGTCCAGGTTGCCCCACATTTCTTTTTGGATTCATAAGGCTGAAAATGAGCTGGTTGCGATAAAGCACCAAATCAGCCCAAAGCGCGGTTCACATCCGTGGACCACTTGTGGACCACTCGCCTACAACAATTGGCGACAGCCCAGCAGCTAACCTTTGAAAACTAACACCAAAGGTAGCTTCATGAAAGGCATCGACAAACGCACCCACAAAGACGGGACGGTCTCCTATCGCGCCCGCGTTCGCATCAAAGGACACCCAGTCCTCATCCAATCTTTTTCTTCCAAAACCCTCGCCATGAAATGGAAACGTGATACCGAATCGGCTATTGAACGAGGCGTTTTCGCTTATGAGAAGCCAGGGAGCAAACACACCCTCTCTGAGTTGATCGATCGCTACATCGAAAGAGTTTTACCTACTAAGCCAAAGAACGCACGCAATGTCCGCCAGCATCTTCTCTGGTGGAAACAAGAGCTTGGAAGCTATCTCCTCTCAGATATCAAGCCCAATCTGATTTCACAAAAACGCGATGATCTTCTCTCAAGTCCTACGTGTAAAAATAGACCCCGTTCTCCCACTACTGTCGTTCGCTATCTGGCGAGCCTGTCTCATGCTTTTTCTGTTGCTGTGAGAGATTGGGAATGGATGCAAGAAAATCCCGTCCTGAAGATCTCTAAGCCGAAAATTTCAAATGAAAGAACTCGCTTCCTAAGCGATGAAGAACGAACGAGGCTCATCAGAGCTTGCCAAGAGAGCGAATCAAAAGGACTCTACCCTGTTGTTATACTAGCTCTTTCAACAGGAATGAGGCGCGGCGAAATCCTCAATCTCAGGTGGAATGATGTCGATTTAAATCGAGGAGCAATTCTTTTGCAGACTACCAAAAACGGGGAACGCCGTTTTATCCCCCTTGTTGGGATAGCTCTAAATCTGCTCAAATTCCGACGCACCGATCAGTCTATAGATTCTCTTGTATTCCCTGCGCCCTATTCTCTATCAAAGCCAATCGATATTCGCTCTGCATGGGAAACCTCGCTAGAAAAAGCGGGTATTTCTAACTTTCGATTTCATGACCTCCGCCATACAGCAGCTTCCTATTTAGCCATGAACCAAGCCAGTTTGCTTGAAATTGGCACCCTCCTCGGCCATAAAACAGTCCAAATGACCAAGAGATATGCCCATCTCTCAAATGAGCATGTTTATTCAGCCGCCGCCAAACTAAATAAAAAATTATTCACCTCATCATCTTCTTGAGATACAAATATGTTTTCCACTAACATCCTGGGATTCAGAATGGAATAGCTATGCCAAGTGTCAATACTACAGCAACGCACAAGTTTGTGATCGTACTCAATGAGAAATCGCCTCCAGGGAAACTCCTAAGTGCTACGGGACAACTGGCTATGTCCTTATATTTAAATGCTTCAGAAGGACAAAGAATCCATATGTCTTTCATTCCTTTTCTCAATCCAAGCGGCAGTAATCTTATTACAGTTTCAACTTGTTCATTTGTTGTATTAAAAGGAAATGCCACTCAATTACTTGCACTCTATGCCAAATCAACTGAGCAAAAACTACTTTCAGCTATTTTTACCAGTACTATGTCTTTCAACGGAGTAGAGGAAGATTTGGTTCACAAAACAGCCACTACCCCGCTGGATCAGACAGAACCTTATGGAGTGGGAATATTTGGATCGATCGAAGAAATAAATCCTCTAACCAAAAAATTTTCAGTATTCAAATAGGTTTCAGTTGAACAAACAAGACGTTATAAAATCATATTTTCATGGGTTAGAAAAGGCATCTTTCCAAGATATTATTAAGCTCTTTTCTCCAAATGCGATTGTCTATTCTCCCCTATATGGAAAGATCGAAGCTATTCGTTTCTACAAAGAGTTGTTTTCAGACACGCAAAGCTCAAAAATTGTGCTGAAAGACATATTCCTAAGCGCTGATAAGCCTGATACAGCTGCAGCTCACTTCGTCTACTCATGGACGATGAAAGATGGAACTCAAGTCCAATTTGAATGCATCGATGTCTTCGCTTTTGCACCTCAAAGCGACAAGATTTTATCTTTAACGATTATTTACGACACCTATCATACGAGGAAGGATTTTACTAGAATCCATAACTCATAAACCCGATCAGTTTCTAGGATCGCTCTCAAAATGCTAAGAATTCGAAAAGCAGAAACCTCTGAACTTGCATGGATCAATAAATGCTACGATGAAGTGGGATTTATACACTCGAGTTTTGATACAGAAATAATCGCTATCGCTACAATAGACGAACAACCGGCTGGATTAGGAAGGCTTGTCCTCGTCGATAATGAAAATCTCGAGCTTGGTGGTATGTATGTCTTTGGGCCTTTTCGGAGACAAGGAATAGCCAAAAAAATTGTTGAGTTTCTTCTCCAACAGCCTCTTTGTGTTCAAAAAACAATTTATTGTATTCCTTTCGAGGACCTCATCGAATTTTATAAGCAGTTTGGATTTATGCCTTGCCTCAACATGCAACAAGCCCCTAAAGAACTTGTAGAAAAGCTCCTTTGGTGTAAAGAGGAATACACAAAGCCAACATCCCTACTAGTTCTCGAAAGGTTGAAGCCAATTTAGAAAAGGGTAGGTTTAGCCAGTTTTTCTACCTTTTTTATTAGCTCCGCAAAACCCTCCCCAAAGTCTCCCTCCCTTTCTTTAAAATCTCCTCTTTGGACTTCCGAAAATCCTCTTGAAGGATCGAGAGAGAATGATTCAACGAGATCTGTATGGACCTCCCTAGCTCAATGATCCTCATTCTATCATTAGGAATCATCTCCTCATTCTGTTTTGCGAGATCGACATGTCCATTGTTACTGAGAAATTGATTGAATTCCCAGGCGAGTTTTTGTTGAGGAGTCATGCTTTTGCGATTTTCCCTAGGAAGCTCAGGGAGGCAAGGCTGTTGACAAACCCACATCATCAGCCCAATAGAACTATCGACGTTTTGCTTTCTTTTCACAAATTCTGCAGCATGAGCCACGCGATGTTCGCCGTAACACATCAAGGACCGTTTCTCTTGATCGCTGAGGTCTAATCCATCCAGGCATTTGTAAACAGCACGTGAAGAGGCTGCTGCAGCTCTTTTTTCTTCTTCTTTTTCTTCCTTCTTTGTTAGTGGCGGTTTGTTGGCGACGGGTTGGTTATCTCTTGGCGGTCTGAAGGCGATTTGATGGCGATCCGTTGGTTTTTCTGATGGCTGTTTGTCATGATTTTCCATAGACAATTTTGATGGCGTTTCTGATGGCGATATGGTGGCGATTTCCTGGTCAACCGTTGGTTGTACGATGGCGACTAGATGGCTATCTAATGGCGATCTATCATCTGTTTCATCTGATTCCGCATTGATATCCAAGAGAGCCTTATTGATAAGAGTTGCGATTGTTCCTTTAGGGGTTGCTTGAAATTTTACCAGCCCGTCTTTCTCTAGTTTCTCTATAGCAGTTCTATACTCAGATCTAGTCAAGCCAATGATCTCATAATCTCCAAGGAAAGCTTCGTTAACTTTGAGTTTATGGACTGAATAGGTCGGGTCTATTCGCTTTGCACGAAAACCGATTAAAAGAAGCAGTAAAAAAGCTGGACGACTATCTTTCAGCAGATCAAATGCTTCTCGATAGAGCTTTACAAATCCTTCGGACGTTTTCATGGCTGCACTGCGATTTTAGCGTTTTCCTGGACCTCTGACTCCTTTTTGCGGGGTCTGTACTTTTTCTCCGACACCCACTTGAAAAATGCCTTCTCATCGATGAGCCAGGTGCGATTAGGACGCTTTAACACTTTGGCAAATCCATTTTCGTTTCGAAAAAAGATCAAATGGCGCATTCCACCGACTGGTGGCCATTCATGAAACTCATTCCATTTCGACACAGGAATAAACCGTGTCTGTTTTGGCTCTGCAGCCATTTCGTCTATATTTTTTGATCTATCGTTCTTCATCTCACACTCCTCTGCTATTGCAGTTTGAATTTAATAACCGCATTTTACGGCGACCTATCGCCATGAAAAAATGGCGCTGGTGGAAAAACCGTAAAATGCGTTGAATAGCAGCGAATTATAAATTACTGAAATAGGAAGAGAAATCGACAGAGAGCTTTTGATAGCTGTCTTTTTTAGGACGACCATTTCTATCTCGCCTATTTTGTGAAGGCTCTTCATTCAGAGGAATGGCTGAACCGATGACCCAGCCGTAAACGGTTTTGAAGGGATACTTCTGCATCTTTGAACAATGCTTGTAGATGATCTGCGCCATTTGGCGATTGGAGAGCTGAGAAAAATCTTTTCGCAGCTTTCTTGCAGCGCTCCAAACAAAAAGCTTGTCCTCTCTTTCCTGAGCTGGTCTTCTTTTAGCAAAGACAGCCTTTCCTTGAAGGAGAAGCCAAGCTTCTGTAAGCAAAGGAGCGATATACAAGCCTTCACGCCTTACTTCTTTGTCATTGATAGCATCATCTTTTAACCTTCCCTTATGAACAAGTTTCAGCCAGTCAACTGGCAAAGCAGTTCGAACGGTCTGGCCATTCTCTGAAAAGTAGGAATGGACCGCAATTCTTCCCTCTTCAAAACAGCTCTCGAAAATCGCATAGTACTTCTCAAAATCTGGGCAAAGTCTTTTTTCTTCCTCAAGGCTACTGAGATCGGGGATTTTCAAGCCGAGGACATAATAAGCGGCTCTTCTGGCAGTCCAGCATGTTTCCTTCAAGCATTCGTGCATCTCCTCATCGCTGAGTAGCTCTGGTCTCCACAATTCTGTCTGTGGCTTATTTTCTAAGCTGTGCATGGCTACTCTCCTGATAGTTTTGAAAGATTTTTGATTGAAGTGCCTCAACCATTGTTTGCATGTGCGCACTCGGTAGATGAACGTAATGCTTGGTCATCTGCAGCGTTTGATGGCCGAGCAACTCTCCGATAACCAAAGGACTATTTTCAATCGTTGCTGCTTGAGAAGCCGCCTGATGACGCAAGCCATGAAAAACAAACCCTTCTATCCCAGCATTTTGCAAAGCTTTTTCCCAAGCAGATCGAATATCAACGGGTTGATTGGGATAATTGGGTGATGGAAAGATCAAGTTATCAGCGTGCTGCTGCTTGCGTCGCTGCTGTAAAAGCCTTAACAACAAGCCAGTAATCAAAACAGACCTTGAACGACCATTCTTCGTTCTTTCGAGCGCAATCGTTCCTGTGGGTTCTCCCAACTGCATATTTCTCCATCTAAGCCCCATTATTTCGCCTTTTCGCATACCCGTTCCTAGGGCAAGAGCAACGATCAAAAACAAGTCTTTCGATCCACTCTCTTGGCATGCTTGCAAAAGCCTTTGCTGCTCTTCTTCGGTTAATACCCGCTTTCTGCCTTGCGCCTGCTTGGGCTTTTCAATCTTAAAAATAGGATTTTCTCTCATCCACTCCCATTCTTTGACCGCCTTTGAAAAGACATGAGACAAACTGCTCAGATAGCGCACCACCGTTGTAGGAGAGCGAAGCTTTCCGCTTCTAACAAAGCCCGCAAGCAGCTCATCTCGTTTCCCAGCGATTATGCTAGGCCGAACTTGAGCTAACAGCAAATGGCCTAATTCCTCCTTCCACCATGTCAGGTGCTGAAGAACATTTTTGGCATTTCGCGGCTTTCCAGGCAGTACCCTCTCGATGTAAAGATCGATCAGATCCGCAAGGGTGTGTTTGGTTGCAGGATTTGTGAATTCATACCGATCATGTTCAATTGCCGACTCCATATCCCTCTTCCACTTTTTAGCTAGAGTCTTCGATCTAAACGATCTGTCAAAACACTGACCGCCCTTCATCCGAATACGCACTCGATAGGTTTGGCAATGCCTATGCGTTCTCACAATAATTCCTCTGAGATCATTTTCCGCCTTTTCAAGGCTTTCGTTCTGTTCCATGTTTGCTCCTATTGTTATAGCACGAGTTTAGTTGTAAACGATCGAATTCTATTGCAAACTGTTGGAAGGAAAAATGGCGTCAGTCGAAAAAATGCTTATTTACATAGGCAGAAATTCGTTAGCCTGAATCTCCAGCTAACGAATTCATGAAAAAACATAGAAATGAAAGCTTATGTAGAAATTTCGCAAGAGTCGCGAAACATAGAGCGACATAATCCTGCCTGCAATTCAATTTCTTCAGCATATAGAGGAGATCTTGATAGATTAAGGCTGTGTTGCTGAATTTTCTCGACGATAATTTTTGGAATTTGAGAACTGGAAACTCCTGCTAAGCTTTCTAAGGTATCCTCAATGGGTAACCCCTGTCTGAGACCGCTGAACAGCGCCTCAGCAGAGAGACTATCTAGCCATATCACAGGTCGATTTTGAATATTTGCTAGATAGTCTTGATAACTACTAAGATTATGAAGATATTTTTTCACATCCATGTCGAAATCAGAGGTAAGAGGAATTGGCCCACGGCAAACGAAAACGATAAAAATAACTCCATTGAATAGCGCATCTTGTCTGTAGACAGATGCATCTCTTACAAGCTGTGGTATTCCCTTTTCTTTATTGATTTGTTGAATAAATTTTGACTGAGCCTTAGACCTGTTTCCTAGCTTAATTGAATCATCGGGTGAGGCTCCTTTAAATTCCAAAACGATTCTAGTATTGGCATTAGGAGTAACAAATAAATCTCCAATCCGATGCCCTGCGCTTAAGTTCATTTTGGGATATGCTTTCTGACAAAGATAGTCCTTACACTTATCGGCTCCAAATACTCTTTCACCCAGGCTTCTCCAATTCTCTTCGAAAATATCCCCCCAAGCTTTTCCTAAAGCCCTAACTTTCTTTCTATCACCATTACATGAATCAAGTAACAGATAAAAAGGAAGATCGGGAAGGGCAGACCATAATAAATCAGGTTCAAGGCAGTAATATCGACCATCTACTTGTATCAGAGGATGCTGACGGCATAAAAAGTCCGTATAGTAGAGTTTCAATAAAGAATCGGCTACTTCTAAATCCCAAGCTTGTCCTTGGATATGACTGGAGAGACGTGGCAAATATTTTAGCAAAGCTTGTTGGGCATTAGCATTCATCTGCTTAAAGCTAATAGGTAACTCTAACTCAACAAAAGGCAGACTTTCAACATGAGCACATAGAGAAAATACGGTCTGTAGGTATTCCTCTATCTCTATATCAACTTGCTTAAGCCTTAAAGGGAAATCCCCATATCGATACATGCGAGATCTTCCAATCGCTACTGATTTGTCAACTCCCAGCCTGCCATAGAAAAACTTAGCTTGCTCAGAACTCTCTTCTTTAAAGCTGGAGGGTTCTTCTTGGATGATGGTTATGAGCGTGTTAGCTAGCAGGAAGATCCCCTCTATAGGTAACAGGGGGCTATCTATTTTATTTGCACGCACCAATATTCCCTTATGCCAAACATAAGGATTAGGGGGCGAAGACTTATAAAGAGGAGACACCGATGTTTTAGGAAAAGTAATCCGGAGTAATTCATCAATTAGCTTCAATGCAAATCGATTAAATAAGAGGACGTTTCTATTACTTGCAGCATCTACCTTAAGATCCATTTTCATTGGTTCGGATGCATATTTCGCAATTAATTCCGCATCCCCTTCTTCAAAGCTATTGGCTTGATTTAAAATTTTACCAATGTAGGCAAGCTCTCGAACTAATAATCTACCTGAAAATTCATCTAAAATAGCACCGAGATGGTTCAGGCATAATTCTCTAGATGACATTTTCTTCGGAAGAGTTTTAAGAGAATATTGTTTCATATTTTTGCCAGCGCCTTGAATTCACAAATCAGCGATATCAATGATACGGTAAAAATAGCGACTGCTTAATAGAGCGTCGGAGACTGGACCTAAATGAAGCAGAACGGGCGAAATCCCAAAGCCTTTTGGCAAGCTAAGAGAAGCTATTTTGGTTTTCATTGCATCGATCACTTCAAGCCCCAATTCACGACGTCGCATTTTGACTTCACAGACAAAAAGAGTGTTGGAATGCATTTGAATCAGATAATCAATTTGGCACCCTTTTTTGCGACCTGAGGCTTTTTGAAAATAGGGATTATCTATAACAACATCCTGAGCGTGAATTCCAAGTGCCTGATAAAGAAGAGATCTATTTTTCAGAAGAAGATTTTCGAGCTGGAATCCGAGCATGGGTTCCCATCCAGGCAAACTAGAAAGAGGGACTTCTAAAAACGACCCTTGTTCAATTTTCGTAAGGTTGGGTTCAATGTAATGGATATAGAAGCGAAGATAATTGTCGGAAAGCCGATACAGGGTCAGTTTTCCAGGCTTTCCTGTTTTTAAAGACCAGTCTGGATGTTTGCTGACAAATCCACAGATTTCAAGAGCTTTAAGATGATGGCTCAGTGTGCCGCTCGGTGAATAAGCCATTGTTTTTTGCAGAGTAGCCCGGTCTTTCATACCTTGGTTTAGTATTGTGATGATCTTTTTATAGATCTCGCCCCTGGAGCTGAAAAGATCATTAAAAATCCGGTCAAATTCATGCACCAAAAGGCCGTTTTTTTCAAAACAGAGGCGTTTAATATTTTCATCAGCGCTTTGATGAGTCTGAATCTGTTCGAGATACCAAGGCACTCCTCCAGTCACACTCAAAATCTTAAAAAAGTCGAGATCTGACCCTTTGAAGCCTTGAAGATTCAGTAATTCCCTGCATTGTGGAATCGATAGTTCTATAAGCTCCAGATAGAGAGAAACCCGACCAAAAAAAGCTGTGCTATTGATGATATTTTTATCGATCCAAGTCGAAATAGAGCCGCATAAAACAAGGATAATAGATGGATGGTTTTGCAGGACAAGATCCCACCAAACTTTTAACTTAGAGATAAATGTAGGATCTTTTGAGCCCATCCACGAAATCTCATCAAAGAGAATGACAGTAGATTTGGCTGTGAGATGTCTTGATAGATGCGCAAAAGCATCACTCCAATCTGTGAAAGTAAAAGGGGGAAGATTAAACAAAGTCGCAAGTTCGCGAGCGAAGGCATCACGCTGATTCTGCGCCGTTACCCCTTTAACTGGAGCCAGCCCACTAAAAGGCAAAAAAACCTTGTCTTTTCCGAATTCTTCGGCAAGACGACTTTTCCCTATTCGACGACGCCCTTTAATGACAACAAGACAGGCTCGACCTGACTTTGATAGGTCTTCCAGTCTCCGCAACTCGTTATCTCTTCCGACAAATGGTTTCATATAGTCTATATTAAATGAGCAGGATGTTTATGTCAATCAATTATGCTCAAAATCGACATTTGTCAGTTTCGAGCATAATTGAATCTTAAGATGCTGGTTATAAGCCCAGTAAAAATCAAAAATATTTTTTAATTTCAGATTTTCTTGTAAATGCGTTTTAGATCTAAGACTCTTTCTGCCATAAATTCGGCCTGTTCTCGTCCACGCAAAGGGAAATGGTAAAGGTCAAGAAAAGTCAAAAAAACGGGACAAGCCATTATGCTTTTGCCGAAACTCACTTCGAGATTAAGCAAGCTCTCGTAATAAGGTTCAATAAGTAAGACCTCATACCCTCTTTCTTGAGGCTCTAACTGAAGAGCATCTTCGAGTTTTGATCTGTCAGTCGGATCGAGCACGTACAATTCGAGAGTGTTCAAATTGGTATTCTTATAGCCGTGAGCTTCAGCCGCAGAATGAAGAGCGAATGACACCTTTTGATTTAACTTTGATTTCTTTAGCGCATCAAGAAGTTCTGCTTTTTCAGAGAAGCCTGAGCGATAAGTCCTCATCTTACATTTTTTCACGATGCTATACTCTTCTAACCAGCTTGTGAGAAGGAGACTGGGCTTTTTGAAGAAAAACTTTTTGGCAGTTCTTACCCCTTCAGTCTTGAGAATGCCCTTTGATACCAAGACTCCAAAAACCCTCTGGACTAGACCTACGCTCACTTCTCTATCCTTAGCCACTTCTCTTAATGAGAACCCATTTTTTTCTATTCCAACTCTTAAAAGCCAATCCAGGATGAGGGATGATTTATCAGCATAGATATTGCCTTCTACAAAGTTTGCAGTCGACCTCACTAAAAACTGACCCCTCATTAGACCCCCCTCTACTGTTCACTAATTTGCACTGTTCAATAAATATTGAACAGTTAAAAGCAACGATCCACCTCGACGCTAATTTCATCGATATTGTTCGAATAGGCAGGTAGAGAGACTCGTTTTCCCGTGGACCATTTGTGGACCACTGACATACAAAAAAGGGCGACAAATCACGATAGTTCGCAGTAGCTCGAAAGGCCAGCTTTCCGCTATGATTTCGGGGAGTTAGCTGCTGGGAAGTGGCGGCGGTGCTGCGGACTCATAACCCGCTGGTCCCTGGTTCAAGTCCAGGTTGCCCCATTTTTCTAAAGCACTCATTCCACTGTAGATAGGTCGATTTAGATTTGACTAAATAACAAGTTAAAGTTTAAATTCACCCCTTACGGTGCAATAGCGGTGCAATGAAAAATAGTTTTAACCAGCACGCCATCCAACCAACCCTAAACACAACAAGGTTGGAATATGGCATCTATTTTTAAACGCAAAAACGCAAACGGCACCACCGTCTGGCGCGCCGTTGTCCGCATCAAAGGCTATCCTTCAGTCTGTACTCATTGGGATCGGAAGCAAGAAGCTGAAGACTGGGCTCACGATGTCGAGAGACAGATCAAAGCCGGTCAATTCAAGTTTGATCAGCATAAGCAATTACACACATTTTCAGAACTGGTAGATAGATATATCAGTGATGGAGCCTTAGAACATCATCGTTCAGCTGACGATACCCTTTGTCATTTGAATTACTGGAAAGGACGCCTTGGTGCATATGCTCTAGTGCACCTTACGCCTGATCTAATCGGTAAAGAAAGGCAGACTTTACTCAATACACCAACCACTAAAGGCAAAAAGCGAAGTGCTGCTACAGCAAACAGATATATTTCCAGCCTCTCCTCTTCCCTTAGCTATGCAGCTCGTCAATTGCGCTGGATCAGCGAGAACCCCTGTATCAATCTGAAAAAATTGAAAGAGAATCCAGGAAGAGATCGAATTCTGACCGAAGAAGAAATCCTCCGCCTTCTCGATGCATGCCGACAAAGCCGTTCACCTTACCTCTTTTGTATTGTGCTTATCTCTTTAACAACAGGCGCACGCCAAGGTGAAATTCTTAGCCTCGAATGGAAACATATCGATTTCGAGAATAAACTTGCTTTCCTAAAAGAAACAAAAAACGGTAGACCTCGCAGCATTTCATTGGCCGACCCCATTATCAAAGAACTACAAAAACTCTATGAATCACGTAACTTGCACAAACCTCTTGTCTTCGCGAGCAAAACAGCATTTGGGCGCATCGACATCAAAAAAGCCTGGCAACAAGCCCTAAAACGAGCCGAGATAACGCATTGTCGCGCCCATGACATGCGTCATACATTTTGTACACTTGCAGCCAGCCAAGGAGCCTCGAATTTGGAACTCGCTACGGCTATGGGACATCGCACTTTAGAAATGCTTCAAAGGTATACCCATCTCGATGCACAAGCCACTAAGAAATTTAGCAACCATATTTCCGATAAAATCCTTCAGGCGGAAAAAGACATCAATTGATAGGGAGATTCAACCAATGTTGCTCGGCAGGTTACAGTTTAAACTACTGATAATACATGAGTTGAAAATTAACTCGATTAATAGTACCATCCCATGGTACCATACATATATGAGAGAAGTGAATGAATAAAAAACATGAACGAACGCTCGAAGCAATCTTCAAAATCCCAGTTCAGTCAAACGTTATCTGGAAAGATTGCGAAAAACTTCTCGAAGCCTTAGGAGCCGTAATTTCCGAAGGCGAAGGGTCGCGAGTCAGGATTGTTCTGAATGGAGTGAAGTCTGTATTCCATCGACCTCATCCACAGAAAGAAACTGACAAAGGAGCCCTGGTCTCCTTAAGAAAATTTTTAGATAATGCAGGTATCAAACCAAAAGGGAGCAAAAAACCATGATGAAATATAAAGGATACATCGGGCATGTCGAATACGACGATGAAGCCAAGATTTTTCATGGAGAAGTCGTTGGCTTGAGAGACATCATAACCTTTCAAGGAAAAAGCGTTGAAGAACTGGAACAAGCGTTTCATGATTCTATCAATGATTATCTCAATTGGTGCAAAGAAAGAGGGGAAAAACCAGAAAAAACATTCTCTGGCACTTTTAATCTTAGGATTCCTCCTGAACTACATGCAAAACTTGCTCTTCATGCAAAAACTGTAGGGTTAAGCCTGAATTCTTACGTTGCCGAAAAACTACGCTCAGTTATTGAATAATTTAAAAAAACGCTTACAAAGAAAGACCTATCGAAAATGTTCTCTGATTATTTTTCGGAGAACATTGATGGACTATCTGTCTTTTTCAAGATCGATAAAAATCAGTCCATTGGAATAGTCAATAAAGAGAGAATATTCACTAAGAAAATCCATACCAAGATAGCCGTCATAATCAAAATGAGAGTTCAAATCTATAGGGAAAATAGATCGTGCTCCAAAATCATGGCCCATAAGGCGGAATCGCGTTGTGGAATTCTGATGCGGAGCCCGTATTGCAGTGCATGTACTGCCCGTGTCAAGGATAAGGCGATAGGTTCCTATGTCTGTTTCAACCGAGAGCAAAATACCATCAGAATGAAGCACGAAAGGAATGGAAAGAAGATTTTGGGAGAGAAGACCTGCTTGTTGAAGAGGTAAATAATCATTACTGGCGTAGATTGTAGAATGTGAAAAGTCCAAGAATAGATTGTATTTTTCTAGAACAGGCAAACCTATAACCCCAATAGGTTGCATAGGCTGAGTATTCGATGTCACATTGATATGGAAATCTTCCCTATTTTGTTTAGCAATCACATTGGTAAACGCCAGATTGCCAATTTTGATCTCTGGAATTGTATAGGCAGGAGATTCATATCTTTGCCCTTTAAAATCGCTCCATTCAGCAGTACCGTAAGGCGTTTTATTCACGTTTTGTAAAATCTCCTGCCGCAAAGACAAAAGAAAGGAACTGCCAATATCAAGTTCTAGAGGATAAATATTACCTCCAATCGACGCATCGATAGTGGGACTACTACGACTGGCAAAAGTAATAGGGATACGCTCAAAATATCTTTCAGGCGGCTCTATATAAGCAATTTTATGGGTATAATCGAAATAAATAGCATGGTGCTTGAGGAAATTCATTCCAATAAATCCGTCAATTCCGCTAAGCCCCTCTGGCAAATCGATAGGTCGAAACGAGACTCTGTCAAATTTCTGTCCTCCCAGACAAAAAGAAGATGAGATTGAGGGTTGACCGGAAGAAATGAGAGAAGAACGCAAATGTGTGAACGTACAAGTTGTGTTGATGGCAAGCCTGCGAGTTCCATAGTCAGTATCCACAAGAACAACGATACCCCCACAATCCATCTCAAAAGGTAAAGACACCCATTGTTTGCCAGCAAGTTTTTTCGCCTGAAGTTTGGAAATAGTATCGCAAGCGATGATACGGTCATGGGGGAAATCCAGAAGGAGGTTAAATTCCCCTCCTAAAAACTTTCCTAAAACGTCATAATCCTTTTGCACTGATTGATAAGCCAGGACATTTTTCAGAGTTAACTCTCCAACTTGCATCTTTGGAATGAAATAGGAAGGAGCTTCTCGTTTTTCTCCATTTAAGTTGTGCCACATGGCTATGCCTTGTGGTTGCTTATTGATCCCATCTAGCGTTTCTTTGCACAAGAACAGAGGGAATCGAGATCCGATATCAACGGCTAGCTTACACTCCTTACTCTGCAGTTTGAGTGCAACAAATGGATAATCATATTCATCATATGTGATGGCGTAAAAACTATAATAGCCTGCTGAGAAGGGGCGCCATAACAGCACCCCGATTACAACGCCAACGCTTACAATAAACAGAAGCAAATATTTTAGATATTTAGAAGTCACGCGACCATCTTCCTTCTACATTTGCTTCTCCTTTTACATTGCCCTCTCTGTCCTTCTTGAGATCAAATCCGGCACTACCTTCAAATTTACCCCAGCCATCTGCATCTTTTGAGACGCCGACCCTGCCTGATGCCCTCTCATTTCCCTCTGTATCAGCGTGCCCTTTCGCCTCAGCATGCACCTCTCCTCTTCCTCGATGTAAGACATAACGTGAAATATCTGTTCTCCAATCCACCGAGGGAGTTCTTGCCGTTAGAGCAGTTGCAGCAATTTTATCGCTTACTAATTCCCCCTCTTCGAATAGAATAGATTTTAACCACTGGCAAGCCGCTGCCTGAACGTTTATATTGTCCAAATCATGGCCATATCCCTCCAAACGAAGATAAGTTAAGGCGTTCGCCTCTCTCAAAGCCTCAGCCGCATAATCAGCGCTGAGGACAGGAATTGTATTGTCTTCTATCCCATGGACTAGGTAAATAGGAATAGAAAGTTGCTTTAGAGACATCGATGCCTCATCAGCAGCGAGAAGAGAAGCCCACCATTTATAAGTATTTCCCAAAAATTCTTTATTCGAGGTTGGCTCGAGAACCATGGCATCCATTTGTTCATCCAGAAAGCCCATATATTCACTAATCTCATCTTGAATCGCCCCATGTTCTTCTAGTCGATGACGGATCGTCCATTTTACCTCTTCACGAGGTTTCATACCACCGCCGGTAGCGAATAATAAAACAGCCGCTGTTTCTGGTATTTGAGCAGCCAAGTTTCCAGCTAACATTCCCCCTTCGGAATCACCCCAAAAAACAATCTTTCCCTTCCAGCCTGGACTGATAATATGCATATTTTCCAAGCAAAAAACATAATCTTCCAAGCGTTTTTCGAGACAGTTAGTCTGGCTATATTCAAGTAAGTTAACACTATCTCTAGAGATGCCCTGCTTTTCAAGGACAATAAGCCCCAATCCAAGAGAGTTCATATGAGTGGATAAATTGGCATGCCATTGAAAGGCGCTTTCAACAGAAGAACCTTGCATGGCAAAAACAATCGGTGAAGAGGCATTATCTGGGGGTGAAAAATAACCCTCCAAAATAGTGCCGTTTTGACGCAACAGGGAAAAAGGTTGCATCTCGGCAGCTTGTGTCTTTTGAATTCCAAAGACACAAGAAAAAATTAAACAGAATTTAGTCGTATTCTTCATCTCATACCTCCTTAGCTACATACAAAGTATTTATGCTTTAAAAAAAACACACTAAATCTTAATCAAAAATTTAATGCAAGCGCTAAGTTGATCAAAAAAGCATCCCTTGTAAAAAAATGAGAATCCATGAGATTTTGGGCTCTTTATGAACGCCGCGCAAGACGTCTAAAACTATAATTTATTGCTGTGAAATCACATTTGGAACCTGTCAAAAATGTCCTCAGTTCATTCCTCGCAGAAATCGAAGCTGCAAGGGAAATGCAATGCTGTATTTCTGCACCAACTCTCGCAACATCTTTTTCAGCAAAAGACCACACGCCAGACTTCAATACAAACGAATTTGTCCCTCAATCCGATGCTTCCTTTGAAAAAGAGAAAGCTTACATATGGCTCTTCGCAGAACCCTGGCATTATCGAGCATTGATGCATAGACCAAAACTCCCACAAATTCCTGAATACTATCAACAGCCTGCTCTTCCTATTTATCAACAATGGCATGCTTTGGAAAAAGAGATTTTTTATCGAGGTCGTATCATCCCGTCACCAGATGAAAAAACATCTCTAAATGAATACCTTCAACAACTAGCTTTCACAATAAATGAAAAGAATGAAAAGCGTGCTGTTTGGACAAAATCCCTACGCTGTTTTCTTCAATTCATACGAGAAGATACAGACTTAAATCAACATGGCCCTCTGGAAGTTATTTTTCCTAGAAAAATGAAGTTCAAGGACAGCTATTCGTTCCAGAAAACCAAAGATGGCGTTAAAAAAGTTAAATGTAGATACATCCTACGGTTAGTAGACGATGAAATTTATCCCATTGATATTTTTGCTGCTTCCGATATCCTCCAGCATTTAGCCAACACAGTCCTCAATGGACGCACTATCGCACAACATACAGCAGCTGAAGCATTGGGATTTACATGGCTATGCCACGCAATTGGCTCAGCACAACTCATGACTTTGACAAGAGAAGAAATCATCCACGATACTCTTCTTACATCCCTTAAATTTGTAAAACTGGAAGATGGAAAAAAATACTTCCAACCTGAATGTTTCATCACCATTCAAACCTTTTATGGCCCCTTTGATATTCCCATCTCGAAAACCCTCTATGACTTTCTAATTGCACTTCCACGCGATCAGAATGATCTCCGTATCTTTAGCAAAGCGCCATCAGCTCTATTGAGAACTTTTTACAATCAAGGAGTGAATGCGTCCGAACGTGCTCGAAAGTTAGGCAGAATCACATTTCGCACTTTTACAAGCCGACCTCTTGAGAATACCAGTCATAGACCTTCTCCTATGAAAAAACCCTCCAAATCTAAGAAGAAATGAAACTGTAATTCACCTAGCAATCTGGATAATCAGGACTGTCCATCATAATTGGGTTTAGATAATTAAAACCCGTTATGGAGGTTCTATGACCGATTATCAATATTGGTCCCCACAACAAATAGTCAAAAGCGGCAAATACCCATTTAGTATGGGACAGATACGCCATCTGCTCCTCTATCGCCATCGCAACGGACTTCAAGATGCCGTGCGAAAAGTCGGCAAACGCCTCGTTTTGCGAATGGATCTCTTTGATCAATGGATCGAGTGCCAAACATCCAAATCATCGTCATTCCGAGGTAAAAATGCAATTTCATGATTTCTTAGTAACTCTTGAATCAAGAACGGGCAAGATTCCCAAAAAAACTGGCTCTGGATATATAACTTGTTGCCCCACTCACGAAGATGAGAATCCGAGCCTTTCCATCTCTCAAAGCAACGATGGAAAAATCCTGTTAAATTGCTTTGCAGGATGTTCTACAGAAGCCATCTGTGCATCGCTCAACATTCAAATATGCGATCTCTTTGAAAAACCTATAAGTCAACGAGAGCCTAAAAAGACAGTTTATTCCTATAGAGATGAAAAAGACAAAGAACTCTATCGCAAAATCCGCATCGAACCCGGTTTCGACGGACGAACAAAAAGTTTCTATTCAGAACGTACAGATGAAAATGGAACCGTCTCAAAAAACTTAAAAGGTTGCAGAAAAGTTCTATATCGGCTGCCAGAGGTGCTAAAGGGGATTTCCCAAAACACACAAATCTATCTTGTCGAAGGTGAGAAAGATGTCGAAAATCTATCCAAGCATAATCTGGTAGCAACAACCTCCTCAGAATCTCTTAAGTGGATGGATGAGTTCACTGAAATCCTTAAAAAAGCAGATGTTGTGATTCTCTATGATATGGATAGAACCGGCCTTCAAAGAAAAGATCTACTCTGTGAAAAACTGTACAATAAAGTAAAGCGACTCCGAGTTATCGATCTACCTGGCCTTCAATACCAAGATTCTCACGGCCCAGATATCAGTGATTGGCTTGGTATGTCCCATACCATATCGGAACTTCTTGAAATTGTTTCTAGAACATCCGATTATTCTTCATTTAAAATGAACGGTACAATTCGCATTGTGACTCTTGGGGAATTTCTAGAGATGAAGATTCTAAACCCAGAGATGCTTCTCTCACCTTTTTTGCCCTCTCAAGGTTTAGTGATGATCTACGCCAAACGAGGTGTTGGAAAAACGCATGTTGCCCTAGGTATCGCTTGCGCAGTCGCACAAGGTGGCTCATTTTTAAAATGGAACGCTCCAAAACCTAAAAAAGTGCTATACATCGATGGAGAAATGCCTGCCATTGCAATGCAAGATCGCCTGCGGCGTATAGCTGCAGCTACGGATTTTGATGAAGAAGCAAAAAAACGCTTACTTCTGATTACCCCTGACCTGATTGATGGACCTATGCCTGATCTTTCTACACAAAAAGGAAGAGCTGCAATCGAACCATTCGTTAACGAATGCGATTTGATTATCGTTGATAACATCTCTTCCTTATTTCGAAGCGGAATTGAAAACGATGCTGAAAGCTGGCAGCCAGCTCAAGATTGGGCCCTCAGCCAAAGAAGATGCGGAAAATCGATCCTTTTTATCCATCATGCTGGAAAAGGAGGACAACAACGCGGCACGAGTAAAAAAGAAGATGCTCTAGATACTGTCATCTGTTTAAAAAACCCATCAGGATACCGCGCTGATCAAGGTGCCAATTTCGAGGTAATCTTCGAAAAAACCCGTCATTTTGCTGGACCTGCTGCCCTCCCCTTTCAAGTTAAGCTACGTGTGGAAGAAGATGGCCTTTGGTATTGGGACGTATCGGATATTGAAACTGACCCTACAGTGATGAGAACCGCAGAATTATTGAAGCAAGGGTGCACATTCAAACAAATACAAGAGCAAACCGGTCTGACAAAATCACAAGTAGAGAGCAGGAAAAAGAAAGCCCAAGAACTCGGAATCCTAGATGAAACATGATTTCCGATTTTCCGATTCTCTAAGGTTTTAAGAAAATCGGAAAAAACACAAAAGGTAAAAAAGTTATGAAAAGTAAGGAAAATCCCAACCTCTCCCCTCGCCAGCTCCAAACTATACCCTACCTACTCTCTAGTCCCTCTTATGAAGAAGCAGCACGACGCTCTGGCATTAGCTCTAAACAAATTCACTCTTGGCTCAAACAACCCCAATTCGTTGACGAGCTAAAAAGGCTAAGAAACAATGCATTTTGTAATGCCCTGCTCCTTCTGAAGTTGAGCACCCAAAAAGCAGTTGAAACGCTCATTACATTGCTAGACAATGAAGATCCTCGCATTCAACTTCTTGCCTCCGAAAAAATTCTAAGTAATTCCTTTAAAGGCTCTGAACTGTACGAAATTGATGAGAGAATTGCCGCTTTAGAAAAAATCTCGAATAAAATGCACGTTGAATAAAGGAACCATTCCCTTGAAATCCGCTATAAATAAACGACTGACTCACTTAGAAAATAAAATGCGATGGTGGTATGCGGACACATTTTTTGATGAATGGCTGCAAGAACACTACAACTCTGGCGTCGATAACTTCTGGGAGATTTTAGATACTATACCTCAAGAATTTCAGCTACAGTGTCTCCATCGAGCATGGGATCAGATGAGAAAGGATCAAAATATATCTAATGAAAACGATTCGTGAGCAGGCTTTATTGCTTTTCGACATGTGCCTTTACTGCAAACCAATATTTACAAAAATCACAGTTTTCAGATGTAGAAGGAATACTTGACTCTTTTAAGCATTCTTTAATCTTAAAAAGAGTTCCTTCCACCCAAGAATCATCTCCCTCATAAGGAAGCAACAAAATCTTAAACTCCAATTTTTCACCGAAATCTTCTTTTTGAGAGTCTCCATTGCAATAGACAAAATATCCCGTTTTAGAAACTTGAAACCCTTTTCTCCTAAGAAGCCATTGATAGATTTCCATCTGTCGTTTGTATGACTGACGGTATTCTTCTTCGAGCGTAATCCCTTTGGTTGTGGATGTAGCTTTATAATCTGCCACAATCAGCTCCCCATCAGGTTTAACCCAGATATCGTCTACTGAGCCAGTGATAATAAAGTTTGTGGGTTCATGAAGATATTGGATTCCCTTCAGGTTCATCCGCCAATCATCAAGATCTGAATGGGCAAAAGGCACAGCATCAATGCCATGAGTCAGGCAAATGGGGTGAGCATTGCCTTGGGTGCGGTATTGATCAAACTCTTTCTTCAAGAGAGTGTCTACGGCGTTGTTGAGCGTGAATGGGTAAGAAGGAGGATGATTCGTGCCGCATCGCCGATCGAGATAGAAGCAGCGTGGACAGTTGAAAAAGTCCTGGATTTTAGATCGACTGATTTTGAAAGGCTTTGTTTCATTTGGGATAAATAAATTCTTGGATCGTATTGGCTTGTAATTCATGGAAAAAATTAAATTAATTATTTATGATGTTTTTAATAAATGCATTCATTGTATTATTACACATCAAATGAATTAGTTCCTGTGAATTTTAGAAGAACGGGTAGTCCTAAACATGTAGTGCTCGTGGCTTAAAAAATATCTTTAAGTGTGCATAATGGGCGGCTTTTTTAAAATGGAGCCACTCTATGGAATGCAAATGCCCCTCTTGTTCATCGAATCTCATCA
>Ga0209579_10001365_pt1 | contig 20341 bp, 20 predicted proteins | sample Coa_R1_2_FD_187152 | JGI IMG/M metagenome (GOLD analysis project Ga0209579, IMG submission 187152) | Surface soil microbial communities from Centralia Pennsylvania, which are recovering from an underground coalmine fire - Coalmine... | ecosystem: Environmental > Terrestrial > Soil >... | reverse complement strand
ATGCCGCCATGCGCTTGCGCAAGGCCGCCAGGATGATCGGCGGCAAGTCGCCGATGCCCTCGTAGGAGCGCAGCCTGGCGACGAAGGCGCGGATGTCGGCGAGCGGTTTGCCCGGCGTCACGCCCATGCGGATGTGGCTGGGGCCATGCGCGACGCCGATGCCGAAGCGGAAGCGGCCACCCGAGATTTCATGGAGATAGGCGGCGCCGTGGGCAAAATCCTCGACCGTGCGGGCATAAATCGGCGCGATCGCGGTGGCGAACGTGATGCGCGTTGTGGCGAGCGCCAGCGCGGTGCACTGCGCCATGTTGCCGAAGATCGACGGCACGTAGAGCCCGGCAAAGCCGCGCCGCTCTGCTTCGCGCGCGAAATCGAGCGTAACCTGCCGCCGCCCCGGCACCGCGACGAGGCTCAAGGCGGGCAGAAAATCGGACATTGGCCGAGGCTCCGCTATGAGGGAAGAAAGAACGCTTTAGCGCAAAGGACGCAAAGGACACAAAGGACACAAAGGGCACGCAAAGGTCGCGATGGTATCCATCGATAGCTGCACGGCGACGAGCAAGTTTTGCGTTGACGCCTCCGGTTGAATGTTGGCGCTACGCGCCGAGGAAGCTTCGCGTCCTTTGCGTATCCTTTGCGCCCTTCGCGGTAAAGTAGTGTCTACTCCGCCGCCACTGGGCGCAATTGCACCGAATTGGGGCCGTAGCGGTCGCGGAACGGCTGGGTGTCGATTTCCTCCAGCTCGATTTCCCGCGCCAATACCTTCGCCTTCCATTCCTCCTGCTCGGGGATCTTGGCGTGGAACTCGGGCATCACTTCCCGGGCGAAGAGGTCGAGGCTTTCGCAGATGTGCGCGTGGGTGTTTTTCCCCGCCTGGTTAAGGAGAATGACCGAGTCGATATGCGACGTCTCAAAGCGGCGCAATTTGCGGCGCAGCGTCTCGGGCGAGCCGATCAGGCCGCCCGAGAGTGCGCGCTGCAGCGCCTCGGGGTTGTCGCGCTTCCACTTCTCGTATTCGTCCCACAGATTGACGGTGCCCGGCGCCGGCCGCGCGCGGTTGGCGTTCTGGCCGTAAAAGCGCAGCGCGAACTGGAAGAACGGGATGCCGTCGGCGCGGCGGCGCGCCTCCTCGTCCGTTTCGGCGCACATGAAATAGCTGGTCAGCGCGAGGTTCGGGTTGGTGACGTAGTCGCAGAGCTTCTCCTGGCGCTTCACAAAGGCGTTGTAATAGGCGTGCACCCAGGCGTTGGCTGCGTCGGCCGAGAGGAACTGGAAGGCGAGCGCGCCAAAGCCGCGGCGTCCGGCCATCTCGATCGTGTCGAGCTGCGAGCAGGCGACCCAGAGGGGCGGGTGCGGCTTCTGCAATGGCTTCGGCACGACGTTGCGCAGCGGCATGTCGAAATACTTGCCGTGATGCTCGACCCCGCCCTCCCCGAACATCGGGATGATGGCGCGGATCGCCTCCTCCCAGACCGCGCGCTTCTCGGCGAACTCGACGCCGAAGGGTTCCAATTCGGTGATGCTGGCCGATTCGCCGGTGCCGAACTCGACCCGGCCGTTCGACACCAGGTCGAGCGCGGCGATGCGCTCGGCGCAGCGCGCCGGGTGGGTCGTCGTCAGCTGCATGATGCCGTGGCAGAGGCGGATCCGCTTGGTGCGCTGCGAAGCGGCGCCGAGAAAGACCTCCGGCGCCGGCGAATGCGAATATTCTTCGAGGAAATGGTGCTCGACCTCCCAGGCGTAGTCGTAGCCGAGCTTATCGGCCAATTCGACCTGGTCGAGCGCGTTCTGGTAGAGGCGCAATTCGCCGCCGGGCTCCCACGGGCGCGGCAATTGCAACTCGTAGAAGATGCCGAATTTCATCTCCGATCCTTCCGTGTCGTCATTCCCGCGAACGCGGGAATCCAGGGCCGCGAAACCCCGCCGGTTGCCCTGGATGCCCGCTTGTGCGGGCATGACGGGTGTGTACTACGCGGGATGATGCCGGCCGGGGTTGCGCATTACAATGCCCACGGCAGCGAGGGGCGAGCATGGCCGAGCAGCGCGTCGGCGGCATAGCGGGGGAAGCACCGGCGCCGGTCGAGCCCGGCGGGGTCGCGCCCGGGGCCGCCCCTGGGGTGGCGGCCAATTGGCGGCATACGCTGTGGGCGATGGTGCTGATCCAGCTGGTGATGGCGATGGCGAATTCGATGCTGTCGCCGATCATGCCGCTGTTTCTGCCGGTGCTGGGGGTGCACAGCGAGGCGGCGATCGACATCTGGGCCGGCATTCTCAATGGCACGACCTCGTTTGTCGCGGCCTTCGCCTCGCCCCTGTGGGGCCAGCTCGCCGACCGCCATGGGCGCAAACTGATGCTGCTGCGCTCGAGCCTGGCGATCGGCGTCTTCACCGCGCTGATGGGGGTTTCCGTCACGGTCTGGCAGTTTTTCGCGTGCCGCGCGCTGATGGGCGTCTTCGCCGGGTTTTCCAGCGCCGCGATCGCGCTGGTCGCCAGCCAGGTGCCGGAAAGCCGGCTCGGCTATTCGTTGGGCTGGCTCTCGACCGGGCAACTGGTCGGCTCCCTGATCGGGCCGCTGCTCGGCGGCGTCTTGGCCGACATGACCGGCAGCTACCGCATCCCCTTTTACTGCACCGCGGCGATGATCTTCGTGACGATGGGGCTGGTATGGTTTGCCGTGCACGAGGAATTCACCCGGACGCGGCGCGGCGGCGGCGGCCGCGCCGGAATCAGCAGCCTCGTCGCGCTGGTCACAACGCCGGCCCTCCTCGCGCTCTTTTTCGTGCTGCTGATGGCGCAGTTCGGGGTGCGCACGGTGCAGCCGATCGTGACGCTCTACGTCAAGGAGATGGTGGGCAACCTGCCCAACATCGCGACGCTCGCCGGCATCGCCTTTTCGATCACCGGCCTCGCCAACGTGATCTCGGCGCCGCTGCTCGGCAACCGCAGCGACCGCATCGGCTATCGCCGGGTGCTGCTGATCTGCCTCCTGGGCGGCACCTTGATGACGCTGCCGCAGGCCTTCACCGAGAATTACTGGGTCTTCACTGCCGAGCGCTTCGGGGTCGGGCTTTTCATCGGCGGCTTGCTGCCGACCGCCAACGCGCTGGTCGGCAGGCTCGTCTCGCGGGCCGACCGGGGCGCGGTCTACGGCATGACCGCCTCGGCGATGTTCATGGGCAATTCCCTGGGCCCCTTGATGGGCGGCGCGATCGCCGCCTCGTTCGGGCTGCGCTGGGTGTTCCTGCTGACCGCGCTGGTGATGGCGATCAACCTCGTCTGGGTCTACTACAAGGTGCCGGAGTTCGAGGAGCGCGAGGCGATCACCGGGGGCTAGTGCTTGCCTCTTCCGTGGCGAATTGGGCGCCGGCCAGGGCGCCAAGCGTCAGCGGCTTATAGGGTGCGCGCGGGCGATAGGGGCCGATTTCGGCGACCGGCACGCCGCGCTCACCGGCGATCAGCGCGGTGACGAGCGGGCCGCACATCCGCCCCTGGCAGGGCCCCATGCCGCAGCGGGTGAAGGCCTTGACCTGGTTGGGCCCGGGCGCGCCGAGCCGCACCGCGCGGCGGATTTGGCCGGCGGTGACTTCCTCGCAGCGGCACAGGATCACCGCATCCTCCGGCGCGAAGACCGCCGCGGGCGGGCGGTAGAGCGCGTCGAGCAGCGGCCGGATCGCCCGCGCCCGCCGGAGGCCGGCGCGCAGCGGTGCGGCCCGGCGGTCGCGCTCGGCGGCGCCGAGATGGCCGAGCCTCGCCGCCGCGTCGAGCGCCGCGAGGCGGCCGGTCAGCGCCGCCGCCTCGGCGCCGGCGATGCCGGCCGCGTCGCCGGCGACCGCGACCGTTGGCAAGCTGCTGCCGCCCCATGCGTCGGTGACCGGGCGCCAGCACAATTGCGCGGCGTCCCAGGTGTGCGCGAGTTCGAGGCCGCGGCTGATCTGGGTGTCGGGGATCACCCCCTCGTGCAGGAAGAGGTGGTCGGCCGCGACTTCGCCGCCGGCCCAGGCGACCGCCTCGAGGCGGTCGCGGCCGAGCGCGCGCAGGCCGCGCACGCCGCGCCGCACCGCGATTCCGTGCCGGCGCAGGCCGAGAGGCAGCGCGGCGCCGCGGGCGATTTCGAGGCGCCCCGGCCAAAGGGCGCCCAGATGCCGCGCCGCGGCGGCGTAATTGCGCCGCGGCGTCGTCTGCAGCACCAGCGCGGGCGGCGCCCCGGCGCGCGCCAGCTGCAGCGCGATCAGGGCGAGGAGCGGCCCCTGTCCGGCCAGCACGGCGCGCCCGTCCGGCACGATCCCGGCGCTCTTCAGGAGGATCTGCGCGGCGCCCGCCGTCATCACCCCGGGCAGCGTCCAGCCGGGGATCGCCACCGGCCGCTCGAGGGCGCCGGTCGCCAGCAGGATGCGCCGCGCCGTGACGGTCTCGCTCACCCCGTCCGCGATCATCGACAAGGCCGCGCCCTGCGGAGCGGCCGGGTCGATGTGCCACACCGTCGTCCCCGGCCGGTACTGCGCGGCGCTGGCGCGCAACGCCGCCGCCAGCCCGCGCCCGGCGAGGTAGTCGGCGCCGAGCGGCGAACCTTCGGCGGCCTCCTCGACGGCGCGGTAGATCTGGCCGCCGGGCGCCGCCTCGGCGTCGATCACCAGCGTCGCGAGGCCGAGCTCGGCCGCGAGCGCCGCCGCCGCCATGCCGGCCGGCCCGGCGCCGACGATCGCCAAATCGACGGTCATTCGGCTTCGAGGGGTCGGGCGCCGCGCTGGCGGCGGATGCGCATGCCGGGGCGCGCCCTGACCATGCAGCTCTGCTGGTTGGCGACGCCGTCGATCTCGGCGAGGCAATCGAAGCACACCCCCATCAGGCAATAGGGGCCCCGCGCGGCGCCGGCGACGGCGCTGTCGCGGCTGCTGGGGAGTCCGGCGAGCAGCAGCGCCGCCGCCGCCGAGGCGCCTTGCGGCACCCGCACGATGCGGCCCTCGACCGCGACGGGGATGGTCGCGGCGATGGTCGCGCCGGGGGCGTCAGCGCGCAGCCGGAACATCGAAGCGCGCGGCCGAAAAGGGCGCCAGCTGCGGGTCGAGCGCGCCGCGCGCGACCATCGGCGCGAACAGGTTGGCGTGCGCCCCGGCGAGCGTCACGCCGCTGTGGCAATTGGCGGTGAATGCGCCCGGGAAACGCCGGCTTTCGTCGTAGATCGGCAGCCCGTCCGGCGGCATGACGCGCAGCGCGGCCCAGGCGCGCACGATCTGCAATTCCGCGAGCCAGGGGAATGTCGCGACCGCGCGGCGCGCGATCTTCTGCATGATGTCCGGGCTCTGGCCGGTGTCGAAGCCGACTTCCTCTTCACTGCTGCCGAGGAGGATGCTGCCTTCCGGCGTCTGCCTGATGCTGCCGAGCGGGATCGGCCACGCCTTGGCGGTGCGCTCGGTGACGAGGATCTGGCCGCGCTGCGGCCGCACCGGCGCGCTGAGCCCGAAGACGGGCGCCAACGCCGCGTTGCCGAGCCCGGCGGCGAGCACGATTTTCGGCGCGACGAGCGTTTCGCCGCCGGCCGCGATGCGGAAATCCTGCGGCGCGGCCAGCGCCTCCGTCACCGTCGCCTTGGCGATGTAGCGGCCGCCCTTCGCCCTGAACGCCTGGTGCAGCGCATGAAACAGCGCCAGCGAATTGGCGTGTCCGTCATATTGCGTCCACGAGCCGCCGACGACGGCGGGGCCGAGGCCGGGCAGCATCGCCTTGAGCTCGGCATGGTCGAGGATCTTGTAGTCGAAGCCGAAATTGCCGGCTTCGCGCTGCATCTGCGCCATCATCGCGCGGCGCTTATCGAGCTCGTCGTCGCTGAGGCAAAGCTGCAGCCCGCCGCGCTGCTCGAGTCCCAGCGCCACTGCGGTATTTTCCTCGAGCTCGGCGGCGAGGGCCGGCCATTCCTTGGCCGAGGCGCGCGTCCAGCGCTGGTAATGCGGCGCGCCGAGCCCCTTGCTCTGCACCCACACCAGCCCGAAATTGCCGCGCGAGGCGCGATAGGCGATGTCGCCCTCGTCAATCAGCGCGACGCTGAGCCCGGCGCGCGCCAGCCCGTAGCCGATCGCGGTGCCGACCAGCCCCCCGCCGATCACGATCGCGTCGCAGCGCCGCATCTTCTCCGCCCGGCCGCGCCACAGCGGCCGGCGCGATCATAGAAAGCGCCGCGCCGGGCATAAAGGCCGATCTGCCGCTGGCGCGAAGACTTCTGGCGCGAAGACTTGCGGCGCTAGGCTTTAGCCGGCCGCCTGGTCGCTCATCGGCGGGCGCACCCATTTGCGCTTCAGCTTGTCCCACACCAGGGTCGGCAGCGGCGATTGCTGTATCGTCGCGACGTCGGGGCAGCGGGTTACCCCGCGTTCGGCGAGAAAGCGCTCGATCGCGCCCAATTCCGCGGTCCGCGGCAGGGCGCGGCAGCCCGGCCCGGAAGCGGCGGCGCGCGGCATCGCGCCATTGCTGAGTTCGTCGACGCTTTGCTGCAAGGATGGCGGCTGATGCGCGGCGGTGTTCGCGTCGAAGGCGGCCCGCAGGTTCTGCGCCAATTCGCCGGCTTGCTCGGCCACCGTGCCGCCGGCATCGAACTCGCCGGAATCGGCCGGCGGCTCGGATTGCGACGCGGCAAAGCCGCTGACCACATAGCCCTTGCCCCAGCGCGCCTCGATCTGCAGCGGCAGCAGGCGGCGCAGCTTGGTGATGAGGACGCGGATCGCGGTCGATTGCGGCTGATAGGGCCGCTCCTCGCCATAGAGGTGGCGGTAGAGCGTCTCGTGCGACACCAGCTCGCCCGGGGTGCGCGCCAGCCGTTCGAGGCCGCGCCATTCCATCGGCGTGAGGCGCACCGGCGCGCCGTCGACCGTGACGCAGCCCCTGTCCCAATCGATCCGCAGGCCCTGGCGCGGCGCCTCGGCGGCCGCCACCAGCGACAATTTGCTGCCGAGCGCGGCGCTCCAGCGGCGGGCCGCGTCGAGCCGCGGCGAGGCGGCGCCCTGCTCCCATTCGAGGAGCAGCGGCGCCTCGATGCCGCAGCGCTGGGCGAGATCCTTGAGGGACCACCCGAGCGCCTGCCGGCGCTGCACCAGATGCTCGATCAACGGGTCTTTGTGGATCACGTTCCAGGACCTCCGCGGCACCATCCCGGCGCGGGCATTCCCGCCGCCGGAAGGGATTATCCGCAGAAGCGCGACGCTAGCGTGTGACGCGGCTCACACGGCGAAAAATAATTCTTGAAATTTCTGCACCGATCAGGTCTGCGCGCCGAGCGCCTCGGGATCGTGGATCACAATTGCCCCCTTCTCGATCGCGATGATCCCGGAGCGCTTCCAATCCTGCAGGTGCTTGTTGACGCTTTCGCGCGAGCCGCCGACCAGTTCGCCGAGCGTGCGCTGCGAGATCTTGACCTCGATCGGCGCGGCTCCCGGCCGCTCGTCGACGTTTTCCCCGGCGAGCCGCAAGAGGACCTTGGCGATGCGCGCCGCCAGATCGAGGAAGGCCAGATCCTCGACCTGCTCGTTGGTGCGGCGCAGCCGCTCGCACAGCACGATCATCAGGTTGATGCACAGATCGGGGCGGCGTTCGAGCAGCGCCATCAGCGAACGGCGCGACACCACCAGGAGCTCGCAATCGGTCATCGCGGTGGCATCGGCGGTGCGTTCCTTGCCGTCGAGCAGCGCGATCTCGCCGAACACCTCGCCGGTGCGCATGATCGTCAGCACCATCTGCCGCCCGTCGGCCGAGGGCGAGCTGATGATGACGCGGCCCTTCAGCACCGCCATCATGCTGTTGCCGGGGTCGCCCTTGGCGAAGATGTGGGCGCCCTCGGCGTGGCGCGAGATCGTCGCGTGCGCGAGGATCGCGTCGGTCTCGGCGTCGCCGAGCGAGGCGAAGAGGCGGCTGCCGCGCAACACCTGCCGCTGTGAGGCGGTCGATCCGTGCATCGCAATGTCTCCCCCGTGTCGCGGCGTATTCGCCCCGTTGCAAGAATGAGGCGGGCGCATGATACAAGAAAGCCGGGGGTTAACGATCCTGAACCGATGAGCAGCGCTTCCGTCCGCTCGGTCCGCGAGCGCCCGTCGCCCAACCACGGCAGCCGCGGCGAGCCGCCCGACATGCGGCCGATCAATATGCTGGTGCTGCATTACACCGGCATGCAGAGCGCCGCGGCGGCGCTCGACCGGCTGTGCGACCCCGCCGCCCGGGTCAGCGCGCACTATGTCGTCGAGGAAGATGGCACGCTGTGGCGGCTGGTGCCCGAGGCGCGCCGGGCCTTTCACGCCGGCGTCTCGTGCTGGCAGGGCGAGCAGGATTTGAATTACGTGTCGGTCGGCGTCGAGATCGTCAACCCCGGCCACGAATGGGGCTACCGGGCGTTCCCGGAGGCGCAGATGGCGGCGCTCGAAGTGCTGTGCCGCGACATCCTCGCGCGCCATTCCATCCCCTCCTACCGGGTGGTCGGCCATTCCGACATCGCACCCGACCGCAAGAGCGACCCGGGCGAATTGTTCGACTGGCCGCGCCTGGCGCGTGCCGGCATCGGGCTGTGGCCGCCGCCATCGCCCGACGCGGCCGGCCAGCGCGGGCGCGGCGTCGGACTGGTGCAGCGAACGGGCGCCCTCGCCGACCTCGCCCGCATCGGCTATGGCGTCGTGCCCGGCAGCGAAGCGGTGGCGCTGGCCGCGTTCCAGCGCCGCTTCCGGCCGGAGCGCTGGGACGGCCTCCTCGACGGCGAAACCTGCCTGCGGCTGCGCCAGGTGAGGATGGCAGTCGAGGCGGCACAGGCCGCCGAGGCGCAGCGCCGCCACAGCCGCTTCAGCGGCCTACCGAGCAGCCGGCTCAATTGAGCCGCCGCTTCAGCGGCCAATCACGCAGCCGATTTAATTAAGCCGGCCGCGCGGCGGGCGGGTTTGCGGGCGGGCCGGCGGCCGCCGCGCCACCAATTGTCCGGCCTGGTGGTGCGCGATTTTCCAGGCGCCGTCCTCGCGCACGAAGAAATTGCTGGCGACCAGGGTCCCGCCGGCGAGTTCTTCTTCGCACACCACGAGCGCGGTATCGCCGTAGAGCAGCACTCGCTCGTCGTAGCAGGCGACGCGCGGCGCGTCCGGGTTGCCGAGGATGCTGCGCCAGCTGTCCATCACCGCCTCGCGGTCGGCCAGCGCCGGCCAGCCCGGATGGATGCAGGCGACCGCCGCGCGGCGCGCCCACAGCCGCTCCATCGCGTCGAGGTCGCGCCCGGTGAAGGCCCGGTAGAAGTCGAGATTGGCCGCGAGGACCCCGTCGCTGTCGGTCATGGCTGCCTCCGTTTGGGCGGCTCGCAGGATAGGCCGCGGCAGGGAGGATGCCCAGGGCTCAGGGAGGTGCCCGGATGCGGCCATGTCGCGGCCTGCCGCTTGGAGCGGCAACCATCTGCCTAAAATCGCGCCACTCGTGCTGCAGGCGGCGGCGCCGCCGCACTTTGCAGTCCCTGCCGCGGGGCTTGGCCTCGATCTTGCTGAATTTGCCGGGGCGCTTGGCCACCGCAGAATTTGAAGGGGGACTTCCCGATGTCATCCGAAGGCTTCACCATCGATCGCCGCCGGCTCGGTCTTCTCGGGCTGGGGCTCGCCGCCGCCGCCACCGGGGTGGGCGGCGCCTCCGGCGTTCTCCCGGAAATCGTGTCGCGGGCCAAGGCGGCGACCGCGCCCGAAACCGGACCGATCAAGGTCGGCATCCTGCATTCGCTCTCCGGCACGATGGCGATCAGCGAGTCGCCATTGAAGGACGTCATGCTGATGCTGATCGAGGAGCAGAACAAAAAGGGCGGCGTGATGGGCCGCAAGCTCGAGGCGGTGGTGGTAGATCCGGCCTCCAACTGGCCGCTGTTCGCCGAGAAGGCGAAGCAGCTCTTGTCGGTCGACAAGGTCGCGGCGGTGTTCGGCTGCTGGACCTCGGTGTCGCGCAAATCGGTGCTGCCGGTGTTCGAGCAGCTCAACGGCATCCTGCTTTATCCGGTCCAGTACGAGGGCCAGGAGTGCAGCCGCAACGTCTTCTATACCGGCGCGGCGCCAAACCAGCAGGCGATCCCGGCGGTCGACTATCTGATGAACCAGGCGGCGGTGACGCGCTGGGTGCTCGAAGGCACCGACTACGTCTACCCGCGCACCACCAACAAGATCCTCGAAGCCTATCTGAAGGCGAAGGGCGTCGCGCCGGCCGACATCATGATCAACTACACCCCGTTCGGCTATTCCGACTGGCAGGCCGAAGTCGCCAAGATCAAGGCGTTCGGCTCGGCCGGCAAGAAGACCGCGGTGGTCTCGACGATCAACGGCGACGCCAACGTGCCGTTCTACAAGGAGCTCGGCAACCAGGGCATCAAGGCGACCGACATCCCGGTCGTCGCGTTCAGCGTCGGCGAGCAGGAACTGGCCGGCATCGACACCAAGCCGCTGCTCGGCCATCTCGCCGCGTGGAACTATTTCCAGAGCGTCGACACGCCCTTGAACAAGGAAGTCGTCGCCGCCTTCAAGGCCTTCGCGAAGGACGACAAGCGCGTCTTCAACGACCCGATGGAGGCGCACTACATCGGCTTCAACATGTGGGTGAAGGCGGTCGAGAAGGCCGGCTCGACCGATCATGACGCGGTCATCGACGCGATGGTCGGCGTGTCGCATCCCAATCTCTCGGGCGATTATGCGACGATGATGCCGAACCATCATCTCTCGAAGCCGGTGCTGATCGGCGAAGTGCAGGGCAATGGCATGTTCAACGTGGTGTCGCAGACCCCGGGCCTCGTCGTGGCGCAGCCGTGGTCGCCCTACCTGCCGGAAAGCAAAAACCTGATCGGCGACTGGCTGCCGCCAATGTCGTGCGGCAATTACGACGTCGTCGCCGGCAAGTGCCTCGGGAACAAGAAAGCCTGAGAACTATGGGTAGGAGCGGCGCGGCGGCAGGCGGGCGGTTTTGGCGCTGCTGCTCGCGGGGGGCGATGGCCGCCGCGCTGCTCCTCTCGGTCCTGGCGCCGGGCGGGGCGCGGGCCGCCGGGTCTGAACCAGCCGACCCGTTCGCGGCCCTCGCGGCGACCAATTTCGACCTCGTCGCGCAGGGCGTGCAGGCGCTCGCGGTCTCGGGCAACCGGCGCGCCGCCGCGGTCATCGACGCGCTCAGGGACGGCAAGCTCTACGCCTGGAAGTGGCCGCGGCCGGACGCGCCCCTGTACATCCGCGCCGACCAGGGGTTTGTCGACGCGCGCAGCGGCGAGCCCTCCGCCGCGCCGCCGTCGCCGGTCAATTTGCGGCGGATCATCGTCAACGATTCGGTGCGCGCCGCGATCGAGCGGGCCGAGGCCGCGCTCGGCCTCTTCGCCGCCGAGCGGGCCCCGCGGCGCAAGGCGGCCGAGGCGCTGTTCCAGTCGGGCGACCCGGCCGCGCTGCCCTTGATCGAGCGGGCGCTGGCGAGCGAAAAGGACCCGGGCGTCGCCCGCGTGCTGCGCGAGGCGCGCGCCGTGGCGCTGCTCAAATCGGGCAGCACCGAAATCGCCGCCCGCATTGCTGCGGTGCACGAGGTGGCGGCCCGCGCCGACCTCGCGGCGCGCAACACGCTGGCGTCGCTCCAGGGGCAGCCGCCGCCGGTCGCGGCGGCGATCCAGGGCGCCATCCGCGACATCGACCAGCGGCTGCAGCTCTGGGGCCTCCTCGAAAACCTCTATTACGGCGTCAGCCTCGGCGCGGTGCTGCTGCTGGCGGCGGCGGGCCTGGCGATCACCTTCGGCGTCATGGGCGTCATCAACATGGCGCACGGGGAAATGGTGATGATCGGCGCCTACACGACCTTTGTCGTGCAGCACCTGGTCACCGCGGTGGCGCCGGCGCTCGAACCGGTCGGCCTCATTTTCGCGGTGCCGGCGGCGTTTGTCGCGGCGGGCCTCATTGGCGTCCTGATCGAGCGCAGCCTGATCCGCTTCCTCTACGGCCGGCCGCTCGAGACGCTGCTCGCGACCTGGGGGCTCAGCCTCATTCTGCAGCAGGCGGTGCGCAGCATCTTCGGCCCGACCAACCAGGACGTGACCTCGCCCGCCTGGATGAGCGGCTACCTGGAGCTGGGGGGCCTGACGCTGACGATCAACCGGCTGTGGATCATCCTCTTCGCCGCGCTGGTATTGGGCGCCCTGATGGCGACGCTGCGCTGGGGCGGGTTCGGGCGCAACATCCGGGCGGTGATGCAGAACCGCCGCATGGCGGCCGCGATGGGCATCAGGACGCCGTGGATCGACGCGCTGACCTTCGGCCTCGGCTCGGGCATCGCCGGGATCGCCGGCGTCGCCCTGTCGCAGATCGACAATGTCAGCCCCAACCTCGGGCAGAACTACATCGTCGACAGCTTTATCGTCGTGGTGGTCGGCGGCGTCGGCAATCTGTGGGGGACGCTATTGGGCGCGATGATCCTCGGCGTCGTCGACAAGTTCGTCGAGCCGTTTTTCGGCGCGGTCCTCGCCAAGATCCTCGTGCTGGTGCTGCTGATCCTCTTCATCCAGCGCCGCCCGCAGGGGCTCTTTCCGCCGAAGGGGCGGGCGGCGGAGGCGTGATGCATCCAGCGCGCTCTCTGCCGTCGACCCGACCGGGTCGGCCAGCGGATCCTCCCCCGCTTCGCGGGGGAGGTGGCGACCCCGGGCTTGACCCGGGGGAGCCGGAGGGGGCACACCCTGCGGTGGCGCAACTCCCGGGACCGACCGAGCGCCTTGGCCGCCGACGCTTGCACGCCCCCTCCACCATGCCGCGCATGGTTCCCCTCCCCCGCTGCGCGGGGGAGGAACCGGTTGGAGTTGCCGCGTGATGGGGGTCGACCGCACCACCGCGCTGACGCTCGGCTGCGTCCTCGGCGGCGCGCTGCTGCTCGCCTGCCTCAACCTGCTGGCGCCCGAGGCGAGCGCGCTGCATGTGCCCAATTTCGCGGTCTCGCTGGTCGGCAAATACCTCTCCTACGCGATCCTCGCGCTGGCGATCGACCTGATCTGGGGCTACGCCGGAATCCTCAGCCTCGGGCACGGCGCGTTCTTCGCGCTCGGCGGCTACGCGATGGGCATGTACCTGATGCGCGAGATCGGCGCGCGCGGCGTCTACGCCAACCCGGTGCTGCCCGATTTCATGGTGTTCATCGGCTGGAACAAGCTGCCGTGGTACTGGTACGGCTTCGACCATTTCTGGTTCGCGCTCGTCATGGTGGCCTTGGTGCCGGGGGTGCTGGCCTACGTCTTCGGCTGGTTCGCCTTCCGCTCGCGGGTCTCCGGCGTCTACCTGTCGATCATCACCCAGGCGCTGACCTATGCGCTGATGCTGGCCTTCTTCCGCAACGACATGGGGTTTGGCGGCAATAACGGGATGACCGATTTCAAGGACATCCTCGGCTTCCCGCTCAACCGCGAGAGCACTTCGGTCGGGCTGATGCTGCTGACCGCGCTGTTGTTGTCGGCGGCCTTTCTGGTGGCCCGCGCGATGACCCGCTCGCGCTTCGGCCGGGTGCTCGTCGCGGTGCGCGACGCCGAGCCGCGCACCCGCTTTCTCGGCTACCGGCCGGAATCCTACAAGCTCGTCGTGTGGGTCGTCTCGGCCGTGATCGCCGGGATCGGCGGCGCGCTTTACGTACCCCAGGTCGGCATCATCAACCCGTCGGAATTCGCCCCGGCCAACTCGATCGAGGCGGTGATCTGGGTCGCGGTCGGCGGCCGCGGCACGCTGGCCGGCGCGATCCTCGGCGCCGTCTTGGTCAATCTCGGCAAGACCTGGCTGACCAGCGCGCTGCCGGAAATCTGGCTGTTCGCGATCGGCGGCCTCTTCATCTTCGTCACGCTCTTCCTGCCGCGCGGCATCATTGGCCTCTTCGCGGCGCGCCGCCGGGAAGTCGGACCGGCGATCTCGGCCGCCGAGGAGGAGGGGGTCGCAGCGGCGGCCCCGGCTCCGGCGCGGGAGCTCACCGGATGAACGGCGACACGCTGCTCTATCTCGACGGCGTCACCGTGTCGTTCGACGGGTTCAAGGCGCTCAACGAATTGTCGCTGCTGCTCGAAGCCGGCGAGATGCGCGCCGTCATCGGCCCCAACGGCGCCGGCAAGACGACGATGATGGACGTCATCACCGGCAAGACGCGGCCCGACACCGGGCGCGTCGTGTTCGGCGCCGACACCGATCTGACGCGACTCGACGAGCCGGCGATCGCCCGCCTCGGCATCGGCCGCAAATTCCAGCGCCCGACCGTCTTCGAGCCGTTGTCGGTGCGCGACAATCTCTTGCTGGCGCTGGCCGGCGACCGCAGCCCGCGCTTTGCGCTATGGGCCCGTGAGAGCGCGGCCGAGCGCCAGCGTCTCGATGAGCTCCTGGCGACGATCCGGCTCGGCGCCGAAGAGGGCCGCCGCGCCGCCGATCTGTCGCACGGCCAGAAGCAGTGGCTGGAGATCGGCATGCTCCTGGCGCAGGAGCCGAAGCTGCTATTGGTCGACGAGCCGGTCGCCGGGATGACCGACGCCGAGACCGCCGAGACCGCGGACCTCCTGCGCGAGATCAACAAGACCCGCAGTGTCGTCGTCGTCGAGCACGACATGGCGTTCGTCCGCGCGCTCGGCGTCAAGGTCACCGTGCTGCACGAAGGCTCGGTCCTGGCGGAGGGCTCGATCGACACGATCCAGGACCATCCGCGCGTCATCGAAGTCTATCTCGGGCGCTGAGCGATGCTGACTTTGGTTCCCGCATCGCCCCCTCCACCATGGTTCGCATGGTCCCCCTCCCCCGCGTTGCGGTGGAGGAACAAGGCTCCTCCCCTGCGAAGCGGGGGAGGTGGCGACCCCGGTCTTGATCCGGGGGAGCCGGAGGGGGCGCAGTTGCCAGAGATGGAACGTTCGCATGCTCTCGGTTGAAGGGGTCGATCTCTACTACGGCGCCAGCCGGGCGCTGCGACGTGTCAGCCTGACCGCCCGGCGCGGCGAAGTCACCTGCATCCTCGGCCGCAACGGGGTCGGCAAGACGAGCCTCCTGCGCGCGATCTTCGGGCTCAACCCGATCCGCTCCGGCAGTATCCGCTGGGACGAGCACGAGCTGACCCAGCTGCCGCCCTACCAGCGAGCCCGCCTCGGCCTCGCGCTGGTGCCGCAGGGCCGCGAGATCTTTCCCCGCCTCACGGTCAGGGAAAACCTCGAAACCGGGTTTTCGGTATTGCCGCGCAAGCTGCGCCACATCCCGGACGAGATCTTCACGCTGTTCCCGGTGCTGAAAGACATGCTGGGGCGGCGCGGCGGCGATCTCTCGGGCGGCCAGCAGCAGCAGCTGGCGATCGGCCGCGCCCTGGTGTTGCGGCCGCGGCTCCTCATCCTCGACGAGCCGACCGAGGGCATCCAGCCGTCGATCATCAAGGATATCGGCCGGGTCATCGCGCAGCTCGCGGCGCGCGGCGACATGGCGATCCTCTTGGTCGAGCAATATTTCGAATTCGCCCGCGATCTCGCCGCTTCCTATGTCGTGATCGAGCGCGGCGAAGTCGTGCTGAGCGGCCGCCAGAACGAGATGGACGAGCCGGCGGTGCGCGCCTTCCTGACCGTCTGAGGGGCGGCGCGCCCCGGAAAATTAACCCGATATCGTTCCGCGCGCCGGCGGCATAGGCTGGCCGCCGCAGGAGCCTAGCCGCAGCGGAATCGGGGCGCCGATGGACGACGCACAACAGGAAGTCATCGCGTTTCTGCGAAATCCCTCGTCCTACCCTCCGGCCACCGGGCCGGTCGAGGTGATCGAGACGCATGCCTCCCTGGTATTCCTCGCCGGCCGGCGCGCCTATAAGCTGAAGCGCGCGGTCAAATACCCCTACCTCGATTTCTCGACGCTGGCGCGGCGCCGCGCCGCCTGCACCGCCGAACTGCGGCTCAACCGCCGCACCGCGCCCTCGCTTTATCTCGAGGTGCGGGCGATCAGCCGCGCGGCCGACGGCGCGATCGTCTGGGGCCGCCCGCCGGGGGCCGGCGAGCCGCTCGATTTCGTCGTCGTGATGCGCCGCTTCGAGCAAGGGGACCTGCTCGACAACGTGGCGCGGGCGGGCCGCCTGTCGGAGCCGGTGCTCTACGCACTTGCCGCCCATGTCGCGGCCTTCCACGCCAAGGCGCAGGCGCGCCCCGAGCACGGCGGCGCCGCGGCGATGCGTGCGGTGGCCGAAGAAAATTTCGCGGTGCTGCGCGCGTCGCGCGCGGCCGGCTTCGCCGAGGGCCAGGTCGAGCGCCTCGCGGCGGCGGTGGCGGACGAACTGTCGCGGCACGCAGCGCTGCTCGACCGCCGCCGGGCCGCCGGCCGGGTGCGCCGGGTGCATGGCGATCTTCACCTGCGCAACGTCTGCCTCGTCGACGGCAAGCCGCTGCTCTTCGACTGCATCGAATTTTCCGAGGACATCGCGACGGTCGACACGCTCTACGACCTCGCCTTCCTGTTGATGGACCTCGATCATTCGGGCCACCCCGCCTTCGCCAATCTGGTGCTCAACCGCTACCTCGATTTGAGCGAGGAGGATGACGGCCTCGCGCTCTTGCCGCTCTTCCTCTCGCTGCGGGCGGCGATCCGCGCCCACGTCACCGCGACGATGGCCGAGCACGGCTGGGGTGGCGGCGATCCCTCGGCTGCCCGCGCCGAGGCGCGGCGCTATCTCGCCGAAGCCGAGGCGGTATTGGCGCCGCAGCCGGCCCGGCTGGTCGCGATCGGCGGGCTGAGCGGCAGCGGCAAGTCGACCGTGGCGGCGGCGCTTGCCGCGGCGCTCGGGCGGCGGCCCGGCGCCCGCGTGCTGCGCAGCGACGTCCTGCGCAAGCTGCGCCTCGGCGAGGACCCGGAGAGCCCGCTGCCGCCGGCGGCCTACACGCCGGAGGTGACCGCCCGGGTCTACCGCGATCTGTGCGAGCGGGCGGCGGCGGCGCTCGACGCTGGCTGGCCGGCGGTGATCGACGCGGTCGCGCTGCGCGAAGAGGAACGCCAGGCCTTTGCCGCGGTCGCCGCGGCGGCCGGGGTGCCGTTCACCGGGCTGTGGCTCGAGGCGCCGCGGGCGACGCTGCGCGCCCGCCTGGTGGCCCGCCGCGGCGACGCGTCGGACGCCTCGCCCGAGGTGCTGGCCGAGCAGCTGGGCCGCGACCCGGGGCCGCTTCAATGGCTGCGCCTCGACGCCAACGGCGATCCCGCCGCGACGCTCGCGGCGGCGCGTCGCGCGCTCCTACACTGAGCGCCGCCCTATTGCCGCTTTCGCGCGGCCGGCCGATAGGCTAGTGAACGCCGCATCGCCCGCCACGGAGGTTCGCCGCCATGCGTCGCACACCCCTCTTTGCCGCCGCCCTGTCGGCGCTGCTGCTCGCCGTCGCGACCCCCGCCGTCGCAGGCTACGGCGCCCTGGCCCACGATAGCGCGTCCGGCAAGTTCGGCTTGAGCTGGGATAAGCCGACCCAGAAGGACGCCGATGCGGCGGCGATGAAGGATTGTGTGGAAAGCGCCTGCAAGATCATCTTCCGCACCCACCCACACCAGTGCGGCGCCGTCGCGACCAGCGAAAAAGAAGGCAGCACCGCTTGGGGCGGCGGGGTGAAGGGGACGCGCGAGGCGGCCCAGCTCGGCGCCATGCAGGATTGCCAGAAACATACCTCCGGCCAGTGCAAAGTGCGCGCGAGCGGGTGCAACCGCTAGCCCCGGCTGGCGTTTACCGTAGGTTCGGGGTTTGTGGGGCGAGGATGCAGCGGGCGGTCAGGATATTCGCGGCGCCGGCCGCGATCGTCATGGGGCTGGCGCTGGCTGCGCCGGCATGGGCCGGGTTCGGCGCCGTCGCCTACGACCAGAACACCCAGAAATACGGCGCCAGCTTCGACCAGCCGACCCAGTCGCAGGCGTTCGAGGCGGCGCTCAGGCAATGCGCCAGCAAGGATTGCCGGGTGCATCCGGTCGAGCCGAAGGGCTGCGGCGCCCTGGCGATGAGCGTGAAGGACAAGGCGTGGGGCGGCGCCGACCGGCTCACCCTCGACGACGCGCAACACGACGCGGTCGTCCGCTGCCAGGCGCACACCAAGGCGGGCGACTGCACCGTGCGCGCCTCCGGCTGCAATAAATAATCCTGGAAGTAATCGACGGCGGTTCAGGTCCCGATCGCCAGCGGGCTGGCGAGCTTGCGCAGCAGCGCGGTGACCGAGAGCGGCGTCAGGCGGCCGGTTTTCGGGTTGTCGAGGCTCGGCACGTTCTCGATCTGCATCGCGAGGCGGGCGGCATCGGCCTCGACTTCGATCCGGTGGATGTTGCGGTCGATCGCCGGATCGGCCCAGATCTCGATCGTCGTGCGGTCGGGGCCGATGCCGGCCAATGCCAGCGCCGCGGCGACATTGACGTTGGCCGGAAAGCCGCGCGCCGCCTCGCGCGCGCTGCCCGTGAAGACGCAGAGCGGCGCCGAAATGCCGCTGACGCTGATCCCGTGCTCGATCAGGTAAGGCGCGCCGTCGAGCCCGGCCGGCGGCTTCCGGGTGATCATGTGGACCCGGCCGATCTCGCCCTGCGCCGCCGCCTGCACTGCGTCGAGGCCCAAGAGCGCGCCGGTCGGCACCAGGATGCGGCCGCCGTGGCGCCGCGCCAACTCCACCAGGTCGAAATTGTCGAGGAGCGCGCCGCACGACAGCACGATGAGGGTGCGCCCCCGCGCCAGCGCCGGCTCGGCGATGTCGCGCAAATGCGCCGCCGGGGCGCATTCGACGACGATTTCGGCATTATCGCCAAGCCGGGCGAGCGGCAACACCGGCACCGGCCGCGCAAAGCCGGCCAGCGCCCGCTCGGCCCGGGCGACATCGCGGGCCGACACCGCCGCCAATTCGAGGCCGGCGATGCCCGCTTGCGGTGGATTCCGGTCGAGATGCGCGGCGACGATTTTGCCGATCGCGCCGAACCCGGCGATCGCGACGCGCTGTGCCATCCGCCCTCCGCCACCCTTTCTCGGCGACTGCCCCCGCGATAATGCCAGCGCGGCGCCCTTTGGCGAGCGGAAAATCGCGTCAGCAGAGGCTGCGCAGCTCGGCGCGCAACGGCTCGCCGTCGGCCGCGAGGCGGCGGCCGATCGCGGCATGCTCGGCCTGCCAGACCGGCAGCGCCGCGGCGAGCGCGGCCCGCCCGGAGGGCGTCAGGACGAGGCGGCGGCCGCGCCGGTCGGCGGGGTCGACCGTGATTTCGACGAGGCCGCGGCGCGCCAGCGGCTTCAAGGCGGCGGTCAGCGTCGTGCGGTCCATCGCGAGGAGCGCCGCGACGCGGCCGATCGCGGGCGGTTCGGGCCGGTTCAGCGCCATCAGCAGCGAAAACTGGCCGTTGGTCAGCCCGAAGGCGCGGAACGCCTCGTCGAAATGCCGCGCCACGGCGCGCGCCGCGCGCTGCAGATGGAGGCAGAGGCAGGTGTCGCGGACCCTGAGCGTCGTCGCGAAGGAAGGTGCTTTGGGGTTTGACATGCTGAAATTATGTTGATATCAACGTATGAAGTCAAGGCCATACCGCGCACGAGGAGGAGCGGTGCCGACGGTCATCTTCACCCCGGCGTTGCGGCGCTTCCTGCGGGTGCCCGAGGCGCGGGTCGGGGGCGCCACGGTCGGCGCGGCGCTCGCCGCGGTCTTCGCCGAGCACCCGGCGCTGCGCGGCTATGTGCTCGACGATCAGGGGGCGCTGCGCCGGCACGTCGCGGTCTACGTCAACGGCGCGGCGGTGCGCGACCGCGCCGGGCTCGGCGATGCGGTTGGCCCGCGCGACGAAATCTACGTTTTCCAGGCATTGACCGGCGGATAGGGGAGCAGGGGATGGCGCAACGCCTCTATGTCGGGACCCGCAAGGGTCTCTTCGAACTGGCGCCCAAAGACCGCGGCTGGGACATCGCCGCGACGCATTTTCTCGGCGATCCGGTGACCGCGGTATTACAGGACGGCGAGGCGCTCTATGCGGCGCTCGACCTCGGGCATTTCGGCGCCAAGCTGTGGCGCCGCGACGGCGCCGGCGCGTGGCGCGAACTGCCGGCGCCGGCCTTTCCGGCCAAGCCCGCCGATGTCGCCGACGACCCGCATCCCTGGTCGCTCGGCACGATCTGGGTGCTCGAAACGGGCGGCGTGCCCGGGCGCCTGTGGGCCGGCACGATGCCGGGCGGCCTCTTCCGCTCGGAGGATGGCGGGGAAGCCTGGTCGCTCAACGAGGCGCTGTGGCGGATGCCCGAGCGCCGCCAGTGGCAGGGCGTCGCCGGCGGCGAGCAGCCCGGCATCAATTCGGTGCTGGTCGACCCGCGCGACCCCGACGACATCCGCATCGGCGTCTCGACCGCCGGCATGTGGGCGAGCCGCGACGGCGGCGCCTC
>Ga0209579_10001362_pt1 | contig 20357 bp, 27 predicted proteins | sample Coa_R1_2_FD_187152 | JGI IMG/M metagenome (GOLD analysis project Ga0209579, IMG submission 187152) | Surface soil microbial communities from Centralia Pennsylvania, which are recovering from an underground coalmine fire - Coalmine... | ecosystem: Environmental > Terrestrial > Soil >... | reverse complement strand
CGGTCGCGCTCGTCTTCGACAGGCCCTGGCAGGAAACGGGAGCCGAGCACTGGCCCGAAGCCGCGCGCACCGAGGGCCGGATCATGCTCGCGGGCGGACTCGGCCCCGACAACGTCCGCGCCGCCATCGACGCCGTGCACCCGTGGGCGGTCGATGCGGCGTCGCGACTCGAGTCTGCGCCCGGGATCAAGGATCACGCGAAGGTCAGGGCATTCGTCCGGGAGGCACGATGAACTTCGGCGATTACGGCGGACGCTACGTCCCCGAGACGCTCATTCCGGCGCTCGACGAGCTCACGGCGGGCTGGGAGGCCGCGAAGGAGGACGACGCCTTCCACGCGGAGCTGCACCACCTCCTGACGACCTACGCCGGGAGACCGACCCCGCTCACGCTCGCAGAGCGATTCGCACCCGGCAAGCGGATCTACCTGAAGCGCGAGGACCTGCTCCACACCGGGGCGCACAAGTTGAACAACGCGCTCGGCCAGGCCGTGCTCGCCCGGCGGCTCGGCAAGCGCCGCATCGTGGCCGAGACCGGGGCCGGCCAGCACGGCGTCGCCACCGCCACCGTCTGTGCACGCTTCGGCCTCGAATGCGTCGTCTACATGGGCGAGGAGGACATGCGCCGCCAGCAGCCCAACGTCGAGCGGATGGGCCTCCTCGGCGCGGAGGTCCGCCCCGTCGACTTCGGGACCAAGACGCTGAAGGAGGCGACGAGCGAGGCGATCCGCGACTGGATCACGAACGTCGAGACGACCCACTATCTGATCGGCTCGTGCGTCGGGCCCGCGCCGTATCCCGAGATCGTGCGGGATCTACAGCGGGTGATCGGCGGCGAGGCGCGCGAGCAGATCCTCGCCGTCGAAGGGCGCCTCCCGGACGCGGTGGTGGCCTGCGTCGGCGGCGGCTCGAACGCCATCGGGCTTTTCTACGGCTTCCTCGAGGACGATGTCCGGATCGTCGGCGTCGAGGCGGCCGGCGCCGCCTCGCTCGGCACCGGGCGCGTCGGCGTGCTCCACGGCGCCCGCTCGTCCGTGCTCGCCGACGGGGACGGGCAGATTGCGGACGCGCACTCGATCTCGGCCGGCCTCGACTACCCCGGTGTCGGGCCTGAGCATGCGTACCTTCGGGACATCGGCCGCGTGGAGTACGTCGGCGCGACGGACGCCGAGGCGCTCGCCGCCTTCCGCGATCTCGCGCGGACGGAGGGGATCATCCCGGCCCTCGAACCGGCGCACGCGCTCGCGCGCGCGCGTGAACTAAAAGAAGAAGACGAGCTCGTCCTCGTCGGCCTTTCCGGGCGCGGAGACAAGGACCTCGCCGAAGCGCTCGCCCATCTCCGGTGAAGAGGCTCGTCATCTACCTGATGGCAGAGCCGGAGACGCCCGAGCTCGCGCGCGCGGCGGTCGAGGGCGGCGCCGACGTCGTCGAGCTCGGCTTCCCGTTCTCCGACCCGCTCGCCGACGGGCCCGTCATCCGACGCGCGGCCGAGCGGGCGCTCGCGCGCGGCATGCGCACGCGGCAATGCCTGGACGTGCTGGCGCAGACACATGCATTGGTGTCCGACACCGATTTGATCCCGATGACGTACGCATCCATCCTCGAGGCCTACGGGTGGGAGCGGTTCGCGGGCGACGTCGCCGCGAACGGGGGCGCGAGCATGATCGTCGCCGACCTCCCGGCCGGCGAGCGGCCCGGCCTCCGCCGCGTGCAGCTCGTCGCGCCGACCTCCACCGACGAACGCATCCGGCTCGCCGGCGAGCAGACCGACGGCTGGCTCTACCTCGTCACGCTCGCCGGCACGACCGGCGCGCGCGGCGAGCTCTCCCCTGCGCTACCCGGCCTCGTCGAGCGCGCACGCCGCCTCGTCGACGTCCCGATCTACGCCGGCTTCGGCATCGCCACTCCCGAGCACGCGCGGGCGGCCGCCGAGCTGGCGGACGGGATCGTCGTCGGCTCGCGCGCCTTGCAACAAGCGGAGCGCGGCCCCGATTCGCTCCGCGACTACGTCGCGACGCTCCGGGCCGCCGTCGATTCTGTCTAGGAGCCGGCGGCGTTCGTCGTCGGCGGCCACTCGAACGTGGGCGGCACCGCCGTGAGCTGCGGCGCGAAGGCGGGGGCGGAAGTGGGAGCCGATGCGGGCGCAGGCGGGGAGACCGGGGCGTGCTGGGGCTGCTGCGGGAAGGCGATGGGAGGCGGCGCAGGCGCCGGCACCTCCACCGGCGCAGCGGGCAGCACCGACGCGACGGGCAGCGGCACGGCCGGGGGAACGGGAACGGGAAGGGAGACCACCGGCGCCGGGGTGGGCGGTGCCACTGCAGCCAGCTGCGGTACATTTGTGGGTGCCGGCGCCGGTGTGGGGAGGGATGCTGCCGCCGGAAGGGGAAGTCGCATCGCCTCGACTCGGTAGAGGAGGCGCCCCATCTCGACCTGATGCATGGCCACGCTCGCCTGCAGGCGGAGCGCGACCGCGCGGGACTGTCCGACGAGATAACCGAGATACGCGCCGGCTGCGAGGCCCATCACCACGGCCGCATACGCGAAGCGGTGCGGCACCCAGCTGTGGACGTGCGAGACCAGCGGGGCGATCAGCGGGGTCGACCCGAGGGCGGCCCCGATGAGCGTGCCGAGGCCGGTGAAGCGGGTGACGCGCGAGCCTGCCTTCTGCTCGAGGCCTGCGGCGTAGCGCTCGATGACAGCCGGATCGGAGCTCATGTTCCCTACCCATCGGCCGATCCCGCCGCGGACTTGAGGACGTTCACGCCTCCTTTAAAGTCGTCTCACCCCATTCCTAACCACTTCGGGTTACATGGGGCCATGAGCAAGAGAACGACCATCCTCCGCCGCGTCGCCCCGCTCGTCGCCACGCTCGCCCTCGGCGGCGGCATCGGCGCCGCGGTGTACGCCGGTCTGACCGGCGGAGGCTCGCCCGCGAGCACCTCCCCCGCGACGGTCACGGCTCCGACGACCACGATCCAGCCGGCGGCCGCCACCACGACGACCTCCAGCCTGAACGAGATCTACAAGACGGCCACCCCCGGCGTGGTCGACATCACCGTCACCCAGACGTCCAGCGGCGGCTTCGGCTTCGGCCAGGAGCAGTCGCAGGCCGAGGGAACGGGCTTCGTCTACGACACGAAGGGCGACATCATCACCGCTGCCCACGTCGTCTCCGGCGCGTCCGCCGTGAAGGTGAAGTTCAAGGACGGCAAGACGGTGAGCGCCACCGTCGTCGGCAGCGACAACTCCACGGACACGGCAGTCATCAAGGTGAACGTGCCGACCTCGGACCTGCATCCGCTCGAGATCGGCAACTCGTCCTCGGTTCAGCCGGGTGACGAGGCCGTGGCGATCGGCAGCCCGTTCGGGCTGACGGAGACGATGACGGCCGGGATCATCAGCGCGATCGGCCGGACGATCACGGCCCCGAACAACTACTCGATCTCGGGCGCCATCCAGACCGACGCGCCGATCAACCACGGGAACTCCGGCGGCCCGTTGCTGAACGCGAGCGGCGCCGTCATCGGCGTCAACGTTCAGATCGACAGCGAGTCGAACGGCAGCGAGGGCGTCGGATTCGCGACGCCGATCAACACGGTCAAGAGCGTCGCCGACACGCTCATCGGCGGCGGCAAGGTGCAGCACGCCTACCTCGGCATCCAGGTCGGGGACGCCGCGAACGACGGCGGTGCGCAGGTGAGCTGCGTCGTCTCCGGCTCGCCTGCGGACAACGCGGGGATGAAGGCCGGCGACGTCATCACCGCGGTCGGCTCGACGCAGATCACGAGCGCCGACGACCTGACCGCGGCCGTCAACTCCTACAAGCCCAACGACAAGGTGACGATGACAGTCACTCGGGACGGCTCGAGCAAGACGCTCTCGGTCACGTTCGGGAACCGCCCCTCGTCCTCGTCCACCTGCTCCTAGCCAGAGCGATACGGCGGCGCCGACTCGGCCCGGCGTCGCCGCCGCCCTCCTAGCGCGCCCGCCGAATCGCGTGGATCAGATCCCACTTGCCCATCTTCGAGCGGCCGGCGATCCCCAGGCGCTTCGCCGTCTCGTAGAGCTGGGTGCGGTTGCGATCCTCGAGGTTGTGACCGGCGCGACCGCCACGCGCACGCGACTTCGCCGCCTGGCGGCCGAGGTCGCGCCGCGTCGACGCGGGGAGCTTCGTGATCGTGCGCTGCGACCGGGCGGCCTTCTGCGCCTTACGGACGTTGCGCTTCGCTGCCTGAACCTGCTTCGTGGTGGCCATGCACGAGGGCTACCCGCGATCGCGCGCTTGAACCCACTCCGGATAGTGGAGCCGCGCCCAGTCCTCCCGGACGTCCCCAACGGTCATCCCGCGCAGCGAATGCCGCGTCGTCGGATGGAGGATCGCGAGGTACAGGTGCCCGACGAAGAGGGCCAGCGCGGCGAACATCAGGCCGTCGTGCAGGATGACGGTGCTCGCGAAGCGGTAGCGCGTGTCGCGCTCGCCGAGCCAGAGGAGAACCCCCGAGACGGCGAAGAGGATCGTGAACGCGGCGGTGAGGATCGCGTTCAACTTCTGGCCGGCGTTGAACCGCGAGCGGTCGAGCCGCTCGAGCTCGCGAGCGGTGCGCAGCAGGCCGCGGCGGTCGCCGCCGAGCGCGACGATCGCGAGCAGCGAGACCCAGGCAATGCCGCCCCAGAAATGCATGTCCTTGATCAGCGGGCGGCGCTGCACGGCAACCGACAGGATCGGGAGGTAGAGGATGAGCCCGGTCGCGAGCAGGTAGAGGAAGCAGACGGCGTTGACCCAGTGCAGCGTGCGCTCGGTGCGGGAGAAGCGGCTGACGTACCTCACGACGACGAGTACCCGTTCGAGCGGCCGACCCAGGCGTCGCGGTCGTAGCCGAGCTGCTCCCAGTACCCGTCCTGCGGATGGGCGACGAGGTTGATTCCGGCGAGCCACTTCACGTTCTTGTAGCCGTACATCTCCGGGATGATGAGTCGCAGCGGAGCGCCGTGCTCTCGCGGGAGCGGCTTCCCGTTCATCTCGTAGGCGAGCATCACGTCGTGCAGCAGCGCCTGCTGCATCGTCAGGTAGTCGACGTACGGATCCTCGGCCGACACGAACTGCAGCGCGCCGGCTTCCGGGTACGGGCGAACGAGGTCGAAGACGTCTCTGATGCGGACGCCCGTCCAGTGGACGTTCGGCACCGTCCAACCGGTGACGCAGTGGAACGTCGAGACCTGCTCGACGCGCGGCAGCGAGCGGAGGTGTGCGTACGTGAGCGTCGCCGGCTTCTCGACGAGGCCGCTCACCCGCAGCCGCCACGTCGCGGGATCGAAGGTCGGCATGTGGTCGGAGACCGTGTAGATGCGCCAGCCCTGCGTCGGCAGGATCGGCGCGATGTCGCCCGCGACGGGGGAAACGACCCGGGAGACGTGACCCCACACCGACTTCCCCCAGACGAGGGAGGACAGGCCGCCCGCGACCGTGACGAGGAAGAGGCCCCGGCCGTAGCGGCGCGGCTCCGGCTGCTCCACCATGTAGAGAGGGTACGCCGGCGCACCCGGATTCGGATGTTAAGCGGGGTCAGCGGCGCCGGTGGCGCTGGCGCTTGATTTCGAGCTTCCGCTTGCGCAGGCCCGCCCAGAGCATCATCGCGCCGGCCAGGAGGGTTGGCAGCATCGTCTGCAGCATCGTCTGGGTCATGCCTCCATCGTCGACGCCGCGCCGCGCCCGGGCCTCGGCGCCGGCGCGGATCCTCGTTGTGGTGGAGTACGGAGATGGACCGGGTCAAGCGGTGGACGCTCGTCGCGAGCATCCTCGGGTCGTCGATGGCGTTCATCGACGGCTCGGTCGTCAACGTCGCCCTGGCCGCGATCGAGCGCGACCTCGGCGGCGGACTGGCCGCGCAGCAGTGGATCGTCGACGCCTACCTCCTCACGCTGGGCTCGCTCATCCTCGTCGGCGGATCGCTCGGCGACATCTTCGGCGAGTTGCGGCTGTTCGCGGCCGGGGTCGCGAGCTTCGGGGTCGCCTCCGTCCTCTGCGCGGTGGCGCCGGACGCGACGTCGCTCATCGTCTTCCGCGGTGTCCAGGGCATCGCCGGCGCGCTGCTCACGCCCGCCTCGCTCGCCATGCTCACAGCCACGTTCTCGGGCACGGAGCGCGGCGCGGCCATCGGCATGTGGACGGCGTGGAGCGGCATCTCCTTCGTGATCGGGCCGCTGCTCGGGGGATATCTCATCGACGTCTCGAGCTGGCGGGTCATCTTCCTCATCAACGTGCCGATCGCGCTCGCGACGCTCGGCCTCGTCACCCGGCTCGGCGGGTGGAAGGGCGAGCGGCGCGAGGGGATGCGCGTCGACGTCCGCGGCGCGCTCCTCGGTGCGGCCGGGCTCGGCCTCCTCGTCGCCGGCTTCATCGAGCAGCCGCACCTGGGCTGGGGCGACCCGCTCGTTCCGGGCGCGCTCGCCGCCGGCGTGCTCCTGCTCGCGGTGTTCGTCGTCTACGAGCTGCGGACCCCGGCGCCGATGCTCCCGCTGCGGCTGTTCCGGCTGCGGAACTTCTCCGTCACGAACGTCGAGACGCTGTGCGTGTACGGCGCGCTCTCGGGGCTCAGCGTCTTCCTCACGCTCTACCTCCTCGAGTTCGCAGGCTATTCGCCGCTGCACGCCGGGCTCGCGACGCTGCCGATCACGATCGTCATGTTCTTCCTCTCGCGTGTCGCGGGCCGTCTGTCGATGGAGCACGGGCCGCGGCTCTTCATGTCGGCGGGGCCGATCGTCGCGGGAGCCTCGGTCGTCGCGTTCGCCCGCATGCCGGCGCACCTGAACTACTGGGTCGACCTCCTACCTCCGCTGCTCGGCTTCTCGCTCGGCCTCTCCCTGACGGTCGCGCCGCTGACGACGACCGTGCTCGCGGATGCGGGGCCCGGCGACGCCGGCATCGCCTCGGGCGTGAACAACGCAGTCGCGCGCGTTGCCGGGCTCGTCGCCGTCGCGGTGCTCGGGATCGCCGCCGCGGGCGGTGCCGACCACCTCACCGAGAGCGGCTTCCACCGCACGATGCTCGCGGTCGCGGCGCTGCTCACCGCCGGCGGCGTCATCGGCGCCGTCGGGATCCGGAACCCGAACCTTACATAGGCATTGCCTATGCAGTAGTATCCCGCCCGTGGCGAAAGACGTCTACTCGGCCCGCGAGGCGGCGGACGCGCTCGGGATCAGCCTCGACACGCTGCGCCGCTGGGATCGCGACGGGCGGATCCGCACCCGGCGGGACAAGGCGAACAGGCGCGTCGTCCCGGCGCGTGAGATCGCTCGGCTCCGCGGCGACGAGACGAGCCACATGAGCGCGCGCAACCGGCTTCGCGGTACCGTGCGCTCGGTCGAGATCGAAGGACTGCTCGCGCAGGTCGAGATCGTCGTCACCGAGCCGACCCGGGTCGTCGCGATCGTGACCCGCGACGCCGTCCGGGAGCTCGGGCTCGAGCCCGGAGCGCCGGCGACCGCGATCGTCAAGTCGACGTCTGTGATGGTCGAGGGGTGATCTCGTCCGCCGTACTCACCATCCTCGCGGCGGCGTCGCTGACGAACGTCTTCCCGCAGGTCGCGCCGAAGGACCGATTCTCGTTCGGCGGGTCGAACATGCTCGCAGCACAGATCCAGCAGGGTGCACCGGCCGATGTCTTCGCCTCAGCGAACACGAAGCTCCCGGAACAGCTGTACGAGCAGGGGCTCGTCGAGAAGCCCGTCGTGTTCACGCGCAACGAGCTGATCCTCATCGTTCCGAAGAAGAACCCGGCCGATATCCACAGCGTCTACGACCTGCGCAAGCCCGGCGTGAAGCTCGTGGTCGGAGCCGTCGGCGTCCCCGTCGGCGACTACACGCGCGTCGTGCTGCACAACCTCGGGCTCGACGACGTGCTGAACTCGGTCGTCAGCCAGGAAACGGACGTACGCGAGGTGCTGGCGAAGGTCGCACTCGGCGAGGCCGACGCAGGTTTCGTGTACACGACCGACGCACGAACGGTGCGTGGCAAGGTCGCGACCATCGGCATTCGCTGGAGCGCGCAGCCGATCGTGGAATACGCCGTCGCCGTGGTGAAATCGAGTCATCACCTGGCCGCGTCGCGTGCATTCGTGAAGAGCCTGCTCGGCCGGACCGCGCAGGCGAAGCTGCGCGCCGCCGGCTTCCTCCCAGTCCGATGATCCGGCGCGCCGCCGTGTGGGCGGCCGCGCTCGTCGCGCTGGCGTTTCTCGCCCTTCCGATCGTCGCGATCTTCGCGCGGCTCTCGCTCACGCGACTGTCGACCTCCGTCGTCTCGGACGCCCTTGTCGTCAGCCTGAAGACGACGTTCGCGGCGCAGGCGCTCGTGCTCGCGTTCGGTACGCCCGCAGCGTACGTCCTCGCGACGCACCGTTTCCGGGGGCGCTCGCTCGTCGTCACCCTCGTCGAGTTGCCGATCGTGCTTCCGCCGGCGGTGGCCGGCATCGGCCTCCTCGCAGCGTTCGGCCGCGTCGGCCTCCTTCACACCGGGCTCCCGTTCACGCAGGCTGCTGTGATCGTCGCCGTCGCGTTCGTCTCCGGTCCCCTCTACGCGCGGCAGGCGATCGCCGCATTCGAGGGGGTAGACGAAACCATGGTGGCCGCATCCCGCACGCTCGGCGCGAGCCGCGCGAAGACGTTCTTCCGAGTCGTCCTGCCGCTCGCCGGCGGCGGGCTCGGTGCAGGCGAGGCGCTCGCGTTCGCACGCGGGATGGGAGAGTTCGGCGCCACGATCATGTTCGCCGGCAGCCTCCAGGGCGTCACCCAGACGCTGCCGCTCGCGGTCTACCAGGAGTTCGACGTCGACTTCCACACCGCGCTCGCACTCGGCGCGTTGCTGGTCGGCGTCAGCGCCGGCCTCCTCATCACGGTCAAATGGCTCGCCTCCTCCTCGACTTCCGCACTCCGCTTCGCGGCTTCGAGCTCCGTCTGACGCTGCCGGTCGAGCGCACGGTGGCGCTCGTCGGACCGTCGGGAGCGGGCAAGACGTCGGCGCTGCGTGTCGTCGCGGGCCTGCTGCGTCCCGCGGTCGGCGGCGTCTCCTTCAGCGGCGACTCGTGGAACGGCGTGCCGCCCGAGGAGCGCCGGGTCGGGTACGTCTTTCAGGACTACGCGCTGTTCCCGCACATGAGCGTGCGGGCGAATGTCGGGTACGGCGGGCCGGTGGGCGACCTGCTCGAGCGGTTCAAGATCGCCCACCTCGCAGAGGCGCGGCCGCGCGAGCTCTCGGGCGGCGAGCGGCAGCGCGTCGCGCTCGCGCGCGCGCTCGCGCGCCGGCCGGGCGTCCTCCTCCTCGACGAGCCGCTGGCAGCGCTCGACGCGCACACGAAGGCGGAAGTGCGGGCCGAGCTACACGACCTTCTGCGAGAGCTGGCACTGCCGACGCTGCTCGTGACGCATGACTACGAAGACGCGGCGGCGCTCGCGGACGAGGTCGGCGTGCTCGTGGAGGGGCGGCTACGCCAGCTGGCGACGCCAGCCGAGCTCGTCGCCCGGCCGGCGGATGCGTTCGTCGCCTCGTTCACGGGCGCGAACCTGCTGCGCGGACGGGCGCAGCGCGGCCGGCTGACGGAGATCGTGCTCGAGGGCGGCGAGCGCGTGTTCTCCACCGACGAGGCGGAGGGCGAGGTCGGCGTCGTCGTCTACCCGTGGGAAGTCTCGATCGCGCGCGCACACGCGGCAGGCGAGTCGGCGCTGAACGTCATCCGAGGCGAGGTCGCGTCCGTGGTCGAGGTGGGCAACCGCGTGCGCGTGCGTGTCGGACCCGTAACTGCAGAGGTGACGGCCTCGTCGGCGGAACGGCTCGGCCTCGCCGCCGGCGGCCTCGCTTTCGCGACGTTCAAGGCCACCGGAACACGTCTCGTTCCGCTCTGAGCGCTAGCGCGGCTTGGCTTCCGGGAAACGCTCCAGCTCGTCGTCAGGGAGCGGTTCCCACTCGCACGCGTAGTTCACGAACGTGCGCCATTGCGGCCGGATGTCGTGGCCGGGGTCGAACAGCCCCATCCGCACGCTTCCCACGTCGCCGGTGTCCGGATGGAGGCTCCACAGCGCGCTGCCGCACTCCCCGCAGAAGCACTTCGTCCACCCGTCCTCCGGCGAGTACGCGCGGACGAGCTCCGCGCCCGAGAGCAGCCTGAGAGATCCCGGCACGATTCGCGCCTGAGCCGACGCCGCGGTCCCCGTCCGTCGCTGGCACCGCGTGCAATGGCAATACCCAGCGCTGAGCGGCCGCTCCATCACCTCGAACCGCACGCCGCCGCACATGCAGTGACCGGTGTACGGGGGGCCCGCCATCGCTCTTCACGATAATCGAGGCGTGCGCACCACCGCGAAGGCCGACTACGCCGTCCGCGCAGCCGTCGAGCTCGCCGTCTCGGACGGCTCCCCGATCCCGGCCGAGCGCATCGGAGAAGCGCAGCAGATCCCGGTCAACTTCCTCGAGAACATCCTCCTCGACCTCCGCCGCGCCGGGATCGTCGACAGCCGCCGCGGCGCCACCGGCGGCTACCTCCTCGCGAAGCCCCCGAAGGAGATCACCGTCGCCGACGTGGTCCGCGCGGTCGAAGGGCCGCTCGCGAGCGTGCGCGGCTTCTCGCCCGACCAGCTCGACTACGAAGGCAGCGCGGTCGCGCTCCGGGACGTCTGGGTCGCGCTCCGCTCCGCTGTCCGCTCAGTCCTCGAGCACGTCACGATCGCGGACGTGGCGACGGGGAAGCTCCCGGCCCACGTGACGAGGCTCACACGGGAACCGGACGCGTGGGTTCGCCGGAGCCGCTGAACACGCGCTCGCGCCGGGTGCGCACGTAGACGATGTCGCCCGGAGCGAGCTCGAGCAGCTCGGCCTCGTTTCGCGTCAACTGCACATGCAGCCGTGCGCCGTCGTCGCGCACGAGGTCGACGCGCACCTCGAAGCCGAGGCGGACGATCCGCTCGACCTGCGCTTCGCGCGCGGAGCCGTTCGGCTCGACCGCGATCTCGATGTCGTGCGGCCGCACCCACGCCTCGCCGATGCGGTTCACCGGTCCGACGAAGCTCATGACGAACGAGTTCGCCGGCTCGTCGTAGAGCTCTCGCGGCGGGGCGGCCTGTTCCACCCTCCCGTCGTTGATCACGACGACGCTGTCGGCGACCTCGAGCGCCTCCTCCTGGTCGTGCGTGACGAAGATCGTCGTCACCTGCATCTCGTCGTGGAGGCGGAGGAGCCACTCCCGCAGCTCCTTGCGCACGCGTGCGTCGAGCGCACCGAACGGCTCGTCGAGGAGGAGCACCTCCGGTTCGGCGGCGAGCGCTCGGGCGAGCGCCATCCGCTGCCGCTGTCCGCCGGACAACTGCGACGGGTAGCGCTTTCCCAGACCCTTCAGCTGGACGAGCTCCAGCAGCTCGCCCACGCGCGCCGCGACCTCGGCCTTCGGCCGCTTTCGGATCGTGAGGCCGAACGCGATGTTGTCCCACACGGTCATATGGGTGAACGGGGCGTAGTGCTGGAAGACGAAGCCGACGCCGCGCCTTTGGGGCGCGAGCGCGGTCGCGTCCCGGCCGGAGATGAACACCTCGCCCTCGTCCGGCGTCTCGAGCCCGGCGATGACGCGGAGGAGCGTCGACTTGCCGCCGCCGCTCGGCCCGAGGAGCGCAGTGAGCGAGCCGCTCTCGACGACAACCGTGACGTGGTCGAGCGCGACGAAGTCGCCGAACCGCTTCGTGACGTTACGCGCCTCGATCGCCACGCTTCACCGCCGTCATAAGGAGGAGGATCGTGATCGCCAGCACGGCCAGCAGCACGGATGCGGCATATGCGCCCGTCTGGTCGAAGTTCTCGTACGAAGCCTGGACGTACTGCGTCAGGGTCTGCGTCCGCCCGGCGATCCCGCCCGACACGATGGCGACCGCGCCGAACTCTCCGAGCGAGCGCGCGGTCGTGAGAACGACGCCGTAAGCGACCGCCCAACGGATCGCGGGCAGGGTGATCCGCCGGAACGTCGTCAACGCGGAGGCGCCCAGCGTGGCCGCAGCCTCCTCCTGGTCCGTGCCGATCTCGCGCAGCACCGGAACGACCTCGCGCACGACGAACGGGAGCGAGACGAACGTCGTCGCCAGCACCATTGCCGGCAACGCGAAGAGCACCTGCACGCCGTGGCCGAGCAGCCAGTGCCCGAACCATCCGTCGCGGCCGTACAGGAGGTAGAGGGCAAGGCCGACGACAACGGGTGAGAGTGCGAGCGGCAGATCGACGAGCGCGTTGACGACCCCCATCCCGGGCAACCGGTGACGGACGATCGCAATCGCGCAGACGACGCCGAAGACCGTGTTGAGGGGTACGACGATCACGGTCACCTCCACCGTCAGCTGCAGCGCGTGCACCGCGTTGGCGTTCGAGATCGCGAGCCAGAACGGATGCCACCCGTGCTCGAAGGCGCGCCAGAAGACGAGCGCGACGGGTGCGAGGAGAATCACCGCGAGGTATCCGAGCGAGAAGGTGCGGACGCCGAGCCTAGCGATCATGGCGCACCGCCCACCGGCGCACGGCGCCGATCCCGAGGAGGACGCCGAAGGAGACGACGAGCATGAGCACGGCGAGGGCGGACGCTCCGGCCGGATCGTCGCTATTGATGTGCTCGAAGACGTACAGCGACGCGACCTCCGTCTTGAACGGGATGTTCCCCGCGATGAGCACGACGGCGCCGAACTCGCCGATCGCGCGCGCGAACGCGAGCGCGACGCCGGAGAGGAGCGCCGGCAGCAGATGCGGGAAGACGATGCGGCGGAAGATCGTCACGCGCCCCGCGCCGAGCGACGCCGCTGCCTCCTCCATCTCGCGGTCGAGCTCGATGAGCACGGGCTGGACCGTCCGCACGACGAACGGCAACGTCACGAAGAGGAGCGCCATGAGCACGCCCCAGCGCGGGTACGCGACGTTCACGCCGACGCCGCCGGTGGGCCCGTACAGCGCGAGCAGGGTCAGCCCCGCCACGATCGTCGGGAGCGCGAAGGGCAGGTCGATCAGCGCGTTGACGATCCGCTTGCCCGTAAAGTCGTCGCGGACGAGCGTCCACGCCAGCGCCGTCCCCGTGACCGCGTTGATCGCGACGACGCCGCCTGCGAGCTCGAACGTCAGCTCGAGCGCCGCGCGCGCCTCCCGGTTCCACGCCGCCTGCCAGAAGTGGTGCCACCCGCCGCCCTCGGCCTTTGCGACGACGGCAGCGAGGGGGACCAGCACAATGACGCTCAGATAGCCGAGCGCCGATCCGCTGGTGAGCGACGGTGTGCCGAGGGCGCGCCTCCGCGCCCTCGGCAGCTGCGCTGCTACGTCAACCAGTTGAGACCCCCAGGCTCTGCTCGATCTTCGCGACGATCCCGCTCGTCGGATCGAAGAACTGCGTGTTCACCTTGTCCCACCCGCCGACGTAGCCGATCCTGAAGAGCTGAGGCCGCGGCGGGAACTGAGCCGCGAACTTGTTCTCGACGGCGGGGACGACCGAGCGGAAGCCGTTCTGCGCCCAGATCGTCTGCGCCGCCGGCGTGTAGAGCCAGGCGACGAACTGCTTCGCCGCGGCGTAGTTGCTGCCGTTCACCGCCGCGAGCGGCGTCTCGATCTGCAGGGTCGCCTTCGGGATGAGGTAGAAGACGGGCTTGCCCTGCGACTGCGCGAGCTTCGCGTCGCTCTCGTAGTCGAGAAGCACGTCGCCCTTCCCCGACAGGAACGTGTTGAGCGCATTGCGTCCGCTCGTGTCCTGCGAGACGTTGTGCTGGAACAGCTGCTTGAGGTATGCCTGGGCCTGCTTCGCCGTCTTGTGCTCGCGAAGCATCGCGCCGTAGGCGGCCATGATGTCCCAGCGCGCGCCGCCCGAGCTGAACGGGTTCGGGAAAACGACCTGGACTCCCGGCTTGACGAGGTCGTCCCACGTGCGGATGTGCTTGGGGTTGCCGCTGCGCAGGACGAAGACGACGACGGACTTCGAAACGATTCCGTGGTACGGGTTCGCGTCCCACGTCTTGCTGACCTGGCCCGTCTGGACGAGCCGGTCGACGTCCGTCGACACGGAGAAGTTGACGACGTCGGCGGGAAGACCCGCGGCGACGGCCTTGCTCTGCACCTCTGAGGCGGCGAACGACGTCGTGAACTTGACGCCCTGGCCCTGGGGCGTCTCGTTGTACGCCGCGAAGAGCTTCGGGAAGACGGCCGTAGGGATCGAGTACCCGACGACGTTGAGCGTCGTGTCCTTCCGGGAGGCCGAGGCGGCCGCCGGAACGAGCAGCGCGAGTGCGATCGGAATGAACAATAGTTTTCTCATCGATTTAGTTGTATATCAAGCGCAGACGACCGTCAAACGAGAAGGGGCCCCGACGGGGCCCCTTCGAAGCGAAGTCGTTCGGTTTCGCGTTCCGATGGGAGGCGCCGAGTGAATCGGCGCCTCCTCTTTGGTCGGCGTCGCGAGCGACGCCTAGACGACGCGAACGTTCGTGGCCTGGGGGCCCTTCGCGCCCTCCGTTGCCTCGAACTCGACCTTCGCGCCTTCGGCCAGGGTCTTGAAGCCCTCGCCGGCGATGCCCGTGTGGTGCACGAAGAGATCCTTCGCGCCGTCCTCCGGCGTGATGAAGCCGTAGCCCTTCTCGTCGCTGAACCACTTGACGGTTCCGGTTGCCATGTGTGTCACCTCCTTGCCTGGATGGAGAACAAGCAAGGAGGCGGGCGCCTCCGGTACTCGTCCTACGGTGTTCGCGCCATAGCGTAGCGCTCCCCGCCCCGGATCGGGGCCGAAATTCTGTTCGGGGACGGGGTCAGGGGGCAAGCCCAACGCTCGTCGTAGGAGCAGGACGGGTTGTAGGCGAAGTTGAAGTCGAGGACGAGCCGGCCGTCCTCCGCCCCGAGGTCGGCCCCCTTCACCGTGTCGAGGAGGTAACGGCCTGCGCCGTACGTCTCCGTCCCGCGGGTCGCATCCGCGAACGGGAGGAAGAGACCGCCGCCGTACCCCTCGAGCCAGTACAGCTCGAGCTCCCCGAGGTCGAAGCCGGCGACGGCGAACCGGCGGAACGGGAAGCCGTCGATCTCGACCTTCGCCTCCTCGACCGGACGCACCTCGGCGAGGAAACGGAGCGACGGGTCGTAGTCGAAGTACGCGAGCTCGGAGTGCCCCGGGGACGGCGACTGCGGGTGGTCGCGAAAGAGCGAAGCTCGCACCGTCCTCCACTGGTCCCAGCCCGCGCGCGGCTCCGACGCGCGCACCTCGGCATAGAGCTCGAAGATCCGCCGCTTCCAGTCCAGCAGGTCCAGCTCGCCGGTCACGCCGCCACGGCGGGCTCCGTCGAGCGCCGAAGGGGCACCTCGCTGAGGAACCAGGTGAGGACGAACGAGATCCCGGAGACGACGGCGCCGACGAGGAACACCGGGTGGAGCGCAGTCGAGAACGCATCGACGTAGAGCGTGTGCACGTGCGGCGACAGCGCGTTCACGGCCGCAGGCGTCGCCGACGTCGGCCCATGCACGCCGGGTGGCAGCGCGCTCGCGAGATCCTTCCTCAGACGGTTTGCGAAGATCGCGCCGAACGCGGCGATGCCGACCGAGCCGCCGATCTGGCGGAACATGATCGAGCCCGACGTCGCGACGCCCATGACCCGAGGCGTGACCGCGTTCTGCACCGCCAGCACCAGCACCTGCATCACCATCCCCAGTCCCGCGCCGATGACGAGCACGAAGAGCGACGTCTCGAGCGTCGACGTGTGGACGTTGAGCTGCGTCAGGAGCGCCATCCCCACCGTCGCGACCGCGGTGCCGGCTATCGGGAACGGCCGATACCGGCCCGTACGGGAGATGATCTGGCCCCCGACGATCGACGTGAACAGCAGCCCTGCCATCATCGGCGTCAGCTGCAGGCCCGAGCTCGTCGGGTTGCGCCCGCGCACTATCTGGAGGAAGAGCGGCAGGAACGTGAGCGCTCCGAAGAGCGCGATGCCGATGATGAAGCCGACGGCGGAGCTGACGACGAAGATGCGGTTGCGGAAGAGCGACAGCGGCAGGATCGGCTCGCTCGCGCGCTGCTCCGCGAACGGGAAGAGCGCGAGCATGGCGACGCCGGCGACGCCGAAGACGACGATCGGCGCCGAGTCCCATGCGTACGTCGTTCCGCCGAGGCTCGTCAGCAGGACGATCGAGGCGAGCCCCCCGGCGAGCAGCAGCGCGCCGCGGTAGTCGATTGCGTGTTCAACGCGCTCGGCTTGCGCGTGGAACGTCGCACCGATGACCGCGAACGCGAGCACGCCGATCGGCAGGTTCACGTAGAAGATCCAGCGCCACGACAGGTTGTCGACGAAGAAGCCGCCGATGAGCGGGCCGATGACGGTGGCGACGCCGAAGACGGCTCCGAACAGCCCCTGGTAGCGGCCGCGGTCACGCGGCGGGATGATGTCGCCGATCACGGCGATCGCGACGACGACGAGCCCGCCCGCACCGACTCCCTGGAGCGCGCGGAAGAGGATGAGCTCGGTCATGTTCTGCGCGATCCCGCACAGGGCCGAGCCGACGAGGAAGATGACGATCGCCGCCTGGATGACGACCTTCCGGCCGTAGAGGTCGCCGAACTTTCCGTAGAGCGGGCCCGTGATCGTCGAGGTCAGAAGGTACGCGGTCACTACCCACGAGAGATGCGAGAGGCCGCCGAGGTCGCCGACGATGGTCGGGAGGGCGGTCGAGACGATCGTCTGATCGAGGGCCGCCAGGAGCACGACGAGCATGAGCGCACTGAAGATGACCCGCTTCCGCGGAGCCTGCGTTCCCGTCGGCATACTCCGCAGCATGCCGAAAGTCGACAAGTCGGAGCAGCAGTGGCGCGAGGAGCTCACGCCGGAGCAGTTCCACGTTCTCCGCGAGAAAGGGACCGAGCGGCCGTTCACGGGCGAGTACGACCACGTCTTCGAGCCGGGCACGTATCACTGCGCCGGCTGCGGCGCCGTCCTCTTCGATTCGGACGCGAAATACGACTCGGGCTGCGGCTGGCCCGCGTTCTCGGCGCCGGCGGGCGAAGGCGCGATCGACGAGGAGACGGACGTCAGCCACGGGATGGTCCGCACCGAGGTTCTGTGCGCGAACTGCGGCGGGCACCTCGGGCACGTGTTCCCGGACGGGCCGCACCCGACCGGGCTCCGCTACTGCATCAACTCGGCCGCGCTCGAGCTCGAAGAGCGATGAATCCCGCCGCCGCCGGCGGTCCTACCGGCGATGGCACTCGATCTCGGGACGGTTGACGCCCTCGCACGGCTGCAGCTCGCGGGCAGGCGGCTCGGCTTCGAGGTCCGCGTGGTGGCGCCGAGCGAGGAACTGGTCGAGCTGCTGGAGCTCGCCGGGCTAGTCGACGTGCTCCGGCAGACCGAAGAGGGGAAAGAGCCGCCCGGTGTCGAGGAAGAACGTGAGCTCGGCGATCCGGCCGCCTGAGGTCTCGAGCACCTGCAGCGCCCACGGCGCGTAGCCGCCGTCGGGGTCGGGCTTGTACTGGCCGAAGGCGGGCGATCCGTTCGCGGTGCGGACTGGGATCATCCGGGATCCCTTGCAGCCGATGCCGGGCCCGAGCCACCAGGTGAAGATGTCGTCGCGGCCGGCGAGCCAGAGGTCGTACGGCGGCATCGACTGAATCGCGTCCTCGCGCAGGAGCTCGGTCAGGCGCTCGATGTCGTACGCCTCGAACGCCGCGACATAGCGCTCGAGCAGATCGGCGTCGACGTTCGGCGTGTCGACCTCGTGGATGTCGGCGGTCGATAGCGTCGCGCGTGCGCGCTGGAGCGCGCTGTTCACCGAGGCGACCGACGTGTCGAGCAGCTCGGCCGCCTCCGAGGCCTGCCAACGCAGCACCTCGCAGAGGATGAGGACCGCGCGCTGCCGTGGCGGCAGGTGCTGGAGGGCCGCGACGAATGCGAGGCGGATCGTCTCGTGCTCGACGGCGGCGTCCGCCGGATCGGGCATCGGCTCGATCCACGTCACCTCCGTCGGGACGTTGAGGTTCTCGAAGAGCGGCTCGCCGGCCGGGCCGAGATCCATCGGCCGCGCCCGCCGCTTGCCTGCGTCGAGCATGTCGAGGCAGACGTTCGTCGCGATCTTGTACAGCCACGACCTGAGGGCGGAGCGGCCCTCGAAGCTCGAGATGCTCCGCCACGCCCGAACGAGCGTGTCCTGCACCGCGTCCTCGGCGTCGAAGGGCGAGCCGAGCATGCGGTAGCAGTACGCAGTGAGCTCGGAGCGGTGCTGCTCGAGCTCCGCGAATGCGGGCGTGACCCCAGCCGACGCTTCCACCACGGTCATCCTAGGTGAGACCCCCGCCCTGCGCGGAAGTCATCGGCGTCAGTCGAAGCCGAGCTCGTCGAGCGAGCGATGCAGCTCCGATGCGTCCTCATACACTCGGAATGCGCCTGCCCCGAGGAGCTCGTCTGCGCCGTAGCCGCCGCTCAACAGGCCGATGCTGAGCATCCGCGCGCGGCGCGCCGCGAGCAGATCCCACACCGCGTCGCCGACGACGTAGCACTCGACCGGCTCGACGCCGAGTGCCTCCTGACAGGCGAGAAACAGGTCCGGCTCCGGCTTCGCGCGCGCGACCCCGCCGCGATCGATCACAACCGTCTCCTCCCCCACGCCGAGCGCCTCGAGCGACTTGTCGATCTCCGGCCGCCGCCCCGACGTCGCGATCCCGTGCACGATCCCACGCGAACGAAGCTCGGCCAGCAGCTCGACTGCGCCCGGGAGCGGCCGCCGCTCCGGCAGCAGCCCGCGGAAGATCTCGCCGTGGCGCCGCTGGATCTCCTCCGTCTCCGCCGTGGTGAGCTCCCGCCCGACCTCGCGCGCAACAGCCCGCGCGAAAAGGCCGCCGCTCATCCCGATGCGACGGTGGATGCGCCACCCGTCGATCGGCATGTCCGCCTCGGCGAGCGCGAGCTGCCACGCGAACACGTGCGCGTACACCGTGTCGATGAGCGTGCCGTCGAGATCGAAGATGAGCGCGAGCGCCACGCGCGCGAGCCTACAGGCGCTCGCTCGCGACCCCGAAGAGCGACAGCGGATCGTCGCCGTCGTGCGGACGGAAGGCCCAGCCGAAGCGAACGCCGAGGGCGTCCTCCAGCGCAAGAGCGGCCCGGCCGGCCTCTTCCGGCGACTCCGACGTCGTCACCAACGCCACACGGCTTCGGCCGACGTGTGCGATGTCGCTCTCGGGAGGGGCGAGGGCCGCGAGCCGGCGCATGAGATCGCGCTGTGCCGTCTCCGAGCGGGCGTCCATCTCGCCGACGAAGACGGCGAACGGCCGCGGCCAGGCGAGGCGGTCAGAGATGCGCGCCTGAATCCCTTCCGACGTGAGCATCCCGGTCGCCACCTCCCGCCGCGCCAGGCGCATCAGCTCATCGAGCATCTCGAGCGACTCGGCGAGCATCTTCCGGCCGCGGCCGGAGAAGTACCCGACGGCGAGACCGGCCGCGGTGAACGCCGTGAGGCGGACGACCAGCGGGTCGAACACGGCACCCCCGTATAGGTCGCCCTTCGCCGAGGAGGCGACTCCGCACAGGAGCGTCGCGAGGATCCCCGCCCCGACTCCGCCCACGGGGCCGCCTGCGAGCGCGACGAGCACGATCGGCAGGTAGAAGCCTTGAGAGATGCCGAGCCCGGGCCGGCCGAACGCGAGCAGCAGGACGAAGACGATCCCGAAGACGAGAAGGGCGGCGAGCTCCAGCCGCCTGGGAACCGAGACGCGCGCAAGCAGGGTCCCCACCGGTCAACAGTGCCGGACGAGCCCTCCGAACACAAATAGGGAGGCGATGCGCCGGGAGCCTAGACGCGCGAGGCCGGAACGACGTACCGCGTGTCCCGATGGGCGGCGACCCGCAGCAGCAGGTCGTGCAGCTCCGCGCGCTCGGCCTCGTCGAGCGGCGCGAGGAACTCGTCCTCGATCCGCCGCACCATCTTGCGAAAGGCCGCCAGCTGCAGCTTGCCCGCAGGCGTCAGGCTGACCATCTGCCGCCGCCGGTCGTTCGGGTCGCGCCGCCGCTCGATCAGCTGGCGCTCCTCGAGGCCGTCCAGCAGGGCGACGAGCTGGCTCGGGTCGAACTGGAGCGCGTCGGCGATCGCGGCCTGCGCCGTGCGCGGGCCCTCGTCCAGCAGCGCGAGCACCGAGTACTGGTAGGCGCTGAAGCCCTCCCGCTCGAAGGCCTCCATCGTCCGCGTCTTCAGCGCGATCCCCAGCCGACCCAGGAGGAACCCCGGCCTCTGCACGAGCTCGGCCGGGAGGCAGTTGGTGGGCACCTCAGGATTCACTGCGGAATAAGTGTAGCGCAAGATCGTTGCGTATGTGTACCGTGGAACCTAACAACGA
>Ga0209579_10001360_pt1 | contig 20361 bp, 18 predicted proteins | sample Coa_R1_2_FD_187152 | JGI IMG/M metagenome (GOLD analysis project Ga0209579, IMG submission 187152) | Surface soil microbial communities from Centralia Pennsylvania, which are recovering from an underground coalmine fire - Coalmine... | ecosystem: Environmental > Terrestrial > Soil >... | reverse complement strand
GCCGAACGCGGTCCAGTTCTTGCCGGACATGTTGTCTATCCGCACCACCCGGCAGTTGATGTTGTCGGTGACGTAGATCTTTCCAGCGGCGTTCACGAAGATACCGTAGGGGCTCTGGAACTGGTTGGTCCCGGTGCCGGTCTTGCCAAATGTTGTCCAATTGGCGCCGGTCATGTCGTCCATGCGCACGATCCGGTTGTTGCCGGTGTCGGCGACATATACTGGCTCGTAATCCGTATTGACGAACATGCTGCCGCTACCGATGGTGCCGGTGCCAAGTTGGCTCTTGGATCCGGCCAGGGACTGCGTCGTGGCGCCGGTAACGGCGCGCGCCTGGCCGCTGAGGCTGAGGGTTCCGGTGAACGTGCCGGTAAACGTGTAATAGTAAGTGATCGGCGTCCCGTGCCCGCCGCCCGTGGCTGTTTCGACGAAAGTGCCGGAAGTCAGGTTGCCGGTGAGGGTGGTCAGTCCGTCGTTCGACTGGGTGGCAATGGTACCGCCGGTACAGAGCCACTCGGCCCGATAGGTGCCGGGCGGGACCGCGGTGACCGGGCAACTCATCGAAAAGGTTCCGGCCGGGCTGGCCGTGCTGGCGCCGGCCATCGTCAGGTCTGCGCCCAGCGTGACCGTGCCGCCAGTGTCTGTAAACGTCCACTGTTGCGCTGACGCCCCGGCAGCCGCCAGAATCATAAACGTCAAAACTCTCAGATGAGTAGCCATTCTCCCTCGTTACGCGACAGATCGCGAGAGCTGGAGCTGCTCCCCCCAGCGTCCAATCTCTGACTTGCGGATTGTGCCATTATCGCAAATCTCTCTCTGAGTGCGAGTATTTTTAGTTGAATGAGTACCACTAAACCGGACGACGATGGCCGGACTGATGTATTTTTCTACAGCTTGCCGGCGGCCCATTCCGCGTTGTTCGATACAGTGTATGTATCCCTATTACACGTACTAAATGAGAATAACTTCTCCCCGCCGCCACCAACTGTCAGTGACTGGCGCCAGGGGAGTTCGTTCGTTCATCTTGCGCAAAATGAGCAAGATTGAATTCCGTGCACAAATTTGCACAAGCCGTGCTGCAAGCCAGGAAACTTAAAAAAACGAAACGAACCCAATCCCCCGCCAGGAACAAAGGACTTACGCGTCGCGCTGTTGGATGAGGATGCTAATATGGGAGGCGCCCGCATCGGGAGGGGCGAACCAACCATGGTCCATAGCGCCGGCTTCCTGGCCATCGTCGACGATGCCAAATCGCGCGTCAAGCAAATCGATATTGAAGGCTACCGCCGCTTGCTGGCGGCCGGCCAGGCCCATCTCTTGGTCGACGTGCGCGAGGATAACGAATGGGCCGCCGGACACGCCGCCGGCGCCGTGCACCTCGGTAAGGGAATCATCGAGCGCGATATCGAAGCCCGCGTGCCCGACAAAAACACGCGCCTGGTGCTCTACTGCGGTGGCGGATATCGGTCCGCGCTGGCCGCCGACAATCTGCAAAAAATGGGCTACACAGATGCCATCTCGCTCGACGGCGGTTGGAAAGCCTGGCGGCAGGCGGGCCTGCCGGTCGAATGACGACCACAAGCCCTGCGGCCATCCTGCTCTTCGCGCGCCCTCAGGATTGGATCGCCTGGCTGGAGCGGAACCATTCCTCATCCGAAGGCGTGTGGCTGCGCATCGCCAGGAAAGGTTCCCCCATCCAGTCGGTCACTTACGCCGAAGCAGTCGAAGCAGCCCTCTGCTACGGCTGGATCGACGCGCTCAAGCGTCCCGGGAACCAGCAAGCCTGGCTGCAAAGATTCACGCCGCGCAAGTCCCAGAGCATCTGGTCGAAGATCAATCGCGAAAAAGCCCTGGCCCTGATCGCCGCCGGCCGCATGCATCCCGCGGGTCTCGAACACGTGAAGCGCGCCCGGCAGGACGGCCGCTGGGAGTCTGCCTACGATTCGCCCGCACGTGCCGCCGTCCCCGGGGATCTCGAAGCCGCCCTCAATCGCAACGCCCGCGCCAAAAAGTTCTTCGCCACGCTGGATCGCGCCAATCGCTACGCGGTTCTCTTCCGGATTCAGACAGCCAGGCGCGCCGAAACACGTTCCCGGCGCATTCAGGAATTCGTCGCCATGCTCGCCCGCCACGAGAAGGTGCACCCGTGAGCCGGAGACGCCTCACGCTCGCCGTCGTCTTGTTGGTCGTCTGCCCCTTATATGGCGACGACGACGATCGTGCCGTAGTGCTGCCCACCGGAAAGCAGGTCACTCCCTCGGCCGCGCCCGGCGCGCAATTCGTTCCGCTCAATCCCGGCCTGCCCGGTTATGCCGGATTCGTCGCGGGTCAGGCCATGAGCACGGCGGTAAGTCCGGATAGTCACACCCTGCTCATTCTCACCAGCGGCTACAACGTGCTTCGCGGGCCCGGCGGAAAAAAGGTTCCCGATGCCTCCCGGGAGTATGTGTTCGTCTACGACATCGGCCGCCACCCGCCGGCGCAAACTCAGGTTCTGCAAGTCGCCAATACCTTTGCCGGCATCTGTTTTTCCCCAAGCGGCAAAGAGTTCTACGTTTCGGGCGGCAAGGACGACAACGTGCACACGTTCACGCTCGCGCCCGGCGGACAGTGGCGCGAAACCGGCGAGCCCATTCCATTGGGGCATCAGTCAGGGCTGGGCTTGAGTATCGGCAAGGAATCCATCTCCACGGGAGGTATCGCGGTCACCGCGGACGGCAACACTCTCTTGGTGGCGAATCTCTATAACGACTCGGTTTCCATGATCGACCTTCCAACGCGCAAAGTAGCCGCGGAATTGGACCTGCGCCCCGGCAAAACCCGCAAGTCACAGGCGGGTGTCCCCGGCGGTGAGTATCCTTTCTGGGTCGCCGTGAAGGGCAATTCCACAGCGTATGTCTCCAGCCTCCGTGACCGTGAAATCGTGGTCCTCCAGTTGGGCCGCCGGCCATCCGTGCGCCGCCGCATCAAAATGCACGGAAGCCCGAATAAGATGATCCTCAATGGCGCTCAGTCCCGGCTCTACGTGACAGCCGATAACACCGACACGGTGACCGTGATCGATACCGCCACGGATCGCATCGTCGAAACCATCCCCACCACTGCCCCCGCGGGCGTGCTCGAAAATCCCACTCGCTACACCGGCAGCGCGCCCAACAGCGCCGCGCTGTCACCCGACGAGCGCACGCTCTATGTCACCAATGGAGGAACCAACTCGCTCGCCATCGTCCGCCTCGGCGGCCGCCGGGCGCCTTCTACCGTGGCCGGCCTGGTGCCCACCGGCTGGTATCCCAACGCGGTCAGCGTCAGCGGAGACGGCCGCACGCTTTATGTGGTCAACGGAAAAAGCATGCCCGGTTCGAACCGCGATCTGGAGACCGAGCTGAGAATGCGCGCCCATGCCGGGCCCGGGCCGGCGGTGGACTTCAGTTCCAGTAACCAGTACATCTTTCAGTTGGAGAAAGCCGGATTCCTCACGCTCCCCGTGCCCTCCGAGCCGGCGCTTCAACGCTTGACGCGCATCGTCTCGGCCAATAACCACTTCGATGTGAAGCGCGATCCCCGCGACGAAGCCGTGATGCGTGAGCTGCACCAGCGCATCCATCACGTCATCTATATCATCAAGGAAAACCGCACTTACGACCAGATACTCGGCGACCTCGGCCGCGGCAACGGCGACCCGGCGCTGACGGAATTCGGCGAACGCATCACGCCTAACTTCCACAAGCTCGCCCGTCAGTTCGTGGATCTCGATAACTTCTTCGACTCCGGTGAAGTCAGTGGCGACGGCTGGCAGTGGAGCACCGCCGGGCGCGAAACTGATTTCGCCGAAAAAGCCATGCCGCTGCAATATGCCGACCGCGGCTTGAACTACGATTTTGAAGGCACCAACCGGAATATCAACGTGGGTCTCGCCACCGTCGCGGAACGCCGGCAGGCCAATCCCAAAACACCGTCCGATCCCGATCTGCTGCCCGGCACGGGCAACGTGGCCGAGCCCGACGGCCCGCAAGGCGTGCCCCGCGGGAAAGGCTATATCTGGGACGCCGTGCTGCGCGCCGGCTTGACTTTTCGCGAGTACGGCTGCATGAGCGATACCAGCCTCGATCCACCCCGTGAGCCGTATCCGTTTCAGGCCAGGGTGGTCATGTCCCGTCCCGCGAACCCCGAGCTCTACCGTTTTGGCGACCCGTATTATCGGGGATTCGATACGGCCTATCCCGACTTCTATCGCGAGGCTGAGTGGGAGCGCGAGTTCGCGGGCTATGTCGCCAATGGCAACTTACCGGCGTTCGAGATTGTGCAACTCCCTGTCGATCACATGGGAGACTTCGCCCACGCCATCGCGGGAGTCAACACGCCCGAGTTGCAGCAGGCCGACAACGATTATGCCATGGCCCGCCTGGTGGACCGCGTGGCCCATAGCCCTTACAAAGACAGCACCCTGATCTTCAGCATCGAAGACGACGCCCAGGATGGTCCGGATCATGTGGATGCACACCGCACCACCGCCTACGTGGCCGGTCCCTACGTCCGGCACGGCGCCGTGGTGTCGACATACTACACCACGGTCAACATGATCCGCACCATCGAGGACGTGCTGGGCCTCGAACACCTGAATCTCAATACGGCCACCGAGCGGCCTATGACCGATGTGTTCGACATCAATCAGCGGGATTGGAACTTTGATGCTGCGCCCTCCGCCATCCTGGCCAATACCAGGCTGCCCATTCCACCACCTGCTTCACCGGCTCTCGTGCCTTCCCACGATGCGGCCTATTGGGCGGCCAAAACCGCGGGCTTCGACTTTCGTGGCGAAGACCGCGTCGACGCGCAGAAATTCAATCGCATCATCTGGGAAGGCCTGATGAGCACCTCGTACCCCACCCGGCCCTGATCACCACATCAACACCAACCCCGCCAGGCGCCACGCCACGTATCCTAACGGAACCAGCTCCACCAGCCGCACGGTGGCGGCGTAAAGACCGAACCGGATCGCCGCCGCGCACGCCGCTCCCGCCATCACCCACCACGGATGCAGCCCGCCCGAAAAGCCCAGCGTATACCCGCCGATCGCGGCGTAGTAAAGTAGCGGCCAGTTCGAGCCGGGCCGCCCGCGAAAGCGCTGCCACACCACCGCGATGGTCAGCGCCAGCATGAGCAGACTGATCCCGTTGAAAAGCGTAAACGGGTAATGCCCCATGCGCCCAGCATAGCGCCACTTGGAAAGGCGCCTGTTACAATGTGCTCGTGTCGGCCCTGAAGGCTCTTATGCGCATGTTCAGCTACCTCTTTCACGGGTTGTTAACCCTGTTCCTGTTGGCCCTGTCGGTAGTGGCCTTATCCAGCGGACAGTCCCTGCAGCTTGATATGCTCCCCTGGCAGGGCCGCCCGCTCACCTGGTGGTTGCTCGGCGCGGCCGTGGCGGGGTTGATATCCCTCATACTCGCGATGCGGCGCGTTTGGCGGCCGCTCTTCTTCCTGTGGAGTCTGGCCGTTCTGTGGATGATAGCCCGAGGCTTCTTTTTCAGTCACTACTATTTCGTGGGGCCCCCGGAATTCCACCGGGCGCTGTATCTCACTGGCGGCGCTTTGATCGCCGCCCTGGGGGCCTGGTTCCAGATGCGCCGCCGGTCTTTGCGCTGAATTACTTTTAGTTGCTCCCGCCGGCCGACGTCGGGCGGGCTTCCTCGCCCTCGCGGCGCCGCGGCGGCTGTGGTTTCGGTAGCGGCTTGCGCGGCAGCATCTCGTCACGCGTGGCCGCATCGTAAACCACCGCGGCCATGATCGCCGACGCTTCCATCAGATCGCCGGCCACCAAATGGTCGTACACGTCCGCGCTCGAGTGATGCGTCATGCTCGAGTAATCCATGGGATCCTGTATGAACTGGAACCCCGGCAGCCCCACCGCGTCGAACGACTGGTGATCCGTGCCGCCGGTGTTGCGGATGGTCACCGTGTTGGCCCCGTAATCTTTGAATGGCTCCAGCCACGCCTGGAAGATCGGCCGCATCATGTCGTTGCCCTGCAGGTACGCGCCCCGGATTTTGCCCGTGCCGTTATCCAGGTTGAAGTACCCGGAAAGCCTGGCATGCTCCGGTTTGAGCGCCATGGTCTCGCGATCCGCGAAGTGCTCCTTCACGTAAGCGCGCGAACCCAGCAGTCCCTCTTCCTCGCCCGTCCACAGCGCTACGCGCACGGTGCGCGCCATCTTCAGATCCAGCGCCTTCAGAATACGCATGGCCTCCAGCACCACTGCGCTGCCGGCTCCGTTATCGGTCGCGCCGGTGCCGCCCGTCCAGGAATCCAGGTGCGCGCCCAGCATCACCAGCTCGCCCTTCTTAGTGGTGCCCGGCAGCTCGCCGGTAACCGTGAAAGAATCCTGGGTGTCGTCCAGGAACTTGTTCTGGATGTCGAACTCCAGCGTCACCGGGGTCTTCTTCTCGATCAACCGCGCGATCCGATTATATTGTTCGACCTCCAACGCCACCGATGGCGGCGGCAACGGTTTCTTGGGATCCTGAGACCCCGCCGCGGCGCCGAAGACCACACCGCTGGTGCCGCGATAGCTGGGAGCCAGCGTCACCAGGACGCCTTCGTCGGTCAGAAACTGGTTCACCTTGTCGCGAAACTTCTCGCGCGCCTCGCGATCGAACGGCTGCCCAGGCTGTCCGCCCGGCCGCGCCGGCTGACCCGGAACCACCGGAATCGGATTGGCGAAGGGCGACCGCGCTCCGGGATCCGGCGCCAGCATCTCCGCCGACAGCTCCGCGTCGGTATAGCGCTTCAGATCCGGATCGGTCTCCGAGACCAGCGGCCTGGGATCCTCGGTCAACACCACCTTGCCTTTCAACTTGCCCTTGAACTTGTCGATGTCCGCGTCCGTCCGGATGATCGCCATCACCGGCTCGCCCGATACCGGACCGTTGGTGCCCGGCGACCACGGCCGCGCGAATCCTACCAGGGGCGCAAATTGCGGCTCCTTCAGGCTGCCGCTGAAATGCACGCAGGTCCAGCCGCGCCCGAACGGTCCCCACTTTTCCATGTTGGGGTTCGCCAGTCCCCATTCAGTCATGCGGCGTACGGCCCATTCGGCCGCCGCCTTGAGTCCCGGCGATCCCGTAAGCCGCGGGCCGTAGACATCCGTCAGGTAGAACGCATTCTCCATTACCTTGGAATTCTGAAATTCCTCGGCCTTGATGCGGTTTACGGCGAACAGGTCCACTTTCTCCTGGGCGCACAGCACCAATGCAAGCGCAAAAGGCAACCAGAGTTTCATAGTGCAAACGAGATTATCACAAATGCACGGAGGCGTGGCCGCCCGCGGCCCGCGCCGAGAATGGTAGTCGCCGGCATTGCGATTTGCTACGCTCGCCGGACGCTGAAGTCAAACGCAGCCTGCCGGACTATAAGCCGGTTTCTGTACCCTTGCGGGCGGCAGCCATTCGTCTGGGCCGGACATTGCTGTCCGGCTCTAGCGACCTACCCGAGAGTTCATCGGAGCGGGCCGCTCCTCCTCTCCTATTTGGTCTTGCTCCGCGTGGGGTTTGCCTTGCCGGACGGATTGCTCCGCCCGCGGTGCGCTCTTACCGCACCATTTCACCCTTACCGGCAACCCGCCCGTGAGAGCGGAGCTGCCGGCGGTATATTTTCTGTTGCACTTTCCGTAAAGGCTCCGTCGCCAGAACCCTTCCCGGCCGTTAGCCGGCACGCTGCCCGTTGGAGACCGGACTTTCCTCCCGCTTCCGCGGGCGGCTGCCCATCCGGCAGGCTACACCTACCAGTATCCCACGGAGTGTGAGGGAACATCCAAACTGTTGACTAAAGGCCGCGAAATGATGTAGATATGGAAAAGCCACCGGTGTATTCTGATTAAGATTGGCCTTGTAACAGAGCATCCTATTAGTCTCGCGTACACGCTGAAATTGGTAGAGGAGGTTATTCATGATGAAACAACTAGCGGCGATAGGTGCCATCGGTGTCTTTTCGAGCTGCCTATTCGCGCAAGGTTTGAACACAAGCCAAACCAAAGATCAATGGGAAGAGATCAACTTCGAGTTCAACTCTTCCGTTCTGTCGGATGGATATCCGAGCCTGCTGCGCCTCGCTGAAATATTGGGCCAGCATCGCGACTACCGCGTAAAGCTGGTCGGCAATACCGACTACGTGGGCTCCGCGCGCTACAACGACCGCCTGGCGATGCGCCGCGCCGAGACCGTTCGCGACTTCCTGGTGAAGTACGGCGCGTCGGCCGATCAACTCAGCACTGCCGGAAACGGCAAGGCCGCTCCCGAGGTCGACAACAAGAGCAAGGAAGGCCGCTTCATGAACCGCCGCGTGGTGATGACCGTGACCGACGGCCAAGGCAAGATCGTGGCCGCGGGGGGAGTGCAAGAGGTGCTGCCCACCCTGGCGGATCTGCTGAAGAAGCAAGAGGAGTGCTGCACCCAGATCCTGAAGCGCCTCGATAAGCTGGACGATATTCTGGCGGCCCTGCGCGACCTCAAAGGCGAGAATGACCGCCTGAAGGGCGAAGTCGCCGCGCTCCACGATCAGGAGAAGGCGCTGGAAGATAAGGTCAACGGAATTCATCCGCTGAGCAAGGAAGAAACCACCGCCATCGCCGAGAAAGCGGGCCAGGATACTCTGCAGGAAGCCAGCAACCGGAACAAGAAGTTCTCGCTGCTGGGGCTGGATATCGGTCCCACGCTGGGCAATCGCCCCCAGGGCGACGTGACAGTTCACGGCAGCGGCCAGTTCTTCTCGCCTTTTGGCGGCAGCGGCACGCATGCCGTGCAGGCGGAGGGCGAGTACATCCGCTATCCCGGCCACCAGGAAGGCCAGTTCGATATCGGTCTGGTCAACCGCTGGGATCATTTGCAGGCCGGCATGTTCTCGAGCTTTAAATACATCCGGCTCGAGGGAGACACCAGCGGCGGCGGCATGGGTCAAGCCGCTTTCCTGTTGGATTATCTTTTCAGCCGCGGCCGCGTCGGCTTGTACGGAACCGAAGGCTTCAAGAATACCGGCGCGCTGCTGACGACTCCCCTGGGGCCCTCGTCGTTTATCGAAACGTACGCGCGTCCCATGAACCAGATCGGCGGCTCCATCCAGGTCGGCGCCTGGGGCGACGCCTGGATTCAAGGAAATTTCGGCTATATCCATAGCCGCAGCTCGAATCCAAATCGGCCGGGCGGCGAAATCAAACTCGTACAGCCCCTCAGCAAGGAGCTTGCTTTCACGGTGGGAGCAGGCTTGAACCCGACGCTGCTAACCGCGGCCAACACCGGCGAGCTGACCTTCGGACTGCTGTTCGGCAATTTCATGCGGCCCAAAGAGTACACCACCTTCACCCATCCGGTGCCTATGGACGTGCCGCGCATCCGGTATGAACTGCTCACCAAGCAGGTCGGCCACAGCGCTCCTGTAGCGGACGCGGGTCCCGCTCAAATCGGCGTGCCGGCCGGCACCATCACGCTGAACGGCAGCGGATCCTACAGTCCGGATCACGACGCGCTGAACTACGCCTGGACGCAGGTTTCGGGTCCCAACGTAGCCATCTCGGGCGCCAATACCGCGATAGCCACGTTTACCGCGGCTCCCTCGACCAGCTATGGGTTCCGTCTGACGGTTACGGATCAGGTGAGCGGACTGTTCGCCAGCGCCAACACGACCGTCACCACGCAGCGATTCCTGGTGGCGCGTTTCACGGCGACGCCGCCAACGATCAACGCGGGACAGTCTTCCACGTTGTCCTGGAACGTGCCGAACGCCACCTCGGTCAGCATCACGCCGGGCGTAGGCTCGAGTCTGCCGTCCGCGGGTACGGCCACCGTTACGCCGTCCCAGACGACCACTTATAATCTGACCGCCACCGGCGCCGGTGGTTTGTCGGTCACGGCCAGCGTGACGGTTACGGTCGGTCCATCCAAGCCGAGCGTTCTGCGCTTCCAGGCCGCTCCGACCAGCATCTCGGCGGGCGGATCGTCGGTGCTGTCCTGGGCTACCACGGGCGCGTCGAAGGTCAGCATCGACAATGGTGTGGGCAGCCAACCGGTGAACGGAAGTGTTAGCGTCTCGCCGGCTGCTACCACTACTTACACTCTCACGGCTACCGGCGCGGACGGCACTGCGGTCACTGCCTCGGTCACCGTCACCGTGGCGGCCGCCGCTCAGCCCGTCCAGATCCTGACGTTCACCGCCAGCCCGGCTTCCTCGCCGGCTTCCGGCGCGCCAGTGGTCCTGTCGTGGACAACCCAGAACGCCACGTCCGTAGTGCTGACCGGCACAGGCGTGCCTGGCGGAACTATGCCAGTCAACGGTAGTGTCACCGTGAATCCGACCACGAACTCCGATTACACGCTGACCGCTTACGGCTCGGGCGGACCGGTATCGGTGGTGATCCACGTGTTTGTCAGATAGCGGGGAGTCACCAATAAAAATAGCCGGGCGGCTCACCACCGCCCGGCTTCTTTTTTGTTTGTTGCGCCGGTCTGAACTAAGAACCTGTCCTATTCACGAAAACTGCGGCGCAGGGGAGGGAATGCGGCCACCGGCGGGGGAGGGGCTGGCCGGTCCACCGGCCTCTCGAGTACCAGCGACCGCAAATTGGGGATAGGCGCGTTGTTTAGGCGGCTGGGCTTTTCGGTGACTTGTGCCTGTCCGGCAGTGAGGTTCTTCAGGCCGAACAGCGCCAGCTCGAACCGGTCCTTCACGCCTACCTTCTGGAACAGACGGGATAAATAAACCTTGACGGTGCCTTCGGAGATCTGCAGCGTGGAGGCGATCTCCTTGTTCTTCAGGCCGTGGGAAAGCAGCGTGATGAGCTGTCCTTCGCGCTGGCTGAGCACCACGCGCTTGGCGGCCAGGAAACTGTCGGTGAGGGCCTTTTCAAACCACAATTCGCCTTCCTGCACCTTTTGCAGGCACTTCACCTGAAGCTCGGCGGGCAGGGTCTTGCGCAGGATGCCGCGCACGCCCAGGCCCATCGCCTGAAACGCCAGCTCGGTGGAGATCATATTCACCCACAGCACCAGCTTGGACTCCTGCACGACGCGCTTAATGTCGCTAAGAACGCCGAACGTGACTTCCGGCGTCAGATCCAGCAACAGGATGTCGGGGGAGTCGGATTGCAGCCGATCGAGCAATTCCGGAATACCGGAGTATGAACTCTCCAGTTGGAACCGGCCGGTGGCAATCAGCACGGCCTCCAGTCCTTTAGCCAATATCGGTTGATCACTATAGAGGTAAACGCGCGTCATGGGACCTCATTGGCCTCGCGGCCGCCCTATCTTGAGATTTCCACTGGCCGTTGGCCAGTGTCGGACACCTGGTTATGGGCACCTGATAATGAATTGTTACGTTTGATTAGCCAGTTGTCAATTGAAATCGAAAAAAAATTGAGAATTTTTTATTAACCGATCTGCGCAGGCAGTCAAACAACCAAAACAGGCTTCAAAAGGCCCTTTCGAGCTGCTCACGCGCATTTAAAACAGCCGGCGCAATTAGAATTGCCATTGAAATCGGCCTGGGCTGCTATCGTTAGTTAATTTATACAGAACCCCGCCTCCCGCCGTACTGCTTTCGATGGACAACAACATGCAATTAACTTCGGAAAGCAGATAGTTATCTCCTATTTACGGTATTGCACCACTGCTAGACGGCAGATTAGAGTCGCATCGTGTACCCGGAAAGCGTGACGAGGATAAACCGGCGGGGCAGCACCCGTGTTGCCGTGCGGCTGGTGTGCCACGTGGTGTGGCCGCAGGGCGGCGAAAGCATCGCGATGCTAACCGAAAATATGAGCCGCGACGGGATGCTGCTGCGGTGGGAGCAATCCGGCGCGCGGGTGCCAAACGTGGGCGAGATGATCATCGTGGAAGTGGAGTTACCGGAGCAGGAAGGCTTCGAGCGGCGTTGCATCCGCTGCCAGACTACGGTGGCGCGCGTGCATCCGGAGGCCGGCGCAACTTTTACGTGGGTGGGCTTGCGCATTCATGCGATGGATTTCCGGCTGGCGCAGGCAGCGTCCGCGCAACAGGAGCGGCTCAACTATAACGGCCAGGGGAGCAGGGCGCTCTAAGACAGCCATGTCACAAACTAAAACCAGCCCGGTGCTGCGGTTCCTGCCTTCGATGACGGATTTCGCTTTCCTGATGCCGTTCATCTTCATCTTCGCGGGTATGCACGGCGCCAAGACGCTGTTGGGCGACGGCGATACGGGATGGCACATACGCACCGGCGAATGGATCATGAGCCACGGCCGGGTGCCGCATCAGGATCTGTTCTCATTCACCAAGACGGGCCAGACGTGGTTTGCGTGGGAGTGGCTGTGGGACGTGATCTTCGCGTGGCTGCACCTGCACTGGGGCATGGCGGCGGTGGTGGTGGTGAGCGCCACGGTGATCGCCGCGACCTCCGCTTTATTGTTCCGGGTGACGTACCACAAGAGCGGCAATCCGCTGATCGCCATGGCGTTGACCTTCCTGGCGATCGCCAGTTCCTCGATCCATTTCCTGGCGCGGCCGCACCTGTTCACGCTGCTGTTCGCGGTGGTGTTTTACACGATTCTGGAGAAGGCCCGGGAAGAGCGGAACATGCGCCTGCTCTGGTGGCTGCCGGTGCTCACGGTGCTGTGGACCAACCTGCACGGCGGATGGTTCATCGGGGTGGTGCTGATCGCCCTGTACGGCGCGGGCGAAATGATCAGCGGGTTGTTTGACGGGGAGCCCGGCGCGCTGCGGGCGAGTGTCCGGCGGACTGTGCCTTACGCGGGAATCGGGTTGCTCAGCCTGTCCGCCAGCTTGATCGGGCCCTACACGTATCACCTGCACGTGCACATTTGGGAATACCTCACCGACTCGTTCCAGCGCACGCACATTCAGGAATTTTTGTCGATCAACTTCCAGAATCCGGCGGCGCGCTATTTCGAAGTAATGTTGCTGGTGGGCGGGGCGGCCTGCTTCTGGCATCTGCGCCGCAAGCGCTTCACGGAGTGCCTGCTGCTGGTGCTGTTCGCGCACATCGCGCTGATCGCCTCGCGCAACATTCCGATTTTCGGAATTGTGGCGGCGCCGGTGCTGGCGCTGGCCGCCACGGAATGGTTCGGGATGCTGGAAGAAGCATCCGTGGCCGGGTGGCTGCGAGCCGCCGCGCGCGGATTACGCGGCATGGGCGATTCGATCGGGAGCATGGAAGGACTCTGGCGGGTGCACCTGGTGAGCGTCGCCGCCGTGGCCCTGATCACGGTCATCCTGTACGCACCGGCGCCTCCGGAGAATTTTCGCGCGAAGTTCGACAGCAAGGAATTCCCGGCCAAGGCGCTGGCCAGCCTGCGGGGCACGGCCGCGCAAAGCCGCATCTTCACTTCGGACCAGTGGGGAGATTTTCTGATTTACAACCTGTATCCCAAGAGCCAGGTTTTCATCGATGGCCGCAGCGATTTCTATGGCCCGCCTTTCGAGCAGAAGTATCTCGACATTTGGGCCGTCAAGTACACCTGGCAGCAGCGCCTGGATGAGTTCGGTGTAGACACCGTGCTGCTGCCGACCGACGCGCCGCTGGCCGGCGCGCTCAAGGAAACACGCCGGTGGCACGTGGTCTACGACGACGGCGATGCCATTGTATTCCGGACGGGCGCCCCTCCGGACGGCCCCCAGGTTTCCGCCGACAACCACGGCGGGAAAGAACGTGATCGCAAGATCACGAATGCCCAAACCAGTGATCGGACGATCACCAAAACCAAAACTTAGGAGAAAACGACAATGACGTTATTGCGCAACCTGTGGAACGACGATCAAGGCCAGGACCTGATCGAATATACGCTGCTCATGGCTTTCGTAGCCCTGGCATCGGCGGCCCTGTTCATCAGTTCCGGCACCAGCATCAGCAAGATCTGGAGCGTGACCAACAGCAGCTTGAGCACCGCGGCCACCACCGCCGCCAGCTAATTGTAACCGCGCCCGGGGGCCCCTACCAGGTCCTCCGGGCGCTTTGAGAACACCCGCCATGCGGGAAGCGTGCTGAAAAAAAAGAATTGAGGAATTAAATGAACCAACGATTCATCTCGGTATTGGTATTCGCGTTTGTTGTGGCGGGCTGCGCGAGTTTGCTGCTCTACCGGCTGACGGTGAGCCATGCGAGCACGCAAGCGGCGCCGACCACCACTAAGGCGCTAGTGGCATCGCGCAACCTCGAACTCGGAGCGATTATCAAGGACACTGACGTCAAAGACGTCGGTTGGTCGGGCGCGTTGCCCACCAATGCCGTGCTGAAACGGGAAGATATCATCGGGCGCGGCGTGACCACGACCATCTACGACGGCGAGCCGATCATGGAGAACCGTCTGGCGCCCAAGGGCGCCGGCGGCGGCCTGGCGGCGATGATTCCATCGGGCATGCGCGCGGTGGCCGTGCGCGTCAACGACGTAGTAGGCGTGGCCGGATTCGTGGTGCCCGGCATGCGCGTGGATATTTTGATCTCGGGCAACCCGCCCGGTCCGAACTCCGCGACGCAGGGCAGCCAGACCCGCACGCTGCTGCAAAATATCGAGGTGCTGTCGGCCGGACAGGACTTCAAGAAAGACAACGAAGGCAAGCCCCTGGGTGTGGGCGTGGTGAATTTGCTGGTGACGCCGGAGCAGGCCGAGATGCTGAGCCTGGCAAGCAACCAGACCACCATTCAATTGGTGCTGCGGAATCCGCTGGACACCCAGATGGCCAAGACGTCCGGCACCGCGGTGGTGGAGCTGTTTGCCAACAATGGTCCGCGCAAGCGTCCGGAACCCACGAAAGTTTACGTCAAGACCGCGGCCAAGACCGCCTCGGCGCCCCCGCCGCCCTTGGAAACCCGGCCGGCGCCGCCCGTCAGGCAGACCTTCGTGATGGAAGTCATCAACGGCACGAAGAGAAGCGAATCGAAATTCGACACTACACCGGAGGTGAAATAACGTGCGACGCATACGATCAATCGGGCTTGTGGCCGTGGCTACCGGCGCGCTGGCCGTGCTGACCAGCCGGCCGATGCCGGCCGTCGAGCTGCAAGCCCAGAATTCACCCCTGGTGGTGACCGTCGGCAAGTCCCTGGTGCTCGACAATGCCATGAACATCCAGCGCATCTCGCTGGCCAACGGCGAGCTGGCCGAAGCCGTGGCAGTGAATCCGCGCGAGGTGGTGATCAATGGAAAAGCCCCGGGCGAGACCTCCCTGATCATCTGGCAGCAGGGCGGACCGCGGCTCTTGTTTGACCTCACGGTGCGCGCCAGCACAACCAAGCTGGAAAGTGTCCGCAGCCAGATGGCCCGCGAGCTGTCGGGACAGGATGTCAGCGTCTACGTGGAAGGCGATACCGCATTCGTGCACGGCACCGCCAAAGACATCGTGAGCGCCGCGCGCGCCGCGTCCATCGCCGGCACCCTGGGGAAGGTCGTCAATCTGTTGCAGGTGACCACTCCGGCTGAAGAGCCTCAGATCCTGCTCAAGGTAAAATTCGCCGACGTGGACCGCACGTTCAGCCAGAACCTGGGCTTCAATCTGTTCAGCCTGGGCGCGACCAATACCATCGGTGGCATTACAACCCAGCAATTCCAGCCTCCCACGCTGGCGTTTAACGGCAGTGCCGCGGTGGCTACGCTGACCAATGCGCTAAACCTGTTTCTGTTCCGGCCGGACCTGAACCTGGGGTCCACCATCGAAGCGCTGGAAGCCCGGAACCTGCTGCAGATCCTGGCCGAGCCCAATGTGCTGGCCATGAACGGCAAAGAGGCCAGCTTCGTATCGGGCGGCGAGTTTCCGGTGCCGGTGGTGCAAGGCGGAGCGAATGTCGGCGCGGTCACCATTCAATTCCACGAGTTCGGTGTGCGCTTGAATTTCCTGCCCACCATCACGCCGCGCGGCACCATCCGGCTGCAGGTATCGCCGGAGGTCAGCTCGCTCGATTACAGCAATGCCATCGTGCTGCAGGGCTTCACCGTCCCGGCCATCGCCAAGCGCACGGTCAAAACTGAAATAGAGCTGGAGAGCGGCCAGAGCTTTGCCATTGCGGGCCTGCTGGACAACCGGTTTAACGACACGCTGGACAAGATCCCGGGGATCTCGAGCATTCCGCTGCTGGGCAAACTGTTCCAGAGCCGGGTGCTCAGCAAGCAGAACTCCGAGCTGCTGATTATGGTGACTCCGGAGCTGGTGCGTCCCATCCCGCCGGCACAGGCGCTTCCCGCGCTGGCGATGCCCAAACCGTTCATGAAGGACACGCGGAAGGACCCGCCGCGTACGCCTGGAATCGAAACCACCGGGCCGGTCCCGGTAAAGCCTCAGCGGGAGATGCTGCCGCTCGAGGAGCTGCAGGATATCCAAAAGAAGGAGCAGGGTCCCGTGCCGGGAACCGGCCAGCCCACGCTGTTGCTGCCGTTGATGATGAATCCGGCGGGCGCACCGGCGGCGGGCGCACCCGCGGCACCGGCCGCAGGCGCCGCACCGGGCGCCGCGCCGGCCGCGCCGGGCGGCGGGAACCACTAGACGCAGTAAGGTAATCCATCATGTATTCGCTGACACTGGGACTGGCAATCGAAACCAAGCAGCTCTGGGACGAATTACAGGCCTGCTTACCGGCTCTGCCTTTGCGGCCGGTCATCGAGCACCAGGACATGTCCACCATCGGCGTCTTCCTGGAACGGCTGGAGCGCTTGCGGCCGGAGGTGGTGCTGTTGGATGTGGCGCTGGCCAAAGAGCCTCTGAGCGACCTGGTGCCCATGATCCGGTCCAAGGCGCCGGAGGCTACCATCGTGGCGCTGCACACCACGGCGGACCCGGACGCCATCCTGACCGCCATGCGGGCGGGAGTGAACGAATACATCTATCCGCCGCTCGAAGGCGCCCTGCGGGGCGCTCTGGAGCGGCGCTCGAACGATCACGGCCGCCGCCAGACCGGCACGCGATGGGGCGGACGAACCATCGGGTTCTTCTCCTCGAAGGGTGGATGCGGAGCCACCACGGTGGTCTGCCATCTGGCGGTGGAACTGGGAAAGCATGGCCAGAAAGTCCTGCTGGCGGACCTGGACCTGGATGCCGGGCTGATCGGCTTCCTGACCAAGGCCAAGGGCGGCTATTCTATCCTGGACGCCGTCAACAATCTGCACCGTATGGATGTGAGCTACTGGAAGGCGCTGGTTTCGAACGGCATTCCGGGAGTCGAGATTATCGCCGCGCCGGCCGCCACCGCGGACAAGACCTATCCGCGCCAGGAGCAGTTGCGGCAACTGTTCAGCTTTCTGCGGTCGTGTTACGACTTCACGCTGATCGACCTGGGCCGCAGTCTGACGCGCGTAGGGGTGGCCGCGCTCGAAGAAATGGACGAAGCCTACCTGGTGAGCACGCTGGAGGTTCCGGCGCTGCACCAGGCCAAGCAGGTGCTGCAGATCCTCATGGACGCGGGTTACGGCCGGGACCGCCTCAAGCTGATCCTGAACCGCGTGCCGAAGCGCTCCGAACTGGCCCCCGGGGAAATCGAGAAGATTCTGGGATTGCCGGTGTACGCGGTGCTGCCCAGCAGCTATCCGGAGCTGCACGAGTGCTACTCGCTGGGCAAACTGCTTCCGGAGCGAAGTTTTCTCGGCAAGCAGATCCGGGATCTGGCGATGCGCATGGCGGGAGTTGACGAGCCGGAGAAGAAAAAGAAGTTCGGATTGTTCGGTTGAAATTAACCGGAGGAAGGTTTTTTGCGGTAGTACCGGGAGAATAAATTGGCAACCACGACACCCAACGGATCGCTCTACAAGTCCGGTGAGAAGGAAGCGGGCTGGGTAAGCCGGCTCTTCACCCAGGATCGCGCGGCTCTGGAGCACCAGGAGTTGAAGTTTGCGCTGCACCGCAAGCTGCTGGACCGCATCAATCTGGAGGCGCTGGCCACCCTGGGTGGCGAGCGCGTGCGCACGGAAGTGCGCGCCGCGGTGGCCAAGCTGCTCGAGGAAGAGAAGACCCCGCTGAGCCTGCTGGAAAAAGAGCGGGTGGTGGAAGAGGTTCTGGACGAAGTTTTCGGACTGGGTCCTCTGGAGCCGCTGCTGCAGGATCCCACCGTATCGGACATCCTGGTGACCACGCCGCGCCTGGTCTACGTGGAGCGGAACGGCAAACTGTTCCGCACTCCGGTGGAGTTTAAGGATAATGCGCACCTGCTGCGCATCATCGAGAAGATCGTATCGAGAGTCGGGCGGCGCGTTGACGAATCTTCGCCGCTGGTGGATGCCCGCCTTCCGGATGGATCGCGCGTCAACGCGGCCATTCCGCCGGTGGCGGTGGACGGACCGCTGCTCTCCATCCGCCGTTTCGGACGCAGCCTGATGCACGGCAAAGACCTGGTCTCGCGCCTGACCTTGACCGAGGGCATGCTCGAATTGCTACGGGCGGCCGTGCGGGCGCGCCTGAACATTCTGATCTGCGGCGGCACCGGCGCCGGCAAGACCACGCTGCTCAACGTGCTCTCGAGCTATGTTCCGGAAGACGAGCGCATCGTGACCATCGAAGACGCCGCCGAGTTGCGGCTGCAGCAGACCCACGTGGCGCGCATGGAAACCAGGCCGCCCAACGTGGAAGGCCAGGGCGCCATCCGGATACGCGACCTGGTGATCAATGCCCTCCGTATGCGTCCCGACCGCATCATCGTCGGTGAGGTCCGCGGCGAGGAAGCCCTGGACATGTTGCAGGCCATGAACACGGGCCACGACGGGTCGCTGACCACGGTGCACTCTAACAACCCGCGGGACGCCATGTCGCGCCTGGAGGTGATGGTGGGCATGGGCAATTGCAACATGGGCGTGCGCGCCATCCGCCAACAGATATCCGCCGCGCTGGACCTGATCGTGCAGGTATCGCGCTTCAGCGATGGGACCCGCCGGATCACCCATGTGACCGAAGTCACCGGCATGGAAGTGGACACCATAACGCTGCAGGACATATTCCTGTTTGATAAAACGGGCTTGACTGAGGACGGCCGGGTCACCGGACGGTTCCGGGCCACGGGCATCCGCCCCCGGGCGTACGACCGGATCAAGGCCTGCGGCATTCAACTGCCGGCATCCTTGTTCCAGACCGTCGTGGAGATCAGCTAGCGGGATTGTCGCACCCATACGGCGCCTTGTCACTGTTTTTGAAAAAACCGGCGTCCGGTGGGGAGGCCGGCTTTCCTCACCTTGTTACCGTCCCGCTTACGCTCTTAATGACTAGCCCTTGTCGGGCCCCAAGCTGCACCACAGCTCCGTCGGTCTTGGAGACGGCAATCGTGTCCGGTACCGTTTCTGTGCCCGGCAACGGCAGCTTTCTCGACGGGATCTCGAAGCCGGGCTATGTAGGCATCGACATCCTGCGTGGCGCCGACGACCAACTGAAAGCGCTCATCGACGTTTGTCACGTGTACGGCATCGCGGTGCTGTTCGATGTGGTCTACAATCACGCCGGCGGCGGCTTCGACGAAAACAGCCCATTGTGGTTTACTGACCGCCTGCTGTACGGCGACCCCAACGACAGCCTTTACTTCACCGATCAGGGATCGGCTGGCCGTCGTAATCGGTCAGATTGCTGGTGACGGGGATGTCCGAAGACGGGTTGGCGAGGGCCATGGAGACCACCGTCAGGGCAATTACGCGATGCAGTCGCATGTTTTTGCTCCCTTGCGGTCCGCTGAGGCGCCCGCACTTCGCGACTGTACGAGGTCCTGGGGAGCGGCGGCAAGCGGTAAACGACAGGCAACTGCCAACCAGCGTGGTTCCAGGCGCTGTCATTGCTTCTCCCACACTTCGGTCGCGTTCAGGGTATTGCCATCCTGCGTGAGTACCCAATCGGCAGTGATCGTTTTCCCGTCTGGCGCGAGGCTGGATGTCCGCACGACCTTCCAGTTTTCGGCTGCTATCCTTTGCACAAGCCGCTTGTCGTTCCAGCTGACGGATACCGTTCCAGACCACGGTGAAATATTCGAGCCGTTGGCCGTGGCGAATGAATCATCGTAGCCGCCGCGCTGACGTAGTGGTCGATGGATCGCGCCCCGTCGGCGCATCCGCCCTGCTCGCCACCACCTGGTAAGTGTCAAAAGGCACACTGCAGACATGTCTGACTTAACCGCGCGGCCGGAACCGAAATTTGTGAAAGCCGATTAATTTGGTGCGGCGATTGCAGATCTCATTTGTGGAGGTTTTGAAATACTTATGAAGCTGCAAACAATGCTGTGCAGCAGCGCAGCGCTCCTTCTGATTGTGATGCTCCGGCGTGGCCCACTGTGATGCCTTGATTCGGCCCACCTGGATATTGACAATTCTACGGCATTTTGGTCGGAGTGCAAGCGCTAACCAACCAAACCCACTTATCCAATACTGAG